>ENA-ORCV01001000-ORCV01001000.1-marine-metagenome-genome-assembly--contig:-NODE-1000-length-11526-cov-2.721984_pt1 | contig 11526 bp, 10 predicted proteins | sample MGYA00237779_ERZ508509 | MGnify/ENA primary metagenome ERZ508509 (study PRJEB26180, sample SAMN06268772) | marine metagenome | isolation source: Bioluminescent Bay, La Paraguera, Puerto Rico | place... | reverse complement strand
GCGCCGGGACGCGGCGGCGATGATCTCGTTCATGAGGGGCAGGTCGGCCTCGTCATGTTCGTCCATCGCAAGCGCGATGAATTCCAGGCTCTCGGCTTCGGGCTGGCCGAGAAAGGCCAGCGCTTCGGTGAATCCCAGATCTCCCCAGGCCTCGGCAAGCGCGGCTTCCATGTCCTCGATGAGCAGGTCGAAATTCTGCACATCCCTGCTGACGGTGCAGGCGCGGATCGGGGTGGTGTCAGACTGGCTCATCTCGGGTCTCGCGATTCCTGTCGGTCGGGCCGCGGCCGCCGGGCACATCGGATCGCGCACCGCGCAAGGGGCGGGGCGCGGGCCGGTCGCGGCGATTGGCGCGGGGCATTGCTCGATGATTGCAAGATGGCCAACAATATGGGCGAGAATTTGGCCAAAAGATCGTAATTCTAGGAAGAACCCGGAGGCTTGCGGGACCGGCCCCGGCGGGCCGGATCGCCCGGCGCGCGGGGGGCGAGCCGCCTTATTCGTCGGTGTCGCCGGTCACCTCGGACTCGAGCGTGACGGTCGATTCCCAGGCCGCGCTCTCGATGTATTCGCGGTAGACGACCTCGGCATATTTGCCGTCCATGGAGATCAGCCGCGTATCGACGAAGCCCGACACCTCCGTGACCGTGCGGCGGTTGCGCCGCTCGCGGCCCTCGGTGACGATAATGGGCTGCGTCTCGCCGAACGAGGCCACCGCCTCGAGCCGGTCGCGGCCGATGCCCTGGCTCGCGAGATAGTTCACCACCGCCTGCGCGCGCCGCAGGCCCAGCGCCTTGTTGTAGGCCGCTGACCCGACCGCGTCGGTATGGCCGTAGACGCGGAACCGCACCTCGGGGAATTGCCGGATCCAGTGCGCCTGTTCGCGCAAGGTGTCGCGCGCGCCCGCGTCCAGCACATCGGAATTGAACGCGAAATTCACCGTGCTCTGCACCTCGCTGGCAAAGCGCTTGGCCAGGTCGAAGACATAGCTGCGCTCGCCGGTCATCACGAGATGGTTGTTCATGCTCGATTCGCCAAAGCCGCCATTGTCGACCAGCGATCCCGCCTCGCCGAAATACGAGCGGACGACCTCGCCATTGGGCGGCGCGCAGGCGACAGTCACGAGAAGGCCGGAAATCGCCAGATACCGTTTCATCGCACAGCCCTCTCTCATTCCATGACGTAGCCGTAGGAGCCGGTGAAATCCTGCCGCGCGACCTCGCCCGCGGCACCCGATTGCGGCGCGTCGCGTGCCACGCGCCCGTTGAGAAACAGATCGCCCTCCGAGGGCAGGCGCACCCGGTCGGTGGGCAGCGCCAGCGCCTCGCCGCGGGTGGGCGAGACGAGATGCGCCGAGACGATGATCACAAGCTCGCTCTGGGCGCGCAGGTAGTCGGCGCTGCGAAACAGCGCGCCCAGCACCGGCACGTCGCCCAGCCAGGGCACCTGTGCGTTGTTGTCGCGGAAATCGTCCTGCAGCAGGCCCGCGATGGCGAAGCTCTCGCCGTCGCGCATCGACACGGTGGTCGTGGTCTCGCGGCGGCGGAAGGCGGGCAGCGAGATCACCCCGGTATTGACCTGCTGGCTGTCGTCGATCGACGAGACCGCCGCCGCCATCTCGAGATTGATCACCTCGTCGTCGAGCACGCGCGGAATGAATTTCAGCTCCACCCCGAATTTCTTGAACTCGACGGTGATCGTGCCCTGTTCCTGCGAGACCGGGATGGGAAACTCGCCCCCGGCGAGAAAGCTCGCCTCCTGCCCCGACAGCGCGGTGAGGTTGGGCTCGGCCAGCGTGCGCACGACGCCCTTGGTCTCCAGCGCCTCGAGCAGCACGCCAAGCTCGACCGAGCCGATGTCGAAGCCGATGAAGGCGGTGCCGGCGGCGGTCTGGTTGGTGACCGAGCCGGGGGTGAGGCCGGGGACGGGGCCGGTGCCGATCCGCGAGCCGACAAACGCCCCGCCCTCGCCGGTGGCCGATGACAGCCCGTCCACCGCGAGCGAGGTCGAAAGCGCCTTGGACACCGTGCGCTGCATCTCGGCAAAGCGCACCTTGAGCATCACCTGCTGGTTGCCCGAGACCGACATCAGGTTCGAGACGCGCTCGGGCGCGTAGCGTTCGGCCAGGTCGAGCGCGCGCTGCATCCGCGACGGGCCCGAGACGGTGCCCGACAGCACGATGCCGTCATTGGCGGTGCGCACCTCGATCTTCTCGCCGGGCAGGATCTGGCGCAGCCGCTCCTTGAACTCGGCGATATCGGTGCTGACATGCACGTCGATATTGGTGATCAACCGCCCGACATCGTCGAACAGCGTCAGCGTGGTGCGGCCCGGCGCCTTGCCCAGCACATAGATCGTGCGGTCCGACAGGGTCGAGAAATCGGCGATGGCGGGGTTGGCGATGCTGAGTTCGGCGAAGGAGACGTCGCTTTCGACCACGATGGCGCGGTTCATGGCGACGCTGATATGGCTGGCGGCATCGCCGCGCACGACGCGCACGGTATCGGCACGGGCAGGGCCGGTGCCCGCGATCGCACAGGTCGCCGCGACCACGAGGGCCGTGCTCAGAATCTTCCTGATACTCATGTGACCTGCCTCTCCGATCACGCCTCATATCCGGGTCTTGCGCCCGCATTTGCACGCACTCTGCGCGAGAATTGCGAATTTTGCAAGGAATCAATGAGATTCGCGCCGTCTTTGATGCCGGGCGTGGCGTTTTCGCCCGGATGCGCAGACGGGGCCGCAGCCCACGCGCGGCCCCGTCGCGGCGGCGGTGCGCCGCGCCTCAGTTCGTGCAGGGGATCGATGCGACCACCACTTCCGAGCCGCGCCGCGTGCGCACGGTGCAGCGTTCCTCCTCGGGCTGGGGCGGGGTGTGCAACTCGGCGGCCTGCAGGCCGAGCAGCCGGTTCTGATCGACCTCGATCACCTCCGACGTGGTCTCGTCCAGCGCGCCCACCAGCGACAGCGACAGCCGCCCGGTGGATTGCGCCTGCGCCAGCGCCGCCACCTGCTGCGGCGTGGCCGCCACCGTGACGGTGCGCGCGATGCGCGCCTCCTCGCGGTCCATGTCGGCGCTCTGGTCCACGGCGACGAGCGGCATCCGCGCCTCGATCAGCTTGGTCACGCTGCCGGTGGAATTGCCCTCGGTGCGCAGTTCGCCCCTGCCGACGGAGCCGGTCCAGTAGACATCCACCCGGTCGCCGGGCCGCAGAAAGCCCGAGACGCCGCTCTTGGCGTCCACCTCGATGGCGAAGGCGCGCATGCCTTCGGTCAGCCGCGAGGCGATGCCCGCGGGCTCGCCCGGATCGGTCACGCGGCTGGCAAGGATCGCCTCGCCCTTGACCATGCTGCGCAGCACCTCGCGCGGGTCGCGCGCATCCTCGGGAAACAGCGCCTCGACCTCGGTAAAGACCCCCTCGGGCAGCGACGCCTTGGGATAGCTCACGCGCTTGACCACGCCTTTTTCAAGCTTTTCGCCGTATTTCAGGTCGCGCGCGGCAACCAGGACATCCACCGTCTCGATTGCCGGGGCGCGCTGCTTGCGCTCTTCGGCGAGCTGTTGCTGGTATTGTTCGATGTAGTTCTTCGCCATGTAGACGGCAAAGCCTGCAAGGCCGATACCGACCAGCAGGACCAGTCCGAAGATCAAGCGCATTGCGTCATCCTTTCCAGTTCAGGCGGCGGGGCAACCGGGCGGCGCATCGGCCCGCCATGCGGTCTTGCCCCGTGCATAGCCCGCGAATGTGGCGAAATGAGGGATGTTCCGGGGGCTCTCCGCGTCAGTCGTCGGTCGCTCTGTTCAGCACCTCGACGGTGGCCGCGCCTATCGGGGTCTCCCCCTCGACGAAGAACACGGTGACCGAGGCTCCGAGCGCGGTGACGATCGCGCTGAGGACGACCCAGTCCACGGTGACGGCGCCGCTGTCTTCCTCCAGGAGGAAGGTCGTGATCGTGCTGCGCATCGCATACCCCATGATGCTGACCCGGTGCCGAACAAGGCCCCGGCGACCGGTGGCGCGACCCGGCGAATACTGGTCACAACGCGCCTGCGGGGCCATGTCCGTACCGGACAGGGCCCCGCGAAATCAGGCAGCGCCCTCCGGGCCCGGAAGAAGGCCGGGAGGGCGCAGGGACATTACTGCTCGGCGGTGAGCGTGTTGTCCGAGTTGGTCGCGATGTCACCCGAGATGGTGGTCGCGGCGGTGCCGATGCCGGTCTGGATGGTGGCGACGCCGGCGATGCCGAGGCCCACGACAGCCGCGGTCAGCACGACCCAGTCAACCGTCACTGCGCCGTCTTCGTCTTTCGAGAAGTTCTTGAAGAAGTTCATCATGGTTTGGTCCCTCCAAAGGATCAGTTGCTCAGTTTTTACATCCACCCCGGTTTCGGACCCTCCAGTTTTTATGGCCCGTTGCCGTCGTGGTGTGAGTGCATATGGCACCCGGATTCAGGCGCGATTTGGGCGGCAATGGAGCGATTTCAGTGTATCATCGCTTTTTATCCAAAAAATTACCAAGTCATTGAAAATAATGGAAAGAAAAAGTTTCCCGGCGGGCGAACTCGCCTTTTGCGGGAAGAATTGGGCGAAAATCGCGCAACCTGCCTGCCGGATTTCGCAACGATTCTGGTCATCGCCGCCGATTGTTGGCATGATGTCACCAAACGATCCGGGGCGGGGCAGTGCCGATCAACGGAATATTCAGGGTTTTCTGCGCCTGTGTCCTGCTCGGGCCTGGATCGGTCGCGCGGGCGGACGGCCCGCCCCCCTTTCCCGATTTCAAGCCGAAGTTCGAAAAGGCGCCCAAGCCCGGCGCGCGGCGCGGCCCGCTGGTGCAGATCACGCCCCAGGATGCGCGGCCCGAGTCCGGCGGCGCGCCCGCAGACGCGCCCCCCGTGCCGCAGCTTGCGTGGTTCTGGGCCGACGTGCCCGCCGCGCTCGATGCCGACGGGGCGCTGCGCCTGCAGTCGGCGGCGCGGCGGCTGGCGAACCCGCCCGCCGGGGCAGCCCCGCCCGCGCCGCGGCTCGAGGCGCTGCAGGCCATCCTGCGCGCCCGCGGTGCCGATATCCTGCGCGCCACCATCGGCACGCGCGTGTCGCCCGCGCTGGCGCTGTCGGTGATCGCGGTGGAATCGGGCGGGCGCGCCGGGGCCGTGTCGCACAAGGGGGCGCAGGGGCTGATGCAGCTCATGCCCGACACCGCGGCGCGGTTCGGCGTTGCCGATCCGCTGGCCCCCGCCGACAATATCCGCGGCGGCGTGGCCTATCTCGACTGGCTGATGGGGGAATTCGGCGGCGACGTCATCTTGGCGCTGGCGGGCTACAACGCGGGCGAGGGCGCGCTGCGCGAGCATGGCGGCGTGCCGCCATGGCCCGAGACGCGCGACTACGTGCCGCGCGTCCTTGCCGCCTTCGAGGTGGCGCGGGGCCTTTGCAAGACGCGGCCCGAGCTTGTCACCGATGCCTGCGCCTTCGACCTCGCGCTGAACTGAGGCCGGGCCGCGGCCTCAGACGACCTTGGCCTCGGTCTTGGCGATGATCTCGTCGCGGGTCACGCCGGGCGCGCATTCCTGGATGTGCAGCCCCTTGTGGGTCACGTCGAGCACCCCGAGATCGGTGATGATCCGATCCACCACGCCCTTGCCGGTGAGCGGCAGCGTGCATTCCTTCAGCAGCTTGGACTGGCCGTGCTTGTTGGTGTGATCCATCACCACCACCACGCGGCCCACGCCCGCGACGAGATCCATCGCGCCGCCCATGCCCTTGACCAGCTTGCCGGGGATCATCCAGTTGGCCAGATCGCCGTTCTCGGCCACTTCCATCGCGCCGAGGATCGCCATGGCGATCTTGCCGCCCCGGATCATGCCGAAGGAGGTGGCGCTGTCGAAATAGGCGGTGTGGGGCAGCGCCGTGACGGTCTGCTTGCCCGCGTTGATGAGATCGGGGTCTTCCTCGCCGTCCCACGGAAACGGGCCGATGCCCAGCATGCCGTTCTCCGATTGCAGCGTCACATGCACCCCTTCGGGGATGTAGTTGGCCACCAGCGTCGGGATGCCGATGCCGAGATTGACATAGGTGCCGTCCTCGAGTTCCTGCGCGGCGCGGGCCGCCATCTGATTGCGATCCCAGGGCATCAGGCTTCCTCCCTCTTGCGCACGGTGCGCTGTTCGATGCGTTTCTCGTGATCGCCCTGGATCAGGCGGTGCACGTAGATGCCGGGCAGGTGGATGTGGTCGGGGTCGAGCGTGCCGGGCTCGACGATCTCCTCGACCTCCATCACGCAGGTGCGCCCGCACATCGCCGCGGGCGGATTGAAGTTGCGCGCGGTCTTGCGGAAGATGGCGTTGCCGGTGGTGTCGGCCTTCCACGCCTTTACGATGCTGAGGTCGGCAAAGATGCCGCGCTCGAGCACGTAGGTCTCGCCGTCGAACTCCTTGTGCTCCTTGCCCTCGGCGACCTGCGTGCCGACGCCTGTCTTGGTGTAGAAGCCGGGGATGCCGCAGCCGCCCGCGCGCATCCGCTCGGCGAGCGTGCCCTGCGGGTTGAATTCGAGCTCGAGCTCTCCGCTGAGATACTGGCGCATGAACTCGGCATTCTCGCCCACATAGGACGACATCATCTTCTTCACCTGCCGGGTCTGCAGCAGGATGCCGATGCCGAAATCATCGACGCCGGCGTTGTTGGACGCGAAGGTAAGGTTCTTCACGCCCGAATCGCGGATGGCGGCGAGCAGCAGCTCGGGGATGCCGCAGAGACCGAAGCCGCCGGCGGCGATCAGCATGTCGTCATGCAAGAGCCCGTCGAGCGCCTCGGCCGCAGAGCCGTATACCTTGGACATCGTGCGTCTCCTCCTGAAAGCGGTGGGGACGGTATGCGGCGGGGCGGGGGGCGGTGTCAACGCGGGCCGCGCCGCATCGCGGCGATTTACGGATTACTACGTATCATCCCCGGTCGGTGCCGCTGTCCCGAAAAGAAAGCGGTCCGAAATCTCTTGAAGATTTCGGGGCTGCCCGCGTCAGCCTGCCTTCTTGCGGGTGGCGGGCTTCTTCTTCTTGCGCGCACCGCCCTTCTTGGTGGCTTTCTCGGCGATAAGGGCGGTCGCGGCTTCGAGCGTAATCTCCTCGGGGCTCGTGTCCTTTGGCAGGGTCGCGTTGATCTTGCCCCACTTCACGTAAGGGCCGTAACGCCCCTCGAAGACCTGCACAGGCCCGCCCTCGCCCGGATGCTCGCCAAGCTCGCGCAGCGGCTTGGCCGCCGTGCGCCCGCGCCCGCCGGGATTGGCGCGCTTGGCCGCGAGCAGCTCGACCGCGCGGTTCATGCCGATCTCGAACACGTCCTGCGGGTCCTTGAGATTGGCATAGACGGGCTTCGCGTCCTCGGGGCCCTGATGCATGATATAGGGGCCGAAGCGGCCGAAATTCGACTTGATCGTGCCGCCGTCGGGATGTTCGCCCACCTCGCGCGGCAGGCTCAGCAGCGTCAGCGCCTTTTCCAGCGTCATCTCCTCGGCCTTCCAGCCCTTGGGCAGGCTGGCGCGGTCGGGCTTCTTGTTGTCCTCGGTGACCTCGCCGCGCTGCACATAGGGCCCGAAGCGGCCCGAGCGCAGCGAAATCTCGTTGCCGTGCTCGTCCTCGCCGAGGATGCGGTCGCCGTTTTCCGCCGCGTCGCCGCCGATGGGCCGCGTGTAGCGGCACTCGGGGTAATTGCCGCAGCCGACGAACCCGCCCGAGCGCGAGGTCTTGAGATGCAGCCGCCCGGTGCCGCAGAGCGGGCACTGGCGCGGGTCGGTTCCGTCCTCGCGAGGCGGGTAGAGCGTCGGCGCGAGCGCCTCGTCGAGCACGTCGAGCACCTCGGCGATCCGCAGGTCCGACGTCTCGGCGATGGCCGCCGAGAAATCGCGCCAGAAACGGCTCAGCACCTCCTTGTAATCCGCCTCGCCGGCGCTCACCCGGTCGAGATCCTCCTCGAGATTGGCGGTGAATTCGTAACCCACGTATTTGCGGAAGAAGTTGATCAGGAAGGTGGTGACGATGCGGCCCTTGTCCTCGGGGATGAGGCGACCCTGGTCCTTGCGGACATATTCGCGCTCCTCGATCGTGCCCAGCACGCTGGCAAAGGTCGAGGGGCGGCCGATGCCCAGCTCTTCCATCTTCTTCACCAGCGTCGCCTCGGTATAGCGCGGCGGCGGCTGGGTGAAATGCTGCAGGCCGAGGACGGCCTCGTTGTCGGACAGCACGGCCGCCGGTTTCTCGGCCCCGTCCTGCGCCTTGGCGAATTCCGCCCGCAGCGAGGATTTGGCGAAAGCGGCCGTGTCCCCCTGCATGATCTGCGGCAGGCGGCGGTCGTCGTCATCGCCCGTCACGTCGTCGCGCCCCTCCTCGTAGACCTTGAGAAAGCCGTCGAAGAGCATCACCTGCCCGGTCGCGCGCAGACCCACCTGGCTGTCCCCGCTGCCCAGTTCGACCGTCGTGCGTTCGAGCCGCGCGGCGGCCATCTGGCAGGCGAGCGTGCGTTTCCAGATCAGGTCGTAGAGCTTGCGCTGGTCGGCATCGGAGATCCGTATCTTGCCCGCGTCGCGGCTCATGTCGGTGGGGCGGATGCATTCATGCGCCTCTTGCGCGTTCTTGGCCTTGTTCTTGTACATGCGCGGGGATTTCGGCAGGTACTCCTCGCCGTAGCGGTCCTTGATCGCGTCGCGCGCGGCCATCACCGCCTCGGGGGCCATGTCGATGCCGTCGGTCCGCATGTAGGTGATGAGCCCCGCCTCGTAGAGCCGCTGCGCGGCGCTCATGCATTGCCGAGCGCCCATGCCGAACTTGCGGCTCGCCTCCTGCTGCAGGGTTGAGGTCATGAACGGCGCGGAGGGGTTGCGCGTGGCAGGCTTGGCCTCGACCGAGGTGACGGTGAGGGCGCGCGAGGCCACTGCCTGCACCGCCATCTCGGCCTGCGTGGCGTTGCCGAGGCTGTATTTTTCCAGCTTGTCGCCCGCCAGCGTGACGAGGCGGGCCTCGAATTCCTGCCCGCGCGGCGTGGTGAGGCGCGCCCTGACCGACCAGTATTCGCGCGGGCGGAACGCCTCGATCTCTTCCTCGCGCTCGACGATCAGCCGCAGGCAGACCGATTGCACCCGCCCCGCCGAGCGCGCGCCGGGCAGCTTGCGCCAAAGAACGGGGCTGAGGTTGAAGCCGACGAGATAGTCGAGCGCGCGGCGCGCGAGATAGGCCTCGACCAGAGGCGCGTCGATCTCGCGGGGGTTCTTCATCGCCTCGGTGACGGCGGATTTGGTGATGGCGTTGAAGACGACGCGGCTCACGGCCGTGTCCTTCCTGATGGCGCGGCGCTTGCGCAGGGCCTCCTCGAGATGCCAGCTGATCGCCTCGCCCTCGCGGTCGGGGTCGGTGGCGAGGATGAGGGCGTTGTCGTCCTTGAGCGCGTCGGCGATGGCCTTGACATGCTTGCGCGCGTCGGTCCCTACCTCCCATGTCATGTCGAAGCCGTTCTCGGGATCGACCGAGCCGTCCTTGGGCGGCAGGTCGCGGACATGGCCGTAGCTTGCCAGAACCGTGTAGCCGTCGCCGAGATACTTGTTGATGGTCTTGGCCTTGGCGGGCGATTCAACGACGACGACGGGCATGGGCACTCCTTCCGGCTCTGGGGGCCGCTTATGGCGGCGCACCATGTGGGCTGGCAAGGGGGTTTGTCAACGCGGCGGCGGGGCGCGGCGAGACGGCGCGGCGCGCGGGCCGGGCTCAGACGGTGCGCGAGACGAGGCCGCCGGGGTGGCGGGTGATGTGCCCGTCCAGTTCGAGCGCGACGAGGGCCGGGGTGACGGCCTGCGCGGGGCTGGCGAGATCGCGGATCAGCTGATCCTCGGCGAGTGGGGAGGGGCCGAGGCGGGCGAGGATTTCGGCATGGAGTGCTGCGGTGTCGCGCAGGGGGCGCGGCGGCGCGGTGTCGCCGGACGGGCCGGTGGCGGCGCTGTCGGAGCCGGTGCCGGTGTCGGGGGCTTCGGCCAGGGCAGGGGCACCGGGGGCAGGCCGGGGCGGCGCGGCCTTTGCAAGCGGCATTTCGGCCTGTTCGGGGGCCGGCGCGCGGGGCAGCGCCTCGATCACGTCGGCGGCGCTGCGCACCAGCGTGGCCCCGTCGCGGATCAGCATGTTGCAGCCCGCCGCGCGGGCATCGAACGGGTGGCCGGGCACCGCCATGACCTCGCGCCCCTGGTCGAGCGCGGTGCGTGCGGTGATCAGGCTGCCCGATTTCGCAGCGCCTTCGACGACGACCAGCCCGCGCGCGAGCCCCGAGATGATCCGGTTGCGGCGGGGGAAATGGCGCGCCTGCGGTGCGAGGCCGGGGGGCTGTTCGGACAGGCACAGCCCGGATGCGGCGATCCGGTCGTAAAGCGCCCTGTTTTCCGAAGGGTAGACGACATCTACCCCCCCGGCGAGCACCGCCACGGTGCCACGGTCGAGGCTGGCACCATGCGCCGCGGTGTCGATCCCTCGGGCAAGGCCCGAGGCGATGACATGGCCGTTCCCGGCCAGTTCGGCGGCGAGCGCGCGGGCCATGCGCAGCCCCAGCGAGGAGGCGTTGCGTGCCCCCACGAGCGCGACGGCGGGCCGCGCCAGCAGCGCCGCATCGCCCCTGATCCATAGCACCGGCGGGGCATCGGGCATCTCGCGCAGGGCGGCGGGGTAGGCGGGATCGGCGCAGGTAAGAAGCCGTGCGCCCGCCGCGGCACCGGCGCGCAACTCGGCCTCGGCCACGCCGGGCGGGCAGGGGCGGTAGTCGGGCACGCCGGCGGCGCGGGCCACCCCGGGCAGGGCCTCGAGCGCGGCGGCGGCGCTGCCGTGTTCGGCCAGCAGCCGGTGAAAGGTCGCCGGACCGACCCGGCGCGAGCGCAAGAGGCGAAGCCACGACAGCCGCTCATCTTCCGTGGTGGGTGGGAGTGGGGGGTGAGTGGAAGGATGTATGACCTTGGGCATCCCGTGACCTCGCCAACTTGCAGGAGCAGGAATAGCGCGGGCAGGGTTAACGGTCGGTAAAGCGACATCGGGTGAGTCGCGGGTTTTTCGGGGTTTTCGCTTAGGCATTTGAGAAACAACGTTAAAATTTTTCTGGCTTGGGAATTGGCCGGTGTCGGTATCGCGGCGGTATCCTGTCGGTATCGCGTCGGTGGCGAAAGCGGGCGGGGCGGACGGGGGCCGGATCGTGACCGGGGCGCGCGGCGCGGGCACGGGATGGCAAGGGGTGTGCGGGGCACCCCCGGGCGGGAATTGAGTATTTCCGGCAAGATGAAGGCGGCGCGCGCGGCGTCCGCACCGAACGCGCCTCAGGCGTGGAACAATGTGCCCACGCCATAGGCGATGGCCGCCGCGGTGCCGCCGATCGCGAGGGTCTCGAGCGCCGAGCGCCACCACGGGCTGAGCGACCAGTGGCTCTTGATCGCGCCGATCCCGAAGAAGGTGGCGAGCGTCATCGCCGCCGAGATCGCGAAGGCGTCGGCAAGCCCGAGGATGAAGGGCAGC
>ENA-ORCV01000999-ORCV01000999.1-marine-metagenome-genome-assembly--contig:-NODE-999-length-11532-cov-2.644871_pt1 | contig 11532 bp, 6 predicted proteins | sample MGYA00237779_ERZ508509 | MGnify/ENA primary metagenome ERZ508509 (study PRJEB26180, sample SAMN06268772) | marine metagenome | isolation source: Bioluminescent Bay, La Paraguera, Puerto Rico | place... | reverse complement strand
AACATGATAGGTTATGACCGAACAGGTCTGCGGACGTCCGGCATCCCTCGGGCGTCCATGGTGACGAGGAGGCGTAGATGCCATCATTCTCGAAATCCCTCGAAGAGGCGATCCACAACGCACTGGGTCTGGCCAACGAGCGTCGCCACGAGCTTGCGACTCTCGAGCATCTGCTGCTGGCCCTGGTCGACGAGCCCGACGCGGCCCGCGTGATGCGCGCCTGCAGCGTGGATCTCGAGGCACTGCGCCAGACGCTGATCAAGTTCCTCGACGAGGAACTGGACAGCATCGTCTCGGACATCGACGGCTCCGAGGCGGCGCCGACGACCGAGGTGCCGGGGCAGTAGCCGCCGACGGCGAAGCCCGCGCCGATCAGTACGCCGCCGAGGCCCATCGCCCAGAAGAAGGTGGTGGGGATGTAGACGCTCTGGGAGGTGATGACGCCGAAGGACTTCAGCCCCCACAGCCCGACGGCTGCGACCAACACGGCGGTGAACATCACCTTGAAGACGGAGAAGTCGGACAGGCGGAACTGCGCGGTCAGCTTGCGCGGGCTGCCGAAACCGGCGGCCTCGAGCACATAGCCGAACAGGATGCCGGCGAGCAGGCCGGCGGCGATGCCGTTGTCGTAGAAGGGGATGCTCATTGCCAGGCCTTCTTCATGGCGAGAGAAACGAGGAAACCGGCCACGAAGAAGCCGATCAGGAACACGAAGCCGGCGACCGCCAGCGTGGCGCCGCCGGACAGGCCGAGGCCGCTGGTGCAGCCGCGCGCGAGCCGCGCGCCGAATCCGACGAGGATGCCGCCGGCCAGCGCATAGGCGAGCCGGCTGCCCGAGCCGATGCCGTCGCCGCGCTCGATGCGGAAGCGGGCGCGGCGCGCCGTCATGGAGCCGACGAAGGCGCCGACGATCACGCCGACAACCTCCCAGCTGATCCAGGCGAGCAGCGGCGTGCCCGCCTCGACGAAGGGACCGTAGTAGGCGTTGCCGGCGGTGGCGGCAGGGGCCAGCCATTCGCCCGTCGCGGCCGCCAGCCGGGCGAAGAAGCCGCTGGCGCCGAGGCCGTGGCCGGTGACCACGAATGTCAGGAGGAGAACAAGGCCCAGGGCGATGCCGGAGACGAGCGGCGGCCAGAACGGGCGAGGATCGGCATGCATCGGAAGCTTCCCGTAAACATATTCACGTTTGTGAATGTATAATCCATTCGCCGGTCCGGAGCAATACGGGATTGTGCCTATGTCGCGCCCGGCCAATTCCATATTGGTCCGGCCGGTACGGGCGGGCGATTTTCATCCGCCCTGTCACGCCGCCCCCCTCGCCCGCAATTGTGCCGTGCCTGACTTTGCGTCAGACTTCGCCGCACAGCGGCGTCCACAGACCGCCGAAACAAAGGCACGCCGTCCGGGGCGAGGCCCCGGAGCTGCCGCTCCGCCACCAGAAGCGGTCCGGTCGACCAAGGCCGTCGCGTCAACGAGAGCTCCAGGGAGGGGCGCTATGGCGGACTATGGCGGCAGCTACCAGACCCGGTCGTATGACAGCATCTTCCAGCGCGGCGAGACGAAGCCGGCGGCGCCGGCACCGGCCGGGAGCCGATCGTTCCGGCAGACCAACGAGTTGCGCGGCAACGAGATCATCGCCGAGTACCTGCTCAAGGAAAAGGTGCCGTTCCTGCTCGGCTATGCCGGCCACGGGGCGATCGGGCTACTCGATGCGATCCACGACCGGACCGACAGGATCCGCCATATCTCGCCACGCGTCGAACAGGCGGCCGGCTTCATGGCCGACGTCTACTACCGGCTGACCCACCAGCCGCTGGCGATCTACGCATCGACCGGGCCGGGCCCGATGAACATGATGATCGCGGTGGCCAACGCCTTCTACGACTGCTCTGCCTTCATGCTGATCACCGGCAACGTGCCGACCACGCAGTTGTCCACCGGCGCGCTGCAGGACGACTACCGCTACCAGGGCACGATGTCATCGATGTTCACGCCGATCGTGAAGAAGTCGTTCCGCGCCAACACGGTCGAGGACCTGGTCCGGATCATGCCGGACGCCTTCAACCTGATGCGCAGCGGCCGACCCGGGCCCGTCCATCTCGACATGCCCTACAACCTTTACATCGAGTCCGCCGCCGTCGAGGTGCCGGAGCCCAAGAAGCATCCGACCAACTGGCGTTCGACCGCGCCTGACGAGACCGCGGAGAAGGCGCTCGACCTCTTGCTGAGCGCGCAGCGCCCGCTGATCCTGGCCGGCGGCGGCGTCCGGGTGGCCGGCGCCTACGAGGAACTTAAAGCGCTCGCCGACTACACCAACGTGCCGGTCTATTCGAGCTTCATGGGCAAGGGCGTGATGCCGGCCGGCGACAAGCTCTATCTCGGCGTCGCCGGCTGCTGGGGCGAGTATCCCGCCAACGAGGCGGTCAGGAACGCCGATGTCATTCTCGCCATCGGCGCGCGTTTCAACGACCTGCACACCGGCTCCTGGAAGCCCGGCTACGTATACAACATCCCGCCGACCAGGCTGATCCAGGTCGACATCGACATGGAGGAAATCGGCCGCAACTATCCGGTCGAGATGGGCATCGTGGCCGACGCCAAGAGTTTCCTCGGCCAGCTCACCCGGATCGCAAGGGCGCGCAACCGCAAGATGTCATTCGGCAGCACCTGGCACCGCGAGATCGAGGCGTGGCGCAACGAGTGGCACAACTTCATCGACCCGTATGCCACGAACACCGACGTGCCGATCGACCCGCGCCGGATGATGGCGGACATCAACAAAATCTCGCCGGCCGACACCGTCATGGTCGACGATGTCGGCAATTGCCAGGTCTGGTCGGAGCAGTACTGGCTGCCGAAGACGCCGGGCACGCACATGACGGCGGGCGGCTTCGCGGCGATGGGCTTCGGCGTGTGCGGCGTGCTCGGCGCGCGGCTGGCGCGGCCCAACAGTCCGTGCGTGACGATCTGCGGCGACGGCGGCTTCATGATGACGCCGCACGCCGTGGCGACCGCGGTCGAATACGACCTGCCAGCGGTCTGGGTGGTGCAAAACAACTATGCGATCGGCTGCATCCGCGACCTGCAGCGCTTCTATCTCGACAGCCGCGAGATCGGCACGAGCTTCGTCAACGAGAAGACCGGCGAGTTCTGGAACCCGGACTTTGCGAAGATGGCCGAGGCGATGGGCGCGCGCGGCATCCGCATCACCCACCCCGACGAGTTCGGCGACGCCTACAAGGAGGCGATCCGGTCGAACAGACCGACGGTGCTGGACGTGGTCATCAACCGCGACACAACCGTGCCGCTGACGGGTACCTGGCAGATGCCACCGATCCCGGAAGCCGCGCCGACCTTCGGGCAGCGGAAGATCCGCAACTAGGGGAGACGGCGACAACCGGTCCTAACGGAACGGCCGGGTCGAAGATTTCACGTCGGATCGTCAAAGCGGCGCGCCTGCTGTATAATTAAGTCGGCAAGTTTTTTCCGGCTGCGAGTCAGGTCATGCAAGCGCCGGACGTACAGCGCAGGTTGATGGCTATCATGGCCGGCGACATGGTCGGCTACAGCCGTCTTATGGAACTGGACGAGGCAGGCACTTTCGCGCGTCTCAAGGCGCATCGGCTCGAGTTGGTCGATCCTGCCATCGCAAAGTATCACGGCAGGATTATCAAATCGACGGGCGACGGCATCCTGGTGGAGTTCGCCAGCGCCGCCGAGGCAGTTCAGTGCGCGTTGGAGATCCAGCGTCGCATGGTGCGCCGCAACGCCGACGTGGTTCCCGAGCGGCGCATCCAGTTCCGCATCGGCATCAACCTCGGCGATGTCATCGTCGAGGAGGGCGACGTCTTCGGCGATGGTGTCAACGTCGCGGCGCGACTGGAGCAGCTGGCCGACCCGGACGGCATCACCGTCAGTCAGGCAGTGCGCGATCAACTCGCCAGCCGATTCGATATCCGCTTCGAGGATCTCGGCGAGCAGCAGGTCAAGAACATCAACCGCTCTATCCGGGCGTTCCGCGTATTGATCGGCGACGGAGAGAATCCGCCGCTGCAACAGCCCGACGACGCGACCCCCTCGCCAGTCGATCTCGTTTCGATAGCCGTCCTGCCGTTCCTCAACATGAGCGGCGATGCAGAGCAGGAGTTCTTCGCCGACGGCCTGACGGAAGACATCATCACCGAACTGTCCCGTTTCCATGACCTGTTGGTGATTTCGCGAAATTCGACATTCGTGTTCAAGGGCAAGGCGGTCAATGTTCAGGAGGTCGCCAATGCGCTCGGTATCCAGTACGTGGTCGAGGGCAGCGTCCGAAAGGCCGGCAACCGGGTGCGGATCACGGTTCAGCTCATCGATGCGGCGAGCGACCGACACGTCTGGGCGGAGCGCTACGACCGTGACCTGGCCGATATCTTCGCTATCCAGGACGAAGTGACGTCAGCGATCGTTTCGACACTTCCCGGCCGCCTGGAAGCCGCCGCTCACGATCGCGTCAAGCGCAAGACGACCGAAAACATGGATGCCTACGAGTGCGTCCTGACGGCCAAGGTTCTGCATCACCGCTCAAGGCGGGAGGACAACGAGGCCGCGCAAAAGCTAATCGCGCGCGCCATCGCGCTCGATCCGAAATATGCCCACGCTCATGCCTGGAAGGCATGCATCGTCGGCCAGTCGTGGACTTACGGCTGGTGCGCGGACGCTGATGAAGCGTGGGACACGGTAACGCGCGAACTCGACATCGCGATGTCGCTTGACGAGTCCGATGCCGACGTCCACCGGATACTTGCCGCCGTCAGCATCACGCGCAACGATCACGAGGCCTGCCACTACCATCAGGAGCGTGGCCTGACCCTGAATCCCAACAACGACCTGATTGTCGTCCAGCAAGGCGAGTACCTGACCTGGATCGGACAGCCGGAGGAAGGGATCGAATGGATCCGCAAGGCCATGCGGCTGAATCCGCACCATCCGGAGCGCTTCTGGAGTCACCTCGGGCGGGCCTTCTTCGTCGCCCGGCGCTACGACGACGCTGTCGAGTCGTTCCGGCATATTTCAAAACCGGATCAGTTTCACCATGCCCTGCTGGCGGCCTGTCACGCGATGACTGGCAATGCGGATCGCGCGCGTGTGAGTGCCGGGGCCACGCTGGCGATCGACCCGTCGTTCCGGATCGGCACGTATCGCGGCACCCTTCACTATCTGCATGACGCCGACCTGCAGCATCATCTGGATGCCCTGGACAGGGCCGGACTGCCGGCGTGATTGCCCTGCCGTCGTGACGTTCGGGTCGGGTTCTACGAGTTCCCCGTCCTCCGCTTGCGCGCTGCCTCCACCTCGGCCTCGTCCCAGTAGCCGATCAGGATGTTGGCATCGAGCTCGCGGCCGTGCTTGGCGGCGACCTGGGCGTCGGACAGGGTGATGCGGTTCTTCGGCGTGCGCGCCCAGGCGAACATCGCCGTGTAGAGCCGGTCGCGCTCGGCCGCGAAGGCAGGATCGGCGCCGAGGTCGGCGAACTCGTCGGGGTCGGTCCGAAGGTCGTAGAGCATCGGCCGGAAGCCCTCGGCGTGGATCAGCTTCCAGCGGCCGTCGAAGACCATGGTCATGCGGCAGTCGGCGACAGGCACCTCGTGGCGGATGCGGGCGCCGCGCATGGAAAAGTCGTATTCGCTGATCACGTACCGCCGCCGGCCGGCATCCTCGCCATGCAGCAGCGGCATCAGCGAGCGGCCCTCCAGGACGTGCGGCTTAGGCGCGCCGCCGAAGGCGTCGAGGAAGGTCGGGGCGAGATCGATCGCCTCGACCATGGCATCCGACACCGTGCCGCGCGTCGCATCGGCCCGTTCGGAGGGGTCGACGACGATCAGCGGGATCTTCACCGAGACCTCGTGGAATAGCTCCTTCTCGCCGAGCCAGTGATCGCCGAGATAATCGCCGTGGTCGGAGGTGAAGACGATCATGGTCGTCTCGGTCAGCCCCTCTTCGTCGAGGAAAGCCAGCAGCCGTCCGAGATGGTCGTCGACCTGTTTTATCAGGCCCATGTAGGCGGGGATCACCCGCTCGCGCACGCCCGGCCGCGCGAACACCTGCGAGAAGCGCTCTTCCATGTAGCTCGCGTAGACAGGATGCGGGTCTTCGGTCTCGCGCGGCGAGCGCACGACGGGCGTCACCTGGTTGGGCCCGTACATGTCGTGATAGGGCGCCGGCACGATATAGGGCCAGTGCGGCTTGATGTAGGACAGATGCAGGCACCAGGGCCGGCCGTCGACCTTTGCCTCGGACATGAACTGCATCGCCCGGTTGGTCATATAGGCGGTCTCGGAGTGCTCCTCGGGCACGCGGGCGGGCTTGTCGGCATGCGCCAGCAGCCAGCCGGACAGGATCTCGCCGTCCTCGCCTTCCACCGAATTGGCCCATTGCTCCCACGGATTGTCGGCCTCGAAGCCCTGCCGGCGCAGGTAGTCGTCATAGGGCGGGTTCGGCGAATAGGGGCCGTCGGGATGCAGGCCGTCGTCGCGCTCGTAGGGTTCGAAGCCGCATTGCGAGACATGCACGCCGATGGTCGTTTCCGGGTCGATGCCGAGCCGGGCCATGCCCTCCGTATCGGCGGTCATGTGGGTCTTGCCGACCAGCACGTTGCGCACGCCGATGTCGCTCAGGTGGTCGCCGAGCGTCGGCTCGCCGACGCGGAGCGGAAACCCGTTCCAGGTCGAGCCGTGCGAGCGCACGTAGCGGCCCGTGTAGAAGCTCATCCGCGACGGCCCGCAGATCGGCGACTGCACGTAGGCGCGGCTGAAACGCACGCCGCGGGCGGCGAGGGCGTCGATATTGGGGGTCTGGAGGTAGGGATGGCCGGCGCAGCTGAGATAGTCGAAGCGCAACTGGTCGCACATGATCCAGAGGACGTTGCGGACGGCGGGCATGCGGGCTCCCATTCCAGACGGGTTGAGAGATTTCCTTATCGCGGATCGGCGCGGGATGCGACCTGGCGGGTACGGACCGTCAGTGCGCCTCGTCCCAGTTGTCGGCGGCGCGCGCATCGACCTTGAGCGGGACCTTCAGCGACACGGCGGGCAGCGGCGCCTCCTCCATCACCCTGGCGATGACGGGGATGGCGTCGGCCACCTCGTCGTCCGGCACCTCGAAGATCAGTTCGTCGTGGACCTGCAGCAGCATGTCCGCCCTGACCTTCGCGGTCTTCAGCGCCGCTTCCATGCGGATCATGGCGCGGCGGATGATGTCGGCGGCCGACCCCTGGATCGGGGCGTTGATCGCCGCGCGCTCCATGAAGGCGCGTTCGGAGGGATGGCCCTTGGTGATGGCGGGATAGTTGCAGCGCCGCCCGAAGATTGTGGTGACGTAGCCGTTCTCGCGGGCGAACGCCTTGGTCTGATCCATGTAGTCGCGGATGCCGGGGAAGCGCTCGAAATACTTCTTGATGTAGTCGGCCGCCTCCTGGCGCGGGATCGACAGCTGGTTGGCGAGGCCGAAGGCGGAGATGCCGTAGATGATGCCGAAGTTGATCGCCTTGGCGCGGCGGCGGACCATCGGGTCCATGCCCTCGACCGGCACGCCGAACATCTCCGACGCCGTCATGGCGTGAATGTCGAGCCCGTCCTCGAAGGCTTGCCGGAGCTGCGGGATGTCGGCGATGTGGGCGAGCACGCGCAGCTCGATCTGGCTGTAGTCGGCCGATACCAGCTTCATGCCCTCATTCGCGACGAAGGCCTTGCGGATGCGCCGGCCCTCCTCGGTGCGGACCGGGATGTTCTGCAGGTTCGGCTCCGACGAAGACAGCCGCCCGGTGGTGGTGGCGGCCAGCGCATAGGAGGTGTGGACGCGGTTCGTCTCGGGATTGACGTAGCCGGGCAGCGCGTCGGTATAGGTCGACTTGAGCTTGGTCAGCGAGCGCCATTCGAGCACCTTCCTGGGTAGCTCGTGGCCTTCGGCGGTGAGATCCTCCAGCACGCTGGCGCCTGTCGTCCAGGCGCCGGTCTTGGTCTTCTTGGCGCCGGGCAGGCCCATCTTGCCGAACAGGATGTCGCCGAGCTGCTTCGGCGAGCCGACGTTGAAGGGCTCGCCGGCAAGCTCCTGGATCTCGGCTTCCAGCGCGCCGGCACCCTGCGCAAATTCGCCCGACAGGCGCGACAGCATCGCCCGGTCGACCGAGATGCCGCGCCGCTCCATGCGCGCCAGCACCGGCACCATCGGCCGTTCCAGCGTCTCGTAGACGGTGGCGATGTGCTCGGCGGCGAGCCGGGGTTTGAGGAGCTGCCAGAGGCGCAGCGTCACGTCGGCGTCCTCGGCGGCGTATTCGGTGGCGCGCGGGATCGGCACGAGATCAAAGGTGATCTTCTTGCGGCCGGTGCCGGCGATATCCGCAAACTTGATCGGCTGGTGGTCGAGCCAGCGCTTCGACAATTCGTCCATGCCGTTGCCGCCGAGCCCGGCGTCGAGCGCGTAGGACAGCAGCATGGTGTCGTCGTAGGGGGCGACCTCGATGCCGTGGCGGACGAAGATCAGCCAATCGTATTTCAGGTTCTGGGCGATCTTCAGCGTCCCGGGGTCCTCGAGGAGGACCTTGAGACGGGCCAGCGCCTCGGCTGCGGGGATCTGCTCCGGCGCGTCGCCGTCGAGATCGAGCCCCTCGGAATTGCGGTGACCGAGCGGGATGTAGCAGGCCTTGCCCGGTTCGAAGGACAGCGACACGCCAACCAGATCGGCCTGCATGGCATCAAGCGACGTCGTCTCCGTGTCGACGGCGACGACGCCGCATTCGGTCGCCCCGGCGATCCAGGCATCGAGACGCTCGAGCGTTGTCACAGTCTCATAGGCCGATGGATCGATCGCCACGTCCTTCAGCGCCGCAGCGGCGGCCTCGACAGCGGCCGACGGGGTGCCCGGGCCGCCCGTGCCATTCGGCTTCGGGGTGGCCTTGTCCGGCGCAGCAGTCGCCCCGGCCGATGCGGTCGGCGCCTCTCCAGCCTCTTCGCTTCCTTCCGGCGGCCAGTACTTGACCGGCACCTCTGCCGGTTCGACCTTGGACGGATCGACGCCGCTGGCCTCAGCGACCCGGCGGGTGATGGTGGTGAAGTCCATCGCCTTGCAGAAGGCCAGCAGCCGTTCCGGGTCGGGATCGCGGACGCCGAGCGCATCGATCGCCACGTCGACCGGCACGTCCTGCTTGAGCTCGGCCAGCCTGCGGGACATGCGCGCGTTGTCGGCGTGCTCGATCAGGTTCTCGCGGCGCTTGGGCTGCTTGATCTCGGAGGCATGCTCCAGCAGCGCCTCGAGGTCGCCGTACTCGTTGATGAGCAGCGCGGCGGTCTTAACGCCGATGCCGGGGACGCCTGGAATATTGTCGACGGAATCGCCGGCCAGCGCCTGCACGTCGACGACGCGATCCGGCATGACGCCGAACTTTTCCGCGACCTCGGCCGGCCCGATGCGTTTGTCCTTCATCGGGTCCATCATTTCGATGCCCTCCCCGACGAGCTGCATCAGGTCCTTGTCGGAGGCGACGATGGTGACGGTCGCGCCCTTTTCGGCGGCCTCGCGGGCATAGGTCGCGATCAGGTCGTCGGCCTCAAAGCCCTCCTGCTCGACATTGGCCACGTTGAAGGCGTCGACCGCCTGGCGAATCAGGCCGAATTGCGGGCGCAGGTCCTCCGGCGGATCGGGGCGATGGGCCTTGTACTGGTCGTAGATGTCGTTGCGGAACGACTTCGAGGAATAGTCGAAGATGACCGCAAGATGGGTCGGCTTGTCACCGTCGCCCTCGCCGTCGGCATCGCGCAGCAGCTTCAGGAGCATCTGGCAGAAGCCGTGCACCGCGCCGATCGGCAGTCCGTCGGACTTGCGGGTCAGCGGCGGCAGGGCGTGATAGGCGCGGAAGATGTAGGACGAGCCGTCGACCAGATAGAGATGGTCGCCGGCCTGGACGGGACGTGATTTCGCTTTCGACATGGGCGGGACTATGCCCCGCCCGATGCCGCTTGGCGACCCCTTTCGAGGCCCTGAATGCGGCAGCCGGAAACGCTATTCGGCAGGCGCCAGTTTCGGCGTCGATTCCCAGCGCGCCCAGGCCGGACGCTCGAACAGGAAACCGAGCCAGGTGCCCCGCACGATCCAGAACAGAATCAGCGGACCGACGACGCCGGCCGTCGTGACCAGCAGCGAAATCGTGCCGATATCCGGAATGACGTCGAACTTCAGGAGCAGGATCCGCGAGACCGCCATCGGCAGGAAGAAGGCAAGGTAGATGACGATCGAATTGGCGCCGCAGTAGCGCAGCGGCGCGGCGGCGGGCGTGCCGGCCAGCAGCGCCGAGCCCGACACCACGGCGAGCGCGCCGAGGGCGGCAAGGCCTAGGCTGATGCCGGGCGCGCCGGCCAGGCCGTTGGAGACGAGCCAGCCGTTCAGGAGCGCCCAGAGGATCAGCCCGCCGAGCGCGATCTGCGGGTTCTCGCGGACGCCGCCGGCAAAGGCAAAGATCCACGGCGCCAGCGCGTAGCCCGCGTAGAAGAAGACGAAGCGCGAGGCGAACTCGTCGACGATCACCGATCCGGTGTGGATCGGCGCGACCTGCAGCATCGCGCCGGCAACGAGGATAACGGCCGGATGGACGCCGCGCGCCAGCTTTGTGACGACGAAGAACACCGGCAACAGATAGATGAACCACAGCGTGCCGTAGGGCTGGACCAGGCCTTCGGCAAAGGCGAGCGGAAATTCCGTCCAGTGCCCGCCGGCGAGACCGGATTTCAGGAAGGCCTGGATGCCCATCCACAGCACGTAGAAGTAGGCGAAGTGCAGCACCTTGCTATCGAGGAATTCCGGCCAGGGACGGTCGATGCGTCGCGCCAGAAACAGTCCGGCGATCAGGAAGAAGTCCGGCATGCGGAACGGTTGGGCGAACTCGACCAGGGCATGCAGCCAGCCTTCGGTGCCGGCGGCCTTCTCGACGCCGAGCGTCGAATGCATCATCACCACCATGATGATGCAGAAGCCCTTGGCGATATCGACCCAGTCGACCCGTCCTGCTGTCCGTACTGGCACAGTCTGGGTTGCTGCCGGCATGAAAATGCTCCGTTCTGGCACGTTGCGGCCCGCCTGCGGACCTTTCGCCTGTTCTCCGGCAGGTTTCGTGCCGTTGCAGATGCCTTCCCTAGCGGATGCGTCCTAAAATCCGTTGAACCGAATCGTCCACACACGGGGGGATCGGCTCAACACATCCTTTACGCAGTCACCGTGTCGCCATCTGCCGGCGTGGCCCGACGCGGGTGGCGGCCGGCCGGCAAGGGGGCAAATGGTACTGGTAATGGCGGGCGCGACGCACCATAGTTTGTCAGGTTACGCGGGTTTTCCACGCAATGAGATGCCCCCTTGCCGACGACGAGGCCGTCCCGAATGTCACCGACAAAGACCGTACTGCTCTTCGGAATTCCCCTGGTGATCGTCGTCATCGGCGCAGTCGTGTTCGTCCTGCCGCGCTGGGCCGCCGCGCCGCCGGACACGACCGAAGCCGTGGCAAAGCTC
>ENA-ORCV01000997-ORCV01000997.1-marine-metagenome-genome-assembly--contig:-NODE-997-length-11542-cov-2.802704_pt1 | contig 11542 bp, 9 predicted proteins | sample MGYA00237779_ERZ508509 | MGnify/ENA primary metagenome ERZ508509 (study PRJEB26180, sample SAMN06268772) | marine metagenome | isolation source: Bioluminescent Bay, La Paraguera, Puerto Rico | place... | reverse complement strand
CACGGGCAACTACGTGGCGACGATCTGGATGGGCAACGACGACTTCACCTCGACCAGGCGGTTGGCCTCGGTGCGGCCGCGCAGCACCACCGCGCTGTCCACTTCGCGCGCCTCCGAGCGTTGCACCACGACGCGCATGATCCCCTGCTCCTGCGCGCCCTCGGCACCGGCTGCACCCGCCTCCTCCCCGTCCGGCTCTGCGGCCGGGGCGGACGGCGAGGACGGGGCAGGCAACATCGCGGTCAGCCGCTCACGCTCGAACACGAAGGCATAAATCGTTGCGGCAACAAGGATGGCGATCAGGACCGGAAAGAGACGCATGCAAGAACTTTCGAACAGTTACGACGGCGACACCGCGCCGCGGATCGGGCGGGTACAACGCATACGCTGAACCAACCGGTTCAGATTAAACTCTTCCGGCCCGCCCCACAAGCGCGATCTCGTGCCCGCCCTGCGGCCCTTGGCAGCGCCCGGCCGACACGCTAAGAGGGGCGGGTATTCGGGCAGGGAGTGCGGCGTGAGCGACACCGACAGTTTCATCGACGAGGTCACCGAAGAAGTGCGCCGCGACCGGCTGTTCCGACTGATGCGCCGGTATGGCTGGATCGGCGTTCTCGCGATCCTCGTGCTGGTTGGCGGCGCGGCGTGGAACGAATGGCGCAAGGCGCAGGCACGGGCCGAGGCGCAGGCCTTCGGCGATGCCGTGCTTGCCGCGCTGTCGCAAGAGGAGGCCGCGGCGCGCGCCGATGCGCTGCAGGCCGTCGAGGCACCCGGACCGGGCGGCGAAGCGGTGGCCGTGCTGCTCGCGACGGCGGAGCAGGCGCAGAATGACGCGGCCGGCGCGGCAACGCGGCTGTTGGGCCTCGCCGACCGCACCGACGTGCCCGAAGTCTACCGGCAGATCGCCACCCTCAAGGCGGTGACGATCCCGGATTCGGGGCTCGACGCGGGCGCACGCCGCGGCCGGCTCGCGCCGCTGGCGGCGCAGCCCGGCCTCGTGCGGCTGCTGGCGGAGGAACAGCTTGCGATGATCGAGATCGAGACCGGCGCGCGCGCCGCGGCGCTCGACCGGCTGGTGTCGCTCGCGGTGGATGCCGAGGCGACAGAGCCCTTGCGCCGCCGGGTGGCACAGGTGATTGTGGCGCTCGGCGAGGACGTGCCCGAAATGCCGGGCGCGACCGGGCATGACGGGATGGGCCAATGACGGCGCATCCCGAAAGGACGCGACAGATGGGGGCAGTGGTGACGGCGAAAACGGTTCTTCTCGCGATGGCGGCGGCCCTCGCCCTTGCGGCCTGCGACAAGCAGGAGCCGATCCTGCCCGGCGAGCGCGAGGATATCCGCGACGTGCTGCAGAGCGAGGCGCGCCGGGCGCAGGCCGAGGAAACCCCGGTCAACCGCGCGCTGCCGCTGTCGCTGCCCGCGGCGCAGGCCAATCCCGCATGGCCGCAGCGCAGCGGCACGCCCGGCACGCGCGCCGCGCACCCGGCGCTGTCCGCCGCGCCCGCGCTGGCCTGGTCCACCGGCATCGGCCAGGGCGATGGCCGCCGCGTGCGCATCTCCGCCGATCCTGTGGTGGCCGGGGGCCGTATCTTCACGCTCGATGCCACGACGCAGGTCTCGGCGGTCTCGCCATCCGGAGACCTGCTGTGGTCCACCGATCTCACCCCTCCCAATGACAGCCCCGACAATGCCAGCGGCGGCGGGCTCGCTCATGGCGAGGGGCGGCTGTTCGTCACCTCGGCCTTCGGGATGGTGACGGCGCTCGATCCCGAGACCGGCGCGGTGCTCTGGCGGCAGGATATCGACGCGCCGACCACCGCCGCGCCCTCGGTCTACGAGGGCCGCGTCTACGTGGTCGCGGGCGACGAGGTGGCCTGGGTACTCGACGCGGCAACCGGCCGGGTGCAGTGGCAGCTTTCGGGCACGCCCGACATCCACAACGTGCTGGGCGGCCCCGCGCCCGCGATCACCGAAACCTATGCCGTCTTCGCCTTTGGCGCGGGCGAGGTGCAGGGCGCGTTCCGCAAGGGCGGGCTGCGGCTCTGGGATGCGCAGGTCGCGGGCGAACGCCGGGGGCTGGCAAGCGCGCGGGTGCGCGATATCACCGGCGATCCGCTGGTGGTGGGCGACCGCGTCTACGTCGGCACCCATTCGGGGCGCATGGTGGCGCTCAGCCTGGGCAGCGGCAAGCGGATCTGGACCGCCGGCGAGGGCCCGCTCAACCCGATCTGGCCCGCGGGCGGCTCGCTCTTCCTGGTGAGCGACCGCAACGAGCTGGTGCGTCTCTCGGCCGAGGATGGCAGCCGCATCTGGGGACAGTCCCTGCCGCTCTTCACGGCGAACCGGCCCAAGCGGCAAGCGGGCATCGTCGGCCATTTCGGCCCGGTGCTTGCGGGCGGGCAGCTTGTGCTCGCCTCCGCCGACGAGGTGCTGCGCATCTTCGATCCGGTCTCGGGACAGCTTGTGCGCACGGTGCCGCTGCCGGGCGGCGCGGCGAGCAACCCGGTGGTCGCGGGCGGCACGCTCTACGTGGTGTCCAAGAAGGGACAGCTTCTGGCTTTCCGTTGACGCCGCGATCCTGTATCACCCCGCTCTGACCCGTCATCGGAGCCGCGTCATGTCCTTTACCGTCGCCATCGTGGGCCGCCCCAACGTGGGCAAATCCACGCTGTTCAACCGCCTCGTCGGCAAGCGCCTCGCGCTGGTCGACGACACGCCCGGCGTGACCCGCGACCTGCGCGAGGGGGCCGCGCGGCTGGGCGACCTGCGCTTTACCGTGATCGACACGGCGGGGCTCGAGGATGCCACCGACGACAGCCTGCAGGGGCGCATGCGCCGCCTGACCGAACGCGCGGTGGCGATGGCCGATGTCTGCCTCTTCGTGATCGACGCGCGCGCGGGCGTCACCCCCACCGACGAGATTTTCGCCGATATCCTGCGCAAGCGGTCGGGCCACGTGATCCTGACCGCCAACAAGGCCGAGGGCGCCGCCGCCGAGCCGGGCGTCTACGAGGCCTTCGGCCTGGGCCTTGGCGACCCGGTACAGATTTCGGCGGAGCATGGCGAGGGCATGAACGATCTCTATGCCCGGCTGATGCCGCTCGCCGACGGGTTCGAGGCACGCGCCGAGACCGAGGCGCCCGAGACCGACGTGGCCCTGCCCGAGGACGACGACCCCGATGCCGACGCCCTGCCCGCCTATGCCGCCCCCACGCCCGAGCGGCCGCTGCAGGTGGCGGTGGTGGGCCGCCCCAATGCGGGCAAATCCACGCTGATCAACACCATCCTCGGCGAGGAACGGCTGCTCACCGGCCCCGAGGCGGGGATCACCCGCGACGCCATCTCGCTGCGGATCGACTGGGACGGCCTGCCGATGCGCATCTTCGACACGGCGGGGATGCGCAAGAAGGCCCGCGTGCAGGACAAGCTGGAAAAGCTGTCGGTCTCGGACGGGTTGCGCGCGGTGCGCTTCGCCGAGGTGGTGGTGGTGCTGCTCGATGCCGCAATCCCCTTCGAGCAGCAGGACCTGCGCATCGCCGATCTCGCCGAGCGCGAGGGCCGCGCGGTGGTCGTCGCCGTCAACAAGTGGGATATCGAGGAAGACCGGCAGGGCAAGCTGCGCGCCCTCAAGGAGGCGTTCGACCGGCTGTTGCCGCAACTGCGCGGCGCGCCGCTGGTCACCGTCTCGGCGCGCACGGGCCGCGGGCTCGACCGGCTGCGCGAGGCGGTGCGAAAGGCCCACGAGGTCTGGAACCGCCGCATCCCCACGGCACAGCTCAACCGCTGGCTCGCGGGCATGCTCGAGCAGCACCCGCCCCCCGCGCCGGGCGGCCGCCGGATCAAGCTGCGCTACATGACCCAGGCCAAGACGCGCCCGCCGGGGTTCGTGGTGATGTGCAGCCATCCCGACAAGATGCCCGAGAGCTACCGCCGCTATCTCGTGGGGGGCCTGCGCACCGATTTCGACATGCCGGGCACGCCCATCCGCCTGCACCTGCGCAGCCAGTCCGACAAGAACCCCTACAAGGCCCGCAAGACACCGGGCCCGTCGCGCCTGCGCAAGCACCTGTCCTGAGCCGAAGACCCGGCGTCGCGCCCCCAAGCGGCCGGGGAACTCCGCCTGCGCGGCGGCAAGGCTAGCGCGAGATCACGATATCGGCGCACAGCCCGCCCAGCCGCGCGCTCTCGCCCAGCCGCAGCGTGCCGCCATGGGCGCGCGTCACGTCGGCCACGATCGACAGGCCCAGCCCCACGCCGGTGCCGCGATTCTGGTTGCGGGCTGGCTCCAGCCGCGCAAAGGGGCGCAATGCCTCCTCGCGGTGCTCGGGCGGGATGCCCGGCCCGTCATCCTCGACCCGGATGCGCAGGCTGCGCTCGGTCAGCGTGACCGAGACCTCGGCACGGCGGCCATAGCGCACGGCGTTGCCGATCAGGTTCTCGACCGCGCGCCGGATGCCGCCCTCGCGCAGCGGCACCTGCCCCTGCCCCTCGGCCGCGACCAGCGTCACGGCGATCCGCGCGCGCTGCATGTCGTCCACCACCCGGCGCACCAGCGCCACGGGATCGACCGGCTCGGCCTCGCCTTCCTGCGCGCCGCGGGCGAAATCGAGAAACCCGTCGAGCAGCCGCTGCATGTCGTCGACATCGCGCAGCATCGGTGCCGCCTCGGCCTCGTCCAGCATGGCAAGCTCCAGCCGCAGCCGCGTGAGCGGCGTGCGCAGATCGTGGCTCACCCCCGAAAGCATGAGCGTGCGCTGTTCGATCTGCCGCTCGATCCGCGCGCGCATGTCGACAAAGGCGCGCCCCGCCGCGCGCACCTCGGTGGCGCCCGCGGGCCGGTAGGCCACGTGACGCCCGCGCCCGAACGCCTCGGCCGCCTCCGCGAGCCGGGTGATCGGGCGCAGCTGGTTGCGCAGGTAGAGAAACGAGATCACCGTCATCAGTGCGCCGAACACCACCATGTTGACCAGAAGCTGGTGCGGCTGGCGCGCCGAGACGTGGCGACGGTCGAACACCATGCGCACCAGCCCTGCCCCGCGCCGGAAATAGAGCACGACGATATCGTCATCGGCCAGCGCGACGCGCACGAGGTCGGGAAACAGCGCCTTCAGTTCGCGCATCACCACGATGCCCGAGAAATCGTACCACAGCCGCGTGTCGCTTGCGGGCATGGCGGCCTCGGGCACCGCCTGCAACCGGATGTTGAGAGCCTCGGCCACGGCCTGATCGTCGCTGTCCAGCACCAGCCGGATCTCGCGCGCCATGGTGCCGGTCATCTGCTGGGTCACGCCTTCGAAATGGCGCTGGATGAACACCACCGACACGACCAGCAGCAGCGTGACCACCGGCAACAGCAGGATCAGCGTGGCGCGACCGTAGAGACCGCGGGGAAGATAGGGTTTGAGCCAGCGAAACGACATGGCTAAACCTACGCCCGAGTGCGCCGCGAGGAAAGGGCGAGACCGCGATGACCGACACCACGCCCGATACAGCCCCGCCGACGGGCATCCCGCGCGACATGGGCGGCGGCATCCGCGCGATCCTCGCACCCAATCCCTCGCCGATGACATACTGGGGCACCAATACCTACCTGCTGGGCGAGCGGCGGCTGGCGGTGATCGACCCGGGCCCCGACGACCCCGCGCATCTCGCGGCGATCCTCGGCGCGCTTGGGCCGGGGCAGAGCATCAGCCACATCCTCGTCACCCACGCCCATCTCGACCACGCCCCGCTCGCGCGCCATCTCGCGATGCAGACCGGCGCACCGGTCCTGGCCTATGGCGGCGCGCGGGACGGGCGCAGCGCGGTCATGGCGCGGCTCGCCGAGGCAGGCGGGATCGGCGGCGGCGAGGGGGTGGATACGGGCTTTGCTCCCGACATGGCGCTGCCGGATGGCGCGGAGGTGACGGGCGACGGCTGGCATATCACGGCGCACTGGACGCCGGGGCATTTCTGCAACCACATGTGCTTCGAGAGCGGCGGCACCGTGTTCAGCGGCGATCTGGTGATGGGCTGGGCCAGCACGCTCATCTCGCCGCCCGATGGCGACCTGACGCAGTTCCGCGCGTCCTGCACGCGCCTCGCCGCCGTATCCCCCGCCCGCCTGCTGCCGGGTCACGGCGCGCCGGTGGCCGATCCCCGAGCGCGCATCCGCTGGCTGCTTGCGCATCGCGACGCGCGCGAGGCGGCGATCCTCGGCGAGCTTCGCCAGGGGCCCGCCGACGCCGCCACGCTGGCCGCGCGCATCTATACCGACACGCCCCCCACCCTCATGCCGGCGGCGGCGCGCAACGTCTTGGCGCATCTCGTGGATCTGCTGCAGGGCGGGCGCGTGCGCGCCCTCTCTGCGCTCTCACCCGGCACCCGCTTCGCGCTTCCCGCAGCGGGCAGGAGGGGCGCATGATTTTTGTCACAAACCCTCTGGACCTCCCCCAACCGGATTGCTATACGCCCCCTCGTGTTCCGGCGTAGCTCAGCGGTAGAGCAGTTGACTGTTAATCAATTGGTCGTAGGTTCGATCCCTACCGCCGGAGCCAAAATCCCTCAGATATAGGCGAAACGCCTTATTTCATTGGGTTTCCCACGAGGTGACCTCCGACCAGAGTCGGAGCCAACTGTGCACGTGCACAAATTGGTGCACAAACCCGTGCCCGAACCGGTGCACCACCGCGACTCCCGGATGCCCTGGAACCGTTTTCGGAGCACCTGCCATGGCCGGAGTCGCACACACCCCCACCTCGAGAAACGCCCCTCGGGCTACTTCTTCCGGCGCCGTCTGCCGAAGGCCTGGGTCGAGATATCGAACCCTGGTCAAAGTTCGGCCATCTGTCTCAGCCTTCGGACCGACGTCCTCTCCGAAGCGACATGCCGCGTCCGCGCCCTCACGGCGCTCACGGACCTGGCCGTCGCGCTGACGACGGAGAGACAGGTGGATCATCTGAGCCCCGAGCATGTGACATTGCTGACCGAATTGGCGCGCTGCCAGATCGCCGCCCACGAAGCCCTGCGGGCGTCGGCCGAACCGCGTTCCGAGGCGGCGGCGAATTTCGCGGCGCAGACCGAGCGCGCAACCCGAGACATGCTGCGCCGGGCCCTGGCGCTCGGCGACCGGACGCCGGTTACAGAGCCCTTGCGCGAGATGGCAAGGCTGCTCGGTGTGACCCTCGACGAGACGAAGTCAGACTGGCGCGCGCTCGCCTTCGAGGCTCTGCGTGTGATGCTGGACGTGTCCCGCGAACGGGAGAAGCGAGAGGTCGGGACCTACGAGCAGCCGACGCCGATCTTCCAGTCGGTCATGGCGCGCCGGTCGGCCTCCTCGGCGGTCACCCTGCCCCAGGTTGTCGCGCAATCGCACGCCCCCGCCCTGGCCATCCCGGAAGCGGCCGCACCAGTCGCGTCCTCCATTGCCGTGCCACCCATGACGGCCGCCGCGACTCCGCAAACGGCGACAGAGGCGGCTGCTCCTCTTCAGGCGCCGGTCGACACGGCCGAAACCCCGGCCGCGAATGCGGACACAGTGCCGGCAACGCCCCAGCCCGCGGCCGGGGACGCGTCCCCGGACACCGCAGCCAAGGATGACGACACCGCGTTCCGGATCAAGCTGCGTCCGCCGCTCCTGGAAAACATCGACCTCCGGGATCTCTCGCCCGAAACGCAGGAAGTCCTCCGGACGAAACCACGTGGCATCACGCTTCTCGAGGACATCCAGCTGATGAAAGAGCTAAAGATGGCCGGATACGGCGATGATTTCTCCACGGAGCAGACCGGCGATGCCGATGCCGGCAAGAAATGGACGTCGAACAGTGGCAGCAAGGCGAATGTCGCGGAAAAATTCTGGGTGGAGTTCGTCGGAGATGTCCCGTTCGAGGACGCGGATCGGGATGACATCCGCGACGCCCTGAAGATCCTGCCCGAGCTGCCCTTTCAGCATTCCAAGGGGAAGACGAAATTCGTCTCGGAATTCGGGTTCAGGGCGTTGATCGAAGATCTCGAAGCTGAAGAGGAACGCCTTGAGAAGGAAGCACTGGAGCTGCTTGCTCGGGATGGCAATGCAACCGAAGCTGATCGCGAAAAGGCCGCGCTGGACGCTCGCATTCCGCGTATCCGCGCGGAGACCCGTGCCAAGCACCGCGGCTACATCAAGTCTGTCGGGAAGATGCTCTACGACCTTCAATTGATCGACCGCAATCCGTTCGAGATCTGCGGCGTGTCCAACAAGCTGAAGGACAAGTGGAAAAAAAGCGAAGAGAAGCGCAAACGCGTCTGCTGGGATGATCGCATCTACACCTTCCTGGGTTCGCCCGCCTTCCAGGGGCCTTTCGAAGATCAGGGCGAACCTCTCTACTGGATACCGCTCATCGCACGCCTCATGGGCCTGCGCGAGGAAGAGGCCTGCCAGCTCGGCCCCAAGGATTTCGGCACCGACAAGGGCATCGCCTATGTCGACGTGAAATGCCGCGATGCGAACAACGTCAAGACCATCGACTCCCAGCGCCGTATCCCGGTCCATCCGACGCTGATCGAGCTTGGCCTCCTGAAGCTGGTGGAACGCCGTCGAGGGGAGGACGCGCATCGCTTGTTCGTGAACCTGACGCGCGGAGAAACGAAGAAGACCTATTCGGAGAACTTCTCGAAGAAGTTCACCTATTACCGGAAAACGAACGGCTGCTACTGGGAAGGCCTGGACCTGCATGCCATGCGCACCTCGTTCAATTCTGACCTCATGAACCAGGACAAGTCCGACGCGATCCGCTGCGTCCTGATGGGGCACGACCCCGTCGACGAAGGCGCAAGATCCTATGTCCAAGGCCTCTCGCTCGAGGCGCTCTACGAGCGCATCTGCGACGTCGAGCTCGACGTCTCCATGATCGCGCGGCCCTTCGACGACACGGCGGGCTTCCGCCACGAGGACAAGGTCGTCGATTTCCGGAGCGCAGCGCGCTGATGTGATGTCCGGAAAAGTAGTCGGTACAGAAAAGCGAATTCTCGGATGATTTGCAGGGGAGCGCCTTGGCAGCCCTGAACCGCACCTGGTTTTCCGGAGGCTCCAAATCGAGGAAGGATTGGAGCCATGGGAAAAGACAACAGAGCGAACCGCTATTCACGTGAGACACGCGCGAGAGCCGTGCGGATGGTGCTCGACAATCAGGGCAACTATGAGAGCCAGTCAGCAGCGATCAAGGCGATTGCGCCGAAGATTGGCTGCGGCCGCGACACATTGCGGCGTTGGGTTCAGCAGGAGGAAACCGACACGGGCTGCCGGGATGGCGTGACGTCAGAGGAACGGGCCCGGATCAAGGACCTGGAACGCGAGGTGCGGGAACTTCGGCAAGCGAATGAGATCCTCAAGAAGGCCAGCGCGTATTTTGCCCGGGCGGAGCTCGACCGCCCACTGAAACGATGATCGCGTTCATCGACGATCACCGGACCGAGTATGGGGTCGAGCCGATCTGCCGGGTTCTGCCGATCGCCCCTTCAACCTTCTATGAACATTTGGCTGTTGCCCGCGATCCGGCTCATGCCTCGGATCGCGTCAAGCGGGATACCATGTTGCGGCCCGAAGTTCAGCGGGTTTGGGATCAGAACTTCAAGGTCTACGGGGTGCGCAAGGTGTGGCACCAAATGCGGCGGGAGGGCTTTGATGTGGCCCGCTGCACCGTGGAACGTCTGATGCGGCAGCTTGGTATACAGGGCGTCATTCGCGGCAAGCCGCAGAAGACGACGCGCCCGGACAAGACCCTGCCATGCCCACGCGACAAGGTGAACCGGCAGTTCCGGGCGCCGGCCCCGAATGTGCTCTGGGTCAGTGACTTCACCTATGTCTCAACCTGGCAGGGGTTCGTCTATGTCGCCTTCGTCATCGACACCTTCGCCAACCGGATCGTCGGCTGGCGCGCGTCACGCTCGCCGCAGACACAGTTCGTGCTGGATGCCCTGGAACAGGCGCTTTACGAGCGGCGGCCCGATGGCGATCTCATTCATCACAGCGGTCGAGGCAGTCAATACGTCTCGATCCGCTACACCGAGCGCTTGGCCGAGGCCGGGATCGAACCCTCGGTGGGCAGCGTCGGCGACAGCTATGACAACGCCCTGGCTGAGACAATCATAGGTCTGTTTAAGGCCGAAGTTATCCACCGGCTGGGGCCATGGAAAACCGCAGATGCGGTCGAGTGGGAAACCTTGAAATGGGTCGACTGGTTCAACAATCGACGCCTGCTGCAACCGATCGGAAATATCCCGCCAGCAGAGGCCGAGGAGACGTTCTATGAACAGCGTAACGAGTTCGATAAGGTCGCGTGAAACGGAGTAATCAGCCTCCGGGAAAACCGGGGCGGTTCAGGGTCCAGAAACAGAACACTCCAACCTTCGCCGAGTTTTCTGTGCATATTCTCTATTTTGCCCCGAGGGACACCATAGAAATCAGCTTAAGTGCTTTATTTTTATGGCTCCGGCGGTAGGGGCCCCTCCGCGCAGCCAAGTCCCCTTGATTTCAAAGGAATTTCCGACGCGGCGGTGCACCGGTTCCGGAAAGACTCCAAGATGTACCCGGAGTCGTGGCGTACTTCGGGCACCAGATCAAGCACCAAAATTAACTCTCTGCACATCCCGACTCGAACAGGCGCGAGAAGTGAGCCATGCCGCGGCTCGACAGTCGCCTCGAACTGACGAACGTTCTGAGACGGCCGCAGCATTCGTCGGCGAATGGGAGCTCGAAACGATGTAGCGCTCCTTTCCTGGCGAGGCGATGGCATATGGCCTGCAGATCGGCTTCGCCGGCAATAATCCGTGGAGGGGGTGCCAGAGCAGCATGACTCTGGCCACGCCAATATCCGGTTCATGTTGCAGAGAGTGCCTTTTCAGAGCCGCGCTCGACCCGCACTTGAACGAGGTAGGGAGCAGTGGAAGTCACCACGACCGTGTCCCCTTCGCGGGCCCCTGCAGACAAGAAGAACTGCCGAACCCACCCGCGTCTCCGAAACATCCTCTTCGTCCGGTCAATGTCTGTTTTGACCGGTGAGGGACCACCCCAGTCAACGGTAAGCTCCCGTGGCGCCGCTTCTTGCTTGTTGCGCCCACCGATGCAGTCGCTTGGGAACTTTTCGAGAAACTCGGTGAGGTAGAAGTGGTCATTTCTGAGATTGCCGCCGCTGATGCGAGTTCGGCCGAGCAAGGTCGCATCAGCATCGGCAATATGGCGCATGGCTGCAGACGGAGGTCTTTCTTCGATTTTCTCGTCACCGCTGTCCCGATCGGCCATCCCGGTCATTTGCGCATCAACAATCGACCGGGCGCGGGAGCCGGTGTCCGGCGTTGATCCAGGATCTTCTTTCTTGAGGAAGGACTGCAATTGGCGGGTTACGTCGTCCGAAAACGTGACCCAGGTCACTGCGTCGTTCTTGTGAGCGTAGGGGATCGGTCGGTCCAGCACCCGTACGTCGGCAAGTTTCCAAGGGACCACCCATTTGGAAACCTCGCCGCTGCGGATCATCCGTTCGGGTATTCGATGATGATCATACGATGCGATCATCTCTGACGAGCT
>ENA-ORCV01000996-ORCV01000996.1-marine-metagenome-genome-assembly--contig:-NODE-996-length-11587-cov-3.023719_pt1 | contig 11587 bp, 10 predicted proteins | sample MGYA00237779_ERZ508509 | MGnify/ENA primary metagenome ERZ508509 (study PRJEB26180, sample SAMN06268772) | marine metagenome | isolation source: Bioluminescent Bay, La Paraguera, Puerto Rico | place... | reverse complement strand
GCGCTCCTCGGCGCCGCCGCCCCAGCGCAGCCGCGCGAGCATGATTGCGGTACCGACCGTCGGATGCCCGGCGAAGGGCAGCTCGATCCCGGGCGTGAAGATCCGCACCTTGGCCGTGTGCGCCGGGTTCTCCGGCGGCATCACGAAGACGGTCTCGGAAATGTTGAACTCGCGGGCGATCGCCTGCATCGCCTTGTCGTCGAGCCCCTCGCAGTCGTGAACGACGGCGAGCGGGTTTCCGGCAAGCGGCGTGTCGGTAAAGACGTCGAGGATGTTGTAGGCGCGTTTCACGGGGCGGCTCTTCTTGCTTGGCTGAAACATGGCAGGGGCCGCCCTTTAACACGAAACGGTTCCGGCGACACCACCGCGACGTCAGCTACCCTAACGTTTTCATAAGCCGCGGCAGCACGCGCCCGGGGATCGAGCCGGATGGCGCCTCGCCGGTCCGCACCGCGCCCATGGCCAGGTAGAAGCCTTCCGCGTAAGGGTCTGAATCGAGTCCGATTTCGCCGGCCCCGGCCGCCCGCGCCAGCGTCTCAGCCTGCGCCCAGAGCGCCCGCCCGACGCCGCTGCCGATCGCGGTTGGCTCCACGAAGCAGGCATCGAGCTCGGCCACGCCGTCGGCCATCCGCAGATCCATGAACCCGAGTACGGAGCCGCCGGCCTCCGCCACCCAGACGGTGCCGCCTTCGATATCGGATATCGTCACCGAAAGCTCCTCCCGGCACATCTCCATGAAGGCGTCGTCATACCCCCAGTGCGCCTTGGCACGCAGGGCGAGATCGGACAGCAGCGCGGCCTCTTCGCGGCGGGCGCGGCGGATCGTCGGGGCGTCGGTCATGGCTCGAACCTGCTTGAAGAAGTTGAATCACTATCGCGGAATTCTTCGGCAAGCGATTGACGGGATTCGGCAATCGCCGCGTTGAATCGATTTGCGCCACGTTGAATCAGTTTGTGAAGGAATTGAATCCGAGTGCGAAGACGGCGCATGCGCCATCCGCTCAGGCGAGCTCTTCGTCCTTCTGGCAGACGAAGATGAGCACCGCCAGCAGCATCACCGCGAACCGGAAGGCCGCCTGTTGGGCGTTCCACTCGTGCGACTGCCACATGGCAAAGTAGTTGCCGGCCACCACGAGGAAGCCGAAGAGCCACAGGCCGAGCCCGACCGTCGCGCCGATGACGGCCAGCGTCTTCGCCCGGTTGAACCGCGCGGCCGGCGCCCGCAGCGCCATCAGCAGCGCTATCGCCCCCGCCGCCAGCAGCAGCCCGGTCGCGAACTCCGCCGCTATGATCACGGCATAGACGATGCGCCAAAACGTCTCGCTGGTGATCGCCCGGCTGCGCAGCACGCTGTCGGGAAACGTCGTGTCCATCGACAGCACGTGCTGAACGAAAGCGTAGTTGGTGTCGTAGTCGACGACATTGTCCCACGCCACGAGAAGCGCGAACGCCGCAAGCATCGCCGTCAGCAGCACTTTGGACAGTCGGATCGCGATCATCGCCCAGCCCCCCGTATTCCGTGACCCTACCCGCCTGATATTGCCGCAAGGTAACCGCTGCCAGAGATGTTCAGCTCAAAACGAAAAAGGCCGGCGTCTCCGCCGGCCTTGTGAATTCTGTCGGGAACCTTGGCCCGACCGGACCTTTAGTTCTTTTCCTTGTCGACGAGCTGGTTCGCCTTGATCCACGGCATCACACCGCGCAGCTTCTCGCCAATTTCCTCGATCGGGTGGGCGGCGTTCATACGCCGCGCCGCCTTGAATCTCGACCAGCGCGGTCCGCGCCGTTGCACCGCCCTCCTCTGCCGTCATGCCCGGACTCGTTCCGGGCATCCATGACCTTCGACGCCGACGACTGTGGCCGTGGATTGCCGGGACAGGCCCGGCAATGACAGCCGGGGAAAAAATGCGGGCAGCCGAGGGAAGTTCCGCCGATTGCCAAAGCCGGGGACCCGGCCAACCAGACGAAAAAGAGCCGCGTTTACACACCGCACCGCCGTGAACCGCGGCAGGTGCGGTCCGCGCCGGCGCACCGCCCTCCTCTGCCGTCATGCCCGGACTCGTTCCGGGCATCCATGACCTTCGACGCCGACGACTTTGGCCGTGGATTGCCGGGACAGGCCCGGCAATGACAGCCTAGGGAAAGGTCAGCCAATTCCGAATGGCGCGAAACCGGCCGCCCAAACGAAAAAGGCCGGCGTTTCCGCCGGCCTTTTAACTTATTCGGGAACCTGGACCCCGATCGGGCCTTTAGTTCTTTTCCTTGTCGACGAGCTGGTTCGCCTTGATCCACGGCATCATGCCGCGCAGCTTCTCGCCGACCTCCTCGATCGGATGGGCGTCGTTCATTCGGCGCGTCGCCTTGAACTTCGGTTGGCCGGCCTTGCACTCGCGGATCCATTCCGAGGTAAAGGCGCCGGTCTGGATGTCCTTGAGAACGCGGCGCATCTCCGCCTTGGTCTCTTCGGTGACGATGCGCGGGCCGGAGGCGTACTCGCCGAACTCGGCGGTGTTGGAGATCGAGTAGTTCATGTTGGCGATGCCGCCCTCGTAGATGAGGTCGACGATCAGCTTCACCTCGTGCAGGCACTCGAAATAGGCCATTTCGGGCGCGTAGCCGGCCTCGACCAGCGTTTCGAAGCCGCCGCGGATCAGCTCGACCAGCCCACCGCACAGGACGACCTGCTCGCCGAACAGGTCGGTCTCGCATTCCTCCTGGAAGGTCGTCTCGATGATGCCGGAGCGGCCGCCGCCGATCGCCGAGGCATAAGACAGGCAGATGTCGTGCGAGTTGCCCGACGCGTCCTGCGAGATCGCCATCAGGCAGGGCACACCGCCGCCCTTGGCGTACTCGCCGCGCACCGTGTGGCCGGGACCCTTCGGCGCGATCATGATGACGTCGATGGTCGGCTTCGGCTCGATCAGGTTGTAGTGGATGTTGAGGCCGTGGGCGAAGGCGATCGCCGCGCCGTCGCGGATGTTCGGCTCGATGTGCTCTTTCCAGATGTCGGCCTGCAGCTCGTCCGGCGTGCACATCATCATCATGTCGGCCCAGGCGGCGGCTTCGGCGACGGACTTCACCGCGATGCCCTCGGCCTCGGCCTTCTTGGCCGATGCGGAACCCGGGCGCAGCGCCACGCACAGGTCCGTCACACCGGAATCCCGGAGGTTCAGCGTATGGGCATGGCCCTGGCTGCCGTAGCCGACGACGGCGACCTTCTTGCCCTTGATCAGGTTGAGGTCGGCATCACGATCGTAATAGACGCGCATTGAATTGCTTCTCCTTGGGAATCCGTGTGAATGGCGGCGGAGGAACCCTCGGTCGTCCTCCGCCCGAGAGGGTCGGGGCGGGTTTTAACGTCGTGGGTCGCGACTTGGAAGAAAAAAGCACCATCAACCGGGCCGTCGGGAGCTAGCCATGACGATTTCGCATGGCAGGCGGGAACACGGGCGCACAGCACAGACGTGCCGCGCCGCAACGGCCTTCCTGCCGCGATCCTCTCCGACGCGGCGAATGCCGCCTAGTTTACGATCGTGATCCGCTCGGCCGCCCGGGTGATCGCCGTGTAGAGCCAGCGGTCGCGGGTCTCCCGGAAGGCGAAGCTCTCGTCGAACAGCAGAACGTCGTCCCACTGCGAGCCCTGCGCCTTGTGGACGGTCAGCGCGTAGCCATAGTCGAACTCGTCGGAATTGCGCCGCTGCGCCCAGGGCACCTCTTCGGTGCCGGGCTCGAACAGGGCCTTGAGGACGCGAATCTTGACGATGTCCCCGAGCAGCCCCTCGTCTTCCGCCTTGACCATCATCGACAGCGCCTGCGCCTTGCCGCGCCCCACCGACATGACGTGCCACAGGCTGCCGTTGAGCAGACCCTTTTCCGAATTGTTTCTCAGACACACCAGCTTGTCGCCGGCGGCAGGCAGATAGCCGTCGAAGCCCTTCAGTTCGCGGATGCGCTGGTTGTAGCGTCGCCGCGTCCGGTTGATGCCGAGCAGAACCTGGTCGGCGGCCAGCACCTGGTCGCTGTCGATGTCGGCCTTGCCGATCACCCGGCTGTCGCCGTAGCGCCCGTGCTCCAGCGTACCGCCTTCCCGGACGATCTGGGCGAGCTGGATGATCGGATTGTCGCGCGCCTGCCGGTGCACCTCGGTCAGAAGCGCATCCGGCTCGTGATCGGTGAAGAAACCGCCGCCCGATATCGGCGGCAGCTGCCCCGGATCGCCGAGCACCAGAACCGGCGCGCCGAAGCTCAAGAGGTCTCGGCCCAGTTCCTCGTCGACCATCGAGCACTCGTCGACGATGACAAGCTTGGCCTTGGCGACCGGGCTCGTCCGGTTCAGCGAGAAGGTCGGGTTGATTGTCGTCTTGCCGCTTTCCTCGTCCTCCACCGCCTCCTCGCCGCGCGGCCGGTAGATCAGCGAGTGGATGGTGCGCGCGTCGCGACAGCCGCGCGAGCGCATCACCTGCGCGGCCTTGCCGGTGAAGGCGGCAAACAGCACGTCGCCGTCGATCCCCTCGGCGAAATGCTGCGCCAGCATGGTCTTGCCGGTGCCCGCATAGCCGAACAGCCGGAATACCTGCGGCCCCGGCGCCTTCAGCCAGCGCGAAACCGCAACGAGTGCGTCGTCCTGTTCGGGCGAAAGTTTCAAGAGCGTTGCGCGGTGTGAATCACTGTCTCGCCGATCAATCTACAACATCCTCAGCGCAGGGACCGCATCGAGCGGAATCGCAGTTTCGCTTCCGGGCCGGACGCTGCGACAGGAAGAACGCACCCGACGCAAAACAGGCCTCCCGGACCGTTTAAGCTTCAGCATCCATTAGCAATTTACCGGTAGCTATAATTTTCGACAGTTTTCCGGATCACGCGACACGATGACTTTGTCGGGTTGGCGCCCGGCTACACAGAAAGGAAATTGATGCGCATTTCCATCGCCGCCAAACTCGCGGGCGGTTTCGCCGTCGCCGGTGTCGTGATCATCGGCCTAGTGGTCTTTACCTACGCATCTCTGGTCGATCTGCGAAACTTGCAGGACGAAGGGGCAACACGCGCAAACGACGCCTCCGAAATCACCTGGCACGCCGGGATGGGGTCCCGCGTGTACCAGATCATCGCCGACGCCATCATTAACCGAGACCTGAGCCAAACCCGCGCCGACTGGGACGCCATCAAAGCCGAAATGGAAGAGATGATGGCCTACGACCAGGAAGTCGTCGACACAGACGACGAACGGCGCTGGGCGTCCGAGGTGAGGACCACATTCGCAACGCTGGTCGGCACGGTGGAAAACGAGTTGCTGCCTTTGCTCGAAACCACCGACGGAATGACCCCGGGATTGCGCGAACTCGACGGCGAAATCGACCAGCTGGTGGGCGTCATTCAGGATCGCTACCTGAAAATCAAGGACTCGATCCAGGACGAGATGGTCGAAGCCGATGAGAAATTCGACACAGCCGGCGCCGAAACGACCATGATCAGCATGATCGTCGCAATCGTGGCGGTGATCGCCATAGCGGTGATAGCCTTCGCTTTGTCACGAATGATCGCCGCACCGATCAGGGAAATGACCGGGGCGATGGGCCGCCTGGCTGACGGCGACAAAGAAATCGAGATCCCCGCCCGGAACCGCAACGACGAGGTTGGCGAAATGGCCGCCGCGGTTCAGGTCTTCAAGGATAACATGATCAAGGCCGACCAGCTCTCCGCCGAGCAGGAGGAGATGAAGCAGCGCGCCGAGGTCGAAAAGCGCCAGACCATGAACCGCATGGCCGACGAATTCGCCAAATCGGTCTGCAGCATAGTCACCACCGTCTCCTCGGCGGCGACCGAGCTTCAGGCCTCCGCCAACTCCCTGTCGGGTACGGCTGAGGAAACCAGCCGTCAGTCAACCGCTGTCTCCGCCGCCTCGGACCAGGCATCCGCCAATGTCCAGACCGTCGCTTCGTCGGCCGAGGAACTGTCCGCCTCGGTTTCCGAAATCGGCCGCCAGGTGTCCCAGGCAACCGAAATCGCCGGCATGGCCGTCGACAACGCCAACCGCACCAACGCGCAGATCGAAAATCTCTCGCTCGCGGCCCAGAAGATCAGTCAGGTCGTGGAACTGATCAGCGACATTGCCGAGCAGACCAACCTGCTGGCCCTGAACGCCACTATCGAGGCGGCCCGCGCCGGCGAAGCCGGCCGCGGTTTCGCGGTCGTCGCCCAGGAGGTCAAGACGCTTGCCGGTCAGACCGCGAAGGCGACCGACGAGATCGCCCAGCACGTGTCGGAGGTCCAGTCGGAAGTGTCCAGTTCCGTCGACGCCATCAAGTCGATCGGCGGCACGATCGAACGGATCAACGACATCTCCACCGCCATTGCCGCGGCGATCGAACAGCAGTCGGCGGCGACCGACGAGATCGCCCGCAACGTCGAGCAGGCCGCGACGGGGACGAAGGGCGTGTCGACCAACATTCAGGACGTCACCCGCGCCGCCGGCGGAACCAGCCAGTCGGCCGGACAGGTGCTCGACGCGGCCAGCGAGCTGAGCGAACAGTCCGAACGGCTGCGCAGCGAGGTGGAGCAGTTCATCGAAAAGGTGCGCGCCGCCTGAGGCCCTCCCGCGACGCGGCCCGGCTGGCCGCGCACCCGGCCGACCGGGCGCGGGAACGGAACAATGCGAAGCAACCGGCCCGGGAGGCGAGGCCCGGACCGGCCGCCCCAACCCGAGGTCCCCCACCTTCGGGTCGGAACGTCAGCGGGGCCTGTATCAGACGCAAGCTTGTGAAGGCATCGCGAAGCCTGCAGCTGCGTGAAACGGATCAGTCCACGCTTACCGGCGGGCCGCGGAAGCAGCCGATCGTGTAGGGATACGCGGTGGTTAGATGGTAGTGGTACATCTCGACCTCCTCGCCGTCCCACATCACATTGCCGACGTGCCCGTGGCATTCGTCGAGCTTCTTGTTCTTCATTTTCCGGGTCTTCTTGTCGGTCTTTTTCTCGTACTCGCCATAGATGCCGAAACCGTCGAGCGCGTAGCCGACCAGTTCGCTGTGGCCGTTCTCGTCGATGCCCTTGCTCATGCCCGGGGCGAGGTCGTGATAGTGGTACTGCCCGCTCTGCTGGGGGTGGCCGCCCCACTTGTCCTGGATCTCATAGGCCGGCGCATCGCGGCCCTTGGCGTCGACTGCGTTGTAGATCGCCACGCCCTTCACGGTGAAGCCGATCATGCCCATCGGCACGCAGCTCTCCTGTTTGGCGAACTCCGGGTTGGCGGGCAGCCGCAACAGGATCCTCTGCGTTTCGATGTAATTCGGGTTCTTGTCGTAGTCGTAGGCGTCGTCCGAACTGCGGATCGGATAGACGCCCGTCTTGTGGCTCGGCAGGTTGTTGGCGCTGATGACCCGCTCGTCCCCCCGGACGCGGATCGAGATACGGGAGTCGGGCCAGTCGACCTTGCCGTTCACCGTCGGCTTCAGGTCCGGATAGAACTTCTTGCCGACGATCCAGTCGCCCGGCTCGCTGGCGCCGGGCGCATTCGGGTCGAACTGCTGCTGGCAGGAAAAGAGATATCCGACCTTCGGCTCGTCGGAGATCTTGCCGTCGCCGACCTTGCGGTAGTCCTCGTGCGCCGGAGCGGCCGACGCTGCCAGAACGATCGGCGCGCCGATCAGCAGGGCGGTCAAAACCTTCGGACAAACTGAAGCCATATGCGCATCTCCCGTTGCGACTGCGAGTGAGTGCAGAAACAACAGGAAGTCGGCACCGCTACAATATACGGATGTGTAATGGTTGTATCCAAATGTCGCAGTCTCGATAAATGCGACAGATTACTACATTCGTCGCAAATATTAACTCGGTTAAACTTAACTATATTCAAAAGATCGCGGCACATCGCCGATCCGGCTACATGCGCAGTATCGCTGGGCAATCGCCACGCCAAACGATGGCATCCCGGCCAGGAGAAGGAGGGTCGCGGACCGCCGGTTTCCACGCCGCAGCGGCGGCAGCCCCGCTGCAGCCTCTCGTCAACGAACCGCTGAACGGCCCGAACCGACGGGTCCGGAGCCGGAAAGCCGCAGCCTGAATAGCCGGCAGGCGGTCCTACATCGCTTCCGCGCCACGCTGGATGGCGGCGACGCCGGTGCGGGCGACCTCGACCAGGCCGAGCGGCTTCATGATGGAAATGAACTGCTCGATCTTGGAGGACCGGCCGGTGATCTCGAAGACGAAATGATCGGTGGTCGCGTCGATGACCTGGGCGCGGAACGCGTCGGCAAGCCTGAGCGCCTCGACGCGCAGTTCGCCCTTGCCCGCCACCTTGATCAGCGCAAGTTCGCGCTCCAGCGGTTTGCCGCCGGCGGTCAGGTCGACGACCCGGTGCACGGGAACCAGCCGTTCCAGCTGGTTGCGGATCTGCTGGATCACCATTGGCGTACCCGTCGTCACGATCGTGATGCGCGACAGGTGCTGCTCGTGCTCGGTCTCCGAGACCGTCAGCGAGTCGATGTTGTAGCCGCGGCCCGAAAACAGACCGATGACGCGGGCCAGCACGCCCGGTTCGTTATCGACCAGGACCGACAGCGTGTGCTGCTCGACCGCCTGAACATTCTGGAGCATTGTCTTCCCTCTTCTAACTCACGCAGCCGAAATGGCGGGCTCGTCGACTTCGTCATGTTCGAGCACCCAGGTTTCGGCATCGCCGGCCGCCTTCCATTCCCGGAAGGCGGCGGTCTCGAACAGCGCGTCCATATAGGCCCGCACCTCGTCGTCGACCGGCATCGAATAGCTCTCGAACCGCGCCGCAATCGGCGCATACATCGCGTCCGCCGCAGAGAACCGGCCGAACAGGAACGGACCCTCGCGTCCGAAGCGGCGCCGGCACTCGCCCCACATCTGCTGGATCCGCGCCACGTCGCGGGTCACGTCCGCCCCCCGGTCTCGGTAGGCGAACCGCTTGCGCAGATTCATCGGGCAGGCGTTCCTGAGCGCCGTGAAGCCCGCATGCATCTCGCAGGACACGGTCCGCGCGTGGGCCCGCGCCGCCGGATGCTCCGGCCAGACGCCCCGGTCTGGGAATTTCTCGGCAAGGTACTCCAGGATCGCCAGCGACTCCCAGACGGTTATGTCGCCGTCCTTGAGGATCGGCACCTTGCCGCCCGGCGAATGCGACAGGATGTGCGCCTTGGTCTCGGGCAGGTCGAGCGGGATCAGGATTTCCTCGAAAGGGATCTCCAGGTGCCGCATGGCAAGCCACGGCCTGAGCGACCAGGACGAGTAGTTCTTGTTACCGATGACGAGCTTCATGTTGCAGTTCCGATCACGACCCATCCGTTCGCGTCATGGCCGGGACAGGCCCGGCCATGACGGTGGAATACAGTCCCGCTCCTAGACAAGCATCTTGCCTTCTTCGTCGATCGCGTCGCCGACGTCCTCGTCTTCCACATCTGTGCCCAGCAACATCTCGTTGTGGGCCTTGCCCGACGGGATCATCGGGAAACAGTTGGCAAGGGCTGCGACCCGGCAGTCGAAGATGACCGGCCGTTTCACCGAGATCATCTCCTCGATCGCCGCGTCCAGTTCGCCCGGCTTCTCCGCCCGGATGCCGACGGCGCCGTAGGCCTCGGCGAGCTTCACGAAGTCGGGCAGCGATTCCATGTAGGAATGCGAGATCCGGTTACCGTGCAGCAGCTGCTGCCACTGCCTGACCATACCCATGTACTGGTTGTTCATGATGAAGATCTTGACCGGCAACTCGTACTGAACCGCCGTCGAGATCTCCTGCATGGTCATCAGCACCGAGGCATCGCCGGCGATGTCGATGACCAGCGAGTCCGGATGAGCGAGCTGCACGCCGAGCGTCGCCGGCAGGCCGTAGCCCATGGTGCCCAGGCCGCCCGACGTCATCCAGCGGTTCGGCTCCTCGAAGCCGTAGAACTGGGCCGCCCACATCTGGTGCTGGCCGACTTCCGTGGTGATGTAGGTGTCACGGTCCTTCGTCAGCGCATGCAGCCGCTGGATCGCATATTGCGGCATGATCACGTCGTCGTTCGGGCGGTAGCGCAGGCAGTCGCGCGCGCGCCACGCCTCGATGCGGTCCCACCATTCCTTGAGCGCGGCCTTGTCGGGCTGCGCCGCACTGGACCGCCACAGCCGGATCATGTCCTCGATCACGTAGCCGACGTCGCCGATGATCGGCACGTCCACCTTGACGTTCTTGTTGATCGACGAGGGATCGATGTCGACGTGGATCTTCTTGGCGTTCGGCGCAAACGCGTCGAGCCGCCCGGTGATCCGGTCGTCGAAGCGCGCACCGATGCACACCATGACGTCGCATTCGTGCATCGCCAGGTTGGCCTCGTAGGTGCCGTGCATGCCCAGCATCCCCAGCCACTGCTCGTCGGAGGCCGGATAGGCGCCGAGCCCCATCAGCGTCGAGGTGATCGGATAGCCGGTCATGTGGACCAGCTCGCGCAAGAGCTGGCTCGCCTCGCGGCCCGAATTGACCACGCCGCCGCCGGTATAGAACACCGGCCGCTTGGCGTTCGCCATCAGGTCGACCGCTTCGCGGATCGCGTCGAGGTCGCCCTTCATGCGCGGCTTGTAGGTCTTGTGCTCGATGTTCTTCGGCCCGACATAGGGCCCGGTGGTGAGCTGGATGTCCTTCGGAATATCGACCAGCACCGGCCCGGGCCGGCCGGACTTGGCGACATAGAACGCCTCGTGCAGCACCCGCGCCAGATCGTTGATGTCGCGGACCAGCCAGTTGTGCTTGGTGCACGGTCTCGTGATGCCGACCGTGTCGCACTCCTGGAAGGCGTCGTTGCCGATCAGATGGGTCGGCACCTGTCCCGAGATGCAGACGATCGGGATCGAATCCATCAGCGCGTCGGTCAGGCCCGTCACCGCGTTCGTGGCGCCGGGACCGGAGGTGACCAGCACGACGCCGACCTTGTCGGTCGAGCGGGCATAGCCTTCGGCGGCATGGGTCGCGCCCTGCTCGTGGCGCACGAGTACGTGCTGGAGCTCGTCCTGCTGGAACAGTGCATCGTAGATCGGTAGTACCGCACCGCCGGGATAGCCGAAGATGAATTCGACTCCCTGATCCTTCAGCGCTTTCAGGACGATTTCTGCGCCGGTCATCTCTTCGCTCATGACGGCTGCTCCTTCACTCGTTTCTCGTCTCACGTTCGGCGTTCAGGCAATAAAAAAGGCCCTCTCGGGCCTGCATGCGCACCATCGTTCGCGGCGGTTACAATCCCGCCACGCCCCCGGCGCGCCTTCCTACGATAAGAATGTTACCCGACACGGGCCATCTCCAACTCGTTTATTGCGCGCGCAAATTAGTCGGACGGGATGAAAGCGTCAAGTGCGTTGGCGGGCGTTTACAACAGACGGAGACCCCGTGCCGAACCGACCGGGGGTCCGGCCCGGTTGCCGGGACACCAGCCTGGCGACCTGGCACCAGGCGTCCCTGGTTCAGCACCGGGGCCGGGCCCGGTGCCGGTAACGGAGCAGCAAGAAACGTCCAACTTCCTGCTTGTCCCCGCGAACGCGGGGATCCAGCGACACAACCCGGCGCAGCCGCCATATGTGGAGTCCCGTTTTCGCGGGA
>ENA-ORCV01000995-ORCV01000995.1-marine-metagenome-genome-assembly--contig:-NODE-995-length-11591-cov-5.018152_pt1 | contig 11591 bp, 9 predicted proteins | sample MGYA00237779_ERZ508509 | MGnify/ENA primary metagenome ERZ508509 (study PRJEB26180, sample SAMN06268772) | marine metagenome | isolation source: Bioluminescent Bay, La Paraguera, Puerto Rico | place... | reverse complement strand
ACCGCCCGGTTGTACCAGGAGCGGTCGAACAGCACCATTTCCCCGGCCGCCGGCAGCCAGTCGACATAGCGCTGGAAGTACCATTGCGTGCGTTCCCGATCATTGGGCTTGGGCAGGGCGGCGATGATATTGTAGCGCGGATTGAGATTTTCCAGGAACCGCTTGATGGTGCCGCCCTTGCCCGCAGCATCGCGCCCTTCGAAGACGATGATCGTGCGGGTGCCGGCCTTGGCCATATGCGCCTGATGCAGCACCAACTGTTTTTGCAGCTTATAAAACTGCGTGTCATACTCGTCGCCGTCGAGTTTCTCGTCATAAGGGTATGCGCCCGACCCGAAGGCAGCCTTCCTGATCGCCTTGGGCAGTTCGGGATTGTTGATGTCAAAGCCGTCGATGGGATCGGTCACGCTGTCTCTCCGCTGTCACATAGACCGTGCTATGAACCTCGCTCCCGCGCAAGAGGCGGGTTAACGCATTGATTCGACCACCAGATATGGATGATCTGAGGACAACTCACCTGAGGCGCACACCAGCCAGCGCCCTTGCGCGCCTGACCGGACAGGTGCCGCTGCTGCTCGGCCTGGCAGGCCTGATAGGCTGCTTTGTCCTCTTCGGTGGTCTGCGCCCCGATCTCGGTGTCATCGGCTATCTGGTGCTGGTTGGTTTCATGGCCATGCTGCCCCAGCCGGTCGTGACCGTGACGCGGACCGTGGAAATACCCGCCCCGACACCAGCCGCAGCAACGATCGACCAGGATATGTTGCCCGCCTTTGTCGAGGCGCTGGGTGATCCGGGACTCGTGCTCGACAGAAGCGGCGCGGTGCTGCATCGCAACGGGGCCGCCGCCCGGCAATATCCCAGCCTGCAACAGGGTCGCGTCATGACGCTGGTGATGCGCAACCCCGATCTGGTGGCCGCCATCGAAGGTTCGCAGCGAACCGGCGAGCCGCGCAGCTTCGAGCTGCACGAGACGGTGCCCTCCGAAACCTGGGATCGCGTCACAGTCGCGCCACTGCGCCGACCTGATCGCGACTGGTTCGCCGATGCGGACCGCCAGCTTCTGGTCACCTTCCAGAGCCTGACCGAACTCAAGCGCGTCGATGCTCTGCGCACCGACTTCATCGCCAATGCCAGCCACGAGATGCGCACTCCGCTCGCCTCGCTGATCGGCTTCATCGATACCCTGCTCGGACCCGCAGCCCGCGACGCCGCGGCGCGCGAGAAGTTCCTGGGGATCATGCGCACCCAGGCCGAGCGCATGAGCCGGCTGATCGACGATCTGCTCAGCCTGTCCCGCATTGAAATGCACCAGCATGTGCGCCCCACCGGCTCGGTGGACCTGACCGCCCTGCTGCGCGAAGTCCGGGAGGGCCTGCAGACCCAGGCCCGGGCCGCGGACGTCGAGGTTGTTCTGACCACGCCCGATGCGCCGGTCATGGTCACCGGCGACCGTGGTCAGCTCTATGAAGTCTTCGAGAACCTTGTCGACAATGCCATCAAATATGGCGCTGACGGCAAGAAGGTCGAAGTTGAACTCGCCCGTATCGACCGTGCCGGCCTCAAACACATGGTCAGTGTCATCGATCATGGTCCGGGCGTGGAGCCCGAGCACGTGCCGCGCATGACCGAGCGCTTCTACCGTATCGATGCCGAAGCGAGCCGCAAGAAGAAGGGCACGGGCCTGGGTCTGGCCATCGTCAAGCACATCATCCAGCGCCATCGCGGCCAGATGAGCATCAAGTCCAAGCCGGGCGAAGGCCTGCGGGTGGACGTGCTGCTGCCCTGAGGCACTTCAGTTGAAATGACTGCGGCCCTGTCCGCATGCTCAATGACGGATGGCAAACTTGTCCCCGTCCGCCGAGCCCATGCCATGGTTCTGTCTGGTGCGGGGCAAGGGACGCGGGCACAATGACAGAACCAGAAAACAAAAAAGGACGCCATGGGGCGCCCTTGATTGATCCGGCAGCTGAACGTTCAGCGCTTTTTCTTGTCGAGCTGGTGATAGGCCCGGCGCGAATGGAACTCGCAATAAGGGCCGGTCTCCAGGCTGTGCTGGCCGCAGAAATAGAAGTCCTTGGTCAGCGGGTCGCCGATCGGCCACTTGCAGGTATGCTCGTTGAGCTGCAGCAGGCTCAGGCGCTTGTCCTCGGGAATGAACAGTTCCGCTGCGGCCGGCGCGACGTAAAGCTCGGCGTCCATCTCAGGGCTGGCAGCCAGTGCAGTGGCGCCCATCACCTGTGGGCGGGACATGCTGACCCGCGGCTTGGCGCTCATCGAGGCGGTGCTGGACGAGGGGCTGGAAACGCGGCGCGGCGCGGCCGGGCGCGAGGCGGGGCGCGAACGCGGTGCGGTGTTCGTCGGCTTGGCGCGGGCGGAAAGCTTCAGGCGGTGCACCTTGCCGATCACGGCATTGCGGGTCACCCCTTCACCCAGCTCGGCGGCAATCTGGCTGGCGCTAAGCCCTTCCATCCAAAGCTTCTTCAAAAGTTCGACGCGCTCGTCAGTCCAGCCCATCGGTTGCGCTCCTGAAACCATCGACAAAACAGAATCCTTCATTGCGCTGCCAGAAAGGCACTGGCAGCCTTATCGACTCTACAGCTCGTATGTTGAGCGGGTCCGCCGCACGAGATATCGTGTCCCCAACGCCTCCGAGACTACGACATCGGCGGAATCGGGATCAAGAGTCGGGGCCGATTTTCCCCGTTTATTCATTGGTTAAAATTGCCCTAACGATCCTTGAGTCAAATCAGGCACTTGGCGGGTACCAGATTGACTTTGTGGGGTGATTACGCCTAATTCTCGGGCCCAGACGCGCGGCCGAGAGGGCGCGTTTTTGGTTTGTGTGGCAGCTTTGCCACGCTTCTCCCGACCCTGGCTTTCAACACAAGAGGAATGTTCGCCATGTCTGCGCTCTACGGCACCTATGCCCGGTCCGATCTCGCTTTCGAGCGGGGCGAGGGCATGCGCCTGTACGACCAGCATGGCCGAGAATTTCTCGATTTCCATTCCGGCATCGCCGTCAACGCCCTGGGCCATGGCGACCCGCATCTGGTTGCCGCGCTCAAGGCTGCGGCGGACAAGGTCTGGCACACATCCAATGTCTTCACCATTCCAGAGCAGGAACGGTTGGGGCAGCGCTTGGTCGAGAGCACCTTTGCCGACAAGGTCTTCTTCACCAATTCCGGGGCCGAGGCCCTCGAATGCGCCATCAAGACCGCCCGGCACTACTTCTTCGCCAAGGGCCAGCCGGACCGCTACGAAGTGATCGCCTTTACCGGCTCCTTCCATGGCCGGACCCTGGGCACGATCGCCGCTGGCGGCAACCCGAGCTACCTTGAGGGCTTTGGCCCGCCCATGCCGGGCTTCAAGCACACGGCGCCCGGCGATCTCGACGCGGTCAGAGCCCTTGTAGGCCCGCAAAGCTGCGCCATCCTGATCGAACCCGTTCAGGGTGAGGGCGGCGTCACGGCCATGAGCGCCGAGTTCCTCCAGGGCCTGCGCCAGATCTGCGACGAGAACGACATGCTGCTCATCTTTGATGAGGTGCAGTGTGGTTTCGGCCGCACGGGGCGCTTCTTTGCCTTTGAATGGGCAGGAATCGCGCCCGACATCGTCGCCGTGGCCAAGGCTATCGGCGGCGGATTTCCGCTCGGCGCCTGTCTCGCCACCGAGGCCGCGGCCGCCTCGATGGTGCCGGGTACCCATGGCTCCACCTATGGCGGCAATCCGCTGGGCTGCGCCATGGGCAATGCGGTGCTGGATCGCATCCAGGCGCCCGGCTTCCTCGATCACGTCGCGCAGATGGGCCAACGGCTCGCCTGGCACCTTCAGCAATTGGCGCAGAAATATCCGGACTACGTTCTCGAGCTGCGTGGCAAGGGCCTGCTCGCCGGCATCAAGATCGCGCCGCCGGTCCGGGACTTCGTGGCACGCCTGCGCGACGACCACCAGCTCCTGGCCATCGGCGCGGGAGACAATGTGCTTCGGCTGCTACCGCCGCTCATTGTCTCCGAGGCCGATATCGAGGATGCCATGAGCCGGATTGGCGCGGCGTTTGACGCGATCGAGGCCGAAACAGCGGCAACGGCGGCGGCCGGTTCATGAGCCTGTTGGTCTTCTATCATTTCGGACGGCGCCGAGGCGGCTGCTAGCCACTCTCCCGGCGGGCTGCTGGCCCGCCGAGGACCGCCTTTCGCCTCATTCCAATCCAAGCGTCATCAAAGGACCCCGGCCCATGAACTCGACCGGCACTCCCAGGCATTTTCTTTCTATCGACGATTTCACCTATGCCGAACTGCGCGGCATGCTGAACCAGGCTGTCGCGCTCAAGGCCCGGTTGAAGGATGGCGACCGGCCCCAGCTCCTCAAGGACAAGGTGCTGGCCATGATCTTCGAGCGCCAGTCCACGCGCACCCGCGTCAGTTTCGACGTGGGCATGCGCCAGTTGGGCGGCCAGACCCTGATGTTGTCCGGCCAGGAAATGCAGTTGAGCCGCGAGGAGACTCTGGCCGACACGGCACAGGTCATGAGCCGGTATGTCGACGCCATCATGATCCGCATCCTCAGCCATGCCGACCTGCTCGAACTGGCCGAGGCGGCGACGGTGCCGGTCATCAATGGCCTGACCCGCCGCGCCCATCCCTGCCAGATCATGGCTGACCTCATGACCTTCGAGGAGCATCGCGGCGATATCCGCGGCGCCAAGGTGGCCTGGGTCGGCGACAGCAACAATGTGCTGCACTCCTGGGTTAATGCGGCGGAATTGTTCGACTGTGAATTGACCATCGCAGTGCCGGACGAATACAGCCCCGAAAAGGACCTGATGCAGGACATCAAGCGGGCGGGCAGGAATGTCAGGCTCATTGAGGATCCGCGCGAGGCCGTCGAGAGCGCTGACCTGGTCATCACCGACACCTGGGTGTCCATGGGTGACACGGATGCCGCCGAGCGCCGCCGGGTCTTGAAACCCTATCAGGTCAACACCAATCTAATGGCCTTGGCGAATAAGGATGCCTTGTTCATGCACTGCCTGCCCGCCCATCGCGGCGACGAGGTGACCGACGAGGTGATCGACGGGCCTCAATCAGTGGTGTTCGACGAGGCCGAAAATCGCCTGCATGCCCAGAAAGCAGTATTGTGCTGGGCCTTCGGGGTCGAAACCAACTAGGCGTTTCTCGCCTGTCGTTGCTCAACCACCAAATCGATACCCCCGCGCAAGCGGGGGTCTGCGTTATGCGAGACGGGCCGCTTATGCGGTCCCTCTTGTGATGGTGGCCGGGTAGCGCGTTCCGCCCGCAAGGCGTAGCCTTGAGAAAGACGAACTCATCATGACTACGGAAGTGACCATGACCGAAAGCCTGCTCTCCAGCATGGGCCTTGATCGTCCCGAGACCGGCGACGATGCCGTGGTGCCATTCACCCTCGACAAGCTGGACACTCGCGGCCGCGTTGTGCGCTTGGGCTCCGCACTGGACACCATCCTCAGCCGCCATGACTATCCGCTCCCCGTGGCTCGTCTGTTGGGCGAGGCCGTTGTGCTGTCCGCCCTGATTGGGTCCTCGCTCAAGTTCGAAGGCCGTTTCATCCTGCAGACCCAGACCGACGGGCCGGTCAATCTGATCGTGGTCGATTTCGACGCCCCCGACGGCATGCGCGGCTATGCCCGGTTTGATCAGGAGGCACTGGTCAAGGCAGCCGAAGCCGGCAAGACCTCTGCCGCCGACCTGCTCGGCCGGGGTCATCTGGCCATGACGATCGATCAGGGGCCCCATACCGAGCGCTATCAGGGCATTGTGGCGCTGGACGGCAATTCGCTTGAACAGGTAGCGCACACCTATTTCATGCAGTCCGAACAGATCCCGACCCAGGTCCGTTTGGCCGTGGCCCAGATGTCGACCAAGGGTGATCACCGTGCCCGCTGGCGTGCGGGTGGGATGTTGATCCAGCATCTGCCGCCCAATGGTCAATCAGCCATGGCGGACCTGCCGGGCGATGGTGACTTCGACAACCCGGACATGGTCGATCCCGATTTTGTCGAAGCCGATGGCTGGGCCGAAGCCAAGGCGCTGTTGGGTACGGTGGGCGATCTCGAATTGTCCGATCCCGACATTTCGCCCGAGCGCCTTCTGTTCCGCTTGTATCACGAAACCGGCGTCCGCGTGTTCCCGCCGCAGGACCTGGAGGAACGCTGCACCTGCTCGGCAGACCGCATAGAAGACATGCTGGCCAATAGTTTCTCGCCCGAAGAGCGGCAGGACATGGCGGTTGACGGCGAGATCGAAGTTGTCTGCGAATTCTGTTCGACTGCTTATCGTTTCAATCCGCACCACTTTCAGGATGAAAGTTAACACAGTCTGAAGCTGACGTTTTCTGCAACGTCAGCTTCATTCTCCTTGCCTTATTAGAAGAACACAGTCAAAATTCTTGCATTCGAGCGGCGAAGGGGGAAATGCCGGATGAATGCCGATCTGATGTCGACGATCGAGGATATCCAGCACCAGACCACGACGAACGGCATCATGGACATCATGTATCGCTCCATACGAAGCTATGGGTTCGATCGGTTCATCGTGTCCGGATTGCCCGATCCGGGCGTGGATGTGCGTCCCTTCGTCCTGCTCTCGGGTTGGGACGACGAATGGTATGAGCGTTATACCGGCCTCGGCTACGTCCATATCGACCCGGTTGCGCGGCACTGCTTCTCCACCACCTTGCCATTCGAATGGTCTGACGCCCCTTATGACCGGGAGAACGACGTCGCCGCGCGGCGGGTCATGGATGAGGCGCGTGAGTTCGACATGGACGAAGGGTTTTGCGTGCCGGTGCATATGGAAGGCGGGATGCAGGGCGTGGTCTCTCTCGTCGGTAGAACTGAGCACCTGGATGAGAAGCGCCGCCTCGAACTTCACATGCTCTCCCTCTATGCCCATGGCCGGCTGCGCTACCTCAATGGACCGGCTGGACGCCCAATGGGCCGTCGTGTGATCACCCCGCGTGAAGCCGAAATCCTCAAATGGGCAGCCTCCGGCAAGACCGCTGCCGAGATCGCCGAGATCACCGGGCTGACGCCCCGCACCATAAATCAGCACTGCGAAAATGCGCAGAAGCGTATGGGCACCAGCAATCGGCTGCACACCGTGGTCGAAGCCATCCGACACAAGCTGATTACGCTCTAGTGCGTTCCCGGCGATAGCAATCGCATAATCCAGCGGGACGAGCTTCTCCTTGCCAGCTCGCTGCGTCGAGCTCGATCAAGCGGCCGATCATGGTCGACGCCTCCATGGGCCGGTCCAGGCGGAGTGCGTCGTAATTTTTTGCATCACATTGTGATTTCTACCAATTTCATTTCGCGGGCTGCTCGTGACTAATTCCCTAAATCGAGGCCGGTAGCTTCGGGGGGCAGACCGATGAAATTGCACATCGTCCGCAGTCCAGCGGACCGGGATAGTCACGACCTGCTGGAGCAGAACTTTCGACTCCGGCATCGTGTTTTTGTTGAAATGGCCGGATGGGAGGCGCTGCGCCGGCCCGATGGTCGTGATGTCGACGCGTTCGACAATGGCGACGCTACACATCTTCTGATTTCCGATTCCGGCATCGTGGTGGGCGGTTCCCGCCTGACACCGCTGGATCGGCCGAACTTGCTGCAGACTGTCTTTAACGGGTTAGTGCAAGGAGAACTCCCCGCCCACCCTTCACTTGGGGCCGATTGGACGCGCTTTTATGTGCATCCCGATCGACGTGAAGGCCGGCGGCGCGCTCCCGAGTCTGCAGCCCTTTTCTGCGCGGTGATGGAATACGCTCTTTTGCAGGGCTACGGCTTCCTCACCTTTGTTTCGTCCCTATCCATGCTGGAGCACGGCACCGCGGTGGGGTGGCGCATCACCCCGCTCGGGGCGCCGGCCATGAGCGATGGCAAGCCCATCATCGCTGCCTGGATCGAGGTTTCCGAACAGGCTCTGCACAATGTGCGGCGGACCACCGGGATGAGCAGACCGCTCGTCCCGGTTTTTTCTTCAGCCGATCCTCTGTGGTCCGACGGGCCTCTTCTGGCCTAGCTAGGCGCAAGACATGGCCCAGGCCCTGGCACTCATGCAGGCCGTGATCGGTCACCAGCTGACCAGCACGTCGGCCGGAGCGCTGCTTGATCAGGCCCTCGAGGCCGAGGTGGATCCGCTGCACTGGTGCGCCGTGCATCTGAACCTCCCCGAGGCGGAAATCATGGCCCGCGCCGCTGCGTGGGTGGGGATAGCCTTTCTGGAAGCAGTGCCAAACTGCGATGCCCCGGCTCTCGACCCGGGCCGGCTCGAGGCGCTGGGCGAAATCCGGCTGTACCGGCTGCGCCTGGAGGATCGGGATGTGGCGTTCGTAGCACCAAACTTTTTCGGCTTGCTGAGGCTGGCCAGACTCTGCGCCGCGCGGCCGGATCTGGCCCGCAGCATATGCATTGTTCCGGAAACCGCGCTGCGCGACTTTCTGGCCGCGCAGGCCTCTGCCGCACTGATCGACAATGCGCGCCAGAACATGACGCGGCTTTGGCCCCGAGCAGCGGCGCAACTCGAACTGATCGGTCCTGTGCGCATCGTTTTCGCTGCGCTGATCGGCGTTGTTACACTCATTCTCCTGTCCGCTCCCCTGACTGGATACGACACGCTGGCACCCTTCTGGTTCGCCCTGATCATGCTGCCATCGGTCCTGCGCCTGACTGCCCTGTTGACGCCGTTGCCGCCCGAACCGGTGGCGTCAGACGGCGGCGACGACATCGACTTGCCCGTCTATTCGATCCTTGTGCCCTTGCGTGATGAGGCCAATATGGTGCCGCAACTATGCCGGGCGCTGGACCAGCTCGATTATCCGCGCCACAAGCTCGACATCACCTTTGTGGTGGAGAGCACCTCGCCATCGACGATAGAGGCGCTACGCCCTTATTGCCGGGCGCCGCATTTTTCGCTCCGAATCGTCCCCGACGCGCTGCCGCGCACCAAGCCAAAGGCGCTCGACTTTGCATTGCCCTTCTGCCGGGGAGAATTTATCGTTGTCTATGATGCCGAAGACCGCCCCGAACCAGACCAGCTACGGCGGATCGCCGACCAGTTTCGGCAGCGGCCCGACTTGCATTGCATCCAGGCAAGACTGGTGATCGACAATGGCCGGAGCGGCTGGTTGCCGGCGCTGTTCGCGGGCGAGTATGCCGGGCTGTTTTCGGTGCTGCTGCCCGCTCTGTCCCGATGGGGCATCGTTATGCCGCTGGGCGGCACCTCCAACCATTTTCGTACCCGGTCTTTGCGCGAGCTGGGGGGGTGGGATGCGTTCAACGTTACCGAAGATGCGGATTTGGGTGTACGATTGGCGCGTCGTCAAATGCGTTGTGCGACCAGTCCCTCGCGCACGTATGAGGCCGCGCCGACCCGCCTGCTGCCCTGGATGGGGCAGCGCACGCGTTGGATGAAGGGGTGGTTCCAGACCTATGCCGTGCATAACCGCCACGCCAATGAATTGCTGGCCGATTTGGGTTGGCGGGAGTTCATTGGTCTGCAGCTTGTGCTCCTGGGCATGCTGATGCCGCCGCTGCTGCATGCAGGTTTTCTGATCACGCTGCCCATTCTGTTTCTGACCGGGCAATTGACTGCACCCGAGCTCCAGCCTTGGCCTGTCGCCTGCTTTGCAGTCCTTGTAATGGGCAGCACAATTGCCATTCTGATCAATCTGGTGGGATTGGCCCGGACCGGTCAGCGCGACCTGATCTGGCGGCAGGTCGCCGTGCCGCTCTATTGGGCCCTGATCTCGGCTGCAACCTTGCTAGCCCTGCGCGAGTTCACCTTGCGACCATTCCACTGGTTCAAGAGTCCCCACCACATTAGTCCCCGACCGTCCTCGCCATCTGTCCGGCCGGAGCGCGCACCGGCCGCGACTGTGGCGCCGGTTCATCCCCCCGGAAACAGTGTCCAGCGTCTCGGGCGAAAGCCGATCACCGACCGCTCCGTTGCCGGATGACCGAGGGGAAGATCGACCTCCACGCGTTGCCTGGTCTGGATCAGCTCCAAACCGAGGCGTCGTGTGCCGCCCATTCTCCGGCTGATCACGACAGCCCCGCCAAGCGCGGTCGCTTCTTCTTCCACCACATCAATATCGTGCGGCCGGAAATAGAGTAGTCCCGGGCCCGAAAGTTCAGGGGCCTCTATCCCCAGTGTCTGGTCGCCCAGCAGCACTGACCCGTTGCAAACCGTTACGGACAGCTGGTTCGACTCACCGATGAACCCGAACACAAATGGAGATGCCGGACGCTCATAGACCTCGTCCGGTGTCCCCACCTGCTCGATTCTGCCTTGGCGCATGACGCAGAGACGGTCAGCCAGCTCAAGCGCTTCCTCCTGGTCATGTGTTACAAAGATCGTTGTATGTCCGGTCCGCTCATGAACCTCACGCAACCATTTGCGCAATTCCCGGCGCACCTGCGCATCGAGCGCGCCAAAGGGTTCATCGAGCAACAGCACGCGGGGTTCGATGGCCAGGGCCCGTGCGAGTGCCACCCGCTGCCTTTGTCCGCCTGACAACTGCTTGGGGAAGCGCGACTCCAGGCCCGTAAGCTGCACCAAATCGAGCAGTTCCATTGCCCGACGACGGATTTCACCTGCAGCGGGTCGAATGGCGCGAGGACGCACCTTGAGGCCAAACGATACGTTTTCCAGAATGGTCATATGCCTGAACAGCGCATAGTGCTGGAACACGAAGCCAATATTGCGCTCCTGCACGCTTCTGGCTGACGCATCCTCCTCACCGAACAGAATGCGTCCGCTTGTGGGCCGCTCCAACCCGGCGATCAGACGCAGAAGGGTGGTTTTGCCAGAGCCGGACGGCCCCAGCAGGGCGATAAGTTCGCCCGCAGAGATGTCCAGTGATACGTCATGGAGGGCCGAAAACCGGTCAAATACCTTGCGGACATTGTCTAGGCGCACGTTCATAATGTTTCCCGTTGCCCGCTAGGAGCAGTCTTCCAGACAGAAGGCCTCAAAGGATTTGAGAGCATCGACTGGGCTTTTTCGCACAAGCCGTGATCGGCGCCAATTTTCTCTCGTGACCGCACTCGGCTTGTCCTTGTCGTATGGCAGGCCGAACGCTGGCCGTCAGTCGATCATGTGCCGAGGGAACCCTATAGGCAGGGTCAACAGCAGCTCCATGCGATCATTGGAGACACGCTCGCAAACGCGCAAGACCCTTGAAAAACCGTGCGTCTGCGCCCAGTTATGCACATGGACGCTATGGGCGTGGAAAGAAATGTCATCTTTCTTTCATGAGGGGTGTTGACGCGGAAATGACCCTCCCATATAACGCCCCTCGTTGACGACGCGAGGGCTTCGGCGCTCCCACTGATCGACACTTCTGACAAGGGCAGGGTTGCTGCCGGTTCGCCGGACAGGAAATCGTGTTCCCTGGTGGAATTCTCAGAGAGTGCAACTCTCGCCGACGCTTTCGTCCTCGCGGACATTGGGTCAGTTCTCTGACATTGTGAAGAATAGAAGAAAGAGAAACGTGGACGGCGATGTTCTTGCGAACGGAAGCCTGGAGCGATCCTGGTGGAAGTTAAGAAGACT
>ENA-ORCV01000994-ORCV01000994.1-marine-metagenome-genome-assembly--contig:-NODE-994-length-11606-cov-2.758869_pt1 | contig 11606 bp, 18 predicted proteins | sample MGYA00237779_ERZ508509 | MGnify/ENA primary metagenome ERZ508509 (study PRJEB26180, sample SAMN06268772) | marine metagenome | isolation source: Bioluminescent Bay, La Paraguera, Puerto Rico | place... | reverse complement strand
CGCAGGTCGCCCCCATGATCCGCCCGAAAGGAGATCCGAAGAAGGTCGTGCCGTTCCGGATCATGGGGGCGACCTGCGATTCCGTTGACATCCTGTCGCGGCCGTTCTGGCTGCCGGAGACGGTGAAGACCGGCGACTGGATCGAGGTCGGCCATATCGGCGCCTACTCGCTGTCTCTGAGGACGGATTTCAACGGGCTGTATCCCGACAGCTTCGTCGAGGTCGAGGCGCCATTCAAGATGTGAATACTTGAGTTCTAAAAAGTAATACCTGAGTAATCAGTTGATTGCCGTCGCGCGACGGTCGGACGCAGGCGCGGTGCGGGCGACCGGGCAGGGCACGGTCGAGATCGACCAGGACGTATTGTTCAGAAAGGTCGAGCAGGTGGCGAGCGTTCCCCGGATGCAGGCTGACTCGCCGATCATGTAGTCCTGGCCGCGGAACCGGCAGGTGCAATCGATATTGGGGCGTGAGAGGGTACCGGCATTGCCGGCGACAGACCCTGCGGCGGGGGGCAGGCTGTCGGCACGAACCTGTCCACTCCCGGCAACCGCTGCCAGGGCCAGGAGCGCAATCAGGGGGCGCCCGATATGTCGTTCCGCTATCCCATCGGATGCAGGCTAGCAGAATTCAACCGGATTCCCCAGCGGAACCGACGGTGCCGAGGATTTCCGCGACTCCGGCCGGAACGGTGTTTCCCGCCGTCCCGGCCGGTGTCTTCGGAGTGCAAACGCCGCTTAGCGGCCGGATCAGCTCGCGATCTGCAGGTTGATGGCCTTTGGGCCCTTGCCGCGCTTGTCGGGTTCGGTTTCGAAGGACACGCGGGAGCCCTGATCGATAACCGGGATGCCGGAACGCTCCACGTCGGAGATATGGACGAAAACGTCCTTGTCCCCGTCGTCAGGCGTAATGAACCCGTAGCCTTTGGACTGATTGAAGAACTTCACGGTGCCGGTCTGGCGCATGGGAGTCTCCTTCCCGAAAACAGCCCGCCGCCGACGTGGCGGCCGGGCGACGACGAGAGCGGCGAACAGAAATCATCGGGACAGGCATTCCATGCAACAGGGGGCACGACAAAGTCCAATCCGGTAGTCCGATCAGCCGCCTCACGTAAGGTGATGCCGGATGATATGGACAATGGCAAGCAAAATTCGCGTGACAATTGTGGCGAAAGCGACGTTGGGTGAGGTTTTGCCTATTCTTCAGGCAGATGAATGACGTATTGCTTGCGCGTCGTCTCCACGACTTCCCACGTCCCCTTGTATCCGGGCCCGAGGATGAAGGCGTCTCCCGCCGTCACGGTCACTGATTCGCCGGCTTCGTTCGTGAGAACGGAAACGCCGGACAGGATCGTGCAGTACTCCCATTCGTCATAGGCGATGCGCCATTTGCCTGGCGTTGCTTCCCAGACGCCGGCGAACAGCCTGTCGCCCGCGGTTTCCTCCAGGTTCCAGGTGGTGAAGCGCGGCTCTCCGGAAATGACACGGTCCGGAGGTGGGGCGTCATGCTGGGGCGTGACGGAAGAAAGGTCGAAGGACAGCAGTAGATCGCTCATACGGGTGGCTCCATCGCAGGTCGGGCGAGGAACCTACTCCTTCGCACCCAGCCGGCGGAAGTCCGCCGCCGCGCCCCTTTCGCATCCGGCCTGCATCGGCTAGTCAAAAGGCCGGCCAGCCTCCCCACCCACCGGGGGAACCAATCCTCTCAAGGAAATGCCATGCCCGCCCTGCGCGCCGCCATCATTCCGGTTACGCCGTTCCAGCAGAACTGCACGCTGCTATTCGACGAGGAAACCAAGCGCGGCGTGGTGATCGATCCGGGTGGCGATCTCGACCAGATCACGGCGGCGATCGAACAGCTCGGTATCGAGATCGAGGCGATCGTCCTGACGCATGGCCATATCGACCATGCTGCCGGCGCCGACAAGCTGCGCGAGGATCTCGGCGTCGAGGTGATCGGGCCGCATGCGGAGGACAAGCCGCTTCTCGACAGTCTAGAGGCACAGGGTGTCGCCTACGGAATCGAGGGCGCGCGCAACCTGACGCCGGACCGGTGGCTGGAGGAGGGCGACACCATCGAGGTCGCCGGCGTCCCGTTCGATGTGCTGCATTGCCCGGGCCACAGCCCGGGTTCGGTCGTATTCGTCAACAAGGACGCCCGTTTCGCGATCGTCGGCGATGTACTGTTCAAGGGCTCGATCGGGCGCACCGACCTGCCCGGCGGTGATTTCGATGCGCTGTTCGCCTCGATCCGCGAAAAGCTCTTCCCGCTCGGCGACGACGTCGCGTTCCTGTGCGGGCACGGACCGGGCGGGACGATCGGCGAAGAGCGGAAGACGAACCCGTTCGTCGGCGAGAACGCCGCCGGCTAGACCGCGCTCAGCTCGGACAGGTTTCACCGCCCTTGATGGTTGCCGGTGTGTCTCCGAGCACCGTTATGCGGACATGCGCGGTGCCGTCTGAGAGGAATCCGAGTTTTTCTGCCGCGCCTTTGGTGACGTCGATGATCCGGCCCTTCACGTAGGGACCGCGGTCGTTCACGGTCAGGTCGGCGGCGCGGCCGTTGTCCAGGTTGCGGACCTCGATGCGCGTGCCGAGCGGCAGTGTGCGATGCGCGGCGAACAGGCCTTCGGGGTTTTCCTTCTTGCCTTCCGCATTGCGGCTGGTCAGGTCGTACCAGGAGGCGATCCCGCACTCCGTCGCACCGGTCGTGCGCGGCATGAAAATCCACACCGCGACAACCGCGAGACACGCGAGCGTCACGCCGGCGAGTGCCGCTGTCCTGCCTGAGAGCTGAAACATCGGTCTGGCTTCCGTACAATCCGTCGTTTCCGGCCGGAAGCACTATGGATGAGAGGCGTGCCGAAGCGACGCGCGAGACCCGGCCTGCTTCCGTTACGGCATCAAACAGGCGTGCGCCGGGCGCGTCAAACACGGGCCCCTGGCAATTTCAGCCAATGCGAATTGGGAAGCGGCGCGCAGGACTTGCGGGGAAGATCCGGCCTGAAGACCTGAGACGGGAAGCCGCCTAGCAGGTCTTGCCGGCGGACTTGCCCCCGACGACCGAGACCCGGACCGGTGCGGTGCCGGCGGAAATGAACCCGAGCTTCGCCGCGGCAGCCTTTGTGACGTCGACGATGCGGCCGCGGATGAAGGGGCCGCGGTCGTTCACCTTGACGTCGACGGAGCGGCCGTTGCGCAGGTTCTCGACTCGGATGACGGTTCCGAAAGGCAGGGTGCGGTGGGCGGCGTAGTAGCCGTTGGGATTGGCCTTCTGGCCGGATGCGGTGCGGCCGGTCAGGGCGTACCAGGAGGCCCGACCGCATTCCGCGGCGCTGACGGTCTGCGGAAGAATTGCGGACATGGTGAGCACGGCAAGTAGCGCGGCAGCCGCGCGAACCGGGAGGAGGAACATTCTACTGGACTCCGACTTGATCCCCCCCAAAAAACATCACAGGTGGGCATTGGCCGGAGAAAGTCGGCGGAAATGGGGCCGGTGGCCGACGACGGTAATGTCCGCGCGTCGGCCGACCGGCCCGGAGACCCGTGCCGCTACTGGTCCGAACTGCCGCTTTTGGCGTTCTGCAGCAGGAAGCTGATGGTATGCAGCGGGTCGTAGGCGGGCCCGAAGGAGGGCAGCGGCAGCGTCACGCCCTGCGGGAACGCATTCTGGTGACACAGCGCGCAGCTCCAGCCCGCCTGGGTATAGGATTCCAGCGCCGTGTTGATCAGGTTGTTGGTGCTGGAGACCTGCGCGCCGCGCACGCCCGGTCCCAGATGCGGGTTGGGCGTGTCGACATTGGCGTTCTGGGTGCCGATCATCTGGTAGTAAAACCAGACGGTGCCGCGCAGCCGCTCACGCCATTCCGCGTTCACCTCCTGCACGTCCTCCGGGATCGGCACCTGCCGCGAGACGTTGGTGATCTGCGGATTGAGCGGCACCGGCGCATTGTCCGCCAGCGGTTCGGGAATACCCCCTCCGACTCCGGATTTGCATTTTTTGCCGTTCGGATTGCAGACCTCGTAGCCGTTGGGATAGTCGGCCGGCGTCGTGCCGCCCGGATTGAGCGAAGCATGCGGGGGAAGCGGGGCCGCGCCCGGCACCTTCATCGAACTATAATCGGGCTGCAGATTGGCGTTATCGACCTGCTCGAATGTCGTGCCGATATGGCCGAAACTGGTCACGCGATGGAGGTGCAGGGCGACCAGGCCAACCTTGAAGGGGCCTGTGCAGGAGCCGTCCGGGTTCAGGAAATAGGCGTAGCGGCGGTAGAAGCGTTCCTCGACATCGTCGCCGCCGAGAATCTTCCAGGCCGCCTTCCACTCGACGATACCCTGCCGGGCATAGTCCGGCATTCCCTGCAGGTAGCGCTCGTTGCCGTCCGGCAGCGCCTGGAAGTACCTGGCGTCGCGCCTGTTCTGGACCGGAGGTCGCTTGTTCTTCTTGTCGGCGAACGCGATGTAATTCTCGACCGCGGTCTTCTGGATGTCCGCGTCGTAGTAGCGATACCGGCCGATATAGGTGAAATAGGCCTGGTTCAGCCCGACCTCGTAGCGCAGGTAGTTGCCGTTCTGGTCGGTGACCGGTCCGGTCGGATAGTTGGCCTGGATATAGGGCTGGTTCAGGCCGTCCGCGTAGTCGGAATAGTTGGTCCCGTGCGAGCTGATAGTGAGCGCATCGAGGCCGAGCGCGCTGGTGTCCGGACAGACCACAAGCGGGCCCTTCGGCGCGGCGTTCCAGTCGATCGGCCAATCGGAGGGATCAACGAATACTTCGTTGGGCCGCCGGTAGGACTGCCAGACAACAGGCCCCTCTGAGACGTCCGTGCTGGCCCACGGCGCGAGATTGGCGCCGGAATCGGGCTGGGCGCGCTTGCCCTTCCGCTTCTGCGGCCAGTTCACCGCGACGAAAGTCTGCCACATGAAATTGTAGATCTGCCGCTGGCGCTTGGGCGGTGCGGGTGTCACCGGCGGATAAATCGGGAAGCGCTGGTTGATGTCGAACGGCATGATCCAGGGCTGGCTGATTTCCGTCGTCTCGGCTCTGGCGTTCGAGCCGGCGACCAGCACTGCGCCGACCATCGCAGCGCAGCCGACAACAGCCACCGGCAGGGCGACTCGCTTTGAAATCCTCATCGGTTCCTCCCCGGTCCTCGCTGATTTTCTCCCGGGATCAGCCGCAGCGGCGGGTCACCCGTGTCTCCGCGAACCCAGTGTAACCGAACAATTGTAAGCCGGATCACGCTGCGTAACCCACCAATCCACGGTGGTTCCGTTCACGATGAATCGTTCTGGGCGAACGCCCGGTCTTCACGGCAGCCGCGTCGACGCCAGCCTTTGTGCGGAAAGGGGGAGGGATGGCGGGGTCGAATGGCCAGGGCGAGTGGCCAGGGCAGTCAGGTGGCGACGCCCATCATGCGCAGGCTCATGGCCACTGCGAGCCAGCTTGCCATCCACAGCAGCGTTCCGGCTGCTGCACCTGCGATAATTCCCGTTACACGCCAGCGCGGGGAGATCGCGGCCCCGAGCAGGCCGCCGGCCAGAAGACCCGGCCAGCCAAGCCACAAGGCCAGTTGGGGACCGTAGGACGACATGACATCGCAGAGCGTCGTGTACATGGCATGCCGTCCGCCTTTGGGCTCTGCCTACTCGCCGCAGCGCACGCTGATTGCGGCGCGCCAGTCGCTGGAGGCGAGTTCGAGCTGGTCCATCTGGTCGTCGCGGGCAAAGCCCGTCATGCAGCTGCCGTAGACCTCGCGCGCGGTTTCGATCGTGGCGAGATGGGTGCGGTAGGCGGCGCAGCGTCTGGCGGGCTAAGCCTCGGCGACGGTGGAGAGATTGGTCAGGCTGATCCCGAAATCGCGGCGGACCTCGGCGAGACGCGCCGGGCATCCGGTGCCCGCCGCCTGGGCCGGACCGACGGCCGCGTCCGTGGGCATCGGTGCGACCGCCAGCGTCAGGCCGGCAGCGCCGCCGAACAGGGCGATCGCTGCGACGGCAACGACGAAGGATGAGTGTGAGCGCGTCTTGGTCATATCTGAAATCTGTCCTGAATACCGGTGCCCTGAATGAATCGGTGTCCGCAATACCCCGCGGACGATTGAAAAATCATTGCGACGCGCAGGTTGCGGAAATCCGATCGGCGACCTCGTGGATTGAACCGTCCATCAGGCCGACCTGGTGCAGGCGCTCGTCGCCGGTGGCGCAGCGGCTGTAGACGTTGCGGGCGGCTAGCATGACGCGCACATGGCCATGCATCGCCGTGCATTCGTTGCCGGCCCGTTCGAGCGTGGTCGCCGTCTGCGACAGCTGGATCTCGATCTTGTCGAGGTGCGCCCGGCAGACCGGCGTATCGAGATATCCGGCCCGCGACAGGCCCGGCAGCGCCGCCAGCGCCAGCGTCAGGCATAGCGTTGCGGCGAACCTGCGCATCCCGAACGGCGCGGAGAGTGCGCCTGCCGGCGGCTTCGGTTTGTTGCCCTCGAGGCCCATGGTTTCAAGTCCGGCTGCTCCATATCCGGCAATCCCGGACCTGGCCCTCGCGCGGGGATCAGATGAAGCGAGCATGTTTCCAGCTCCCGGTTCCAGCCCTGACGATTCGTTCATTTCCCAGCCCGTGCACGCTATCGACGAGGCGTTGCGATTCCCCTTATGCGCCGGCTCGATTTCACGCGTATTGCAGCATTTGTTTCATTCATTTCAGATGTGGTTAACGATTTTGACAGCATCCGACTGGCGCGCGGATGCTGAAAAAAGCCATCCCGGACAACGGTTTGGCGATATCCGGGATGACGTCGGCGCGGCGCGGCGTACGCGCGATCGCTTTTTGAAAGTGCCCTAGCGGCAGAAATGCCGGCGGCCGTCGTAACCGAGGAAGGTGCCGCTCGCCGGATCGAAACTTCGGTATTTGTTGCGGCAATAGGCGTACCAGGCCGGCGTCCAGGCGGCGGGCGCACCGTAGATCCTGGGCCGGTAGATGCTCGGAGTGTGGCTCCACCCGAAGTAGATGCGCGGGCCGTGGCCGCTATGGTGCCCGCCGACATGGGGCGCGCTGCCGTCATGACCGCCGAACGGACCGGCGGCATCGGCGGCATTCGGCACGAAGGCGCCGGCGAGCAACAGAATTGCGGCGGCTACGATCTTTCCGGTGGGTCTCATCATCGGTCTCCTGTCTGGACGGCGTGCCCGAAGGAGTGCCCCGGGCATCGCGGTGCCCGGTCGACAGGTCACGGGGCCGACCGGGCGAGTGGACCGGTTTTCGACGCGCTTTGTTTCTCCCGGATTGCCGCTAAGGTTTCATTGGTATCCGTGCCGACACGGAACTGACACACGGCGGCGGACGCGGTTCGGAACGATGTCCGGCCGGTGGGAAGCAGCCCGGACACTCCCGGGACCGTCACCCGACCGGGCGCGGGGTCAGCGCGTCAAGGTCTGGTCCGGGTCGTGCCGCCCGCAACGGATGGCCGACGCGGTCCGAGTACTACGGAAGTGACGTACACCTTTGCTGCCGATTGGTCGCGCAGCTGAAATAGCCGGCGGAGGCGCGGCGCCGCGTATTCCAACGGCGCCGCTCCCGAACGACGGCGACGACCGCGACCCCGGCCGGTTACTTGCAGAAGCGGCGGAGGCCGTCGCTGCCGACGAAGTAGCCGGTCTGCGGATCGAAGCTGCGGTAGGTCGCGGAGCAGTGGCTGTACCAGGCCGGTGTCCACGGCATGATGTTGCCGCGGTAATCGGTGTAGTAGCCGTGGCTCCAGGCATAGGAGTACGGCGGGCGCGCCGGGACGCTGGCCGGGCCATGCTGGGCGCCGGCGCCGCTGTAGCCGTCGCCGCGGCTGCCGTTCGCATCGGCGACGTTCGGGGCCAGGACGCCGGCCAGCGCCAGCGCCGCGGCGGCAAGGATCGTACGAGTCTGGTTCATGGTTTCCTCTCCTGTTGGCGCCGGGTCCGTGCGGACGCGGGGCCTGACCTGGGCGCCCTGTGCCGGCCAATCCCGTGACAACGGGTCGCCGGCGGGCTCGCGCCGAAAACCGGAAACGGCCGCAACGATGAACGCTGCGGCCGGTTCCGTAAAGTCCGGCGTTTGACGAGATCCATCCGCCTAGCGGCAGAAGTGATAGCGACCGTCGTAGCCGAGGAAATAACCGGTGTTCGGATTGAAGCTCCGGTATTTCGAGGTGCAGTAGGAATACCAGGCCGGCGTCCAGGGCGCGGGCAGGCCGTAGTAGACCGGCTTCGGCGCGTAATAGTAGGGCTGCGGGGCCGGCGCGTAGTAGCGCGGGGCGGTCAGCGCCGAACCGACGATGGCGCCGGTGGCGAAGCCAAAGATGCCGGCCGCGACGGCTGCGCCGTTGTTGTGCTTGTGGTGCGGATACCAGCTGCCCGCGCTGGCGGCGGTCGGCAGGGCGGCGGCGCCGAGGGCAAGAGCCAGCCCGGCGGCGGTGACGGTCTTGAACGTGCGGTTCATCTGAAATCTCCTTTCGTTCGGGCGGGTGCCGCGCCGCCGTCTCGTGCGGGGCGCCTGGACGCATCCGTCTCATTGCCCCTTTCTGACAGGGCGTGCCTGAACCGGACCTGAATGCGGTACGCGGCCGCCGTTCAGCTTCCCGGCGAAGCCGGAACGGGTCGTTTACGCGTCCTTCCGTAGGGTGTGGCGTCCAGTAGACCGGAGACCCGCCATGATCATCGACAGCCCGCGCCGGCGCGAGCATCTGGCCGCGATCGCAAAACGGATGCCGGCGCATCTGGAGCGCCTCACATGGACCGAAGACCGGCTGCAAGCGGAGCGGCAGCGGGCGCTGCGCGAGACACTGGCCCATGCGCAAGCGCACTCGGCGTGGCATGCGGACCGGCTTTCCGGGATAGATGCAGGGACTTTTACCGAAGCCGACCTGCAATCGTTGCCCGTCATGACGAAGTCCGACGTCATGGCGAACTGGGACGCGATCGTTACCGACCGCCGCCTGACGCTTGCCGGCTGCAATGCGCTTATCACCGCCAAGCTGACCGGCGAGACCACGGACTACTACTATCTCGACGACTATGAGGTGATCGCTACCGGCGGGTCGTCGGGGGTGCGCGGCGTGTTTCCCTGGGGCTGGGACGAGTTCATCGAAATCGCCTGCGCGACGTTCCGCTATCAGCTGCGCGACGAACCGCCGGAAACGCTGGCCGGACGCCGGTTGCTGGCCGTCGTCGAGGCGGCCGAAACCGTGCACGGCAGCCCGTTCCTGTTCTCGGTGCCGGTCGATCCGGCTGCCGGGGTGCGATGGTTTCCCGCCGCGACGCCGATCGGCGAACTGGTCGCCGAGCTGAACGACGCGCAGCCCACGCAGATCAACAGTTTCGCCTCATCGCTGCAGGAGCTGGCGGCCGAGGCGCTGGCGGGACGTCTGAAGATCGCGCCGCACCGCGTCACGACAAATTCCGAGCCGCTGATGCCGGAGACCCGCGATGCGGCGCGCAAGGCCTGGGGAATCGAGATCAACAACATGTGGGGCTGCGTCGAGGTCGGCCATATCGGCATCGAGTGCGACCGGCACGAAGGGCTGCATATGAGCGACGACCTCGTGATCACGGAGTTCGTCGATCATGACGACCGGCCGACCGACGATCCCGACCGGATCGACCGGGTGCTGGTCACCTCGCTGTTCGGGCGGACTCTGCCGCTGATCCGCTACGAGTTGTCGGACGTGCCGGTGCCCGGGTCGAAGCCGTGCTCCTGCGGCGCGGTCTACCCGCTGATCCGCGAGGTGAAGGGGCGCTCGGACGATGCCTTCGCCTATGCGAACGGTGCCTATATCCATCCGCTGAGCTTCCGCACGCCGCTCGGTCAGAACCCGAACATAGAGCAGTATCAGGTGCACCAGACCGCGACGGGTGCGCGGATCGGCGTCATCGGCACGGGCCATATCGATGTCACGGCACTGCAATCGGCAATCAGGGCCGATCTCGCGGCCGCCGGGCTGCCCGATGCGGACATCGAGATCAACCTCGTCGACACGCTGGAGCGCCACCGGGAGACCGGCAAGCTGAAGCGCTTCATTCCGCTGCCAGCGGGGGTCAAAAAAAACGCGGCCCCTGACGGGGCCGCGCGGTTGATCTGAAAACGGTAGTCTCAGCAATAAACAGGCCCGGCAGTATTGCCAGATGCCTCCGGCCAGAGGCCGGCGACGGCGTTGCCGGGTCGTCGAAAACCCGGGAGGCTCGCCGAGCGGAACCGTTCCGCTCGCCCGGTGAAGATCGCGTTTTGCGGGAACGTGGGAGTGGCGGGCATGGAGGCGCCTGCCACGGGTGTGGCGGCTGCATCAACCAAACCGAAACGTGAGTACATGCGAGCCTCCATAAGGCGGCACCATGTCATTGCTGCCTGACGAAAAGGCTAGCCAAGCCATTCTGGGCAAACAACAATTTCTCGGTTACATCGCCGTTGCATTTGTTTCGTTTGTTTTGGGCGTGTTTCAATTGTTTCAGTGATCGCGAGCTCGTTCCTTGGTTCGGAACAGGTCTACCTCTTTGTCAGGCCGTTGCGGACCGGAACCACCCAGCAGGCGGGAGGCGTGCCGTGCGCCTCCGGATTCGGTTTCCGACCGGGTGCTGCGCATGGCGGGAATCGGGTTCAATCGGGTTTCAGCAGGAGGAAGAATCCGATGACCGCTTCGAAACGTTGTACGCTGTTCGCTGTCGCGGCCGCCGCCGCAGGTTTCACCATCGCAGGTTTCGCCGGTGAGGCGCCAGCCGCCTCCTTCGACTGCGCCAAGGCGGCGACGCCGACCGAGCACGCGATCTGCGACGACCCGCAGCTGTCCAGGCTCGACGACCAGACGGCGGGTCTCTATTACAGCCTGATTTCCGGCGAAAAGGCGGTGAAGGAGGGCAGCGTGGCCGACGTGAAAGCGTCGCAGGAGAAGTTCCTGACCCGGCGCGATGCCTGCGGCGCCAACTACAACTGCCTGGTCGACGCCTATACCGCTCAAATCATGGACCTGAAGGCGGCGGCCGGCGAGGGGATGTAATCCGCACAGGATGTGCGTGGCGGTCGCTGCCGTGTCGATCCGTCGGCGGGCTAGCCAGCCAGCCCGCGCTTCAGGTCGTCGAGGGTGAGTACCGGCACGATTTCGATATGGGCGTCGAGGGCGGCGAACATCGGTTCGTTATATCTGGTCAGGTTGGCCTGATCGTCCTCCTCGAAGAAGATCATGCCGCCGCGCTCGCCGTCGATCATGGTGAAATAGGCGGCTTCGGCGCCGGTGTCGGCGACCAGCTTCTCGATCGCCTTGCCGATGGTCCCGTCGGCCGCCGCCTCGTTGCCGCGCTCGACGGGGATGGTGAACGTCAGCATCAGTCGCATGGAGAACTCCCTGGCTGGTCCGCGCCCGGCGGGGCCGCACGTGACGCTAGGGTAGCAGACTCCGGTCGGGTCCGGGGTGGTGGGCTGTCGTTGATGAAGAGAACGGCGCCTTCGGCAGGTCGTCACTCTGGATTCCGGCTCACCGTCCGCTCACTTGCGTTCGCTACCGGTGTCCGGGACGAGCGGGGTTCTCTTTGCTCGCAATACAATTGAGCGTCATGCCCGGGCTTGTCCCGGGCATCCACGCCCACGGTACG
>ENA-ORCV01000993-ORCV01000993.1-marine-metagenome-genome-assembly--contig:-NODE-993-length-11610-cov-2.715165_pt1 | contig 11610 bp, 10 predicted proteins | sample MGYA00237779_ERZ508509 | MGnify/ENA primary metagenome ERZ508509 (study PRJEB26180, sample SAMN06268772) | marine metagenome | isolation source: Bioluminescent Bay, La Paraguera, Puerto Rico | place... | reverse complement strand
CCGGAACCCTGGCGGGCGGACGGCCCGGGGTCCGCGCGGCGGCATTCCTGGGTGTTCGGCGACGGCAACGAGGGGCGCGGCGACAGCACCAGCCATGCCTTTGGCAAGCCGGGCCGCTATGACCTCGTGCTCTATGCCGACGACGGGAAGGGTCTGGCCAACAGCCGCGGCCACACGACGCGCGTCGTCCATGTCAACCAGCCGCCGGTCGCGGTCGCAGGGCCGGACATGCTGGTGTGCCCGGGCAGCACCGTGCGATTCGACGGATCGCGATCCGGCGACGTCGACGGAACGCTCACCCGCCATGCCTGGGACTTCGGCGACGGCAACAGCGGGGACGGCGAGACGGTCGAGCACGTCTTCGAAAAACCGGGCACCTACACGGTGTGGCTCACCGTCACCGATGACGCGGGCGCGGCTTGCTCGACGGGTGAGGACGAGATGACCGTGGTCGTCAACGCGCCGCCGCGTCCGGATGCCGGCGGCGACCGGGAGGTCTGGATCGGCGGGGCGAACGACGCCGTGCTGCTCGACGGATCGGGATCGACGGATCCCGACGGCGAGGCGCTGAGTTTCGACTGGGAGATCGGCACCGGCTCGCTGCAGCTGGGCGAGCGGGTGCGCCACACCTTCACCGAGCCGGGCGACGTTCCCGTTCGCCTCACCGTCAGCGATACGTCCGGGCTTGCCTGCGGCACGGCTGTCGATACGATCACCATCAAGGCCCGCCGGCGGAACTAGGCAGGGAAGAGCGGGCCGGAGCTCCGCATGCCGCGTCTCACCCTTCGCCGCAAGCTGCTGCTGTTTACGGTGGTGATCGCCATCGTGCCGCTGCTGATCGCCGGGCAGACGCTGATCCGCATCGCGCGCGATGAACTGAAGAGCGCCGTCAACGACCAGCTCGTGACGACAGCGCGCCAGGTCAGCGAAGAGATCGACGACATCTTCGAGTTCGCCTGGGTGGCGCCGCTCCTGCTGATCCGCAACGCCATCGATGCGCCGAACCTGTCGATCGAGGACAAGATTTCGCTGCTGACGCGGGGCATCGCGGATCTTGACGGCGTGGTCGCGCTGCAGATCACGGTGGCGGGATCGAAGCTTCCGCTGGTGGTCACCCGCGACAGCTATGCCAAGCAGCTCATGGGCGTGAAGGTCGAGCCGCTGACGGTGCTCAGGTCGCCGGTCGAGGTGATCGAAGCGGCCGCGTCGACGAAGGCGGAGCGCACGGTTCGTGTCGACCGGGTGCCGGCGACCGAATTGTGGCTCGCCACGGTCATCCTGCCGCTCGACGAGCCGCTGGGCGGCGGCAGGGCAACCCTGTCGGCCAGGATCGATCTGAGCAGGCTGCAGCGCTTCATCGGCGAGCATCCGTTCCAGCGGACCGGATCGATCACCATCGTCGACGCGGGCGGATCCGGCATCCTCGCCGGCGACCCTGTCGACCTGAACGAGTTCGACATCGTCGCGCAGGCGGTGTCGCTGCTGTCTGCCGAAACGCCCGTCGTCACCGCGGAACGCTACGTGCGGCCGGACGAAACGCCGATGCTCGCCGCCTTCGCCTTCCCGCGCCCGTTCGACTGGGCCGTGATCGTGGAGAAGAGCGAGCACGACGCCTATTTCGCGATCGGCAGGATGATCCAGAGCCTCGGCATCTGGGTCTCGGTCGGGCTCTTCGCGGCGGTCGCCGGCGCGGTGCTGTTCGCCATCGGCATCAGCCGGCCGATCCTGGCGATCGGCGAAGCGGCGATCGAGGTCGCGAAGGGCAATTTCCAGACGCGCGTCGACGGGGTCCGGTCGCGCGACGAGATCGGCGATCTCGCCCAGCGCTTCAACACGATGATCGTGCAGCTCAACGAGCGGTTCCATCTGGAGAAGTTCGTCTCGGGCGGCACGATGCGGGCGATCCAGAGTTCGGACCACGAGGGCGTCAAGCTCGGCGGCGAGCGGCGCGAGGCGGCGATCCTGTTTGCCGATATCCGCGGCTACACGGCGTTCGCCGAGTCACGGGATCCCGAGACCGTGGTCGATGTGCTGAACTATTATTTCCAGCGACAGGCCGACATCGTCGAGGCCCATAACGGCGATATCGACAAGTTCGTTGGCGATCAGATCATGGCGGTGTTCCAGGGCGACGACATGGCGCGGGACGCGGCCGCGTGCGCGGTCGACATCCAGGACGTGATGATCGAGCTGGGACGCGAACATCCCGACTGGGAGCTCGATATCGGCATCGGCATCGATCTCGGCGGCGTGGTGATGGGCGCGATGGGCTCCAAGCAGCGGATGGACTACACGGTTCTCGGCGACCACGTGAACCTCGCGGCGCGGCTGTGTTCGGCGGCGGCGCCGAAGCAGACGCTGATCTCGGGTAGCGTGGCGGATCACCTCGAAGGCGAGATGTTCGCTTTGGAGCCGCTCGACCCGATCCGTGTCAAAGGCAAGTCCGATGCGATCGAGATCTACGCGGTGAGCCGCGCAGCTGATCGCAAATCCGACCGCAAGTCCGACGCCGGCATCGCCAAGAAAGCCGGATAATCCGCCCTAGCGGCGGTCGCCGCGACCGTAGTGTGCCTCGATACGCGCCTGCATGAGTTCGAAGAAGATCGACAGCGCCCAGTAGATCAGCGAGGCGGTGATCAGCATCTCCAGATGCTTGAACTCGGAGCGGCCCTGCGTGCGGGCGAGGAAGGTCAGCTCCCAGACCCCGACGACGGAGACCAGCGAGGAATCCTTCAGCATGGCGATGAACTGGTTGCCGGTCGGCGGCACGATCAGCCGCATGGCCTGGGGCAGCACGATCTTGCGCATGGTCAGCCAGGGCTTGAGGCCGAGCGCAAAGGCGGCCTCGCGCTGGCCGCCCGAAACGCCCTGAATGCCGGCCCGGAAGATCTCGGCCATGTAGGCGCCGTAGCACACCGACAGCGCGGTGATGCCGGCGGGCACCGGATCGATGACGAAGCCGAGCGCCGGCAGGCCGATGTAGATCAGGTAGATCTGCATCAGCAGCGGCAGGCCCCGGAAGAACGAGATGTAGAATGTCGAGATCCCGTACAGGAACGGGTTTTCGGACATCTTGGCGAGCGCGGTGAACAGCGCGATCACGCTGGCCAGCGCGATCGAGATCAGCGAGATGTAGATCGTGGTGACGGCGCCCTGCGTGATCAGGAAGCCGATCTTGCGGCCGATGAACTCGAACGACAGGTCGAAGGAATAGAAGAAGGCGAGGAACAGGATCAGCAGTTCCAGCCACACCGCGAAGACCTGCAGGTAGCGTGGCATTAGGCGGATGAGGACGATGTTGAGCAGGAACAGCGCCGCGGCGACCAGCGCGCAGGCGATACGACCGTGAATGCCGCTGTCGGCCGGTTCGCCGATCGCCGGCCTCAGCAGTTCGCCGAGCCCGCTGCCCCTCAGGTCGACCCAGGAGAAGAAGGCGACGCTCACCAGCGCGAGGAGCAGCCACCGGACCGGTCGCTGCTCCCACAAGTCGCTTATCGTGTCAGACACCGTTTCGCCCTATCCGGCGTATTGCCCGATCCGGCGCCGGGGCGCCGGATCCTCTGGCGTAACGCCGATTACGGCTTGGTGTAGTCGGTGCCGTACCACTTCTCGGACAGCTTCGACAGGGTGCCGTCGTCGTGCATGGACTTCACCACCTCGGCGATCTTGGCGGTGAATTCCGGATCGCCCTTGTCGACGGCCACAGCGAGCGGCTCGAAGAAGACCGGCTCGCCGATGATCTTCATCGGATAACCGTTCTTGATCGCCTCGCGGATCGTCGGCTCGGCAGAGAGCACGGCGTCAAGCCGGGCACCGTCGCCGAGCTTCTGGTCGTCGAAGACGTTGGTATCGGTCTCGTAGGAGCGGATTTCGCCGGCGTCGACCTTGTACTCGAAGGGCGGCGTGCCCTCGGCGTCGATGGTGAGGTCCTTGTTGAGATAGGCCTCGTAGGTGCAGCCGCCGCACACGCCGATGGTCTTGCCGTTGAGGTCGGCGACGCTTGCCGCAGAGCTGTCGGAATGCACGGCGAAGGAGGCCGGCGTGAAGTAGTAGACGACCGGGAAGTCGAGCACTTCGGCACGCGCCGTGGTCGGCGTCATCGACCCGACGGAGATGTCCCAGCGGCCGTTCCAGTTACCCGCCGTGATGACTTCCCAGGCCGGGGTGACGATTTCCAGTTCGGCGCCGAGACGCTTGGCGATCTCCTTGCCGACCTCGACGTCGAAGCCGTCCATCTCGTTGTTGTCGTTCAGGAACGACTGGGGCGGGTAGGCGGCGTCCGAAGACATCACCAGCTTCTTGTTGGCCATGACGCGGTCGAGCGTCTCGCCGGCCGTCGCTGCGGTCGTGAGGCCTGCGGCCCAGGAGACGGCGCCGGCAAGCGCCGTAATGGCAAAGATCGTTTTGCGGTTCATCATTTTCCCTCTGATTTTTCGTTTTTCGTCGGCCGGAAACCCGGCATTACGCATGAGTAAACTGTGCCATGTCCTCCGTATCGCTGTCATCCCATGAGATTCGCAAATGCGGCCCGTCGTCGAAACGCGGTTACCAGCGCAGCGACATGCAGGACAGGCCTGCATCGAGCTTGCCGACTTCGGCAACCGGGATGGCGTTGACCTGAAAGCCTGCTTCCTCGACCCGCAGACGGGTGTTGGGAAATTCCGCTCCGACAAACACGACGTCGTTGACGCGCAGTGCGTTGGCGGCGGCCTCCTCGACGCTCGGCACGCGAACGATGTTCATGCCGTCGAAGAGGCCCGAGCGGGCCATCGCACCGGTGGCCAGGATCGTATCGCCGTCGAGCAGCGAGCAGGCGGACTTCAGGTGCAGCACCCCGGGCGGCGGTTCGACGATCCGGGTGGATCGGCCGGTATCCTCCAGAACCGCGGCGAGTGCTTCGGCGCCGTCGCGGTCGGTCCGCTCGGAAAGTCCGATGAAGATACAGTCGTCGGTCAGAAGGACATCGCCGCCGTCGACGAAACCGGGTCCGTGCGGCCGATGAACGGTTTCGAACCGTTCGGCCAGGACCGGTGCGATCGCGTCCGCCTCGCCGAAGCGGCTCGGGGCGCCGGGGCGCAGCACGATCGCGCAGTCGGGAAAGACGAGGGCCGGATCCTCGACGAACATGGAATCCGGGTGCTCCTCGAGCGGCGGCAGCATCTGCACGTCCACGCCGGCGTCACGCAGCGCGTCGACATAGGTGGCGTGCTCGAAGATCAGTCCTTCCATCGCGGGCGCGCCGCGGTCGACAGCGCGAAGGCCGTTGACGGCGCTTTTAGCCGGAACGCGGACGATGGCGTCGGTAAACCGCCAGACCGGTTGTCGGCCGTCGTCCATCAGGCCGCGGCTCCGACCGTCCTGAGCCGGCTCTCGTAGTCGGCGCGGTCGTGGTAGCAGCCGTAGAAGACGCGCTTGCCGACATATCCCATGCGCCCGTGCAGGCAGCGCCAGTTGTCGAAGATCAGCGCCATTCCGGGCCTGAGCGGGATCTTCAGCCAGTTGTCCTGGTCCAGCGCCCGGCGGTGAAACTCGCCATAGGCGGCGTAGAAGGCGGCCATTTCGTCGGCGGGCAGCAGGAACGGGGCGCGGTCGTAGTTGTTGAAGGTGACCTGCACGAGGTTGCCGTGCCGGTCGAGCCGGAACGGCGGGCGCTCGGCGCGCAGATGCACGCCGGGCTCCAGATAGCGGCCCGGCACGACGACGCGGGTCAGCGTCTCGTAGTGCTCCGGCGTCTCTTCGCGCATCGCCCCGGCGATCGCGAAGGCGTCGACGATGACGCTTTCGCCCCCCTTGCCGTCGAATTCGAGGCAGTTGAACATCTGCAGGCCGGGGGCGTCGTGGTAGTAGGTCGAGTCCGTGTGCGGATCGAGATACTGGGTCGAGTAGGCGGTGTCGCCGTGATCGGCAAGTTCGGCCGAGAGGCGCCAGTAGTCCCCGAAGATGGTGTGCTTTGCCGGCGCGATGCGGCTGGCCAGTTCGACGGTGCCCTCATCGGTGGCCGGCACGCCGGTCACCACGGAACAGCCGTAGACATGGATGTTGCGCAGCCAGCTGCCGACGCCGGCATCGCCGCTCTTCACATCCTCGAACGCGACCGAGGGAACCGGGTCGGGCAGCGAGCCGGCGCCCCAGTAAACGGGGGCGTCGCCCGGCGCCAGCGTGCCCTCTTCCGGCGCGCGGCCCGCGCATTCGGCCAGGCGGCCGGCCGAGATCGTCGAGGCGGGCGAGTTGTCGGACCAGGCGATGGTCAGCGAGTCGCCACCGGCGTCGAGGCGCGCATCGACGCCACGGATGTCGCGGGCAATCGAAAAGGTGTCGACGCGGCGCTGCAGGGTGCCGGGATCGAGGCTCGCCTCGTCCTCGCCATGGTCACGCAGCCAGGTCCACGGGAACGTGTCCTTTTCGCCGCCGGTCCAGCCGACGGTGAGTGCCTCATTGCCCAGTTCTACGGTTTCGATTGTCGCCGCCATGTGAGTCCGGTCCCTCGACGCGTGTTCGTGAATGCAAGGTGGGAGCAGCGTGATTGTACGCTTGTACAACAAGCTAGAGACCGGCATGGTGAGGCGTCAAGTCCCGCGGAGGCGGTTCCCGGCGCGCCGGTGAATCGTTCATATGGTTCCCCGTGGACTGCTAGCCTGAACGAAACAGTCGACCGGTCGGTGATGACGTGAACGAACATCTGGCGAGCCTCTTTCTGGCCCTGGGCATTTTTTCGGTCGGCTTCATCAGCATCGGGCCGAACATACTGGCGGTCATCGGAACCTCGATGGAGAGGGGACGGGGTCACGGGGTTGCCCTGGCGCTCGGAGTCGGCACGGGTTCAGGAATCTGGGCAATCCTGACGGTCGGCGGATTGACCGCCCTCGTCACCGCCTATGCGGGCGCGCTCACGCTTCTCAAGGTATTCGGAGCGGCCTATCTGCTCTGGCTCGCCTACAAGGCGTTCAAGTCGGCGGCGACGTCGGATGTTCGGACCTTCACCAGGGCAGCAAAGGGAAACCGTCTCTATCTGCAGGGGCTGGCCATTCAGATGATGAACCCGAAAGCCGCCCTGCATTGGGTCGCGATCGTCGGCATCGGACTTGGTGCGGATGCGCCACTCTGGACGGGGCTGGTCCTCGTCGCGACTACAACCGTCCTGTCGATCCTCGGTCACCTGGCCTATGCGGTGGTGTTCTCGACGCAACCGGTCGTCGCGTACTATCGCCGGGCAAGACGGTGGATCGATGGACTTCTCGGCGTGTTCTTTGCGTGTGCGGCTTACAAGATAGCCACCTTCCGCAGCTGACAGCGGGCATCAGGTTTCGCGCCAATGTCATTCGTACGAATCGTTCATGCCGAGTGAGGTCGGCCCGGTGAGCCGCTTCGAACCGCCCGCACCATCTGAGCCGACCGAAACGCCGGAGACCGTGCGCGAGGTGCGGCGCGCCGATTTCGTGGAGGCGACGCTCGCCTGCCTCGCCGAACACGGATATCAGGGCACGACTGTGCGGCGGATCGCCGACCGTGCCGGCGTCGCGCCGGGGCTGCTCACCCACTACTTCTCCGGCAAGGACGAGCTTGTCGCCGCCGCCTACCGGTCGCTCAGCGACCGGGTCAGCCGCCTGTTCGACGAGCGGATCGCGGCGGCGGGAACCGATCCGGTGGCGCGGCTTTCCGCCTTCCTGTCGGCGTCGTTCGGCCCCCCCAACCTCGATCCGGCACTGCTGCGGATCTGGGTCAATTTCTGGTCGCTCGTCGTCAACGATCCGGCCGTCCGCGCCGTGCACGCGGAGACCTATGCGGACTATCGCGCCGTGGTGGCATCCCTTGTCGTGCCGGTCGCCGAGACGGCGGGGCGCGATCTTTCGGCCGAACAGGCGGATGCGCTGGCGATCGGCGTATCCGCGCTGCTCGACGGTCTTTGGCTCGAGTTGTGCCTCGATCCGACGACGTTCGACGCGGGCGAAGGTGAACGGATCGCCCGCGAGATGATCGGCGCGTGGCTCGGGGTGCCGATCGTCGCGGCCTGACGCCGGGCCTCGCCCGTTCCGAAGTTCAGTCTGCCGGCAGTCTTCACAGCGTTACTTGCATGGCGTCAGCTTTGCGCCGGCCTCCGGTGCGAACGGCACGGTCGCCATTTCGGCGTCGTCTCGCCGCCGTCCCGGCGGTGTTCGCTCTTACATTGACATGACGAGTGATTCATGTTTCATAAAAGCCAATAACGAGTATGCGTCAGAACCGCTGCCTCCGTACGCCCGAACGCTACGGAAGGCGGGCGCGGAATGAGACTGCATCGGCGGACCGACGCCGCCTGAAACAGGGAGGACTGGAATGGGATTCTACAGATTTGCCGCGTTCGCGGCGTTCGGGCTGGCGCTTGGCGCCGGCGCGGCACTCGCGCAGGCCGACGACATCGTCATCGCCCATGTCTACGGCAAGACCGGCCCGTTCGAGGCTTATGCCAAGCAGTCGCATACCGGCCTGATGATGGGCCTGGAATACGCGACCGGCGGGACGATGGAAGTCGACGGCAACAAGATCGTCGTCATCGAGAAGGACACGCAGCTCAAGCCCGACATCGGCAAGGCGGCGCTGGCGGAAGCCTATGGCGACGACGACGCGGTGATTGCGGTCGGGCCGGTCTCCTCCGGTGTGGCGCTGGCGATGCTGCCGGTCGCCGAGGAGTACGAGCGGATCCTGCTGGTCGAGCCGGCGGTGGCGGATTCGATCACCGGCGACAACTGGAATCGCTATATCTTCCGCACCGGCCGCAACTCCTCGCAGGACGCGATCTCGAACGCGGTCGCGCTCGGCAAGCCGGGCGTCAAGATCGCAACGCTGGCGCAGGACTACGCCTTCGGCCGCGACGGCGTCGCCGCCTTCCGGGACGCGCTCGAAGGCACCGGTGCGGAGCTGGTGTTCGAGGAGTATGTGCCGACCGACACGCAGGACTTCACGGCCTCGGCGCAGCGCATCTTCGATGCGCTGAAGGACGAGGAGGGACGCAAGTTCCTGTTCGTGATCTGGGCCGGCGGCAACAATCCGATCGGCAAGATCAAGGCGATGGATCCGGAGCGCTTCGGTGTCGAGATTGCCACCGGCGGCAACATCCTGGCGGCGATGAAGGCCTACAAGGCACTGCCCGGCATGGAAGGCGCGACCTACTACTATCACGAGATCCCCGACAATCCGGTCAACGACTGGCTGGTCAAGGAGCACCAGGACCGCTTCGGCGAGCCGCCGGACTTCTTCACCGCCGGCGGCATGGCCGCGGGCATCGCGCTGGTCGAGGCGCTCAAGACCGCCGGTTCGACCGATACCGAGGATCTGATCGCGGCGATGGAAGGCATGGAATTCGAGACCCCGAAGGGCAAGATGATGTTCCGCCCCGAGGACCATCAGGCCCTGCAGTCCATGTATCACTTCAAGATCAAGGTCGACCCGGATGTTGAGTGGGGCATACCGGAACTCGTCCGCGAGCTGAAGATCGAGGACATGGACATCCCGGTCCGCAACCAGTGACCTGAACCTGGCCGGGCGGCGATGGCGCCGCCCGGTTCCGTCCCGCAAAGTGCGGTGCCGGCCGCGTCCTCCCGCCGGGCCCCGGTTCAAATCCGGGGCACGCCGAGCGTGTGGAAAGGCTTTTGCTCCACACAGCAGCCTTGTGTCCCGGGCTTGACCCGGGATCCAGAGCGGCAGACGCATTGGTCGCGGTTACGCACTACGCCAGAACACGGCCAGAGCCCGGAACGACCATTCCGCCATGACCGAACATCCCGTCCTCGAAACCCATGACCTGACGATCCGCTTCGGCGGGCATGTGGCGGTGGATGCGGTTACCTGCGCCTTCGACCGGGGCACGCTGACGGCGATCGTCGGGCCGAACGGCGCGGGCAAGACGACCTATTTCAACCTGATCTCCGGACAGCTCAGGGCGAGCGCGGGGCGGGTCAGACTCAATGGCGAGGACATCACCCGGATGCCGGTGCCCGAGCGCACCGGTCGCGGCATCGGCCGGGCATTCCAGCTCACCAACCTGTTTCCCAACCTCACCGTGCGCGAGAACGTGCGGCTGGTGGTGCAGGCCCGGTCCGGGCGCCGCTACGACCTGTTCTCGCGGGCCGATGCGCATGTCGAACTGATCGAGCGCGCCGAGCACGTGCTGGCCGAGGTCAGGCTGCTCGAGGATGCCGGCCGGACGGTGGCGGAGCTCGCGCATGGCGACCAGCGCAAGCTCGAGGTCGCGCTGCTGATCGCGTTGCAGCCGCAGGTGCTGATGTTCGACGAGCCGACGGCGGGCATGAGCGTCGACGAGGTGCCGGTGATCCTAGACCTGATCCGCGAGCTGAAGGCCGACAAGGACCGGACGATCCTGCTGGTCGAGCACAAGATGGACGTGATCCGCTCGCTCGCCGACCGGATCGTCGTGCTGCACAACGGCGCGCTGGTCGCCGACGGAGAGCCGCAGGCCGTGATCGCCTCGCCGGTGGTGCAGGAGGCCTATCTGGGCGTCGAGACCGTGGACGGGGAGCCGGCCGATGGCTGACCTGCTGAGCCTCGAAGGCGTCCACACGCACATCGACCAGTATCACATCCTGCAGGGCGTCGACCTGCGCGTGCCGGAAGGCGGGGTCGCGGTGATGCTCGGGCGCAACGGCGCCGGCAAGACGACGACGCTGAGGACGATCATGGGCCGGTGGCGGGCCTCGGCCGGTACGATCCGGTTCGACGGGACCGACATCACAGGTCTCGACACGCCGTCGATCGCCCGGCTCGGCATCGCCTACGTGCCGGAGAACATGGGCATCTTCACCGACCTGACGGTGCGCGAGAACATGGTGCTCGCGGCCGCCGAGGAGCCGATGGATCCGGCGCGGACCGACTGGATCTTCTCGCTGTTTCCCCCGCTCAAGACCTTCTGGGACATGCCGGCGGGCAACCTGTCCGGCGGCCAGAAGCAGATGCTGTCGGTGGCTCGCGCGGTGATCGAGCCGCGCCGGCTGATCCTGGTCGACGAGCCGACCAAGGGGCTGGCGCCGGCGATCATCAAGGCGATGACGGCGGCGCTCGCCGAGCTCGCCAAGACCGACACGACGATCCTGCTGGTCGAGCAGAACTTCGCCATGGCCAGCAGCCTCGGGCAATCCGTATCGGTGATGGACGACGGTCGCATCATCCATTCGGGTGACATGGCCAAGCTCTCGGGCGACGCCGCCCTGCAGGAGAAACTCATGGGGCTCAGTCTGGAAGCGCATCAATGAGCGAGCCGCAGGCAGGCGACACCGCGATCGCCCCGAAGATCGAAAGCGGCGGGATCGCCGACCGGCTCGACCGGTGGGCGCCGCTGCTGCTGGTGCCGGCGCTCGCGATCGTCGGCTTCGCGGCGATCGGCAGTTCGTCGACCTGGATCACGCTGACGGCGGCCGGGCTCGCCATGGGCATGATGATCTTCATCATGGCGTCGGGCCTGACTCTCGTGTTCGGGCTGATGGACGTCATCAATTTCGGCCACGGCGCCTTCATCGCGATCGGCGCCTTCGTCGGCTTCTCGGTCCTCGGGCTTCTGGCCGGCTGGACCGACGTGCCGTCCGTCTGGCTCAACCTCGCGGCCATGCTTCCCGCCATCGC
>ENA-ORCV01000992-ORCV01000992.1-marine-metagenome-genome-assembly--contig:-NODE-992-length-11611-cov-2.911999_pt1 | contig 11611 bp, 8 predicted proteins | sample MGYA00237779_ERZ508509 | MGnify/ENA primary metagenome ERZ508509 (study PRJEB26180, sample SAMN06268772) | marine metagenome | isolation source: Bioluminescent Bay, La Paraguera, Puerto Rico | place... | reverse complement strand
CTACGATCCCGAAACGGTGTTCAACCGGCAGCAACTGGCGCTCTACGACCGGTTCACGCAGTTCACGCTGGTCGCAGCACGGCAGGCGATCGCGCAGGCGGGGCTGCGGTTCGAGGGCGATCTGGCGGCGCGGGCAGGCGTGATCCTTGGCAATTCGGGCGGCGGCATGACCACGCTCGACGACAATTACCGCTCGGTCTACGAGGAGGGCAAGAACCGCGTCCATCCCTTCGTGGTGCCGAAGCTGATGAACAATGCCGCAGCCTCGCACCTGTCGATGGAGTTCAACCTCAAGGGGCCGACCTTCACCGTCTCGACCGCCTGCGCCTCGTCCAACCACGCCATGGCGCAGGCGTTCCAGATGGTGCATGGCGGCATCACGCCCGCCATGATCACCGGCGGATCGGAATCGATGCTGTGCTTCGGCGGCGTCAAGGCGTGGGAGGGGCTGCGGGTGATGAGCCGCGACGCCTGCCGCCCCTTCTCGGCCAATCGCAACGGCATGGTGCAGGGCGAGGGCGCGGCGGTGTTCGTGTTCGAGGAACTGGAGCACGCGCGCCGGCGCGGGGCCGATATCCTGGCCGAGGTGGCGGGATTCGCCATGACCTCGGACGCCGCCGACATCGTGATGCCGTCGAAACAGGGCGCGGCGCGGGCCATGCAGGGCGCGCTGCGCGACGCGCGGGTGAACCGCGAGGAGGTCGGCTATATCAACGCCCACGGCACCGGCACGGCGGCCAATGACAAGACCGAATGCGCGGCGGTGGCGGATGTGTTCGGGGCGCATGCCGACCGGCTGATGATCTCGTCCACCAAGTCGATGCATGCCCATCTGATCGGCGGCACCGGCGCGGTGGAACTGCTGGCCTGCATCATGGCGCTGCGCGACGGGGTGATCGCCCCCACCATCGGCTATGAAGAGCCCGACCCGGAATGCGCGCTCGACGTGGTGCCCAACGAGGCGCGCGAGGCGCGTGTCGAGGTGGCGCTGTCCAACGCCTTCGCCTTCGGCGGGCTGAACGCGGTGCTGGCGCTCAGGCGGTTCGCCTGAGCGCCGCGAGGCGCGCGCCTCAGTTGCTGAGAGTCGAGGCTTCGTCGAAGGCGGCGGTGAAGCCCGAGAGCGAGACCTCGATGCGCACCGTCTGGTCGGGCGCCTGCGCGGGCACGATCTCGATCAGCGCCTGCGCGCCCTGCTTCATCGCCTCGACCTCGTCCGCCGTCAGCCCGATGCGCGAGAAACAGCCGCCCATCGTGCAGAACGAATAGGCATAGCTCTTGGCCTTGCCGCCATCGACCGAGAGGCGCATCTCCTCGGTCAGCAGCGTGCCCAGCGGCACCGCGATGGTGGCGCCCGCCGCGACGGGGCCCGCCCCCTCGAGCCGGTAGAGCGTGAACTCGGCCACCGGGTTGCCCTCGGATTCGGTCAGAAGCTGGTACATCTGGCAGAGGTCTTCGTCGCCCTCGCCGGGAAAGCAGCGCACCGACCAGTCGCCATGCGTGGCCTTGACATAGGCCTGGTTCTGGTCGGCCACCTCACGCCCGGTGTCGAGCCCGGTGCCGGGCGCGGACTGCGCGGTCTCAGCCGCGGCATCGCCATCGGAGGCAGCCTCCTGCGCGCCCGCGGCGGTCGAGAGCGCCAGCATGGCGGCCAGGGACAGGTGGAGCAGGGTCTTGGTCATGTCTTCCCCTTCGTGTCTGCACTGATATCACGCAGCAGGCTCTAGCACGGAGCCGCGCGGGTGTCAGTGTCAAATCGCGTGAACGGGCGCGGCGAGGCCGCCGAAATCCGCCGCCGCCGGGACCGGAGCAAGAAGAAAGGGGCCGCAAGGCCCCTTTCCGCTTTCTCCCCGTCGGACTGGCCGACTTAGTCATTGAAGCGGACGCTAGGGCACAACCGGCAATCCGTCAACAGCGCAGTTGCAGCCTCGCAACAAAAAAGGCCGCACCCGGAGGCGCGGCCAGTCTGACAGGGAGGAAATGCCCGCGGCCGGAGGACATTCGGCACCGGGCACGCATTGAGACTGGCATGGAAGGGTTAATTTTGTATGGTCAGCCCGTGACGCTGTCTGGAACGAGGAGCTTGTGGGCACGTGGGCGGAACGATTTTCACCGGCGGGGGCGGGCCGGAATACGCGGCGGCGCAGGACTTGCTGCTCAGATACGGCAACCGGCACGGGCTCATCGCCGGGGCCACGGGCACCGGCAAGACGGTGACGCTGCAGATCCTCGCCGAGGGGTTTTCGGATGCGGGCGTGCCGGTGATCCTGTCGGACATCAAGGGCGACGTGTCGGGCATGGCGGTGGCGGGCAGCCCGGAGCAGAAGCTGCACGGGGCCTTCACGTCGCGCGCCGAGAGGATCGGCTTCGACGCCTATCGCTACGACGCGTTCCCGGTCATCTTCTGGGACATCTTCGGCGAGCAGGGCCACCCGATGCGCACCACAGTGTCGGAGATGGGGCCGCTGCTGCTGTCGCGGCTGATGGGCCTCACGGACGCGCAGGAGGGGGTGCTCAACATCGCGTTCCGCGTCGCCGACGAAGAGGCGCTGCCGCTGCTCGATCTCAAGGACCTGCAGGCGCTGCTGACCTTCGTGGGCGAGAGCGCGGCCGATCTGTCGCTGCGCTACGGCAACGTCGCCACCGCCTCGGTCGGCGCAATCCAGCGCGCGCTGCTGGTGCTGGAGAACCAGGGCGGCGCGCATTTCTTCGGCGAGCCGGCGCTCGATCTGGCCGACCTGATGCGCGTGACACCCGAGGGGCGCGGCCATGTCAACATCCTCGCCGCCGACAAGCTGGTGCGCGCGCCCCGGCTCTATGCCACCTTCCTTCTGTGGCTCCTGTCGGAGCTTTTCGAGCAACTGCCCGAGGTGGGCAATCCCGACAAGCCGCGGCTCGTGTTCTTCTTCGACGAGGCGCACCTGCTCTTCGACGACGCGCCCAAGGCGCTGGTGGACAAGGTCGAGCAGGTGGCGCGGCTCATCCGCTCCAAGGGCGTGGGGGTGTATTTCATCACCCAGAATCCCGACGACGTGCCCGAGGATATCCTCGGGCAGCTTGGCAACCGCTTCCAGCACGCGCTGCGCGCCTTTACCGCGCGGGATCAGAAGGCGCTCCGGCGCGCCGCCGAGACCTATCGCCCCAACCCCCGCTTCGACACGGTCGAGGCGATCCGCGACGTGGGCACCGGCGAGGCGGTGACCTCGCTTTTGCAGGACAAGGGCGTGCCGGGCATGGTCGAGCGCACGCTGATCCGCCCGCCAGCCACCCTGCTGGGCCCCTGCGACGCGGCCACGCGCCGCGCCGTGATCGCCGCCTCGCCGGTCGCGGGCAAGTACGAGGCGGCGCTCGACCGGCACTCGGCCTTCGAGATGCTCGCGGCGCGCGCCGAGGCCGCGGCGAAAGAGGCAGAAGCGGCGGAGGCGGCGGAGGCGGCTGCGAAAGAAGCCGAGGCGGCAGAGGCCGAGGAGGCGCGCGAGTTTCGCGCCGCGCGGCGCTATTCGGGCGGCGCGCGCGCCGGGCGCACCACGCGCGGACCCGCCACCGAGAGCCTCGGGGGGGCCATCGCCTCGGCCGTGGTGAAGGAGCTGCGCGGCACGACCGGGCGCCGCATCGTCCGCGGCCTGCTGGGCGGGTTGTTCCGCGGGCGCTGAGCCACGCGGGCGCGCGGTGCCGCTCGGAACAATGAGGGAGGCATGGTGCGGGTGGTCGGCACCAGCATGCTGTTTTGAAACGTTTTATTTGTTCTTCCGTGACCTCATCCACCTATATTTGTTGGCCCAATCTGTCCTGAGATGTGTTGCCGTGACCGTCCTTATCCACTATCTTAGGGTGGATATTTAGGTGGACAGAAATGCGCGCACGGAACAGACTTTCAGCGACTTTCGTCAAGAGCGCGCCGGTGGGTAAACACTGCGATGGTGCTGGCCTCTGGCTCATCAAACGAGAGGACGGCGGGGCGCAATGGGTGTTGCGCGTGACGGTTCACGGTCGGCGGCGCGAAATGGGCCTTGGCGGATTTCCGACGCTAGGGCTCGCCGAGGCGCGAAAACTGGCTCAACGCTGGCGCAAGGTGGCAGCCGAAGGCCGCGATCCGGTCAAGGAACGAGAGGCCGAGGCTCGGGCGGCACGGCGAGAGGATATCTCGCTCTCGGTCATCACCGCCGACGCCTTCGAGGCGCGCAAGGCGGAGCTCAAGGGCGATGGAAAGGCCGGCCGTTGGCTTTCGCCGCTTGAGCGCCATGTGTTGCCCAAACTTGGAAAGGTGCCGGTCACGGACCTCGACCAGCGCGATATCCGCGACACACTGGCCCCGATTTGGCACACCAAGGCGGAAACGGCGAGCAAGGCGATGAGTCGGCTTTCTATCGTGATGAAGCATGCGGCGGCGCTGGGCCTCGACGTGGACCTGCAAGCGACCGACAAGGCCAAGGCGTTGCTCGGGAAGTCGCGCCACGTCCGAAAGAACATTCCGGCGATGAATTGGCGCGACGTGCCTGAGTTCTACGCGAGCCTTGAAGAACCCACCCTCACCCACCTTGCCCTCCGCCTCCTGATCTTGACCGGTGTGCGCTCGACCCCGCTGCGAGAAATCCGGCTGGACCAAATCGACGACGATGTATGGACCATACCAGCCGATGTCGTGAAGGGGCGCAAGGGGGCGACCGAGCCGTTCCGCGTGCCGCTTTCGCGTGAAGCCCGGCGCATCATTGACCTTGCCCGCCCGCACACCCGCAATGGCTTCCTGTTTCCGAACACCCGGCGGGGCGTGATCAGCGACATGACGCTTTCGCGGCACATGGAACGGCGCGGGCTGGAAGCGCGCCCGCATGGCTTTCGCACGAGCCTGCGCACATGGCTGGCCGAGGCAACCGACGCCCCGCACGAAGTCGCCGAAACGATGATCGGGCACGTGGTGGACGGCAGTGTCGTGCGCGCATATCGAAGGACGGACTATCTGGAACCGCGGCAGGCGCTAGTAGAATGCTGGGCCGCCTATGTGACCGGCGGCGCTGGACAAGTCGTTCAGTTGACATCAACGTCGAAGTAACAACATCCAGTCTTTACCCTCAGGTGTGCGCCTATATGTTGACGCAGAGCGGCCCGTTCCTTAATATCCAAACTACATAAGCGCGCATGATGTGCGCTCGTTGCCCCATCCGGGGCGTTCCCTTTGGGGGCGAGCTACATCTGTGCGCTTTTCGCGTCCAAGCATGTTTGTCGTCCCCGTTAAACGTAGGACCAAGACATGCAGAAGTATCTCACGCTCCAAGAAGTCCGCAGCCGCCTCGGCAATCGCTCCCGCTCGTCCATCTACGGCGACATCGCGGCTGGCCGCCTGCCCAAGCCTCTGAAACTCGGCAGCCGCGTTTACTGGCCCGAGGATGAACTCGAAGAGCATTTCCGGAAGCTCGCCGAGGCGCAGCAGGCGGGAAAGAGCGCCGACGTGACGTCCGGGACGCACTGATATGACCAATGCCGAAGATCTGATAGGATTCCTCGGGGGGCGCTGGTATGGTTCTTATGGAACCGCTCCGTGCCCAGTCTGTCAGCCTCAGCAGCGTCAGGAACAGAACGCTTTGACTGTTACGGACAGTTGCGGCGGGCGACTCTTGCTGCACTGTAAGCGGGCTGCGTGCGCCTTCGAGGATATTCTTAGGGCGGCTGGCATCGCGCCGGGCAGCTATACTGCGCCCAATCCGGAGGTCCAGGCCGAGTGCGAACGCGCATGGCGCGACAAGGCCGAGAAACGCTCGCAGCAGGCGGCGCGGTGCTGGCAGGAAGCTCGCTCCATCCAAGGCACGCTGGCAGAGCGGTATCTGCTCGGGCGGGGCATCACGTGCGATCTGCCCAGCACACTGCGCTTTCACCCGTCCTGCTGGCACGCATCCGCCAAGCGGCTTCCGGCCCTTGTGGCGCTGATCGAGGGCGGTGACGCCTTCGCGGTGCATCGCACCTATCTGCGCCCGGATGGCACCGGCAAGGCTGCGGTTGATCCTGCCAAGGCGATGCTGGGGGCCGTTGCCGGGGGCGCTGTAAGGCTCACAGAGGCGCAGGGGCCGCTTGTAGTGGCCGAGGGCATAGAGACCGCCCTGAGCCTCGCAAGCGGGCTGCTGGGCCGTCCTGCGACGATCTGGGCGGCGCTATCGACAAGCGGGCTGCGCGGGCTGCGCCTGCCACCATCGCCGGGGCGGCTGACCATCGCGACCGACAGCGATGACGGCGGCGCAGGCCATGCCGCCGGGCGCGACCTTGCCGAGCGGGCGCACGCGCTGGGCTGGGCGGTTTCGCTCTTGCCCGCCCCGGATGGCCGCGACTGGAACGACATTCTGACCATGAAAGGGGAAACCGCATGAACGCCCCCGAGCCTATCCCCTTCACGCCCGAAGGCCCGACGCCCCTGATCCGCGACATGCCCGAGGCTGGCCCTTATCCGGTGGCGGCGCTGGGGCCGCTGCGCGAACCGGCAGAGGCCATTGCCGCCGCGACCGAAGCCCCCCTTGCGATGTGCGCCGCATCCGTCCTGGCATCGGCGGCATTGGCCGCGCAGGGGCATCGGGACGCGGAGACATTGAACGGCACCGCGCCCGCAAGCCTGTTTCTGCTGACAGTGGCCGAAAGCGGCGAACGCAAATCGACCGCTGACCGCCTCGCCATGCGCGGCGTGCGCGACTTCGAGGCCGATCTGCGCACCGATCACGATATAGCGCGCGACCTTTGGCGGGACGCGCATGAGGTATGGAAGGCCAGCCGCGCGAAGATCGTGGGGGACAAGAAAGCCGACGCGGCCGCGAAGCGGGCCGATCTGCAAGCCCTCGGGCCGGAACCGCCCGCGCCGATCAAGCCGCATATCGTGGCAAGCGCACCGACGATTGAGGGAATCGTGAAGCACCTGCCCGAATTGCGCGCCAGCCTCGGAATCATGACCGAGGAAGGCGGCGCGCTTATCGGCGGGCATTCCATGAAGGCGGAAAACCGCCTCGCCACCTGCGCCAGCTTTAGCGCCATGTGGGATGGCCAGCCGCTCGACAGGTGGCGCGCAGGCGATGGCGTTGAAGCCTATACCGGGCGGCGCTTTTCGGCGCATATCCTTGTGCAGCCGGTGGCGGCTGAGGCGCTGCTATCGGATCCGATGGCGAACGGGCAAGGGCTTCTCGCCCGCTTCCTGACATGCCGCCCCGCCTCGCGCATCGGAACGCGGCTGCGCATGGAAAGGGACGCGCAGGCCGAGGCCGGGATTGCCGCCTTCGCGGCGCGCATCCGGTCGCTTCTATCCCGCGACCTTCCCCTTGCGGATGGCAAGCGGAACGAACTCGCGCCGCCGGTCCTGCCCATGAGCCGAGAGGCGCGGGACGTGCTGACTGCCTTCGCCCGCGAGGTTGAAAAGGCGCAGGCACCGGGCGGACCTTTCGAGGATGCGCGCGCCTTCGCCTCGAAAACGGCAGAGCACGCGGCACGCCTCGCGGCGGTGCTGACCATCTACGCGGACCCGGACGCCCCCGAGGTGGCAGGCGAGACAATGGCCGGGGCAACCGAGATCGCGACCTTCTACGCGAACGAGGCCGCGCGCCTCGCGGATGCTGCAATCGTGCCGCCCGAGGTGGCCGACGCGGAGCGGATGCGCCTTTGGCTTCTGCGCTCATGGAGCGAGCCATTTATCTCCGCCCGTGCGGCGGCGCAGCTTGGCCCGTTCAAGTTGACGGATCGCGCCCGCAAGGCGCTGCGCAAGCTGGAATCGCACGGTTGGCTGATCGAGGCGAACGGCGCAGAGGTGGAAGGCAAGCCGCGCCGCGAGGCATGGCGGATCGTGCGCGAGGTGCAGTCATGAGCGGCTTTGCCTTCGACGCCAAGGCGGCGCTGCATCAAGCGCGGAAATGCCAGGGGCTTCCTACACGTCCTACACTTCCTACAGATCACCCCGCTGGGGCCAGAAAAGTAGGAACTGTAGGAAAAGAAGGAACGATGCGCGCTTCTGATCCTGAAATGACGCCCGACGAACTCGCCCGTGACATTTTCGAGGAACGGGCCGCGATCCGGCAATTCGATGGCGGGCAGGATCGCGAGACAGCCGAGCGGGCCGCATGGAGCGAGGCCTCGCGTTCGGCGGGGATGACCGCCCCGGATGACCGAGGGTGCGAAGCCGACGATCATAAAGTGATCTGGCTCAATGAGTGGAAAGCCGCTGCCGATGACGTCACCAATCCAGATGCTTGGCGTTAGTGAAGCAGAGTGGAACGCCGATTCTGTGGGCCCAAGCGGCCTTTGGAGCGTTAATGCCGAAGATTGGGGTAACTTGGTGGCCTTGCGTCTTGGGGTCTTACAAAAAGGTTCACAAATGCTAACCCGCGAAACCGATGAACTGAGAATGCCGAAGGATTGGCAGCAGTATGTCGCCGACTTCAAGGCGCACTTCCCGGGGTTGACTGTGCCTCGCCTGTGCCCGCGCACCTCTCACCTGACACCCAATCGACGCCGCCTCTGCTATGCCTGCGCAGATAGCTGGTGCGTGGAACTCGGAGCCCTCGGCCTCGACGATACAGGAACACCTCTTGCGAAAACCCTACGCCCGAAGTGTGGAGCCAGAACCAGAGCGAAGACGCGGTGTCAGGCACGTGTTGTGCCCGGGAAACGGCGCTGCCGGGTGCACGGCGGCCTGAGCACTGGACCCAAGACCGAAGAGGGCCGTGAGCGGATCAGAGAGGCGCAGCGGCGGAGGTGGGACAAGTAAGCGCAGGTTGCATTCTAAAACATTCTCAACGAAACGACCCCATCCCCTGGGACACTATCCCGGAAAAACGGAACCACTTCATCAGGCGACCTAGATGCCAGACGGCAGGCCATACTTACTCCTAGTCTTGCACTTTATAGGCTCTACGGACATCCTGAACGGGAAAAGTCAGGGATGGTGACGATCACAAACGATGCCGAAAAACTCGACAGTCTGACCCGGTCGCTCACCAGGCGACTCCAGGGCGCTTGCAGGCAGTCCGACTGCGAAAAGGTGGCTCTACGCCATGGCGACTTCGTTTCGGTCCATCGTTCTCTTCATCATCGGGGCAAAAAAACGGGCTCAGTCGCGTCACCAGCCTCTTCGCAGGGCTGATCAAAGAGCGGATAAACGACATGTCTTTCTTCGAAAAACCCGTTCTCAACACCCCCTATGCCATGCCAACCCGCCATTGGGAGCTGGATGAAGATGGGCGACCGACGGACAGGATCATCGAGTCACGCCGACGCTCGGACCTCATCTCGGCGATGCCACAATCTAAGAGCCGCAAGGGCAACCAGCAGGATGAGTTGGACCTGAGCACCGAGGGACTGGGTGGCTTAGGCATCGACTTCAACGTCACCGAGTTCGTCAACGAGATCCGGCGCGAGGTGGATGTCTGGCGCATGCTGCCGAACCCGGCGCAATGGCAGGTGTCACCCACAACACAGCGGCTCTTGCAGCACTGGCGCGCCTTGCAAACCGACGAGAGCCAGACCATCCGTCCCTTCTTCTGCCAACTCGAGGCGGTCGAGGTGGCGATCTGGCTGGCTGAGGTCGCGCCGAAGCTGGGCGCACGAGGCAAGCGGTTCAAGGCACGTCTTGAGGCGGCGAACGATGCTGCCAACCCGGACCTGTTTCGCATTGCCTTGAAGCTGGCCACCGGCGCTGGCAAGACGACCGTCATGGCGATGCTGATCGCGTGGCAGACGCTCAACGCCGTGCGCAGCCCGAACTCGAAGACCTTCAGCCGAGGCTTCCTGATCGTCACGCCCGGCATCACGATCCGCGACCGGCTGCGCGTGCTGCTGCCGAACGACGCAGACAATTACTACCGCCGGATCAGCCTGGTCCCCGGCGATCTGATGCAGGACATGCAGCGCGCCCAGATCGTGCTGACGAATTACCACGCCTTCAAGCTGCGCGAGAGGGTTCAGGTCACCAAGGGCACGCGCGCCGCGCTCGAAGGCCATGGCGACGACCTCGTGACGCTCGAGACCGAAGGCCAGATGATCCAGCGGGTGATGCCCGAATTGATGGGGCTGGGCCGGATCATGGTCATCAATGACGAGGCCCACCATTGCTATCGAGAAAAACCGGCCGCCGAGGTCGAGAAGCTGACAGGCGACGACCGCAAGGAGGCCGAGGAAAATCGCGAGGCGGCCCGGCTCTGGATTTCCGGGATCGAAGCAGCCAAGCGCAAACTCGGGCTGCAAGCCGTCTATGATCTCTCGGCCACACCGTTCTTCCTGTCTGGCTCGGGCTGGCCCGAGGGCGTGCTTTTTCCATGGGTGGTCTCCGATTTCTCGCTGATGGACGCAATCGAATGCGGCATCGTCAAGCTGCCCCGCGTGCCGGTGGCCGACAACGTGCCAGGCCAGCCCGAACCGCTTTATCGCAATCTGTGGAAGGCGATAGGGAAGAAAATGCCCAAGAAGTCAAAGGGCACACCACCAGACCCGCAAAAGCTTCCCATCGAGCTTAAAGCCGCCATCGACGCGCTCTACGGCCACTACGAGAAGACCTTCAAGCTGTGGCAGAACGAGCAGGTGGGCATTCCGCCGGTCTTCATCGTGGTCTGCAACAACACCGCGAACTCCCAGCTGCTGCGCGACTACATGGCGGGCTACGAGCGCAAGGATGCCGAGGGCAATCTCGAGACCGTCCCCGGCAAGTGCCCGCTCTTCTCCAACTTCTCGACCGATCTCGAACGGCTGCCGCGCCCGCGCACCGTGCTCATCGACAGCGCCACGCTCGAGGCGGGCGGCGATATCGACAAATCCTTCCGCGATGCCAATGCCGAGGAAATCGAGGCGTTCCGCCGCGAGCAGGCTGAGCGTAACATGTCCAGCGACCTGACCGATGCCGACATCCTGCGCGAGGTGATGAACACCGTGGGCAAGAAGGGTCGCCTCGGCGAACAGGTGCGCTGCGTCGTCTCGGTCTCGATGCTGACCGAAGGCTGGGACGCCAACAACGTCACCCATATCCTCGGCCTGCGCGCCTTCGGCACCAAGCTCATCTGCGAGCAGGTGATCGGCCGCGCCCTGCGCCGCCTGTCCTATGACACCGATGAAGACGGCCTGTTCCGCACCGAATATGCCGACATCCTCGGCATCGACGGCCTCAACTTCTCCGACGGGCCGCGCGTCGCCCCGCCGCAGCCGCCGCGCGACGTGGTCAATGTCCGTGCTGTCAGCCCTGAACGAGACGCGCTGGAAATCACCTTCCCCCGCGTGCAGGGCTATACCGCCGATCTGCCACCCGACCGCCTCACCGCCGATTTCTCGGGGCTGGAGCCCTATGTGCTGACCCCCGAAAAGGTCTCCGCCACGGTCGTCACCATGCAGGGCATCGTCGGTGCCGCCGAAAAGCTCACGCTCGACTACCTCAAGGCGCAGCGCCTCTCCACAATCGCCACCCATATCGCCAAGCACATGATCTTCGAAAAGCTGCGCGACGCCAACGAGGCACCGCGCATGCACCTTTTCCCGGCGGCCAAGCGCATCGTCAACCAATGGCTGACCGAAGGCCACTTGGTCTGCAAGGGCGACACCGTCCCCGCCCAGCTGCTCTACCGCGAACTGGCCGACGAGGTCTGCGACATCATCTTCGGCGCGCTCATCG
>ENA-ORCV01000991-ORCV01000991.1-marine-metagenome-genome-assembly--contig:-NODE-991-length-11613-cov-3.109310_pt1 | contig 11613 bp, 9 predicted proteins | sample MGYA00237779_ERZ508509 | MGnify/ENA primary metagenome ERZ508509 (study PRJEB26180, sample SAMN06268772) | marine metagenome | isolation source: Bioluminescent Bay, La Paraguera, Puerto Rico | place... | reverse complement strand
GACGATTCCCGGCCTGCGGCACCTGGAGAAATACGCCACGCGCATGGGCGGTGCGCAGAACCACCGCATGGGCCTGTGGGACGCGGCGATGATCAAGGACAACCATATCGCCGTGGCGGGCAATGTCGGCGAGGCCGTGCGCCGTGCACGAGAGGCCGGGGTGAAAGACATTATTTGCGAGGTCGACCGTATCGACCAGATCGAACCCGCATTGGCCGCAGGTGCGAGCCATCTCTTGCTGGACAATATGGATCCCGCCACATTGCGCGAAGCCGTGAAGCTAGTTGCTGGCCGCGTGCCGCTGGAGGCATCTGGCGGCATTGATCTGGGCACCATTGCCGCCAAGGCTGCGACGGGCGTGAATTATGTTTCGGTAGGTCGCCTCACCCAAAGCGCTCCTGCCGCCGATATCGGGCTCGATTTTTCCGTATTGTGAGAGGATCAGGGCTCTTTCTGATTGCCTTGTGCGCATTTCAGGGCACCGCCCACGCCCAGGCCTATCAGTGCCGCATTCCCCCGGCTCCTGTGGCCGTGCCGACCATCGAACAGGACGGGCCCACGCGTCAGATGCCCGTCAACGGCTACACTCTTGCTTTGTCCTGGAGCCCCGAATTCTGCCGTTTCCGCGAGGATGATCAACGCCATGCGCGCCAATGTTCGGGACGCGACGGGCGTTTTGGCCTGATCGTCCACGGGCTCTGGCCCGAGGGGCGAGGCAATAGCTGGCCGCAATGGTGCCCGGCTCGCCGCCAGCCCGATCCTGCCGCGATCCGCCAGAACATGTGCATCACGCCCGATGCGCGCTTGCTCGCCGATCAATGGGCCAAGCACGGCAGCTGCATGGTCACGCGACCGGAAACATATTTCCGCGTCACGCGCGTACTGTGGAACTCGCTACGCTTTCCCGATTTGGACAGCCTCTCGCGCCGCGAAAACCTTACGGCAGGCGACATTCGGCAGGCCTTTGCCGAGGCCAATCCGCATTGGGAACCCGAACATGTCGGTGTGAAGCTCAACGGTCGCGGATGGTTGCAGGAATTGCGCCTTTGCTATGCACGCAATTTCAGGCCCACGCGCTGCAACGCTTCGCAATATGGTGCTGCGGATAGCGACGAAGCAAATATCTGGCGAGGTTTGTGATTGGTCGCTTACTTGGTAACGCCCTGAATCTTGCCTTCGAGATAGCGCCTTGGCGCCGACACTTTCATTCCCTGCTGGAGCGAATCGACCAGCGTTTCGCCGGCGAGTGGTTCAAGAAATTCGACACCGACGCGGCCTTCATCAGCCCAGGCGATTCGGCCCTTGAGGCAGGAATGTCCGCAAACCAGAATGACCTCTTGGTCCGCCGGCACACTGTGCGAGACATCGACAAGCGCCCCGTCGACCGACACGTCGCGAATGCGCACTTCCTGTGCATCGGCGCCGCATTTGAGGCGACCCCGCAGAAACAGGGGCGAGCGCTTCGGGCTGCGCTTGGGAGTAGTCAAGTCCACCATATCTTGCACCTTTCTGTGCGCATGCATGCCCCAACATGTTGAATATTGGGTTAAGCGCGCAAGACCGTAGATGCGCCGCATTGTAGCCCGACCCGCCTGGCACTATGCTGGGATTGGATGCGCATCATGCGCGCCGGGAAGAGGGGCTTGATAAGAAATGTCCTACGCAACTCTGCAGAATATTACCGAATTATCGGCATCGCGCTGGCAGGAACAGGCGAAGGACCCGCGCACGGCGCAGCTCATGTCATCGCTCGTTCGGCACCTTCATGAATTTGCACGCGAGAACGCGCTGAGCATGGAGGAATGGTTCGAAGCGACCGAGTGGCTTTCGCGCACGGGCCAGATCACCAATGACACGCGAAAGGAATTCATCCTGCTGTCCGACGTTCTCGGCCTCAGCATGATGCTCGAATTGCTGCATGATTCAAAACCGGACGAGGCCACTCAGAACACATTGCTGGGGCCCTTCTACATTCCCGGTTCGCCCGAAATTCCCTACGGCGGTCGCCTGCCCGGCATTGGCGATGATGACGGCATCCCGCTGATCCTCTCGGGCACAGTGCGCGGGCTCGATGGCGAGCCGATTGCGGGGGCCACAATCGACGTATGGCAGAACGATCATACGGGCATTTACGAGGCACAGATGCCCGAGGGTTCGCCGGTCCTGTGCCGCGCCATCCAGCACAGCCGCGACGATGGCAGCTACATGTTCCGCACGGTGATGCCGGTCGATTACTCGATCCCCACCGACGGACCCGTGGGTGAACTCTTCGCGAAAACCGATATTTCGGACGTGCGGCCCGCGCATATCCACTTCAAGGTCGGGGCCGAAGGCCACCCAACGCTGGTGACGCACATCTTCGACCGTCAGTCCACCCGGCTGGAAAGCGACCCGGTATTCGGTGCGCGCGACGGCTTGCTGGTCGATTTCATCGAACAGGAAGCAGGCACCGCGCCCAATGGCGATGCGATCGACAGGCCCTATCGGGTCGCAACGCTAGATTTCGCGCTGGTGTGAGATCGGCGAGGAGTGGCCAGCATGCTCGAGCAACGCGAACGCATGGTGGAGCAGCAGATCATTCGCCGCGGGATCGATGATCCGCGCATAGTCGATGCATTCCGGGCAGTGCCGCGCGAGGCATTCGTTCCCGATGACCTGCGCGAGCACGCTTACGAAGACCGCCCGCTCCCCATCGGCGAAGGCCAGACCATTTCGCAGCCCTATATTGTCGCCGCCATGATCGAGGCTGCAAATATTGGTGCGCAGGATCGCATTCTCGAAGTCGGGGCCGGGTCAGGATATGCGGCCGCGATCATGTCCCGGCTCGCGGGCCAGGTGTTCGCAATCGAACGGCACGAAGTGCTCGCGAAACAGGCGCAGGAGCGCATCGAAGCGCTCGGATATGACAATTGCACAATCATTGCGGGCGACGGGATGGAGGGCCTGTCCCACGAGGCCCCCTTCGATGCGATCCTGGTAGCAGCGCGTGGCTTGACTGCGCCACCGCCCTTGCTGGAGCAACTTGCGATGGGCGGGAGGCTGATCATCCCGCTGGGCACCGGCGCAATCCAGCACCTCACGCGCATTGTCAGGAAAGGTCCTGAAAGCTGGGAGAGCGAAAACCTCGCCGAAGTCCGCTTTGTGCCTCTATTGCCCGGCTCCGTCCCGCAGGAATGATCCGCGCCAATCAATCCATTTGCCGGAGGGCATCGAGATAGGCGAGCAGATTGTCGATGTCCTCTTCCTCAAACACGAAGACCGGCATCTGGGCTGTATGGCCGACCTGGACGCCCCGCTCGAACGATCCCGCCACCATCCAATCGGGCAGGCGGTGCGATGCAACCCGAAGGCTGGGCGCATCCGGATTGGGCGAGAGGCCATTATCGATTGCATGACAGCTGGCGCAATTCGCCTGCGCAAAGGCTCGGCCCTCGGCTGCACTTTCGGAAAGCGTGTTCGCACCGCCGTCGGTCACGCAGGCGGCGGCGATAAGCGGAATCAAAAGGATGAACAGGCGCTTGGGCACGATTTGGTCTCCTTATCTGACGAGCTGCTTAGCGCAGGGAGGCGGGCAGACACAAGCGAGCCTGAGGCGGTGGGAGGATTAGTTGTGCATGATGGCTGGTGCGAGCAGCCGTCAATGTCCGCTTCTGGGTGGAAAGCGGACGCAGGAAAGCCTGCAAAATTCATCGCAGGAGGTTCCACCAAATATCTAAGTGAATGTCTTCGGCGTCGAGATGACCGCACCGCGACCGTGTTGTGACTCAGGTCACCAATCCTTCACCAAAGAGTCTCCGTTCCGACGGCATGCCGTCACATGGCGTCCCTAGTCCGTTCCTCTGACGATTCTGGCTTTAGATAGGGGACGGTCAAATGGAAGAGCAGTCGAACAAGTTCTTGTTGGTTGACGGTGCAGATGCATCCTATTCGGATGGCGACGTCGACACCAATCGCAGCGGAAATCCAAATCTGGGATCGATGATCGAAAAGCGTGTTTCACGCCGCGCGACAATCTTTGGTGGAGGCAAGGCCGCTGGTGCAGCTGTATTCGGCAGCACCTTGCTGGCCGCATGTGGCGATGAAGGCGGACCTTCCGCATCTGCAAACACCGGCGATTTGGGTGATGAAGAAACAATCATCACTACCGCAGGTTCGATGGTGACATTGGCGACTCTGGAAGGTGCCGCGAGACAAACCGGTGGCGATCCGGTCGAGTTCCTGACCGAAGAAGGTGCGCCGGGCAGCTTCATCGCGCCCGCCGTACGCTCGACGACCGAGTTCAGCTTCAATGTTCGCGAATATGGCGAACTCAACAAGCGCATGGTGCTGGTCAATCCGGCTGAGCTGAGCTTTGTGGCGGTCGCCAAGAATTTCGACGATGTGGTGACGGTGCCACCCGGTTATTCGGTTAGCATCCTGACGGCGCTGGGCGATCCGATCCTGTCCGGTGTTCCTGCCTTCAAAAACGACGGCACGGACACGAACTACGCTGGCCGTATCGGCGACCATGGCGATGCACTTTATTTCTTCGGCCTGAACCCGCAGGGCCGCCGAAGCGATGAGTCGTCAGCCTATGGCATTCTGGCGCAGAACCATGAGAACCTGAATGTCCAGTATCTGCACCCGAACGGCCCGACGGAAGCGCCTGGCGGAGGTCGCCCCGAGGCGGAGGCCATCAAGGAGATCGAGGCGCACGGCGTTTCCTTCACCGAGATTCGCGACATGAACCAGACCGGTCCCGACAAGGGCAACGGCCAGGAGCGCGACTGGCAGTATGTCCAGGGCGGTGCATTCAATCGTCGCATTACGCCGAACACACCGACCGTCATCCGCGGTCCGGCACGCGGCTCCGACTTGCTCAGGACCAAGCATTCGCCGACGGGCACCGATGGTCGTGGAACCATCAATAATTGCGCCAATGGCGTGACCGGCTGGGGCACGCTGCTGACCTGTGAGGAGAACTGGGCGGGCTATTTCTATCGTAATGGTGACGATGCCTTCCGCAGCGCCAAGGAACTGCGCGGATTGCAGCGATACGGCGTGACGCGAAGCCCGGGCAATTATGGCTGGGCCACCGTAACGGGAAGTGCCTGGCCGCAGGACCTGTTCGACAAATGGGATGCGCGTGCCACCAATTCCGACAGCGATGGCGCCCTAACCGATTACCGCAATGAGCCCAACCAGTATGGCTGGGTGGTCGAGATCGACCCCTATGATCCGAGCGCTGCGCCGCGCAAGCGCACTGCTCTTGGCCGCATGGGCCATGAAGGTGCCTGGATGGGCAAGCTCGCAAATCGCCGCCGTCTGGCGGTCTATATGGGTGACGACTCGCGCAACGAATATTTCTACAAGTTCGTTTCCGACGCCGTATGGTCCGAGAACGACGGCAACTCGACCAACCGGTTGGCCATGGGCGATAAATATCTCGATCATGGCACGCTCTACGTCGCCCAGTTCAATGAGAATGGCACTGGCGTCTGGTTGCCGCTGGTGCATGGCCAGGTGCCCAACCTGCCCGACTATGAGTTTGAGGATCAAGCCGACATATTGGTGCATACGCGTCTTGCTGCCGATGCCATGGGTGCCACCACAATGGATCGCCCCGAATGGACGGCCTGCAACCCGGTGACGGGCGAAATCTACCTCACGCTCACCAACAACCGCGCCTCGAGCCGTCCGATCGAGGATGTGAATGCGGCCAATCCGCGCTTCTACAACGATCCGCCGGAAACCCGCTCGAGCCGCTATGGCAACCCGAATGGTCACATCGTCCGCATTCGGGAAAACGGTGATGATCCCGCGGCAACCAGCTTCAATTGGGACATCTACCTCTTCGGTGCGGATTCGCAGGACCCTGTCGTGCCTGGTGTGGACCGCAACATCTCCGGTCTCACCAATGAAAATGACTTCTCCTCGCCCGACGGCCTGTGGTTTGCACGTTCGCAGAATGCGGCGGGCAAGCACATTCCGCTCGCCTGGATCCAGACCGACGATGGCTCGATGGATGACCGTACCAATGACCAGATGCTGGCCGCGCTTCCGGGCCATGTCGGCGACGGCGGCGCGATGACAGTCAATGGTATGGATGGTGATGACAAGACCTCGGCCCAGAACACCGTTGTCGGTGCAGAGGCGAGCCTTGCAAACCTTCGCCGTTTCCTGGTCGGTCCGAACGAATGCGAGATCACCGGCGTTGATTCAACACCCGACGGCCGTACGCTCTTCGTCGGTATCCAGCATCCGGGCGAACGCGGCGATGCATCTGCGCCTTCCAGCAACTGGCCTCAAAGCCAGGATGGCAATGCAAGCGGACGCCCACGTTCGGGCGTGGTTGCCATTACGCGAAATGACGGAGGTATCGTCGGGCTCTAATCGGTCTTTCAAGCAATATCTGGGCCGGAGTGGGTTATTTACCTACTTCGGCCCATATCTGTTGAAGACGGCCATTGGCCCCCCGGGGATGGTGCGACCTTCGAGGATCAGTGCAACTTTAGAGCAGTGAGCACGTCAGCCCAGGAAACGAGTTTGAAGTTCTGCGCTTCCGCACCATTCTGACCGTCCTGTGCTACAAACAAGCCGGCAGGAAAATCTGGGCCCATGGGCTGTGCGACCAGTTCGATCCCGTCAGTCTCCTGAGTTGCCCCAAAAGTTCCTTCAGCAATGCGGAAACGCCCCAGAGGCTCCATGGTGGGCAAGCGGAAAACCGCGTAAGCATTGTCGCCCTGGCTTGAGCCAACAAGGTATCCACCAACGTCACCCTGCGGTGCAATGGCGAGGCCTTCGAGATCGGCGACAATATGCTGGTTGTCGACGGGTGCCACCATCACCTTGTCGCCAATCGCCCCTTCGCCCGGCATCGCCCAGATACCGCCGACTTCCTCACCGATATACAGTGTGCCGGTGCGCTCATCGTAGATGCAGCCTTCGGGCTGGCTCGGCACCTGCTGGAGCGTTTCGGTGCGGTAGGTCCATTGGCCGTTAATGTAATGCAGGTCAGTGCGATAGATCGCGCCTTCCTTGGGCGCGTTGTAGATGACGAAGGAGCCGTCATCATTCACCGCACCCTTGCAAATGCCGTAACCCTCGCCCGGACCAACCGGGATGCGCACAATCTGGGTGAGCGTGCCAGCCGCGGTGTCGAGTTCGGCCAACAGGATATGCACCATGGCCAGATCACTGCGATCGCTCGCCGCCACGATAACCCGGCCATCGGGCAAGGTCAGCAGGTCGACATTGTTGAGGCCCACGCCATAGTCGAGGAAGCTGCGGATTTCGCCATCGAGGTTATAGACGTAGAGGCCGCCCTTCTTGTCGGTCGCCACAATCAGGCTGGCAGTGGGATCGGCTGCATTGCGCCAGATCGCCGGATCGTCCGCTGCATCTTCATTCATTGTACCGACTGGCGTGGTCTCGCCCGCAGCCACAACGGCTACGGGCGGAAGACCTTGCGGAGCGGTGGAGCAGGCACCCAAGGCACCTGCTGCCACCATGCTTGTCCATGCGGCAGTCCGCATCAAAACGTTACCCTGACGCCGCCCTTCATCGTCCAGCTGGAGAACTCGCTTTCATACACGTTCTGGCGCCCGCCATAGGTGTTGTAGGCAAAGAAGTCCTCTTCGGTGATGTTGATCCATTCGTAGAAGACCTGGACGTTTTCCGTCACGCGATACTTGGCGCTGAAGTCGAGCTGGAAGTGATCGGCAATGATGCGATCCTCTTCGGCCGAGCCGCCCAGTTCATCGAGAAACTTGTCGCGATAGGTGCCCGCAAGACGGAGCGACAGCGGACCCCATTCGTAACCCAGTACGGCATTAAACGTATGCTTTGACGTGGCCGGCAGAGAGATCATGCGGGAGGCTGTGACTGCCCCCAGCGTATCCGAAGCATCGTCCGGCACCGTACCGGTGGCATCGGTATAGGTGTAATTGAACTGGGTCAGCAGCCCCGAAAGCGCACCGGGGAGCATGGTCCATTGCTGCGCGAACCCAAGTTCGATGCCCCAAACTTCGGCGCTGTCGCCATTGAGCGGGATCACCGCCTCGTCAAAGGCGATGCCATTGAACACCAGTCGCTCGGATGGATCGATCATATCGTTCCCGTTGAGGTCCTCGGCATTATATTCGACGTCGACGACGTAGTTCTTGATGTCCTTGTAGAAGAAGGCAGCGGACAGCGCGCCATTGCCGGAGAAATAGTATTCCGCCGAAGCATCGAAGTTCCATGCTTCATAAGGATCCAGCGCCGGGTTGCCGAATTCGCCTTCGATCTCGTCATCATCGTTGATCTCTGTGGCGAAGCGCGGTGCAACCTTGGCGAAGGGCGGTCGCACCACCGATCGATATCCGGCAAGGCGCAGGACAACATCGTCCTGCGGCTCGAAACGGACGTTCAGGCTCGGCAGCCAGAAACCGTAATTCTTCGGCGTGAAGCTGTCAGAAACAATAACCGTGTCATCGGTAGCAGTAGTGCCATCGGGCAAGGTGCCGTCTTCTTCTACCAGCAGGACATTGTTTCCGAAGATGTCGGTCTGCGTGTGTTCGTAGCGCACGCCGCCGATCACGGTCAGTTTGTCGCTAGCCCAACGGCCCAGCAGGTAACCGGCATAGATATCCTCTTCGATGGCGTAGTCCTCCACTGCGCTGTCGAACAAGGTGTCCGCATCCTGCAGCTCGAAATCGCCGAAATTATCGAAGAAGAATTCGGTCGGGCCGGTATAGCTTGCCACTGGGCCGATATTGGCGCGCCGGAAGGTCTGTTCGCCCAGTACATCGGCCAACGTGTAATCGCCGGGCCCGTCATATTCATAGAACTGGACATCGAGATTATAGGTCTTCTCGCGCCAGCGGCCTTTGGCACCAGCCTGCACGGTGAATGTGCCAGCATCCATCGCGAACTCGCGTCCTACATCGAAACGCGCGGCATATTCCTCGTCCTGTGCGTCGGAAGTGTCGACAAACTCGACGTCGTTGAGCTCATAGGTGGCCGGATCGAGGAAGTCCGAAATCCCGCTAAAGCCGTACATCGGTGTGCGCGGATCGGAGAAATCGAGGTCGAGCACCAGCCCCTCGCCCGAAAACTCGCGTTCGAACTCGGTGGGATCGACATTGTCGTCCTCAGTCTCTGAGGACTTGGCATAGCTCCCCATATATTCGATGGTCCATGGCCCAGTCACCGTCTCACCGCCAAATGCCAGCGACCAGGTGCGTTGGCGCTCGAAGCGGTCCTTGATATCACGCTCGACCACCAGTTCATCGCCATCGGAAAAGCTTCCAGTAAATCCGCTACCGGAAATATCCGCATCTTCCAGTATCAGCGTGGTGCGGCGACGATATTCCTGGTCGTCAAACTGACTGAACAGGCCGCGGACATAGAGGTCGGTCGTGTCCGAAGCGCGGACATCGACGCCAAGTGTTGCCGAAAGCCGTTCGCGCTCCACGTCGTAATCGCGATATTGCACTTCTTCCGGGAAGATGAAGCCGTCATCGTCGTCCCAGCCATCAGCCTCGATCGTGTCGACTTCATATTCGCGCTGGTAATAGGAGAGCCCGCCCGAAACGCCGAAGTTTTCGGCCAAGCGATAGGCGAAGTCCACGCTGCCCTTGGGGCCCAGTTCTTCGGAATAGTTGTTGTAAGAGCCTTCTGCGCGCGCAGTCACGTAGTTGCCTCGACGATCAAAGGCGGAAACGGTGTTGATCTCGATGCTGGCACCGATCGTATCGGCGTCCATGTCGGGCGTCAGCGACTTCTTGACTTCGATGCTTTCGATAATGTCGCTGGAAACAACATCCAGTGCCACAGCGCGGATATCGCTTTCCGGAGCTGGAACGCGCACGCCATTGATGGAGCTTGCGTTGAGGTTGGGATCGAGGCCGCGCACCGAAACGAAGCGACCCTCGCCATGGTCATTGAGCACGTTGATGCCGGGCAGACGGCGAAGGCTTTCCGCAACGTTCTGGTCGGGGAACTGGCCGATTGCATCGCGTGTCAGCACGTCCGAAACAGTGTCGGCAGCATATTTGCGTGACAAGGCGTTGGAGATGTTCGCGCCCTGGCCGATCACCAGGATACGCGTCGCGTCATCGCCGCCAAGGGAGAAGTTGAGCTCTACAGTGCCGGTCTCGGGAACCTCTACGGTGAGCGTCTGTGCCGCAACGCCTACGAATCTCGCAGTAACTTCATATGTGCCTGCTGGCAGGTCTGTAATACGATAGGAACCATCGCGGGCCGTCGATACTTGGCGACCAACCGCCTCGATTTCGATTGTGGCCGATCGCAAGGCGATCGTATCGGTCGCATCGGTTACAGTACCGGTCAGGTCACCGGCGATTGCGGGCGTTGTTGCCAGTGCAAGAGCACACATGCTGGTGCCCGCGAACAATGATTTGGACTTCATGGAATACTGCCTCCGTCATCTGATTGATGACGGGGGCTAGAGGTGCTCTTTTAAGGTGCGGCGTCAGTTTTGTTGCGATTCTATGAAGCGATCTCAAGGTTGCAATCTTGCAACGGTGGGTGATCGCGCACGGATGTATTCTGGGCTACGATTTTGGTATCGAGATGGCCTTGCGCCAATGTCCGCTTATGGGTCGTTAGCGGACATTGCCGACTTTGATCGGCTGAATGTCCGAAAGTGGGTGGGAAGCGGACGTCAGGCACTACGTCCTTGAGCGTCAATCGCGGCATGCATGATGCTCAACTCAATCGCAATAAATGCAGCGGCAAACCAAAGCCATCCGGCATTGCCCCCATTGGCATGTTGGAGCCAATATGCCGGTAGTATTCCCAAGACCAAAATCGCTCGTATCCGCAAGAGCGGTAAGGTGCCGGTTCGTTCTCCAAACAAGCCCCATTCAGGGTCCGAGAACTTTTTGGGTTTGCCGGGCGATGCATCGTCGCCCTGCATAGCTAGATTAACAAGATCGAGGCCTCTTCGATAATACCTGCTGAAAAGCATCCTGACGAATAAGAGCGTGGCCAATCCTGCAACGAATAACGTGCTTGGAAGGATCAATGGTTCGACCTGCCGGACCGCGAATCCCAACAAGGCCAACGCACCCGCCAGACTTGCGATCCACAAGCTGAAAACTCTGAGTTTACGGTCCCTCACATGCCTAACTCTAGCAGAGCGTGTTACGTCCGCAATTGGGTCGTTAGCGGACATCCCCCTCACCTTCTCTCCGCAAAGAAGGCCTTGAGCAATTCCGCTGCCTCGGCCTCACCCACACCCGCGACCACTTCGGGCGCATGCAGGCATTGCTCGTGCTCGAAGACGCGCGCGCCGTGTTCGACCGCGCCGCCCTTGGGGTCGCTTGAGCCATAGGTGAGGCGGGCGATGCGGGCATGGCTGATCGCGCCGGCGCACATGGGGCAGGGTTCGAGTGTGACATAGAGCTGGCAGCCGGTGAGCCGTTCGGAGCCGAGCACGCGTGCCGCCTCGCGCAAAGCCACGATTTCGGCATGGCCTGCCGGGTCGGCATCGGTGCGTGTGCGGTTGGCCGCGGCGGCGATCACCTCCCCGTCCTTCACCACCGCCGCGCCCACGGGCACTTCGCCCGCTTCCGCAGCCTTGCGGGCGTGGTCGAGCGCCACTTGCATGGCATGGGGAAGGGGCCA
>ENA-ORCV01000990-ORCV01000990.1-marine-metagenome-genome-assembly--contig:-NODE-990-length-11637-cov-2.804498_pt1 | contig 11637 bp, 10 predicted proteins | sample MGYA00237779_ERZ508509 | MGnify/ENA primary metagenome ERZ508509 (study PRJEB26180, sample SAMN06268772) | marine metagenome | isolation source: Bioluminescent Bay, La Paraguera, Puerto Rico | place... | reverse complement strand
GGAGGTCGGCGACATCGTGCTGGCGATCGGCAATCCGTTCGGCGTCGGCCAGACGGTGACGAGCGGCATCGTGTCGGCCCTGTCGCGCACCCAGGCCGGCGTCTCCGACTACGGCTTCTTCATCCAGACCGACGCGGCCATCAATCCCGGCAACTCGGGCGGTGCGCTGGTCGACATGAAAGGGCGCGTCGTCGGCATCAATTCGGCGATCTATTCGCGCTCCGGCGGCTCGCATGGCATCGGCTTCGCAATCCCCTCCAACATGGTCCGCCAGGTGGTGGCAAGCGCCCAGAACGGCGGCGAACTGAAACGGCCGTGGTTCGGCGCCAGCCTGCAGGAGGTGACCCCGGACATCGCCGAGAGCCTCGGCATGACCCGGCCGATTGGCGTGCTGATCGGCAACCTGCATCCGAAGGGACCGGCGAAGAAGGCGGGCCTGAAGACCGGCGACGTGGTCGTCGCCGTCGAAGGCCGCGAGATCTTCGATCCGAATGCCTTCAGGTACAGGCTGGCGACGCGGACGATCGGAACGACCGCGGAACTTTCCGTCATCAGCCGCGGCAAGAACCGCGCGGTCAAGCTGTCGCTGGTCGCGCCGCCGGAGGATCCGCCTCGCGACGTACGCGACCTGGACGGTCCGTCGCCGCTTGCCGGCGCACGGGTCGCCAACCTGTCGCCCGCCGTCGCCGACGAGCTGTCAATCGACACCGAGGCGACCGGCGTCGTCGTGATGTCGGTGATCCGCTCTTCGGCTGCGCAGCGGGTCGGGTTCCGGCCCGGCGACACGGTGCACGAGATCAACGGCGAGGTGATCGACACGACGGAGGAACTCGACGGCATCGTGCGGTTGCGGCAGCGTACCTGGCAGGTGACGATCATCCGCGACGGCCGCAAGATTTCCTCGGTGTTCGGCGGCTGAGGCCGCCGTGAACCGCGCAGCCAAGGGGCGCGAGTGAGCACGCTGTTCGAAGCCGCCGGGATGGAGCAGGACGTGCCGCGTCCGCTCGCCGACCGGCTGCGGCCGAAAACGCTGTCCGAAGTGGTCGGCCAGGACCATCTTGTCGGCCCGGACGGCGCCCTGACCCGGATGCTCGCCTCGGGCAGCCTCGGCTCGCTCGTGCTGTGGGGGCCGCCGGGGACCGGCAAGACCACGGTGGCGCGGCTGCTGGCGGGCGAGACCGATCTCGCCTTCGAGCAGCTTTCGGCGATCTTTTCCGGCGTCCAGGACCTCAAGAAGGTGTTCGAGACCGCCCGGCAGCGCCGTCTTGCCGGCAAGGGAACGCTGCTGTTCGTCGACGAGATCCACCGGTTCAATCGCGCCCAGCAGGACAGCTTCCTGCCGGTCATGGAAGACGGCACCGTGGTGCTGGTTGGGGCGACCACCGAAAACCCGTCTTTCGAGCTCAATGCGGCGCTCCTGTCGCGCGCCCAGGTTCTGGTGTTCCGCCGGCTCGACGCGGATGCGATCGAGGACCTGCTGGAACGCGCCGAGGATACCGAGGGCCGCAAGCTGCCGCTCGATGCGGACGCCCGCCAGACGCTGGTCGGCATGGCCGACGGCGACGGGCGGGCGGCGCTGACGCTGGTCGAGGACCTGTTCCGCGCCTCGCGTGAGGGCGAGGTGTTCGACGTGGCGGGGCTGAGCGCGGTCGTGCAGCGGCGCGCGCCGGTCTACGACAAGGGCCAGGACGGCCACTACAACCTGATCTCGGCGCTCCACAAGTCAGTGCGCGGCTCGGATCCGGATGCGGCGCTCTACTATCTGGCGCGGATGTTTTCAGCCGGCGAGGACCCGCTGTACATCGCCCGGCGCGTGGTGCGCATGAGCGTCGAGGACATCGGGCTCGCCGACCCGCAGGCCCTCGTCGTCGCCAACGCGGCAAAGGACGCCTACGACTTCCTGGGCAGCCCGGAAGGCGAACTCGCCATCGCGCAGGCGGTGATCTATATGGCGACCGCGCCGAAATCGAACGCCGCCTATACTGCCTACAAGGGCGCGAGCCGGGCAGCCCGCGAGTACGGCTCGCTGCTGCCGCCGAAGCACATTCTCAACGCGCCGACCAGGCTGATGAAGCAGGAAGGCTACGGGGCCGGCTACGAATACGACCACGACGCCAAGGGGGCGTTCTCCGGACAGGACTATTTCCCGGACGACATGGAGCGGCAGACGTTCTACGACCCGCCTGAGCGCGGCTTCGAGCGCGAGATCCGCAAGCGCCTGGACTACTGGGCAAAGCTGCGGGGCGGGCGCGCGCACGACGCGGGAGAAACGCCGGAGGATTGACCGGCGTCATGGCGGCGCCATCGGGCCCGGCGACGATAAGACCTCAGGCAAACGGAGGTCGCCATGAAAGTGCTTGTCGCCTACGCAACGACCGAAGGTCAGACCCGGAAGATCTGCCAATTCCTCGCCGACCGGATCGCGAAGGCCGGTCACGAGGTCGAACTGATCGATACAGCCGGGGTCGGCTCGGATTTCGCGCTGCCGGCTGCCGATGGCGCGATCCTGGCGGCGTCAGTCCATGTCGGCCGCTATCAGACGCAATTCGCCCATCTTGTCCGCAACAATCTGGACCGGCTGGCGACGATGCAAAATGCCTTCCTGTCCGTGTCGCTTGCCGCCGCCGGGGGCGCGGACGACCTGAAGGACGTCAGCGACTGTGCGGACCAGTTCCTTCGGGACACCGGCTGGACGCCCGATGCGGTCGAGCATGTGGCAGGCGCGTTCCTCTACACCCAGTATGACTTCTTCAAGCGCTGGGTGATGAAGCTGATCGCCAAGCAGCACGGCGCGCCGAGCGACACCAGCCGTGACTTCGAATTGACGGACTGGGAGGCGCTGGGCCGGTTCGCCGACGGATTCGTGGCAAGGCTCGGTAGCTGAGCCGTTCGTGTCACGGACGCAGTTTGCGTAGGGCGCGGCTGCCGCCCAGAGCGCCGGTTCGTTCTTGATCTTCCGCTTGGCGCCTTCCCGGATCCGTATTGCACCCGCCGCGGCGGACCCCAACGGGGTCAGCGGCACCTCGGCATTGACGAGAGCCAGCTCCGTTTCGCACCAGATGTCCTTGTAGGACTCGTCGCCGATCGTGAAGTCGAAGACGCGGAGGTCGTTGTCGAAGCACCACTGCATCAGTCTGCGCATGAGCTGGCTGCCGGGCGAATAGCCTGCGAGCGCGTCGAGATCATAGCTATGCAGGACGTAGTAGTAGGTGTCCCGCCGGATGAGGCCGTAGCTCACCGCAGCGATCGCATCGCCGCAGTACAGGGCCGACAACTGCACCGGGCCGCGTCCGCCCAGGCTGTTCAGCGCCAATTGCCGGTAAAAGTCGCGCACGCCGGCCGGCGCGAAAATGTCGGCGACGCCGGTTTTCGCAAGGCCCTGCCGTTTCTGGCGAAACAGCGCCGACAGGATCTGTTCGACCTGTTCGGGCGTCTCCGCAACAACCAGGGAGACGTCACCATGTGCTGCCAGCTCGCGGTCCTTCTTGCGCTCGGTGCGGCGCCAGCCGCTCTGCCGCTTGGCGCGATAGTAGGTGTCCCAGTCCGGCTGCAGGACCGTCGCGTGGGCTCCGTTGGCGTTCGGATGCGTATCGAGATGCAGGAAGGGATTGCGGATGCCGTCCAGATCGGCCGGCATGCGGATGAAGTGGAGCAGGTCGGTGCCGCCGATCGCGCCTGTGACGGCGTCGAGGAACGCATCGAACGCGGTCTTGTCGCCGGCCAGCCGTTGCAGGCAGGCCGCATCGAACAGGCCGCCGTGATAGTCGGCGTGTTCGGCCCCGAGCCATTCGATCACGGACAGGCCGAGCGACCGGCGGACGCCGAGCGGCAATAGAAACAGGATCCGGTCGTCATCTGCCCGCCCGATGACGATGCGCGGTTCGATCCCGCGCGCGGCCGCGACATGGGCGACCCACGCGGCGACGAAGTCGTAGGTCTGGAAGACGTGGCCTACGGCGGTGGTCTCGAAGGCGCGCCAGAGCGACTGGGTTCCAGCGACATCCGAGGTAGCGGTGACCGATACGGGAACGCTGGACGAGCCGGTGCCGCTGCTGCCGGGCAGCGGATCTGAGGATCGTGCGTAGTTCATGGGCACTCGTATTCCCTGCCGGACTGAATGCGTCCCCGTTCCGTGCAGCCGGTGACACCGGTCCTCATGCCGCATCCGGGTTCCGGGCGACATTGCCAGCCAGAATCGGTCCCGAACGGCCAAGGCCAAACAAAGGGTAAACTATTGCTTGCGGAATTTAATCATCTGCAGGTTGCCGATTTTCTTGACCCGCGCGCCGGTTCGGGCCAAGCCAGACGCAATCATTCACCACGCCGAACGAGATACCGATGTCCGCCAGTTTCCTGCACCTGCTGATCGTCGCCGGCGGCGGCGCCATCGGTGCCGGCGGGCGGCATCTGGTCAACCAGATGATGTTGCGTCTGCTGGGGCCGTCTTTTCCATGGGGGACGCTCTTCGTGAACATCGTCGGCTCATTGGCGATGGGGCTTCTCATCGGCGGCGTGGTGCGCTGGATGCCGGTCGGGAGCGCGCAGAACGCGCGGCTGTTCCTGGCGACCGGCGTACTCGGCGGGTTCACCACGTTCTCGGCGTTTTCCCTGGACGTCGCCGTGCTCTGGCAGCGCGGCGCGGTGGCAACGGCCGCCGGTTACGTTGCCGTATCGGTGTTCGCCTCCATACTCGCATTGTTCTTCGGGCTGTGGGTCATGCGCGGGCTCGAACCATGAGCGGTGTGCGGCATCTTTCGGTCGGCAAGGACGAGGCGGGCATGCGTCTCGACCGCTGGTTCCGGCATCATTTTCCGCAGGTCACGCAGGGCCAGCTCCAGAAGCTTCTACGCAAAGGCCAGGTGCGGGTCGATGGATCCAAGGCAAAGACGGCGGACCGGCTGGTCGCCGGCCAGCAGATCCGCGTGCCGCCGGTTCCAAGCGGCGACAGCCGTCCGCCGAAGCCGGTATCGAAGCTGTCGGCGGCCGACCGGCAGTTCCTGGAGTCGATCACGCTCTACGAAGACAACGACCTGCTGATCCTCAACAAGCCGTCCGGGATCGCCGTTCAGGGCGGCACGAAGACGAGCCGGCACATCGACGGGATGCTGGCGGGCCTGAGCGCCGATCCGGAGCGCCGGCCGCATCTGGTGCATCGTCTCGACAGGGATACCTCGGGGGTGCTGGTGGTCGCCAAGCGGCGCCCGGTGGCCGCGAAGATGGGCCGTATGTTCCAGACCCGGTCGGTGCGCAAGATCTACTGGGCGGTGGTGCGCGGCGTACCCAAGCCGCCACAGGGCAAGGTCGACGCGGCGCTCGTCAAGGCGATGAGCCCCGAAGGCGAGCGTGTGCGCGCCGCGCGGCCCGGCGAGCAGGAAGAGGCGCAGGCGGCGGTGACGCATTACTCGGTGATTGACCGCGCCGCGCAGAAATACGCCTGGATGTCGCTCAAGCCGGTGACCGGGCGCCAGCATCAGCTGCGCGCCCACATGGCGATCATCGGGCATCCGATCGTCGGAGATCAGAAGTACGACGGCGGCGTGGAACTGCCGGACGCGATCGAGAACCGGCTGCACCTGCATGCCCGCCGGATCGCCTTTCCGCATCCGGTGACGAATAAGAAACTGGATATCACCGCGCCGCTGCCCGACCACATGGTGAAATCGTTCGCGGCGCTCGGCTTCGAGGTCGGCGCGGCCGCGGACGGGCAGGGGGACTGAACGGTGTCGAGCACGTCCACGACCGTCGACGCACAGGGCGTCCACAGCCGCCTCGATCTGTTCGCGGCTTCCGCGCTGGTCGTGCTGTGCATGACCTGGGGGCTCAACCAGGTCTCGATCAAGGTGGCGAACGACGGGCTGCAGCCGGTGTTCCAGTCGGGCCTGCGCTTCGCGCTTGGCGCGATCATCATTTTCGGCTGGTGCTTCTTCCGGCGGATCCGGCTGTTCGACCGCGACGGCACGCTGTGGCCCGGCATTGCCGCCGGCCTGCTGTTCGGCATCGAGTTCGCCGTGATCGCCATCGGTCTCGACTACACGTCGGCGTCGCGCAGCGTGGTGTTCGTCTACACGATGCCGTTCGTGGTGGCGCTCGGCGCGCATTTCCTGGTGCCTGGCGAGCGCATGACGGCGATGGGCTTCGTCGGGCTAACGCTCGCCTTTGTCGGCGTCGTCATCGTGTTTTCCGACAAGCTGAGCCTGCCGGGGCCGCAGGCGATCTTTGGCGACATGCTGTGCCTTCTCGGTGCGGTGCTGTGGGGGGCGACGACCATCGTCATCAAGACGACGCCGCTGAAGACCGCGAAGCCGGAGAAGGTGCTGCTCTACCAGCTTGTCGTCTCGGCAGTTGTTCTGCTTGTCGCAGCGCCGGCGTTCGGGCCGCTGATCCGGGAGATCACGCCCATCGTGATCGGCGCCTTCTCCTTCCAGGTCCTGTTCGTCGTGTCCGTGACGTTCCTCGTCTGGTTCTGGCTGATCCGGCACTATCCCGCGTCGCGGCTGACCTCCTTCACGTTCCTGACGCCGGTCTTCGGCGTCATGTTCGGCGGGCTACTGCTCGGCGAGCCGTTGAGCTGGAAACTGGGCCTGGCACTGGTACTCGTGGCGGCCGGTATCTATCTGGTGAATATGCCGCGCCGGGCGGTTCCCGGCCCATAAGCAATCCGTTTCCATGCGACTTGTTCTGTTCGATTGCGACGGCACGCTGGTCGACAGCCAGCACGTTATCGTCGCCTGCATGAATTCAGCCTTCGCCGAGCACGGGCTGGACGCGCCGGCGCGCGAGAAGGTGCTGGGCATCGTCGGCCTGTCGCTCAACGAGGCGATGCACAGCCTGCTCGACGGCTCCGATCCGGAAGCGGTGCCGGTACTCGCGCAGTCCTATCGCGACCAGTTCCGCCGCTACCGCGAGACCGGTCCGGCCGAGCCGCTTTATCCGCAGGCGTTCGAGACGGTGACCGCGCTCGCTGGCCGCGACGACGTGCTGCTCGGGATCGTGACCGGCAAGTCGCAGCGCGGGGTGCGCGCGGTGCTCGGCCATCACGACCTGCTCGACCATTTCCTGACCATCCAGACCGCCGACGATGCGCCGTCCAAGCCGCATCCGGCCATGGTGCTGCAGGCGATTGCGGCGACGGGTGCCGAGGCTGCCGATACGGTGGTGGTCGGCGACACGACCTATGACATGGCGATGGCGCGGGCGGCCGGCGCGGGCGCCGTCGGCGTGGGCTGGGGCTATCATGCGCCGGCGAACCTGCCCGGCGCCGGCGCGGAGGCCGTGCTCGATACCTTCGATGATCTGCTGCCGTGGCTGGATGAACGGTGGACGAAACAGGAGCCTGCGGCATGAGCCCCGACAATCCGCCGTCAAACGGCAATCTCCCGTCAAACGACAATCTCCCGTCCGACGACAATCCGATGACCAAGGCACAGGCAGCCTCCCGGGCGCAGCTGCCGAAGCGGTTCTACAAGCAGGCGGCGGCCGGCGAGACCGAAGGTGGCTGGGCGGTGCTGCTCGACGACCGTCCCGTGCGGACCCCGGGACGGCGGCCGCTGACGCTGCCCGAGCAGGCGCTGGCCGAGGCGATCGCGGCGGAATGGGCCGCGCAGGAAACGCTGATCGATCCCGCCGGAATGCCGCTAACGCGGATAGCAAACTCGGCGCTCGACGGGGTTTCGGATGCGCTGGAACAGGTGCGTGCCGACGCCGCCCGCTTCGCCGAGACGGATTTGCTTTGCTACCGCGCCGAGGAGCCACAGGGTCTGGTTGCGCGCCAGACCGAGAGCTGGGACCCGCTGCTGGACTGGGCGCGCGAGGCGCTGGGTCTGCGTTTCAACTTGGCCGGCGGCATCGTCCATGTCGCCCAGCCGCCGGAGACGCTCGAGCGTGTGAACAAAATCGTCGCCGGTTTCGACGCCTTCGCATTGTCCGGCGTCCACGTCATCACCTCGCTGACCGGATCCATGGTCCTGTCGCTTGCCGTCGCGCACGGGCGGGTGAGCGCCGAGGAGGCGTGGGCGGCCTCGCTGGTCGACGAGGACTGGCAGATCTCGCAGTGGGGTGAGGACGCGGAGGCGAAACGCCGCCGTGAGGAGCGCTGGCGCGATATGGAAGCGGCCGCGCGGTTTGCCGTGATCGGGCGAAACTGAGGAAGAAACGGGGCGGCTTTGCCGCCCCGCGCAATTTCGCTGATTGGATCAGGCCGCCGCTGCGGTGCTCTCAAGGTCGTCGATGACATCGCGCAGCTTCTGCTGCACCTCGACCGCCACCTCACCAAGCGTCGGATTTTCGATCGCCTGCATGGAGGAGATCGGGTCGATCGCCGAGACCTCGACGGTGCCGTCGGTGTGCTGCTGCACGATCACGTTGCACGGCAGCATGGTGCCGATCTTGTCCTCGGCCTGGAGCGCCTTGTAGGCGTGGCTCGGGCTGCAGGCGCCGAGGATCTTGTAGGGCTTGAAGTCGACGTCGAGCTTCTTCTTCAGCGTCGCCTTGACGTCGATCTCGGTCAGCACGCCGAAACCGTGGCTGGCGAGCGAAGCGGTCGCGGCCGCGATCGCATCTTCGTAGGACAGGTTGACCTTGCGCGAATAGTGATAGTCGGACATCCGGGGCTCCCTCGAGAACTGTAGATCGTCAATATATTCGGTAAGGCGAATATATTGTGCCGTCGATGATCCAGGGCAAGCCCTGGCAGAAAAATCCGGCACGATCATGCCGACTCCAAGTCTCACGTTCCGCGTGCTATTGGACCCCGCAGACAAAGAGGGATCCGGCCGAAATGAAGGAAATTCTCGAACAGCTCGAAGCCCGGCGCGCGGTGGCGCAGGTCGGTGGCGGCGAAAAGCGCATCGAGGCGCAGCACAAGCGCGGCAAGCTGACCGCCCGGGAGCGGCTCGATCTGCTGCTCGACGCGGGCTCGTTCGAGGAGTTCGACATGTTCGTCGAACACCGCTGCACCGAATTCGGGATGGACAAGACCAAGATTCCCGGCGACGGGGTGGTGACCGGCTGGGGCACCATCAACGGGCGCACGGTCTACGTCTTCGCCAAGGACTTCACGGTGTTCGGCGGCTCGCTCAGCGAGACCCACGCCCAGAAGATCACCAAGGTCCAGGACATGGCCCTGAAGAACCGGGCGCCGATCATCGGGCTGTTCGATGCCGGCGGCGCGCGCATCCAGGAGGGCGTTGCGGCGCTCGGCGGCTACGGCGAGGTGTTCCAGCGCAACGTGCTTGCGTCCGGCGTCATTCCGCAGATCTCCGTCATCATGGGCCCGTGTGCGGGCGGCGACGTCTATTCGCCGGCGATGACCGACTTCATCTTCATGGTGCGCGACACGAGCTACATGTTCGTGACGGGGCCGGACGTGGTGAAGACCGTCACCAACGAGACGGTGACGGCCGAGGAACTCGGCGGCGCCAGCATCCACACGACAAAGTCCTCGATCGCCGACGGCGCCTACGACAACGACGTTGAGGCGCTGATCCAGATGCGCCGGCTGATGGACTACCTGCCGGCCAACAACGAGGAGGGTGTGCCGGAGCTGCCGAGCTTCGACGATCCGGTCCGCGAGGAGGAGTCGCTCGACACGCTGATCCCCGACAATCCGAACAAGCCCTACGACATCAAGGAACTGATCACGAAGGTCGCCGACGAGGGCGATTTCTTCGAGATCCAGGGCGCCTACGCCAAGAACATCGTTACCGGCTTCGGCCGGGTCGCGGGGCGCACCGTCGGCTTCGTCGCCAACCAGCCGATGGTGCTGGCCGGCGTGCTCGACTCAGACGCCTCGCGGAAGGCGGCGCGCTTCGTCCGCTTCTGCGACTGCTTCTCGATTCCGATCGTCACCTTCGTCGACGTGCCGGGATTCCTGCCGGGCACGGCGCAGGAATATGGCGGCCTGATCAAGCACGGCGCCAAGCTGCTGTTCGCCTATGCCGAGGCGACGGTGCCGAAGGTCACGGTGATCACCCGCAAGGCCTATGGCGGCGCCTATGACGTGATGGCGTCGAAGCACCTCAGGGGCGACGTCAACTACGCCTGGCCGACCGCCGAGATCGCGGTGATGGGGCCGAAGGGGGCAGCCGAAATCCTCTATCGCTCCGAACTCGGCGATCCCGACAAGATCTCAAAGCGGATCGACGACTACACCGACCGTTTCGCCAATCCGTTCGTCGCGGCCGAGCGCGGCTATATCGACGAGGTGATCATGCCGCACTCGACGCGCCGCCGCGTCGCCCGGGCGCTCGACATGCTGCGCAACAAGCATCTCGAGAACCCCTGGAAGAAGCACGACAACATTCCGCTGTAGGGGCAGTGCAGGGGGCACTGCTGCTCGTGGATGCCCGGGACAAGCCCGGGCGTGACGGCTGAGGCGGTGGCGCATTCCTCGTTCGATGTCGCGTAGGCCCGGTTGCATCGGACGGGCCTGTCCGCCAGCGTTGTCGCGTGAATCCGCCAAATCGAGAGTGAGAGCCGGCGAAAGCTCTCAATGCGTGCCCCACGCACTCCGTCATGGCCGGGCTTGTCCCGGCCATCCACGTCTTTGCGGCAGGCAATGTCTTCAGCCAGCCCCGTCCGCGACCGTCAGCACGATCTTTCCAATGTGCCCCTTGCGCAGGAAAGTCTCCTGCGCCTCGGCGATCCGGCTCAAGGGGAAAGTCTCGGCGACCAGCGGTTTTATGCGGCCGCGCTCGATATGGGCGACGAGGTTGGGAAACACTTCCGGCTCCAGCACCGTGCAGCCGAAGAAGCTGAGGTCCTTGAGGTAGAGCGTCCGCACATCCAGTTCGACGATAGGCCCGCCGATGGCGCCGGACACCGCATAACGGCCGCCGGGCCGCAGGACGTCGAGCAGCGAGTGCCATTTCGGACCGGCGACAAGGTCGATGACGACATCGACGCTGTCGCCGCCCAGGCGACCCGGATAGTCGTCGTCGCGGCCGATCGTTTCATCGGCGCCGATGTCCCGGAGCGCGTCGGCCTTCGCGGGACTGGTCACCGCGATCACGCGGGCGCCACGGGCTTTGGCGAGCTGGACCGCGGCCGAGCCGACGCCGCCCGACGCGCCGGTGACGAGGACCCGCTCGTCCTCGGCGACGCCTGAACGGGTCAGCAGGTTTTCCGCCGTCGAATAGGAGCAGGGAAACGATGCCAGTTCGACGGAGGTCAGCGGACTGGAGACGGCGAAGGCGTGCCGATCGGCGACGACCGCGTATTCGGCAAAGCCGCCGTCGCACTCCGAGCCGATGTACCAGGGCCTCTCCAGCGGCCGGTTGCCGGCGATCCGCAGGCACGGCTCGACCAGCACGCGTTCGCCGATGCGGTTCTGCGCCACGCCGTCGCCGACGGCGACGATGTCGCCGCAGATATCCGCGCCCTGGATACGCGGAAAGTGCAGCGGTTCGCCGGTCCAGGCCGCGTCCTCGGCCTGCCGGTCGCCCTTCGAGTACCAGCCGATGCGTGTGTTGATGTCGGTGTTGTTGACCCCGGCCGCGGCGACGCGAATGAGGACGTCGCCCGGCCCGGGCCGGGGAACCAGGACATCGGTACGCAGCTCCAGCATCTCCGGGCCGCCGTGTCCGGTGAGCAGAACCGCGCGCATGGTGTCGGGAAGTGCAGTCATCGGTCCGCTCCGTC
>ENA-ORCV01000989-ORCV01000989.1-marine-metagenome-genome-assembly--contig:-NODE-989-length-11638-cov-2.706427_pt1 | contig 11638 bp, 14 predicted proteins | sample MGYA00237779_ERZ508509 | MGnify/ENA primary metagenome ERZ508509 (study PRJEB26180, sample SAMN06268772) | marine metagenome | isolation source: Bioluminescent Bay, La Paraguera, Puerto Rico | place... | reverse complement strand
CCCGCCTCGTCGCCCGTGCCGAAGAAGATATCCGCGCGCTGGGGCCCCTTGATGGCCGAGCCGGTATCCTGCGCGATCATCAGGCGATGGATCGGGCCATGCCCCTCCTTCTCGATCCAGACCGGCGCGCCGAGCGGCACATGGGCGGGATCGACGGCGATGGTGCGCCCGGGCGTGACCGACCGGTTCATCGCGCCAAGCGGGCCACGCTCGGGCGGCACCTCGTCGATGCGGCGAAAGAACACGTAGGACGGGTTGTGAAACAGCAAGTCCCGGCCGTCGGCCGGGTTGCGCCGCACCCAGTTCTTGATCACCTGCGCCGAGACCTGATGCGCATCGTAGACGCCGCGGCGTACCAGTTCGACCCCGATGGACCGGTAGGGATGGCCGTTGGAGCCTGCATATCCGACCCGGATCACCTGCCCGTCCGGCAGCCTGATCCGGCCGGAGCCCTGAATCTGGAGAAAGAACAGCTCGACCGGGTCATCCACCCAGGCGATCTCGAGCCCGCGCCCCCGCATCGCGTCGCCGGTCACGATCTCGCGGCGCGTGAGCCAGACATCGGCGGCGCGGGCCTCGGGCGGCATGCCGTAGACCGGATAGCGATAGCGCGCATCGGGGCGCAGCGCGCCGGAAAGCTCGGGCTCGAAATACCCGGTAAAGAGCGCACGCGAGCCATCGCTGACCAGGACCGGGCGAAAGAACAGTTCGAAGAAGGTGCGCGGCTCGGGCCCCGTCTGCGCCAGGGCGCAGAGCGATTGCCAATCCGCGCCGCGCATGTCGGGGCAGGTTTCGACGAAGACCGCGAGCGCCGCCGCGTGGTCGTCATGCGCCCAGCGCGGCAGGTCGGAGAAATCGGTGACGTCGTGACGGATGTCCCGGTCGAAGTCGGACGCCGCAAGCGGGCCTGCCGGCAGGAGCGCCAGCGAGAGCAGGACCGCGCGCAGCGCGCCAGTCATTCGCCCGTTGCGACGAGCCGCCAGTTCGGATCGCCCGAGCCCATGACGCGCTCATAGGTCCAGCTGTCCTTCTGCCGCTTGCTGCGGCCCGGCTCGCCTTCGACGATCTCGCCATTGGCGTCGCGCACAACGGTGATGAGTTCGCCCACGTAATGCACGTCGATCTCGGCGCTGCGGGTCTCCGGGTCGAAGCGGGCATCGGCGATCGAGACATGCCGGACACCCACGAACTCGGCCTCGACGGTCAGGCCCTGCTGCTGGCGGGCGTCCACGACCTCTGCGAACGCCTCGTAGACATCGGGCGACAGGAACGGCGTGACCTCGTCGAGCGTGCCGCGCTCGAAGGCCATGAGGATCATCTCGTAGGCGCCGCGTGCCCCCTGGATGAAATCCATGACCCCGAAATCCGGCTCGACCCGCTTCATCTCGGCGAGCGCCGCCGCCGCGTCGGAATCCTCGGGAACGTTGTCGATGATGTCGTGATCGGGTCCGCCCTCGATCACCTCGAAGCCATGCCGCTCTGCCTGCCGTTCAACGGGTTTCGTGCGGGGCGGGCCTTCGAACCCGTCCCGTGTGCCGAGAACGCTCTTGAGCCGAAGAATGAGAAAAATGGCGATGCCGGCGAGCACCAGCAATTGCAGGATCGGCGAATTCATGAGCACCTCTTGTCGTGCGGGGCATGGCAGGCTGTCTCTTGCGTCCTTATGTAGGTGACGCAAGGGGCCAAGTCCACCACAAGGCTCCGGAAAGGAAAGGGTGCGCCAATGTGGCTTCTGATCGCGTTCATCGCCGTCCCGCTGATCGAAATCGCGCTGTTCATCGAGGTCGGAGGCGCGATCGGGCTGTGGCCGACACTGGCGGTCGTGGTGCTGACAGCCGTGGTCGGCACGGCACTCCTGCGCTGGCAGGGGCTGGCAGAGATGGGGCGGTTGCGCTCGGCGCTCGACGGACATGGAGACCCCTCCGCGCCGCTGGTGCATGGCGCGATGATCCTGTTCGCCGGGGCGCTGCTCCTGACGCCTGGCTTCTTTACCGATGCCGTCGGCTTTGCCCTGCTGATGCCGCCGGTACGCCGGTTCGTCTTTGCCAGGATCCGCGAACGGATCGTGCTGCGCGCCGCGCATGGCGGCGACGGCACCCCGCCCCGCCCCGACATCATCGAGGGCGATTACGAAACGCTCGACGAGGGGCGGCGCGGCGGCTCGGGCTGGACAAGGCATTGAGGCGCATCGCCCCGCCTGCTAAGAGCGGACCAACGGATTTTTCACCAGGAGACACCGATGGCCGATCAGGATAACGGCGCGGCGCCGCAAAACGGCGAAGGCGCGACCGCACCGCAGATGCGGATGCACATTCTCACCCAGTTCGTGCGCGACCTCTCGTTCGAGAACGTGCTCGCACAGCGCGGCACCGGCGGAGAGGTCCAGCCCGACGTGCAGGTGCAGGTGAACCTCGATGCCAAGAAGCGCTCTGTCGAGCACCAGTACGAGGTGGGCTGCAAGCTCAACATCACCTCGCGCAACAAGGACAACAGTGAAGTGCTGTTCGTGATGGAGATGGAGTATGTCGGCGTGTTCCACATCGAGGGCGTGCCGGACGATCAGTTGCACCCCTACCTGCTGATCGAGTGCCCGCGCCAGATGTTCCCGTTCATGCGGCGCATCGTCAGCGACGTCACCCGCGATGGCGGCTTCCCCCCTCTCAACCTCGAAAACATCGATTTCGTGCAGTTGTACCGGCAGGAGATCGCGCGCCGCCAGCAGGCCGCGCAGACCCAGCCCGCCGACGCCTGAATCACAAAGGCCGGGTCCCGCACCGCCGGGGCCCGGCGCTCAGCCTTCGAGCTTGGCGCGCAATTCGCGCAGCACCGGCAGGCTCGCGCGCACGCGATCTTCCCCGAGATCGGCGATCAGGTCCGACACCATGGGGGTGATGGCCGATATCGCGGCATCCCGCGCCATCCGACCCGACCGGCTGATCGAGACCATCTTGCGGCGCGCATCCTCCCAATCCGGGCGAATATGGATGTAGCCCGCCCATTCCAGCTTGGACAGCGTGTTGGTCATCGCCCCGCGGGTGACGTGAAAGCTCTTGGCGAGTTGTGCCGGGCTGCGTTCCTCGCCGGTGCGGGCAAGGTGGTTGAGCACCGCGAAATGCGAGATTTCCATCCCCTTGGGCAGGACACGACTGAGCCGCGAACGAATCAATTGATCGTTCGTGAGGATCTCGCTGAACAGCGCGACCGCGAGGGAATTGCTCTGCGTCTCTTCCATTCAGGGGCCATCGAAATCCCGGTCGTGGCGCAGCGACGGGACGCGCCTGCGTGCTTGTGCCACCTCGGAAAGGTCGAGATCAACCGTGATGATCCCCGGCGCGGGGCCGCCATCCGCGATCACCTCGCCCCACGGACCGATCACGAGGCTGTGCCCGTGGGTGCGCCGCGCCTGCCCGCGGCGCGCGCGATGCGTGCCGGTCTGCGCGGGCGCGAGCACGAAACAGCCGGTCTCGATCGCGCGGGCGCGCAGCAGGCTTTCCCAGTGGGCGGCCCCCGTGACATGCGAGAACGCCGCCGGGACGGTCAGCATCCCGGCCCCCGCCTGCGCCAGCCGCCGGTAGAGATGCGGAAAGCGCACATCGTAACAGACGGTCATTCCCAGCCTGCCCCATGGCGTATCGGCCAGGACCGCGCGCGTGCCGGGGCGAAATCCCTCGGATTCGCGATAGGTCTCCTCGGGGCTGACCTCGACATCGAACATGTGGATCTTGTCATAGCGCGCGCGGATCGTCCCGTCGGACCCGATCAGAACCGAGCGGTTGGCAAAACGCCCGTCGGCATCGTCGGTCTTGAGCGCCAGAGAGCCGATCAGCACCCAGACACCAAGACGCTCCGCCTCTTCGCGCAAGGCCGCGAGGGTGGGGTCGTCAGCCTCGTGATGCAGCACCGCGCGCTGATGGCTGCGGCTGGTCGAGACGCAATTCGTCACCTCGGGCGTCAGAATGAACTCGGCCCCGTCCGCCGCCGCCTCCGCCATCTGCGCGCGCACGAGCGCGAGATTCTCGGCGGGATCATCGCTCGACGTGATCTGCAGCAGCGCGACACGCATGGCTCAGCCCTTGAGAAGCGGGTCGAGCTTGCCCGCACGGTCGAGTGCATAAAGCTCGTCGCACCCGCCGACATGCGTGCCGCCGATGAAGATCTGCGGCACCGTGTGGCGGCCGCCCGCGCGATCCATCATCTCCGCCTTGCGCCGCGGTTGTGCCAGGACGTTGATCTCGGAGAACGCGGCACCCTTCTGTTTCAGAAGGCGCTTGGCGGCGTGGCAGAAGCCGCAGAGCGGCGAGGAATAGATTTCGATACTGGGCATGGCTCGTCCTGTGCTGTTTGGACGAACTTAGGCATCCCGGACCGCGCGCGCCAGTGCGAGTATGCACACATCCGCTGCGCCGGCCGCAAGGCAGGCCTGCGCAGCGGCCGAAAAGGTCGCCCCCGAGGTCATCACGTCATCCACCAGCACGATGCGCGCGCCGCGCAGCCGGGGCGCATGGCGCGGGCTCACGCGAATCGCGCCGTCCAGCGTCGCGTGGCGGGTGGCGCGATCAAGGCCCTTGAGGCTCCGGGTCCGGCGGTGGCGGACCAGCAGGTCGGCGATATGGGACAGCCCCGCCTCGCGCGCCAGCGCGCGCGAGAGCAGGGCCGACTGATTGAAGCGCCGCGACAGCAGGCGCATCCAGTGCAGCGGAATCGGCGCGATCAACGCATCGCCCGAGAGCAACGGCCGTGCGCTCTGCGCCAGCCACTTGCCCGCCGGACGCACCACGTCGTGACGGTCGCCATGCTTGAGCGCCAGCACCAGACGCCGCCCGTTCCCGTCATAGCGCATCACCGCGCGGCCCTGCGTCCAGGGCCGCGCGACGACAAGGCAATCGTCGCAATGCACCGCTTCGGGGCCCGCCTCGCCGGGCAGCGGAGCGCCGCACAGGTCGCAGACAAGCCCGGTGATGAACGGCGTGTCGCGCCAGCACGGCCCGCACAGCCCGAACGCATCCTCGACCGCGACGCCGCAGAGCGTGCAACGCGGCGGATAGACGAGGCGAACCGCCATTTGTAAAGCCGGGTGCGCCATTCTATCTACCCTCCCATGACCCAGGCCCGGCTGACCGACCGACCCGCCCTTCTCCGCCAGCGCACCCGCGCGCTGCGCGGCCCCGCGCCCGCGACCTTTCTCCATGCGCTCGCCGCCGAGGAAATCGAGGATCGGCTGCGGATGGTTAACAGGTCGTTTACGGCACCGGCCGTGATCGCCGGATTTTGCGATTTCTGGCAGGGGCGGCATCCCTCGGCGACGGTGGTCGGCGATGACGAGACGCTGGCGCTGCGCCCCGGCGCGCATGACCTCGTCATCCACGCGCTCTGCCTGCATTGGGCCGACGACCCGGTAGGACAACTGGTGCAGGCGCGGCGCGCCCTGCGCCCGGACGGCCTGATGCTGGCGGTGCTGTTCGGCGGCGGCAGTCTTCAGGAGTTACGCGCCGCGCTGGCGCAGGCCGAAGCCGATGTGACCGGCGGTCTCTCGCCGCGGGTCCTGCCGATGGGCGATATCCGCGATCTGGGGGCGCTGCTGCAGAGGGCGGGCCTTGCCCTGCCGGTAGCGGACCGTCTGGCGCTGGACCTGCGCTACGAGGACATGTTCGCGCTCATGCGCGATCTGCGCGGCATGGGCGAAACCAACGCGATGCAGGCGCGCCCGCGCGGTGCGCTGCGGCGTTCGGTGCTGGCGCGGGCCTGCGACATCTACGCGCGGGGCTTTGCCCATCCCGACGGAGGAATCCGCGCCACCGCCGAGATGATCTTCCTTACCGGCTGGGCCCCGGACGAAAATCAGCCACAGCCGCTGCGCCCCGGCTCGGCCACCGCGCGGCTCGCCGACGCGCTCGGAACACGGGAAAACCCGCTCGAAGATTGACCTCGCTTGCGTAACCGTTATGTCAGCGGTGATCCGCCACAAGGGACAAAGTGCCATGCTCGATGCCAGCCGCGATGCGACACGACCAAGCCACGCACCCGCCGACCACCCCAAGGTGCCCCGCGCCAAGACCGGTATCCTGCTGGCGAATCTCGGAACGCCGGATCACTACAGCTACTGGCCGATGCGGCGCTACCTCAACGAGTTCCTCTCGGATCGCCGGGTCATCGACTATGCGCCGTGGAAATGGCAGCCTCTGTTGCAACTTGTCATCCTGAGCAAGCGCCCCTTTACCTCGGGTGCCGCCTACAAGTCGATCTGGAACGAGGACAAGGGCGAAAGCCCGCTGATGACCATCACCCGCGACCAGACCGCGAAACTCGCGCAGGCGATGACGGCGCGCTACGGCGATCAGGTGATGGTCGATTTCTGCATGCGCTACGGCAACCCCTCGACCCGGTCGAAGGTGCGCGCGCTGACCGAGGCGGGCTGCACGCGCATCCTGTTCTTTCCGCTCTATCCGCATTACGCCGGGGCCACGTCGGCCACGGCGAACGACCAGTTCTTTCGTGCGCTGATGGCCGAGACGTGGCAGCCGGTGGCGCGCGTGGTCGAGCCCTATTTCGAGCATCCGCTCTATATCGAGGCGCTCGCCCAATCGGTCGAGCGCGCCTATGCGGATGCCGCGTCGCGGCCCGAGATGCTCGTGGTCTCGTATCACGGAATGCCCAAGCGCTACCTGATGCAGGGCGATCCGTATCACTGCCAGTGCCAGAAGACGACGCGCCTGCTGCGCGAGCGGCTGGGATGGGAAGAGACCGAGATCACCACCACGTTCCAGTCGGTGTTCGGCCCGGAGGAATGGCTCAAGCCCTATACCGTGGACGAGGTCGCGCGGCTCGCCCGTGAAGAGGGCAAGAAGCATATCGCGGTGATGGCCCCCGCCTTTTCCGCCGATTGCATCGAGACGCTCGAAGAGATCAACGAGGAAATCCGCGAAAGCTTCGAGGAAGCGGGCGGCGAGGATTTCACCTATATCCCCTGCCTCAACGACGATGACGCCCATATCAAGGCGCTGTCGGCGATCGTCGAAGCCAATCTCGGTGGCTGGCTCGACTGATCGGCGCGGGACAGCCGGGGGAATGAAAAAAGGCAGCGCCGCGGCGCTGCCTTTTCCATGATCCCGAAGCGGGCAACCGGATCAGTCGGCCACGACAACCGCGGCGACGATCGCCAGAAGCAGCAGCGGCACCCAGACGGCTGCCGCCGACGAGCTTGCGGTGGTTTCCTCGACGATGACCGGCGCCTCGACGACCGGCTCTTCCAGGTTGCCGGCGAAACCGGCTGTTGCAGCGGCGGAAAACGCGGCGGCGAGAACGAGCTTCTTCATCATATTCCTCCAGATGCGGGCAAGGCCGGGACAGGATTCACCGGGCACCCAAGACATACCTCGTAAGGTTTTCTAATCAGCAAATCGTGAAGAATGCAAACTCAACTTTCCACAAGTCCTGACTTTGCCACCGCATTTTCGTCAAATAAGCAACACTTGGGTGCCCACGCGCGACAGCGCGAACAGTTCCTGGATATGCTCGTTATAGAGCCCGATGCAGCCGTTCGACGAGCGCCGCCCGATCTTGCGCGTGTCATGCGTGCCGTGGACACGGTAATAGGTCCAGCTCAGGTAGAGCGCATGGGTGCCGAGCGGATTGTCGGGGCCCGGCGGCACGTAGGCGGGCCATTCGGGATTGCGCTTGAGCATCGACGGCGTCGGGCGCCAGCTTGGTCCCTCGACCTTGCGCACGACACGGGTCCGGCCGCGTCGCGTCAGGTCTTCGCTCAGCGGCACCGAGGACGGGTAGAGCTTGTAGGTCCGGCCATCCTCGCCCCAGAAATGCACCGCGCGCGAGTCGATATCGCACAGGATCGCGCCGTTCCTGAGCGAAGAGAAATAGGGCTGCCAGTCGAGCATCCGGAAGGCCGAGATATTGCGCCTCACCGTCTTGGTCACTTCGCGCTCGATTTCGACCGTTCCGGCGCCATCGACGCCACGGGCCAGCGCCGGCGCGCCGATGACCGCCGCGGTCCCCGCAAGAAATGCCCGGCGCTTCATGGTCTTGGGATCGTTGGACGACATCGTTTCACTCCACCTGCGGTCACACCTTCGGGAAATATATGGCTTTCGGGCCTCAGTCGCAAATCAAACGGGCGCGGTTGCGCGGCCTTCCGCGCTTGGCGGTTTGAAAAAGCGGGATGGGCGGGCTAAAGCATGCAGAGACAACAGGCTTGGATGGCATCGCATAATGACACGTATCTTCGTTCTCCTCATGACCGCCGTGCTTGCGCTTTCGGCCTGTGCCGCGCCGCCGCCACCCGCGCCCAAGCTGGCCGCCGATGGCAAGCCGCTGCCGCGCCCCTACCGGATTTCTCCGGGCGAAACCCGCGAAATCCGCTTCCGGATGCTCGATTCGGTCAATTCGCTGCGCGCTGCCGCCGGGGCACGTCCGCTCATCCTCGACGAACGGCTGACCGCCGCCGCCGCCACCCATTCGCGCGACATGTCGGTGCAGGAACGGCCATGGCATTTCGGCTCTGACGGCTCGTCGCCGCTCGACCGGGTACGGCGCGTGGGTTATCGCGGCGAATTCATCGGCGAGACCATTTCCGAGACCTACGAGACCGAGCTCGAGACGCTCGCCGCCTGGATGGAGAACGATGTGACCCGCCGGGTCATCCTGTCGCGCGATGCGCGCCGGATGGGGTTTGCCTGGCACCAGGACCCGAGCGGCAAGATCTGGTGGACGATGACGCTGGGGGCCTGATCACGCGGCGAGCGTGATCGGCGTGCCGTCGCGGACCATCGCATAGACATCCTCCATCTCGCGATTCTTCACTGCGATGCAGCCTGCCGTCCAGTCGGGCTTGAGGAATCCGAGGGTCGTGGCTTCGCCGTGGATGAAGATGTCGCCGCCCGGCGACAGGCCGTGCGCCTCGGCATAGGCGATGTCGTAGGCGTTCGGATAGGATATGCCGAGCGAGAGGTAAAAGGCGCTGTTGGGGTTGCGCCGGTCGATGATGTAATCGCCCTCGGGTGTCCGGCCATCGCCCTCGAACTGCTTGTGACCGTCGGGGGCAAAGCCCAGGTCGACCTTGTAGCGTTTCAGCGTACGGCGATGATGCAAAAGGAACATTTCGCGGGTGCCCTTGTCGACGACGACGCGGGTGACCTCGGGCCCGTTATAGGTGCGGAATTTCGATTGCTGCGCGCAGCCTGCAAGCGCGGCGGCCCCGGCGAGCAGGGTGAACCGCCTCGTGATCTTCATGGAATCGTCCATGCTGCCAACCTCTGGATTTTTTCCGCAAGATACCGGATTCGGCGAAAATTGCCTAGCTGTATCGTGTCGGTATCGCGTCGGTATTCCGTCAGTGCAGGTGAAAGCCCGCGACAAGTTCGACATGCGCCGACCAGCGGAACTGATCGACCACGCGCACCGGCCCCATGCGATAGCCGGATGCCAACAGATGCGCGGCATCGCGCGCGAACGTCGCCGGGTTGCACGAGACATGCGCGATCCGGGGCACGCCCGCGCGCGCGAGTTCGGCTATCTGCGCCTCGGCCCCGGCGCGGGGCGGGTCGATCACGGCCGCGTCGAAGCCTGCCAGCGCGGCCGCGTCGAGCGGCTGGCGAAAGAGGTCGCGCACCGCGTGGGTCACGGGCCTGAGGCCCTGCGCGTGCCGGGCGGCGTGATCGAGCGCGGCAACCATATCCGCCGCGCCCTCGACCGCGTGCACCGCCGCGTGCCGCGCCAGCGGAAAGGTAAAGGTGCCGCAGCCCGCAAAGAGATCGGCCACGCGCCGCGCACCGTCGACCAGCGCCAGCACCTCGGCCACCAGCGCCGATTCGCCCTCGGCGGTGGCCTGAAGAAACGCGCCGGGCGGCGGCACCACGGGCACGCCGCCGAATTCCTGCACCGGCGCGCGGCGGGTGAGCACGGTCTCGTCCTCCCATGCCAGGCGCGCCAGATCATGCCGCTCGGACAGCCCGGCGAGCGCCAGCCGCAACGGGCCGTCGAGCGGCTTGCCCCCTCGCACGGCGATATCGAGCCCGGCGCGCGAGAGCGTCGCCGCCACGTCGAGCGCGCCCTTGCGGCTGGCCCCGGTCACTGCGAGATCGCGGGCCGCGCCGAGCGCGGGCATCAGGTCGGGATGCAGCAGCTGGCACTCGGGCACCTCGACCACCTGGTCGCTGGCGCGGGCGTGAAATCCCGCAAGCGCGCCGGATTTCGTGCGCCGCGCCGCCAGCACCGCACGGCGGCGCGAGGCGGGGGGCGAGGTCAGGACGGGGAGCATTTCGGCCTCGATTCCGTGCCCGCGCAGGGCGGCGCGCACCTGATCGGCCTTCCACCCGGCGACGAAGGGGTCGGAGGCGTGCTGAAGCTGGCAGCCGCCGCATTGCGCGAAATGACGGCAGGGCGCGCGCACGCGGTCGGGCGAGGGCGCGAGGATGCGGATATCGGTCAGGCGGGTGCCATCGGGCGTGCCGCTCACCTCTTCGCCCGGCAGGGTGCGCGGGGCAAAGAGCGGCCCTTCGGCCACGCCATCGCCGCGCGCCCCGAGCCGCAGGATACGGTGCGTGGTCACAGCAGGTCCTCGCGGCGCAGGGCGAAGCCCGAGGCGATCCAGCGCGATTCGATCTCGGAAAGGCGGCGGCCAAGTGCCGCCCCGGAATATTCCGGCATCAGGTCGGCGGCGCGCACCGGGCAGGTGGCCGCCGCGCCACGCCGCAGATCGCCGAACGCATCCGGCGCGGGCGGCGTGCCGAGGAGCGCCGCGCGCAGCAGCACGATATCGGCCCCGTCCGTGGCCCCGAAGCGATAGCCGATCTCTGCGTCGGACATGCCGCCTGCGATCCCGTCGCGCAGATGCGCCAGCCGCCGCGCCTCTGCGCGCGAGAGGCGGAGCCGGTCGGCGATATCCGCGCCGCCCAGCGCCGCGAGGCGGCGGAGCGGGTCGGGGGCCGTGCCCGTCTGCGATTCGAGGTGAACGAGCGGGGCGAGCGCCGCTGCATCGGCCCCCGGCAGGATCGCACCGAGCACGCCCGCCGCCTGCATCGCGGCGACCGAAGGCGCGGGATCGGGGGCGCCCAGAAGCTTGCGCATCTCTGCCCCGGTCCGCTCGCGCGAGAGGGTGGCGAGGCTGTCGCGCGCGGCGGCGCAGGCGGCCAATCCCTCAGGGTCGAGCCCGCCCGCAGGATCGCCGTAGCAGGCGTGAAAGCGAAAGAACCGCAGGATGCGCAGCGTATCCTCGCGGATGCGCGCGCCCGGATCGCCGATGAACCGGACACGCCGCGCGCGCAGGTCGTCCATCCCGCCGAGCGGGTCGATCACCTGGCCGTCGGGCGTTGCATAGAGTGCGTTCATGGTGAAATCGCGGCGGCGCGCATCGGCCTCGATGCTCTGGCCGAACGCCACATGCGCATGGCGGCCAAACGTCTCTGTATCGGCGCGAAAGGTCGTCACCTCGTGCGGAAGCCCGCCCGAGACGACGGTGATCGTGCCATGGTCGATGCCCGTGGGCACCGATTTCAGCCCGGCCTCGCGCGCACGGGTCATCACCTCTTCGGGATGCGCGTCGGTGGCGATGTCGATATCGACCACCGGCATGTCGAGCAGCGCGTTGCGTACGCAGCCGCCGACAAAGAGCGCCCGGTGCCCGCCC
>ENA-ORCV01000988-ORCV01000988.1-marine-metagenome-genome-assembly--contig:-NODE-988-length-11642-cov-2.868050_pt1 | contig 11642 bp, 9 predicted proteins | sample MGYA00237779_ERZ508509 | MGnify/ENA primary metagenome ERZ508509 (study PRJEB26180, sample SAMN06268772) | marine metagenome | isolation source: Bioluminescent Bay, La Paraguera, Puerto Rico | place... | reverse complement strand
GAAGGCGATCACCTTCATGCGCAGCCCCAGCGCCCGGTCGGCGACAATCGAGCCGATATTGCCGCAGCCGATGATGCCGAGCACCTTGGCGGTCACCTCGACGCCCATGAAGCGGTTCTTCTCCCACTTGCCGGCCTGCGTGGAGACGTCGGCGGCGGGGATCTGCCGGGCCAGCGACAGCATCAGCGAGACGGCGTGCTCGGCGGTGGTGATCGAGTTCCCGAACGGGGTATTCATCACGATGATGCCGCGCTTGGTGGCGGCAGGAACGTCGATATTGTCGACGCCGATGCCGGCGCGGCCGATCACCTTGAGATTGCCGGCGGCTTCGATGACCTTTTCGGTCACTTTGGAGGCCGACCGGATCGCCAGGCCGTCATAGTCGCCGACGCGGGCGGCGAAGGCCGCCTTGTCGGCGCCGAGTTCGGGTTCGAAGTCAACCTGGATACCGCGATCCTTGAAGATCTGAACGGCGGCCGGCGACAGCTTGTCGGAAATGAGGACACGGGGAGCCATGTCGTTTGGTCCTTTGGTTTCTGCGTCATGTCCCCGGTTGTCGGGGCATCCACGAAGCGGATTTCGAATGAGGGAGAAGAATGGCCGGAACCGGTCCGGCCACCAGATCCTGCCTGTCAGGCCCGGCCGCTCAGGCCGCCTCGGCGAGTTCGGCCTTGGCGGCGGCGAACGCCCAGTCGAGCCACGGCGTCAGCGCTTCGACGTCGGCGGTCTCGATGGTCGCCCCGCACCAGATCCTCAGACCCGGAGGCGCATCGCGGTAGTGGGCGATGTCGTAGGCCACGCCCTCCGCGTCGAGCAGCGCCGCCATGCGCTTGGCGAAGGCGGACTGCGCCTCGACCGGCAGGGCGGCGATATCGCGATCGGAGAACGCCAGGCACACCGAGGTGTTCGACCGGATCGCCGCATCCGGCGCCAGGAAGTCGATCCACGGAGTCTTCGCGACCCAGGCGTCGATCGCCGCCGTATTGGCATCGGCGCGGGCGACGAGCCCGTCGAGCCCGCCGACCGAGACCGCCCAGTCGAGCGCGTCGAGATAGTCCTCGACGCACAGCATCGAAGGGGTGTTGATCGTCTCGCCGCGGAACACGCCCTCGTTCAGCTTGCCGCCCTTGGTCAGGCGGAAGATCTTCGGCAGCGGCCAGGCCGGCGTATAGGTTTCGAGCCGTTTAACCGCGCGCGGGCTGAGGATCAGCATGCCGTGCGCCGCCTCGCCGCCGAGCGCCTTCTGCCAGGAGAAGGTGGCGACATCGAGCTTGGCCCAGTCGAGCCGCTGGGCGAAGGCCGCCGAGGTGGCGTCGGCAATCGTCAGCCCCTCGCGGTCGGCGGCGATCCAGTCGCCGTCCGGCACCCGCACGCCCGAAGTGGTTCCGTTCCAGGTGAACACCACGTCGCGGTTGAAGTCGACGTCGCTCAGGTCCGGCAATTCGCCGTAGGGCGCCTTGAGGATTCGCGCGTCGAGCTTGAGCTGCTTGACGACGTCGGTCACCCAGCCCTCGCCGAAGCTTTCCCAGGCCAGCATGTCGACGCCGCGCGCGCCAAGCAGCGACCACAGCGCCATCTCGACGGCGCCGGTATCGGAGGCCGGCACGATGGCGATCTTGTAGTCTGCCGGAACCTTGAGGATGTCGCGGGTCTGTTCGATGGCGCGGAGCAGCCGCTCCTTGCCGGGCTTGGACCGGTGCGAACGCCCCAAGAGGGCATTCTTCAGGCCTTCAGGCGACCAGTTCGGCCGCTTGGCGCAGGGTCCGGACGAAAAATCGGGATTGGCCGGCCTGACGGCCGGCTTGGTCGGTATGGTCATCGCTATCTACCCTTCCAGATAGGTGCCCCTCGTTGGGGAGGGGTGTCCCACGGATGGAGGTAGGCGGCTTCGACCCCGCTGTCAAATGAAATGCGTGCGACGTTTCGTTTCCCGGATGCGACACGGTCTCTTCAGAAGCACGTGCGCTTCAGAAGCACTTGCAGGAGCGGGAGCGCGTCGTGCCTCCGGGCGTCGCTCCGGGTGGCTGCCTGATTGCAAGGTCACCCGGCACCGAGACCGAAGGCGCGTCGCAAAGCGGCATTGCGCGGCGTGACGTCTCCCGCATCGTGGCCGTTGGATCCGAGCATCGGATGGGTTTCCAGCCATCCAGAAGCATGGGCTGCGCTCATGAACCGCCTGATCGCCTTGTGGAGCCGATCGCGGTCGCCGCTTTCGATGGCATCGAGAAAAGCCTGATGCACGCCGATCCATTCGCTGGCGAGGTCGCCTCCGCATTGCCACGCCTCCCGCGCCCGCTCCACCGCCAGTTCCGCAGTGTCGACCACGACATAGCGTGCTCCGATATGCAGGACGATGGGTGCGAACTTGTGGGTTCCGTTTCGATATGCGGCCAACTTCGATCAATCTCCCGTTTCCTGTAACGCGCCGATATTCCAACCGATGCCCGTTTGAGGGAGACCGGCCCGACGCCATTTGAATTTGAACATACGTTGTATTGGCGCGCGCGTAGAGTCGCCGCAGACTCATGCTGCGTATTACTCAGACAGCGAAGAAACGACGTCGTCGGCGGAAATGACGCCGTTTAAAGCACTTACTAACTTGCCGCCCATACCTCCAATGGCTAACTTGTTCGTCTAGGGTTTTGACGGGGACCGGGATGAACAGGTCACGCGAAGAACGGCTCCAGATCATGCTGAGCGCTCAGGAGCGAAAGGCAATCGACGACTGGCGGTTCCAGGCACGTATGCCGAGCCGGGCGGCGGCAATTCGCGAGCTTCTGAAGAGAGGTCTTGCGGCGGAGGGTTTTGACGTTGCCGATGAGGATTCCAAGTCCGGCGATTTCGGCGTAATCGCCAGTCAGCAAGCCGCGGACGTGGACGAATAGAGTTTCCCTGAACGCGGCCGGATCGGCGCGAGCTGGCGAAGCCCATACCGCTGTCGGGATATTCCGAACTCTGAGCCAGCCTGTCGGCCGCGAATCACGCCGAAGCGATCAGTCTTCTGCCCCGGGAGATCGTGTCGGATGCACCGGCGGAAGCCTATCGGTGGCGCGTCGGGAAACGCTCGATCCTTCTGATTGCAATGAGCTTCCCGCTTCACCTGTCGCGACCGGGCACGGGGCCGCTGCTCAGCGCGGAAGTGCTTATTGACGAAACGTCGACAAGTACTTTCCTACTTGACGTCGAACGACTCCACGCCACCCTCGTCTGCTTTGTCCGGATTGGCGACGAAGAAGGCGGCGCGCTCGAGATAATGCTTGGCCACCCCGTCATCCGGCCACGCCTCCAGGAAATGCTTAAGGGCCTTTTCCGCCTCCGGCCAGTTCCGGTCGCGAAAATGGTCGAACGGTATTTGCCACGAACGCGCCAAATCGTTCGCCGCGGTATTCGCTGTGGCAGGTCCGGATACCGCCCTCCCGGTTTCCCGACCGAGCAACTCATAGATATCCACCGGCCTGCTGACCCCCTTGGGAGCCACCCGGCCGACCGGACGCCAGATGAAGTCGGAACCCGCCGCTTCCTTCACATCCGACGTCGCGAGGATTTCCGTTCCGAACATTTTGTTCAGCCCCTCGAGACGGCTTGCGAGGTTCACTTCCGACCCCATGACCGTGTAGTTCAGCCGCTCCGTCGAACCGACGTTGCCGACAATCACATTGCCTTTATGCAGTCCGTATCGCGTCGTGAAGACAGGCTTACCCTGAGCTTCCCAGGCACGGTTCTGCTCGGCCAGCCGCGATTGTGCTTCGAGGATCGCCAGACATGCGTTGCGCTCCATCTGTGGGTCAGCGATCGGCGCGTTCCAGAACGCCATGATCGAGTCGCCGATGTATTTGTCGATTGTGCCCGAGTGATCGAGGATCGCACCCGATTGCGATTCCAGATAGTCGGACAGCTGGCGCATGAGGCGTTCCGACTCGGAGGCTTCGGCAATTTTCGTGAAGTCTTTGATGTCGCAGAACATCATTACCATGTCCCGACGTTCGCCGCCGAGATCGCCACCTGTGCCGGACTGCAGTAGCTGACGGACCAGCGTCGCCGGCACGAACTTGCTGAATACACCCAATGCGGATTTCATCGACCTGGTGGCGGTCATCAACTCCTGGATCTCCGAAATCTTGGACGTCAGCTCAACATCGTCTTTCAGATCCAGCCGGCTTATCTTCTCGGTTTCCTGTGTGAGTACTTCGATCGGCTTCGCGAGCTGTCGGGCCACGTAGAGCGCAAGCAGCATTACCAATGCACAGATGGCGAGAGCGACATACACGGTGCGATTGCGGGCTTCAGTCGCCGCAGCTGCGATTTCCTCCCAAGGCACCGCCACGAGCAGCCTTTCGCCCGAACTGGTGTCATTGCCCAACATGATAGGGATGTTTCGAAACAGGTAATCCTGCCCGTTCACCCTCAGTTCCGTTATCGCAGGATCGCGATCGGAAGCCGCCAGCACAGCGTCCAGAACCTCGTCATTCGCTTCGCGCAATGTCATTAAGGAGAAAGTCTCGCTGTTGTCGTGATTTGGCCTCATGGTTTTTCTGGACGGATCCGAATGACTCAGGATTACGCCCGACGACGTGGTAAGGGCGAGTTGCGTACCTCGTGTGATCTTCAGACTGTCCAGAAAACTGCGGATCGTTTTGAGGTCGACGTCCAGTCCCACCACCCCCGACCGGTCGTCTGCAAGGGTGCGGGAGAACGTAATGCCGGGTTCCCTCGAGATGGCGAAGACATATGGCGCGCTTCGCTGAATGTCCGGGGACTGGGTCGCAGGCCCGTACCAGGGACGGGTCCGGGGATCGAATTCGGTTTCTTCAGTCCACGGCGCCTGAGTGGGAGACCCCGTCTCGGCCAGAGCCTGGGTAATCCTGATCCGCTCCCCGTCCGCGCCTTTCCTGATTTTTACAAGTGCATAGTCGGCATTTTCGCCGGCCTTGTAGGGTGGCTTATTGTCCGGATTGCCGTCGAGGAATGACACGATCTGGGTAAAGTCCCCGTCCGGGTTGCCCAGATACAGCGATCGTACGTGATTGTAGCGGTTCAATATCGGTATCGACACGCGGGCAAACCGGGCGGCGATATCCCGTTCGGAATGCGGCCGGGAAAACTCCAGGATCAGCCGTACCAGGCCCTGGAAAACCGGCTCCATGAACTGCTCGACCTGCTGGGATATCCGCGCGGTTGCATCATCCATCCGCTCTTCGGTTTCAATCCGCGCGAATCTCGTGACCTGGTAATAGTTGAAGCCGACGATCAGTCCGCTCGCCGAAGCAACAATGAGCAGTGCAAAGGCAGTAAGGCTGATGTTGAATCGAATGCCGCGGGCCTTCGGTGAGGCGCTCATTCTTCCCTCGCACCTTTGAATTCATTGGCAATCGTTGCCCGTGCTCCGGGGACGATCAAGCAATGGTATGCCACCTAATAGTCAAAGAAGCTAACGCTGGGGCAATTCCGGCGCCATTGCGCCGGCCGGAGCCGTGTTAGGGTGCCGGCCGGTTCCGGACCGCTCAAAGAGAACCGGCGGCAAAGATCGCGCTTTGCCGCCGGGAAGGATTGCTGACAATGAGGAGCCGGGTGGTCGCCCGGGCGAGCTCCGTTCAGATCATGCCGCAGCTCAGTCGATCATGAACCGCACGCCGAGGCGGAACTCGTGTGCGGCGATGTCGTCGATGTTGATCTGCCCGCCGAACTGGTCGACTGTATTGACGTCGCCGAGCGACAGGTAGCGGTAGTTCACGTCGAGCAACCAGTTCTGCGTAATGTCTATGCTGGCGCCCGCCATCACGGCCCAGGAGAAGTTCCAGGTGCTGGCATTTGAGCCGACCGAGGCGGTCGGGAAGAAGAACGGCGGATTGTAGCCGTAGTAGTTGGACAGCCTGACGTTCGACGTACCGATACCGGCGCCGACATAAGGCGTGAAGCCGGCCCATGTGCCCAGATCAAAATAGGCGTTGGCGAGGATCGTCCAGGCAGAGACACGGCCGGATTCGATCGAATACGGCAGCGCCGCGCAGGCGATCAGGCACGGCGCCTTGGCGTTGAAATCGGTCGGCGCCTCGTAGTCGACGGTGAGGTCGGTGCGGAACCACGGGTTGAACCTGTAGCCGACGCCGGCGCCAACCAGCCAGGCATCCGACAGGCTCTGGTCGTAGAACTGGCGCGTCCCCACGCCGAGGCTCGTATAGGCCGCATCGGGCGTCGTGTAGATCTTGTAACCGATGTCACCGCGCAGATACCACGCGGACCCGATCTCGACGGGCAGGATCGGCTCCAGGAACGTGTCTGACATGTCGGCAGCCTGCGCGCTGCCGCCCATGAAGACCATCGCAAGTCCCGCCGCAGCGGCGAGCGCAGTTTTCTTGAGGCTGTCCATGGCCGTGACTCCGTAAAAATGTACCCGGTGCGAAGACGCCGACATCCGGGAGGTTCGCTTCGAGCTTGACTATGCGGAGAGAATCGTTAAGGCTGCCTTAACCACGTTGCTTAACTACGTTCGTTAAGGAAATTTAGTCTTGCAGGCTGCTTGAGACGGGCATTCGAAAGCTGGATAGGGCGGCGGCTGTGTCTTGACGGCAACAGCGGCGGAAATCGGTGCCGAGCACCTCGTCAGCGGTCTCCGGATTCCTCAAATTGGGCCCCGGAACGCAAAAGGCGACGCGCCCGCGGCGCGCCGCCTTGGCGAAGATGTCTGCCGGGCGCTACCAGAAGTTATAGCGAACGCCCAGGACGACGTCGTGCGACGTCAGGTCGTTGAAGATCATCGGATTGTAGATCGTGTTGGTTCCGTTGAACCCGAACAGGTCGCCGGACTGGGCATCGCCGAGATCCACGTAGCGATAGCCGAGATCGACGGTCAGCGAATCCGTGATCGCCCAGCCGAAGCCGGCATAGAGCGCCCAGGCCAGATTCCATTTCGAGTCCGAGTTGGCATAGGCGATCGCCGCGTTGGGAACGTTGAGGTCGGTGAAACCCGTGATCGTGTTGCGCGACGTGCCGATACCGGCGCCGACATAGGGCGTGATCCCCGACCAGGTGCCCAGATCGAAATAGGCGTTGGCCAGGAACAGCGCCTCGCTCTTGCGGCCGCTGTAGTCGTTCGTGCCGTCCCAGATGCCGTCGTTGTTGAAATCGTAGCGGTCGAAGGCGCTGAAGTCTGATGCGGCGCGATACTCGCCGGTGACGTCGGCCCGGAACCAGTGATTGAACGCGTAGCCGAAACCGAAGCCGACGAGTGGCGCGGCATCGAAGCTGCCTTCCTCGAGGAACTGGACGGTGCCGCCGGTATGGAACAGCGCGTTGTCGAGATTGCCGAGCTGCTGGTTGCTGATGCCGACGAAGCCCTTCAGATACCAGCCTCCGACCGGTACGACGGCCGGGGCGACAGGGATCATGTCGGCAGCCAGCACCTGTCCGGTCATGCCCGACGCCGCGACTATCGCGGCTGCGGCGAATTTCGTGATTCTGTTCATGGTCGATACATCCCCAGGACAGACTCCGGACGGGCGACTTGTGCCAGCCGGTCAAATGAACTTGAGCGGAGCATGGGGGATGAATGGTTAAGGCGAGTTTAACCATCTCTTTTAACCACGAATATTAACCACGACGTCCCGGTCCTCCCAGGTTTGAAACACCAAACCCGGACCGCGCAGGCTTGCGCGATCCCGCAGCCGCCTCTACGAGGAGCCGACAAAGGGAGCCAACGGATGCCGAATCGCGATCTCCTGCCGAGCCAGCGCCATCTCTTCGACATCCCGCGCCACGTCGCCTGGCTGAACTGCGCCTACATGTCGCCGCTGATGAACGCGGTCGTCGCCGCCGGCGAAACCGGCGTGCGACGCAAGGCGCAGCCCTGGTCGCTGACCCCGCCGGACTTCTTTTCCGAATCGGAGGCGACACGCGCCCTGTTCGCGCGTCTGGTGGGTGCCACCGCCGACGATATCGCCGTCGTGCCGTCGGCCTCCTACGGTATTGCGGTTGCGGCCACCAACCTGCCCGTCGCCGCCGGCGAGGAGGTCGTGGTCATCGAGGACCAGTTCCCCTCCAACATCTATTCATGGCGGCGGCTCGCCGCGGAACGCGGCGGGCGCGTGCGCACCGTCACCCGCGCAGAGGCGACCACGGCGAACGGCGGCGTCGACTGGACGGCGGCGCTTGAGGCGGCGATCGGCGCGCAGACCGCAATCGTGGCCGCGCCCAACTGCCTGTGGACCGACGGATCGCTGATCGACCTGGAACGGGTCGGCGCAACCGCGCGCGCCAATGGCGCGGCCCTCGTCCTCGACCTCACCCAGTCGGCCGGGGCCTACCCTTTCGACGTCGCAAGTGTGCAGCCGGACTTCATGGTCGCCGCCACCTACAAGTGGCTACTCGGCCCCTATTCGCTCGGCTTCCTCTATGTGGCACCGCATCGCCAGCAGGGCCGCCCTCTGGAAGAAAACTGGATCGCCCGGGCCGGATCGCAGGATTTCGCGCGGCTTGTCGACTATCGCGACGAGTACCAGCCGGGCGCCCGGCGGTTCGACATGGGAGAGCGTTCCAGCTTCCACCTTATGCCGATGGCCGCAGCGGCGCTGGACCAGATCCTCGCGTGGGACGTCACCCGGATCTCGGCGACGCTCGGCGCACGCAACAGGGCAATCGTCCAGCGCGCCGGCGAACTCGGCTTCACGACGCCGCCCGAGGCGTTTCGCGCACCGCATTTTCTGGGTCTGAGGTCGCCGTCGGGAATTCCCGCCGACCTGCTTGCGAACCTGTCGGCGGCGGGCGTTCACGTCAGCGTGCGCGGCGATTCGATCCGCGTGACGCCGCATCTGTTCAACGACGACGAAGATATCGATCGCTTCTTCTCGGCCCTGAAGTCGGCGCTCGCCTGAGCGCCGGGAGGCGGATCAGGCCGGGTTTTCGAGCGCCGTCACGATGTCGTTGACGACGGATTCGACGAGCTGCGAATCCTCGCCTTCCGCCATCACCCGGATCACCGGCTCGGTGCCGGACGGGCGGATCACCAGCCGCCCTGCCCCGGCCAGCCGGTCCTCGCCGGATTCGATCGCCTTCTTGACCGAGCTGTGCTCAAGCGGCTTGCCGTTCTTGTAGCGCACGTTGCGCAGAAGCTGCGGCAGCGGCTCGAAGCGATGGCAGACCTCACTGACCGGCTTGCCCGAGCGCGCCACCACGGCGAGCAGCTGCAGCGCCGATACGAGACCGTCGCCTGTGGTCGAGAAATCGGACAGGATGATGTGGCCGGATTGCTCGCCGCCAACATTGTAGCCGCCCGACAGCATCGCCTGCAGCACATGCCGGTCGCCGACCGGCGTGCGGACCAGTTCCAGGCCGATCGAGCCGAGATAGCGTTCCAGCCCGTAGTTCGACATCACCGTCGCCACGATGCCCGGCTGCGCCAGCCGGCCGTCCTCGTGCCACGACTGGGCCACCACGGCCATCAGCTGGTCGCCGTCGACGATCTGGCCGTGCTCGTCGGCGATGATGACCCGGTCGGCGTCGCCGTCGAGCGCGATGCCGATATCGGCGCGCACCTCATGCACCTTGCGGCACAGGGCATCGGTCGCCGTCGACCCGCATTCCTTGTTGATGTTGAAGCCGTTCGGCTCGACACCGATCGAGACGACCTCGGCGCCGAGTTCCCACAGCGCATCCGGAGCGACCTTGTAGGCCGCCCCGTTGGCGCAATCGACCACGACCCGCAGGCCGTCGAGCCTGAGATCGCGCGGCAGGGTCCGTTTGGCGAATTCGATGTAGCGGGCATGGACGCCCTCGATCCGCTTGGCGCGGCCGAGCGAAGCGGACTTCGCCAGATATTCGGTCAGGTCCGAATCCAACAGCGTCTCGACCTGCTCCTCGGCCTCGTTGGACAGCTTGTAGCCCTCCGGGCCGAACAGCTTGATGCCGTTGTCCTGATAGGCATTGTGGGACGCGGAAATCATCACGCCGAGATCGGCGCGCAGCGAGCGCGTCAGCATGCCGACGGCCGGCGTCGGCATCGGGCCGAGCAGGAATACGTCCATGCCGACCGAGGTGAACCCCGCGACCATCGCCGATTCGATCATGTAACCCGACAGCCGCGTGTCCTTGCCGATCACCACCCGGTGGCGATGGGTCCCGCGCCGGAACGCGATTCCGGCGGCCATGCCGACCTTCAATGCGATCTCCGGCGTGATCGGATGGCTGTTCGCCAGTCCGCGGATGCCGTCGGTTCCGAAATACCTGCGCGACATGGATCGCGTCCCCCGCTGTTCACCAAGCGTTTGTGACGTCTTTTGAGGCAACATTATGCCCGCAGGATAGGTAGGGAATCGTTCAAAATTCGTGAGTGAATGTTTCAGTCGGCGAAGGCGCGCGATTAACCGGGCCGCGTGGACCGCAGCCTCGTGTCCCGGAAGGCGCGCTGCGCGAATCCATAGTCCAACAGCGCCTCCTCCGGCACAATTGATAGCAACATGCTCCTAGGTCAATTCAACCCGAAGTAAATATTGTTTGCCGGCGTTATATATATCAGTTGTTAACGATAAAACTGCGTATCACAGCGACATTACATACATATACTATTTGTGAAGGCCCGGCATTTATACCCTTTTCCATCGAATCGGCGGCAGCGGGACTGGCAATTGCTTGCCCAGGAATTGCCAGATGGAATAAGGGCCCAGGAGACGATGACCGCCCAGGCAAGTCGAGCACGCAAACCGGCAAGGCAACAGCTAAGCGACCTTCGGCTTGCGGTGCTGGACAAGGAAGGACACCTCGGCAACCTGATCCGCGAAACGGTGGCGATCTGGAATATTCGCAGGATCACGACGTTTACGTCCGAAGCCCGTGCGCTGCGCTCGATCGCGGCAAACCCGCCCGACATGCTGATCATCAACTGGAAGGATCCCGGGTGCGACGCAATCGCCCTGACGCGCAGGATCCGCAACAGGGAGGAATTTCCGCACCCGTTCCTGGCATTGATCATCGTATTGTCAGACGTCACCCGCGACCGCGTCCTGCAGGCACGCGACGCCGGCACCGACGAACTGCTCGCATTGCCGTTTTCGCCGAAGGCGCTGCATGAGCGGATCTGCAGCATCGTCTATGATCGCCGCGGATTCGTCGACGTGCCGGGCTTTTTCGGTCCCGACCGCAGACGCGGCGCGATCGCCGAGTCGCTCGGCGTCGACCGGCGCGGCGGCAGCTCCATACTCATCGACCCGAAATCGCAGAAGCAGTATCTGGAAATCCAGTAGCAAACCTCGATACCGGGGGCTTCGCGGGTATAGACTCGACCCGGCGTCTGAACCAGATTACCCGTTCCCTGATCCGTCTCCCCGGCGACCATGACCGACATATCCGAGCTTGCCGCGACCCAATTGCTGGCCCTCTACCGCCGCAAGGCGGTTTCGCCGGTCGAGGTGCTCCGCGACGCACTCGACCGCATCGAGCGGTTCGAACCGTCCATCAACGCCTTCGTGTTCGTCGACGCGGACGGTGCGATGGTCGCGGCAAGGGAATCCGAGGCGCGCTGGATGAAGGGCGCGCCACTGGGGCTGACCGACGGCCTGCCGGTGACGATCAAGGACATCGTCGACATGGCGGGTTTCCCGAACCGCATGGGCTCGCTGACGACCAGCCCGGAACCGGTTCAGGGCGACGCCCCG
>ENA-ORCV01000987-ORCV01000987.1-marine-metagenome-genome-assembly--contig:-NODE-987-length-11663-cov-2.837563_pt1 | contig 11663 bp, 10 predicted proteins | sample MGYA00237779_ERZ508509 | MGnify/ENA primary metagenome ERZ508509 (study PRJEB26180, sample SAMN06268772) | marine metagenome | isolation source: Bioluminescent Bay, La Paraguera, Puerto Rico | place... | reverse complement strand
CGACGGGCTAGCAGCATCAGCGCATTTGGATCCGAGGCAATCTCCACGACCGGGGCGGGGCCGGCCAGCCCGTGGTTGCGGAACGCGGTGTCGAAGGCGATGCGGTTGTTGGAGCCTTCCGGCGGCAGCGCCCAGGACCAGCCCAGCAGATCGCGGACCGAAAGATCGGTTCGGCCGGCGAGGGGATGAGAGACCGAACAGGCCAGCACCAGGTCGGTTTCGGTCAGCGGATCGTGACGCAGGACCTCCAGCATGTTCGGCGGCAGACGGTCCCAGTCGACCCGCCCGACATAGCAGTCGAGATCGCCCGCCCAGAGTTCGGCCAGCATGTCGTTCACGATGCCGGCGCGGAGGCTGAACCGCAGTCGCGAATCCTGCCCGTCCAGACGGCTGATCGCGGCGGGCAGGAGATCGAACATCACCGCCGGATTGGTGCCGACCCGCACCACTGGTGGACGGTCGGCGCGCAGTTCGTCGGCCAGATGGTCGAAGGCGGCAAGCCCGGAGCGCGCCCGCTGCAGCGCCAGCTCGCCGGTCGGCGTCAGTGCTGCGCCGCGTGCCGAGCGTTCGACCAGCGTGACGCCGAAGGCCTGTTCGAGATCCTTCACCATCTGCGAGACCGCCGGCTGCGTGAGCTTGAGAACGTCGCCGACCGCGCGCAGAGACCGGTGCCGGTCGATGAGTTCGAGGAGCCGCAGGTGCCGCAGCCGCAGGCGGTCGAAATGCAGGGGCGAATAGGTCATAACGAATTCTTATCACGTTGAAGAAACTTTCGACTACTTCTAATGACCTGACGGGGGCTAGGCTTCCCTGAAACAAGGCCCGGTGCCTGCCGAAACGCCGCCGCTCATGTGAAGCGTCGCCGGACGGATGGGGGAAGCCGGGCGCAGCCACAGCTGCCGGAACAAGGTCGAGCCGAAGAAGTGGCTCGGGGGAGGAATGAGATGAGACGCGCAAACGTCGTGTCCGGCGTCGTGCTGGGCCTGCTCAGCCTGCTGATGCTGTTCGCGGTCATTCCCGCGCAGATCGATCCCGGCCCGGACGGCATCGTGTCGCCGCGTCTGGTGCCGAGCATGACGATGATCCTGGTCGCCGCCCTGTCGGTGCTGCTGGTCGTCAACAACATGCGCGCGCCCGAGCCCGGCGCGCCTGAGGCGTCGCTGCCCTTTACCCGCGCAGAGCTTGCCGCGCTGTTGAAGATCGGCGCGGTCTTCGCCCTGGCGCTCGGCCTCTATTTCCTCGTGTCACCGCTGGCCGCCGGCGCTGGATTAGTCGTCGGCGCGCTGCTGGCGCTCGGCGAGCGCCGTCCGGTCGTGATCGTCCTGATGCCCGCCGTCCTGCTGCTCGCGCTCTGGCTGCTGTTCTACAAGGTGCTGGGCACCGCCATCGTATGAGCGCGTCATGGAACACCTGATCACCGGTTTCCAGGACGTCCTAACGCCGGGCATCCTCGTGTGGGTCGCGGTCGGCGTGACGCTCGGCTATGTGCTGGGCGCGCTACCCGGGCTCGGCAAGGCCACTGGCGTCGCGGTGGCGATCCCGCTCACCCTCTATCTGGAGCCGGTGGCCGCGCTCGGCATGCTGATCGGCATCGCCAAGGGAAGTGCTGCCGGCAGCGCAGTCTCGGCGATCCTGCTGAATACGCCCGGCGAGCCGTCCTCGGCGCCGACCGCGCTGGATGGCTATCCGCTGGCGCGCCAGGGCAAGGCTCAGAAGGCCCTGAAGATGGGGCTGTTCGCCTCGGTGATCGGCGATTTCGTCTCCACCATGATCCTGATCGGCCTGGCCGCGCCGCTAGCCAGCTACGCGCTGCTGATCGGGCCGGTGGAGCTGTGCGCGATCCTGCTGTTCTCGCTTACCTTCGTCGGCGGGCTGTCGGGCGGCTCGCTGACCAAGGGGCTGATCGCGGCCGCCTTCGGCGTGTTCTTCGCGACCGTCGGACTGGAGCCGGAAACCTTCATTCCCCGCATGACCTTCGGCCTTCTCGAACTGGAGGACGGGATCGCGCTCGTGCCGATGGCCATCGGCATGCTGGCCGTCGCCGAGATGACCCTTCAGGCCGGCAACATGAGGGCGCTCGACGTCGAGGCCGCCAGGATCTCCGAAGGCGCCCGCCGCGAGGACCGCGTTGTGCTGGCCTCCGAATGGCGGCGCTGCGTTCCGGTGATCGCCAGGGGCACGCTGATCGGGTCGGCGGTCGGCATTTTGCCCGGCCTCGGCGCCAGCGTCGGCTCGTTCCTGTCCTACGGCGCGACGCGGCGTGCCTCGGCAACGCCTGAGAAGTATGGCACCGGCATGATCGAAGGCGTCGCGGCGGCGGAAAGCGCCGACAACGCCGTGGTGCCGTCCAGCCTGGTGCCGCTGTTCGCGCTCGGCATTCCCGGCAGCGTCATCGCCGCGATCCTGATCGCAGCCTTCATCCTGCACGGCCTGACGCCGGGCCCGCTGATGTTCAAGCAGCAGCCGCGCCTGGTCGCCGACGTCTACGCCTCGATGATCTGCGCGAGCCTGATCATGCTGGTGATCGGCTACACCGGACAGCGTATCTTCGCCCAGGTCATCAAGGTGCCGCTCCGGCTGATCATTCCCGGCGTCCTGCTGCTGTGCAGCGTCGGCGCCTATCTGGAGACGGGCAGCGTCTTCTCGATTTACGTGATGCTGTTCTTCGCACTGATCGGCTTCTTTGCACGCAAGCTCGATTTTTCCTTCGTCACGTTCCTGATCGGCTTCGTCATCGGACCGAGCCTCGAACTGACCTTCCGGCAGTCGATCCAGATCCTCGACCACGACGTGGCGAACCTGCCCGGCCATCCCATCGCAATCGTCTTCGTCTTCCTGACGATCGCCACCGCGGTGTGGACGGCGCGCAGCAACGGCCGGTTGGCGGCCGCGCGGGCACGACGCACGACGAAACCATGCATATCCAAAAGGGAGGGTAGATAATGACGCATTCAACTCGACGCGGTGTTCTCGGGGCGGCGGTCGCGCTTGCTCTGGGCTGCACCGGGCTCGCCGCGCCGGCGGCGGCCGAGGACTATCCCGACGGCCCGATCACCATGCTGGTGGGCTATGCCGCCGGCGGCCAGACCGATCTGGTGGCGCGCGCCACCGCCAAGGTGATGTCGGAACAGCTCGGCGTGCCGATCAACGTCGTCAACAAGCCGGGTGCCGGCGGCGCGGTCGCCGCGCGCGAACTGCAGAAGGCCAAGCCCGACGGCTACACGGTCCTGTTCCACGCCAACACGGTCGTCAACACGGCGCCGTTCATCATGGAGCGGGTCGATTTCAAGCCGGACGACTTCGAATACGCCGGCATGATCACCGCCTACCAGGTCGGCCTCGTTACCCAGAAGGGCGCGCCTTACGACACGCTCGAAGAGTTCGTCGCCTGGGCCAAGCAGAACCCCGGCTTCAGCTACGGCTCGCTCAGCCCGGCCTCGCGCATGTACATGGAGCAGATCGCCAAGAAGGAAGGTCTCGACGTGAACATCGTTCCGCTGAAGGGCGGCGGCGACATGATCAACGCCATTCTCGGCCACCAGGTCGTGCTGGCGCTGTCGGGCGGCATCCACAACAAGTATCCCGACGAGATGAAGATGGTCACCGCGCTGACCTCCTTCCGCCATCCCTCCGATCCGGACGTCCTGACGATCGAGGAAAACGGTTATGCGTTGGGGATGGATTCGCGGACGACGCTGATCCTGCCCAAGGGCACGCCCCGGCCGGTCCTCGAAAAGCTCGCCGGCGCCCTCAAGGCGGCCGAAACCGACGAGGGCTTCAAGAAGATCGTCGCCGCGGCGAACATCCCGATCATGTATCTGGACGTCGATCAGTCGGCCAAGGAAATGGCCGACAGCTACGCCAAGAACAAGGGCATCATGGAAAGCGTCGGCATCGTCGCGAAGTGATCCGCAAGCGCCGCGGGCCGGCATCGGCCCGCGGCAATGCCCAACCGTTCTCCAAGAGGCCGACATGTTCCAGCCGCTGAAAGGCGTTCGCATCATCGATCTCAGCCAGGTGCTCGCCGGGCCCTACGCCACCTATCAGCTGGCGCTCATGGGCGCGGATGTCATCAAGATCGAGCAGCCCGGCGAGGGCGACTGGACACGCATCGGCGGCCCGATCGCGGATCTCGCCGAACAGCGCATGGCGCTGGGCTTCCTGACGCACAATGCCGGGAAGAAATCCGTCGCCATAAACCTCAAGTCGCCGGAAGGTCTCGAGGTCGCCAGGACGCTCGTCGCCACCGCCGACGTGTTTGTCGAGAACTTCAAGCCCGGCGTCGCCGAACGGCTCGGACTGGGCTTCGAGGTCGTCCGCAAGATCAACCCGAAAGTGGTTTATTGCTCGATCTCGGCCTTCGGTCAGGACGGGCCGCTCAGCGGCCGGCCGGCCTACGATCACGTCATCCAGGGCATGTGCGGCATCATGCTGACCACCGGTCAGCCAGGCGACGGTCCGACAAAGGTCGGCGCACCCTATGTCGACTACGCAACCGGCATGAATGCGGCGATGGCCGTGATGGCGGGGCTTAGGGAAGTCGACCGGACCGGCGAGGCCGTACAGGTCGACGTGGCGATGCTCGATACCGCGCTGATGTTGATGGCCTCGCTGATGAGCCAGCACCTGACGACCGGCTGGACGCCCGCGCAGAACGGCAACGAGGCGTGGAGCGCCAGCCCGTCCTCAGGAGCTTTCGATACGGCCGACGGCATGTTGATGCTGGCCGCCAACCACGATGCCCAGTTCCGCAATCTCTGTTCGGCGATTGGGCGCGACGACATCCTGCAGGACCCCCGATGGGGGACGGTTTCGGCACGCAACGAGAATGCCGGGAGCCTGCGGGAGACGCTACAGGAGATATTCCGGACCCGCCCGGCCGCGTACTGGGAGGACCTGTTGAACGGGGCTGCCGTGCCGGCTGCGCGTGTGCGCGGGCTCGACGAGGTGATGGCCGAGCCGCAGGTCCACGCGCGCGAGCTGACGAGCGAGATCCATGTCGACGGCCATGACAGCGCGGTCCACGTTCCCACGATGAGCTTCAAAGCGAACGGCGAAAACGCACGGCCGGTGACGCCGCCGGCCCGGCTCGGCGCCGATACGGAGGAGGTGCTCGGTGCATCCGGCATCGATCGCGAGCGGATCGCGACGCTCCGCTCGATTGGAGCGATTTGACCGCCATGTCCAGGCGCCTTGAGCGCCTTGGTACGGTCCTGCCTCAGCGGGAATGTCCCGGCGCCTAAAGCGCGCTGCCCGGCGGGGCGGGGCTGTCCTGTCGCGGCCGTAGTCACCTGAAAAATATGCATTTTCGAACGCGTCATCGCGGTCGGCCCCACGAATTAACGTAACGGCGATTGCGCGGTGGGACGTCGTTGACTCGAATTATTTTAAGTGTAAAATTTTTTCCGAAGCCGTGTCGCGGCAGCCTGTGGCGGCATCTTGCCGCCAGTGGTCCTGCCTCAGATAAAACCGGCGATTTGGATACGATAACATCAATCCAGAGTGGAGAATCAAGATGAAGTCTTTTGGCAAAGCCGCAATCGGCGCGCTCGTGACCTCGGTCATGGCGACGTCGGCGTTCGCCCAGAACGCCGACGACAAGCTCAAGGTCGGCCTCATGTACACCCTCAGCGGCCCCGCCGCCGTGCTGGGTGAGCACGCGCGCGACGGCTTCCTGCTGGCGGTCGACAAGCTCGGCGGCAAGCTCGGCGGCATGGACACCGAGATCATCGTCATCGACGACGAGCGCAAGCCGGATCTGGCCGTCAACAAAGCCAAGGAACTGGTCGAGCGCGACGAAGTCGACTTCGTCGTCGGCCCGATCTTCTCCAACATCCTCCAGGCCATCATGAAGCCGGTGACCGAGGGCGGCGCGATCCTGATCAGCTCGAATGCCGGCACGTCGAACTTCGCCGGCAAGGAGTGCAACCGGAACTTCTTCGTCACCTCCTACCAGAACGACCAGTCGCACGAGGTGCTCGGCAAGTACGCCCAGGACAAGGGCTACAAGCGCATGTTCCTGATGGCCCCGAACTACCAGGCCGGCAAGGACGCCATCGCCGGCGTCAAGAACTCCTTCAAGGGCGAGGTCGTCAACGAGGCCTACACGCCGCTCGGCAACATGGACTTCTCCGCCGAGCTCGCGCAGATCGCCGCCGCCCAGCCGGACGCCGTCTATGCCTTCATGCCGGGCGGCATGGGCATCAACCTGGTCAAGCAGTATCGTCAGGCCGGCCTCGAGAACATTCCGTTCCTGTCCGCCTTCACGGTCGACGAGACGACGTTGCCGGCTCAGCAGGATGCAGCCGTCGGCTTCTACGGCGGCGCCAACTGGGCCCCGAACCTCGACAACCCGCTCAACAAGGAATTCGTCGCGGCGTTCGAAGCCAAGACCGACCGCGTTCCGGGCACCTACGCCGCGCAGGCCTATGACGCCGCGATGCTCATCGACGCCGCCGTCAAGGGTCTCAACGGCGACCTGAGCAACAAGGACGCGGTAATCGCGGAGCTCGAGAAGGCCGACTTCCAGTCCCTGCGCGGTGGCTTCAAGTTCGGTCCCAACCACTACCCGATCCAGGACTTCTATCTGGTGCAGGTCGCAAAGCGGCCCGACGGTAAGTTCCAGACCGAGATCGTCGAGAAGATCTTCGACGACTATCAGGACAACTACGTCAGCGACTGCAAGATGTAGGATTGCCGTTGCGGCTCCGGTCGCGGTTTTCGCGCGACCGGCGCCATCGGCCTGTGTAACCTCCCTCTGCGGCGGATGACGGCCCGCGCCCGGCCCGGGTGCGCACCGGGAACCGTTGCGAGGGGACGAAGGCGCGCATGTTCAATCTGTTCCTCCTGCAGGCGCTCAACGGGGTCCAGCTCGGAATCCTGCTGTTTCTGGTCGCCGCGGGCCTGACCCTCATTTTCGGCATCATGGACCTGATCAATCTGGCCCATGGCGTCCTTTATATGGTCGGTGCCTATCTCGCCGCGACCTTCACCGCGACGACGGGCAACTTTTTTCTGGGCGTGGCGATCGCGCTTCCGGTGACGCTGGTGTTCGGCATCGTCCTGGAAATCCTGATTTTCCGAAGACTTTACGAGCGCGACCATCTCGATCAGGTGCTGGCGACCTTCGGCCTGATCCTGATCCTGAATGAAAGCGTCAAGATCATCTGGGGGGCGGCGCCGCTGAGCGTGCCGACGCCGGAGATCCTGTCGGGATCGATCCCGCTGATCGGCCACCTGCGCTACCCGATGTTTCGCTTCGTCATCATCGCAGCTGGGCTGCTCACCGCGGTCGGCCTCTACGTCATGGTCAACTACACCCGGGTCGGCATGCTGCTGCGCGCCGGGGCCGTGAACCGGAAGATGGTGTCGGCGCTGGGCGTCGACATCAGTCGGCTGTTCATGGTCGTGTTCGGCCTAGGCGCGATGCTCGCCGGTTTTGCCGGGGCAATGGTCGCGCCGATCCTGTCGGTGGAACCGGGCATGGGCGATTCCGTCCTGATCCTGACTTTTGTGGTGATCGTTATCGGCGGTGTCGGATCGATCCGCGGCGCCTTCGTCGCAGCGATCCTCGTCGGCCTCGTCGATACGCTCGGCCGCACCTTCGGCCCGATCCTGCTGCGCAGCCTGCTCGATCCCTCCGCCGCCTCGCAGGCCGGCCGGACCCTCGCGCCGATGCTCATCTATATCCTGATGGCGGCGGTTCTGTTCTTCCGCCCCTCCGGACTGTTCCCGGCCAAGGGGTCGTCGTGATGAGTGCCGGTGCGGACAATGTCGCCGACAATGTCGCTGCGCCGCCTGCCGCGGATGTCGTGCCGGCAGGCCGGTCGCTCCTGGCGCGCCGCGGGGCGAACCTGGCCGCCGGACTGATCTTCGTCGCGCTGGCGCTGCTTCCCCCACTTGCCGCCGCGCTCGACGACCCGTTTCTCGTCGTGACGCTGACGCGGGTGCTGATCTTCGCGATCGCCGCCCTGTCGCTCGACTTCATCCTCGGCTACGGCGCGATGGTCTCCTTCGGGCACGCGGCCTTCATCGGGCTCGGCGCCTATGCGGTGGCGATACCCGCCGCGCACGGGGTCAACGACATCTTCCTGCAGATCGCCATCGCGGTCGCCGTCTGCGGGCTGTTCGCCCTCGTGACCGGGGCGATCTGCATGCGCACCCGCGGCGTCTATTTCATCATGATCACGCTGGCCTTCGGCCAGATGGCCTATTTCTTCATGACCTCGCTGTCGGCCTATGGCGGTGACGACGGCATCACGCTTGCCAGCCGCTCCACCGTGCTGGGGTCGGAGGTCCTCGAGAACGACGTGGTGCTGTACTATGTCGTGCTCGGCGTGATGATCGCCGCCTACGCCTGTCTCCGCGCGATCATCGGTGCCCGTTTCGGCCGCGTGCTCCGCGGCACCCGCGAGAATTCGCTGCGCATGCAGGCGGTCGGCTTCCCGCCCTTTCCCTATCAGCTCACCGCCTATGTCATCGCCGGCGTGGTCGCAGGCATCGCCGGCGTGTTCCTCGCCAACCAGACCGAATTCGTGGCGCCGGCCTACATGAGCTGGCAGCGCTCCGGCGAACTGATCGTGATGGTCGTCCTCGGCGGCATGGGCACGCTGGTCGGCGCCATCCCCGGCGCGCTGGCCTTCATGCTCCTGGAAGAGTGGCTAGCCTATATCTCCGAGCACTGGAAGCTCGGCCTCGGCGTGATCCTCGTCCTGATCGTATTGTTCACGCGCGGCGGAATCGCGGGCTTCGTCGCCCGCTATCTCGGCGGGGTGCGGTCATGAGCGAGCCGCTGCTGCGGGTCGAGGCCCTGCGCAAGGCCTACGGCGCGCTCGTCGTCACCGACGATGTGTCCCTGACCGTCGAGCCCGGGGAACTGCACGCGATCATCGGGCCGAACGGCGCCGGCAAGACGACGCTGATCCACCAGTTGTCCGGCAACCTGCGCAGCGACGCGGGCAATGTGACGTTCCGGGGCGCCGACATCACCGGCCTCGGCATGGTCGAGCGCGTCCGGCTGGGTCTCGCCCGCTCGTTCCAGATCACGTCGATCCTCGACGGCTTCACCGTTCTCGAAAACGCAGCGATCGCCGTGCAGGCCCGCTCCGGATCGAGCTTCCGCTTCTTCCGGCAGGCTTCGGGGGAGGCGGACCTGAACGACGAGGCCATGCGCGCCCTGAGTCTCGTCGGCCTCGACGACCGCGCCGACCGGCGCGCCGGCAGCCTGTCGCACGGGGAGAAACGGCAGCTCGAGATCGCCATCGCGCTGGCCACCAATGCCGGGCTATTGCTGCTCGACGAGCCGCTCGCCGGCACCGGGCGCGAAGAATCCGCCGTCCTCGTCGACCTGATGCGCTCGCTCAAGTCCACCCACACCATCGTCCTCATCGAACACGACATGGAGGCGGTGTTCTCGCTGGCCGACCGGGTCAGCGTTCTCGTCTACGGCCGGCTGATCGCGACCGGCACACCCGAAGCCGTCCGCAATGATCCGGACGTGCGCGCCGCCTATCTCGGCGAAGAGGAGGCAGCGTGATGCTGGCGGTCGAAGGCCTCGAGAGCGCCTACGGGGATTCGCACATCCTGTTTGGCATCGACCTGACCGTCGGCGCCGGCGAGGCGGTGACGCTGCTCGGCCGCAACGGCATGGGCAAGACCACGACGATCAATTCGATCTTCGGACTCCTGAAGCCGCGCGGCGGGCGCGTGCTGATCGACGGCGACGACGTCACCGGCTGCGAGCCGCATGTCATCGCCCAGCGCGGCCTCGGCCTCGTGCCGGAGGGCCGCCAGGTCTTCCGCAACCTGTCCGTCGAGGAAAACCTGGTCGCCACCCATCGCACGGAAAAGGACCGCAGGCGCTGGACGCTGTCGTCTGTCTACAAGCTGTTCCCGCGCCTGCAGGAGCGCCGGCGCAACATGGGCAACCAGCTGTCGGGCGGCGAGCAGCAGATGCTTGCCATCGCCCGCGCGCTGATGACCAATCCCAGGCTGGTGGTGCTCGACGAGGCGACCGAGGGCCTCGCCCCGCTCATCCGCGAGGAGATCTGGGCGGTGCTGCGGCGGATCAAGGAGGAGGGCGAGGCGATCCTGGTGGTCGACAAGAACGTCGACGCGCTTGCCCGCTTCGCCGACCGTCACGTGGTAATCGAAAAGGGCCGCGTCGTCTGGACCGGCTCGACCAAGCAGCTCGAGGAGACGCCGGACATCAAGGACCGCTACCTCCATGTGTGAGGGATGACGCCATGATCCCGAAATTCCTGAACTGGCGGCGCGCCGCCAGGGCACCTGAACCCAAGCAAGAGACGCAGCAGACGGAGACGACCATGAATCCAATGACCGCGGGCATCACCAAGGCCGGAGAGGGGATCGAAGGGATCCGCTGGAACATCCTCGGCCAGACCTACGTTCCCAAGCAGCTCTGCGAGGCCTCGTTCTCCTGGCACGCGACCTTTCCGCAGGGCACCTTCGTGCCGCCGCACATCCATCCCACCCAGGACGAGTTCATCTACATGCTCGAAGGCAGGCTCGACCTGATCCTCGACGGCCAGGAGAGCTTCGCCGGGCCTGGCGACACGATCCGCCTGCCGCGCGGCATCCCGCACGGGATCTTCAATCACAGCGAAGCCAATGCGAAATGCATCTTCTGGGTCGCGCCGACCCAGCGGCTTTACGATCTGTTCTGGGGGATCCACAATCTCGGCCCGGAGGCCGATCCGGCGGAAGTCGTGGCCCTTTCGGCGCAGCACGAGGTCGATTTCCTGCCGCCGCCGGAGGAGTCGTAGGGTCAATTCTTAAGACGCGGCGGAGTATCCTGACGAAAACAGTATGCGTTGACGGGAGACTGACAATGAAGGTGATCGTCGTTGGGGCCGGCATCGGCGGCCTGACCGCCGCCTTGATGCTGCACAAGAAGGGAATAAAGGCCGAGGTCTACGAGCAGTCGCCGGAGGTCCGCGAGGTCGGGGTCGGGATCAACACGCTCCCGCACGCCATCAAGGAACTGGCGGATATCGGCCTGCTGCCCGCTCTCGATCTGGTCGGCGTGCGGACCCGCGAACTCTATTACTACAATCGCCAGGGGCAGGAGGTCTGGAGCGAGCCGCGCGGCGTCGACGCCGGCCATCCCGTACCGCAGTTCTCGATCCATCGCGGCCGCCTGCAGAAGGTGATCCACGACGCCGTCCTGGCCCAGCTCGGGCCGGACTCGGTGAAGACCGGGCTCAGCCTGTCCGGCTTCATCCAGGACGAGGGCGGCGTCACCGCCCATTTCACCGACTCGGTGAAGGGCGGCGCCGGCATGACGGTGCGTGGCGACGTGCTGATCTGCGCAGACGGCATCCATTCGGTCGGCCGCCGCTTCTTCTATCCCGACGAAGGGGCGCCGCACTGGAACGGCGTCATGATGTGGCGCGGCGCCGCCGACTGGACGCCGTGGCGCGACGGCCGCACCATGGCGATCGGCGGCGGCATGGGCGCCAAGTTCGTGCTCTATCCGATCGCCCACGCCAGCAACGGCCGCCAGCTCATGAACTGGGTGGTCAACATCAAGATGGCAGACGGCGAGGCGTCGCCGCCGCCGAAGGAAAGCTGGTCGCGGCCCGCCCAGCGGTCGCTGGTCCTCCCTTACGCCAAGCGATTCAAGATCCCGGATTTCGACGTCA
>ENA-ORCV01000985-ORCV01000985.1-marine-metagenome-genome-assembly--contig:-NODE-985-length-11674-cov-3.072605_pt1 | contig 11674 bp, 9 predicted proteins | sample MGYA00237779_ERZ508509 | MGnify/ENA primary metagenome ERZ508509 (study PRJEB26180, sample SAMN06268772) | marine metagenome | isolation source: Bioluminescent Bay, La Paraguera, Puerto Rico | place... | reverse complement strand
CACACCGGCTGTTGTTGAGTAAAGGGACTACATGATGAACATCAATTCCAGAGTGCCAGTTGCCCTCTTCCTGTCTGCAGCGATTGCTGTGCCGACATGGAGTGGCTCTTCGGCTCAAGAACTGGACCCCGTTGAAACCGCAGAGGCCGAAGCGGCAGATCAGGTCGAGGATCAGATTACTGTCTATGGCGCTCTACCTTCGGACCTTTCGGACTTGGCCGATGGGCCGGATGTCGAAGGTTTCATCTCTTCGCGCAGGGGACGTGAGATCCAGATTACCGCCGAAGATGGCAGCAGGACGACAGTGGTTGTCGCCGATGCCACCGAAATCCGTGCCCGTGGCGGCTTCCTCGGCCTCGACCGCGCAAACCTTACGGCTGATGCGCTGCTCAATGGCTTGCCGGTGAGGGTGGAAACCGTGCTTTGGGAAGACAACCTCATTGCGAGCCGCATCCGGTTCCGGAACCGGGACCTCGAAACGGCGGCTATGATCCGTGGCGCCACTGAACAGCGCTTTGCCGAACAGGATGCCGCTATTGACGAGAACACCGCGGGTATCGGTGAAAACACGGTTGCGATCGGCGAGAACACTGCGCTTGCCAATGCCCTGCGTGGCCGCATGGGTGATATCGACCAGTACAATATCAAGGGCGTGACCAACGTCTATTTCGATAGTGGCAAGTGGGATCTTTCCGCTCAGGCTCAGCGCGATCTTTGCGCCGCGGCGGAAGAGGCGGACGCAGAGGAAAACGCCTTGTTGCTGGTTGTCGGCTACACCGACTCGACGGGCGACCAGGATTACAACCAAGTGCTGAGCGAGCGGCGCGCCGGTCGCGTGGTGAACCATCTCCAGCAGGCTTGCCGCTGGGCACCCTATCGCATGCTGACTCCGACCGGCATGGCCGAGTCCGATCCGCTGGCGGACAATTCCACGGCAGAAGGCCGGGCGCAAAACCGGCGCGTTTCGGTGAACATCCTTGTCAGCAAGGCGCTTGACGGGCTGTGAGATGTGAGGGGTGGGCAGTGCCCACCCCCATCTCTTCCAAAAAAGCAGGCTTCGCTGACCTGCAGAGGATTACACCACCGGGCTGGTCGGATCGTCCTTCTCTTCCGGATGTGAGGTCGTCAGGCGAAGCACGGCGTAGCCCATCACAGCAGAGATCAGCGATCCGGTAAGAATACCGATCTTGGCCTCGTCGATCAGCAGGCGATACTCGGGGAAGGCCAGTTCGCCGATGAAAAGCGACATGGTAAAGCCTATTCCGCACAGGATGGTAACGCCCCACACCTCAGCCCAGGTGCATCCTTTTGGCTTCTTGGCGATGCCAAGGCGATCCGCAGCAAACACGCAGGAGAAGATGCCCACCTGCTTGCCCACCACCAAGCCTGCCGCCACAGCAAGGGGCAGCGGGTCCAGCAAGGCATCGAAGCCAAGTTCGGAGATGTCGACGCCGGCATTGGCAAAGCCGAAGACGGGAACCACCAGATAGGCGTTCCACCCGACCAGTCCGTGTTCGATGTTTTCCAGCAGCGGTTCACCGTTGCGACGACGCATGGGGATCGTAAAGGCGGCGAGTACGCCTGCAATCGTGGCATGCACACCCGAATTGAGCACGCAATACCATAGTACGACGGCCGCAAGGATGTATGGCCAGGTTCGGTCGATCCGCAATCGGTTCATCGCAAACATCGCGCCAAGAACCAGCAGGGATGCAACGAGCCATGTCAGCTTGATATTGGCCGTGTAGAATATCGCAATGACCATGACGGCGCCGATATCGTCGACAATTGCCACGGTCAGGAGGAAGAGACGCAGGACAGCGGGAACACGGGTTCCCAACAGCCCGACCACACCCATGGCGAATGCGATATCGGTTGCTGCCGGGATGGCCCAGCCGCTTGTGAGATTGGCTTCGCCACCCGCAATTGCCATGTAGACTAGGGCCGGTACGCCCATGCCGGCAATCGCCGCCAAGATGGGCAGGGTTCGTTGTTTCGGATCGGCCAGGTTCCCGGAAATGAGCTCACGCTTCACTTCCAGCCCGACGACGAAGAAGAAGATCACCATCAACGCATCGTTGATCCATAGATGCAGCGTATTGAGCTTGAACGTCGCGCTAGGGAACAGTTCGCCGTGGAACAGGTGGCGGTAACTTTCCGCCACTGCCGAATTGGCTACGAACATTGCCGCCGCTGCGACGGCGATCAGCAAGATGCCTTCAAATGCGTCGCTGACAAACAGCGCCTTGAACTGACGGGTGACGGTTTTGATGATCGGTTGGGAGGCCATGTTCTCACTTCTTTTTCGCAAATGTCGCAAACATGCAAGTGCTTGTATTGCCAATGCGCTTCTCTATGCATTCTAAAGGCTTGGCAAATAATACGTTTGGCTTGGGGATCAATCGCATGGAAGGATGGACGGTGCTTGAATGGCTCGCGCTGGCGGAGCGTGAATTGCTGTTGTTCGCAGGCTTCTTCTTCCTCATCGGGGCTATCGATGAACTGCTTGTAGACGGGTTGTGGGGCTGGCTTCGCTTGTCCGGTCGTTTGCCCAGTCTGCAATTCAATCGAGAGGATGTGCGTAAGCGCAGCTTGTCCGGGACGGCGGCAGTCTTCATTCCAGCCTGGCGCGAAGAACAGGTATTGGAACATACTATTGCCCATGCCCTGAAAGCATGGCCGCATGATGACTATCGAATTTATGTCGGTTGCTACCGCAATGACATGCCCACACTGGAATCGGCAATGCGCGGTGCAGGCTCAGATCCGCGCGTGAGGATCGTTGTTCTCGATTGCGATGGTCCCTCAACGAAGGCTGACTGTCTCAACCGCTTGTATAAGGCGCTGGAGGTCGATGAAAGGCGTTCGGGTTTTCCTGTTCGCATGATCGTGCTGCACGATGCGGAAGACATGGTTGATGCAGCAGCGCTGGGCCTGATGGACAAGGCAATCGATCGCGCGGAATTTGTCCAGATACCCGTCTTGCCGCTGCCGCAGAAGCACTCACGCTGGATCGGCAGTCATTATTGCGAGGAATTTGCCGAAGCACACGGCAAGACCATGGTGGTTCGCGACTGGCTTTCCACTTGCATGCCAGCTGCTGGTGTCGGCTGTGCTTTCGACCGAGCAATGTTGGGCAGTATGGCGCGTCGGCAAGCTGATGGCATCCCGTTTTCTGTCGATTCACTGACTGAGGATTATGAGCTGGGGATGCGGATCGAGGCAGCCGGCGGGCGTTCCCGCTTCCTTCGCGTGCGTGGAGAGGATGGCTCGCTCGTGGCGACCCGTGCCTATTTTCCTTCGCGGATCGATTCATCGGTCAAGCAGAAGGCGCGCTGGGTGCATGGAATCGCCTTGCAAGGTTGGGAGCGTCTGGGGTGGGAAGGCGGGATTGCCGAACGCTGGATGCGGCTGCGCGACCGGCGCGGCCCGCTAGCGGCACTGGTCATGGCTTGCGGCTATACTTTCTTACTGCTCGCCGGACTGTTCTTCATCCTTGGCGAGATCGGGATCGACAGGCCATGGCAAGCAGACCCGTTGTTACGCTTCCTGATCATCGCCAATATGGCCAGTTTCGCCTGGCGGGCGGTCATGCGCTTTGCATACACCGCACGAGATTATGGTTTTGCAGAGGGCGTAAGAGCCGTCTTGCGCATTCCGATCACCAATATCATTGCGATCATGGCAAGCCGACGAGCCTTGGCTGGCTATGTGAAGTCCTTGCGCGGAGAGGTCACCGTCTGGGATAAGACAGTCCATGAGACCCACCCTGCAGCGGCGCAATTGCAGCCTGAGCCGCAGCGGCAGAAAGTGGTGGCGTGAGCATGGACAGCGAAAGCAAACCAAGGCTGAAGGGACAGCCCATAAAGGTCCTGCTGTTGCTGGCGCTTGCCTGGACTGGCATTCGATTTGCAACCTGGACCGTGCCCTTTGAATTGGACGGGGCGCATGCGGCGGCTTTCACTTCAATCTCGGATGTGCCGTCGGCAGATCGCTCGCAGCGCGATCAAGCGCAAGGCACGATCCAATTGCAGCAACCGGTGGTCGGGCCTTCTTACAGCGATCCTTCAGGCTGGCGGGCACCGATGATGCAAGATGCGCCGGTCGCACCTTCCTGGAACGATCCGGGCTTCGCAGAAGACCGGCAAAGTTTCAGTCAGGCTTCTGCGACATCTTTGCTCGCTAATCCCCGCATGGCTTCTGGCCACGCCTTGTTGATGGCTGCGGGCTTTTCACAGATGGAAATCCCCCCGCAGTTGTTGGCCAATATGCGCGCCGCTTCGCCAATTGGCGCACAGGGCGGTGCGGCTGCGCCGGACAAGGCCCCGTTCCCCTTCCTGGCAGCACAACGCGAACCGAGCCCCAGCCGCTGGTCGGCCGATGGTTGGCTGCTTTGGCGGCGGGATAGCGATACGCCGCTCCTCGCTGGTCGCCCTTCCTACGGCCGCAGCCAGGCGGGTGCAGTACTGCGTTATGAACTCGCTCCCGCCAATGCCCGTCGTCCGCAAGCCTATCTCCGCGCCACCACTGCGCTGGAGGGATTCCGGGAACGGGAATTGGCCGTCGGCACGTCGGCAAGGCCATTTGCGAGCATTCCTTTACGCTTGCACGCTGAAGCACGCGTGAGTGACCGGCCGGGGAATAGCGAGGTGCGGCCGGCGGCATTCGCGGTAACGGAGCTGCCTTCGCTTGCGCTACCAAGTGACTTGCGCGCTCAGGCCTATGTACAGGCAGGCTATGTCGGCGGCGAATTTTCGACCGGTTTCGTCGACGGACAGGCCCGGATCGATCACAGTCTCGTCGGCAATGAGGATTTTGACCTTCGCGCAGGTGCGGCTGTTTGGGGAGGAACACAAAAGGATGCCGGGCGTCTTGATGTCGGTCCTAGCGCCGCCCTGACGTTCCGCCTTGGTGATACGCGCGGCCGTCTGGCTGCCGACTATCGTTTCCGCGTAGCCGGCGATGCACGACCTGCAAGTGGCCCTGCGCTCACACTATCCGCGGGTTTTTAGGCGGCTAGCGTCATTCACCTTCAATCAATCGCGTCTATGCGTTAGGCGCGATTGATGGACGTTTATCTTCCCATAGCCAATCAGGCAGTGAACGGTCTCTGGATCGTCCTCTTGGGCGGCATGACGGGTGTCCTGTCAGGCATTTTCGGCGTCGGCGGAGGATTTCTCACCACACCGTTACTCATCTTCTCCGGCATTCCGCCAACCGTGGCTGCTGCTTCCGCAGCGACGCAGGTGACGGGTGCCAGCGTGTCTGGGGTCATTGCCCACTCGCGCAGCGGCGGGGTGGACTTCCGGATGGGCGGTGTGACCGTGGCGGGTGGCTTGCTCGGTGCCGTGCTAGGTGCACTGATCTTCAACCTGCTTGAAGCGTTCGGGCAGATCGATGTGGTGATCAATATACTCTACGTTCTGCTGCTCGGTGTGATTGGCGGAATGATGGCCAATGAGAGCATCCGCTCTCTGCAGACCAAAACTCAGGGCAAGGCAAAGGCCGCCAAAAGACGTCATCATCCTGTTATCGCCAGCCTTCCCATGCGCTGGCGATTCTATCGTTCAGGACTCTATATCTCGCCGCTCGGTCCCTTGCTGATGGGCATGGTAGTGGGGATCCTGACCATGCTGATGGGCGTAGGCGGTGGCTTCATCATGGTGCCGGTCATGCTCTACATTCTCGGCATGAGCGCAAATGTCGTTGTCGGCACGTCGCTGTTCAATATCCTGTTCGTGACCATGATGACAACCATGGTCCATGCGCTGACGACGCAGGCGGTCGACATCGTGCTGGCGGGCTTGCTGCTCATCGGATCGGTATCCGGCGCGCAGATCGGTACGCGCATTGCGGTCACCGCCAAGCCCGAGATATTGCGGCTTACGCTTGCTACCATCGTAGTAGTTGTGGCGCTGGCCATGCTTTACCGCCTCGGCGTTGCGCCGGACGAAGTCTTCACGGTGGCGCCGTTATGATGCGCGTCCTTTGCATTGCTCTTCTTGCCCTCATGGTGCTGCCGCAGCTTGCACAGGCGCAAGGGCGTGATCCCATACTCGTGCCGGAGATCAGCCAGCACGAGGTGCTGGTGCGCCAGGGTTTCACCGGAACGCAATTGCTGCTCTTTGGCGCCATCCTTGATCCAGACGGGCGTCGTGTCAGCAGCGATTACGATATCGTGGTCGTCATGCGCGGGCCCTCCCAAGCAATCCAGCTGCGCGAGAAGCAGCGCTTTGCCGGTATTTGGATTAATGCGGAAAGCACCTCCTTCCGTTCCGCGCCTTCATTTTATGCATTGGTGAGCTCGCGCCCGATCGAGGAGATTGTCGATAGTAGCACTGCAGCCATCTATGAACTTGGCCTCGACTATCTGCAGCTATCCCCGACAGGGACAATCGATCCAGAGGAGTACACTCGCTTTACCGAGGGGCTGGTTGACCTGCGGCGTCGTTCCAATCTGTACCAGCAGGTCGAAGCGGGGGTCACCATCAGTGAGGACGTGCTGTACCAGGCGCGCATCTACCTGCCATCCAATGTGATTGTCGGGCGCTATGTTGCGGAAACTTTTGCCATTCGCGACGGGCGGGTAATTGCCGCTGCGAGCTCCGAAGTGCAGGTACGAAAGGAGGGGTTCGATCGCGAGGTCTCCGAACAAGCGCAAAGAAATTCTTTTGCTTACGGACTGTTAGCTGTCGCTTTATCGCTCTTTATGGGTTGGGCTGCGGGCAGGCTATTCGCATTGGTCTGAGATTAAGCGACATTCGTGGTTTGCCAGCGCGATTGACGCGATTTTAACCCCGAATCCCTATGCGCAATGCTGACGTTGAACAGCTTTGCGAGCACACACATGAACGATATTCCCCGGCAACAGTTTATTCCGGCTCCTCCGTCTTCTCAGCAGAGCGCCGGACAGGCCCCAGCGCGACCGGCGCAGGCGCCTCAGCCCGCCGGGCAGACGCCGGTGCAGGGACAGGCTCCCGCCCGACCGTCAGAACAGCAAGCTTCCCCGCCGGCTGCACCACAGCCCGCCCCGCAAGCTACGTCGGAAGAGGCGCCCCAGCAGCGCCAGGAAGTGCAATCTGAAAATGCTTCCAAACCGATTGGTGTCGTGCTCGAAATCGCCGGCTCCGGATCACAGATCGCAATCGACATGCAGCGTATCAACGAATGTTCGCAGGATCCGGACCTCTCCATCGCCCAGGCCGGACAGGTCGGTAGCCAGATAAAGATCAAGACCAAGGATGGCTGGCTGCTCGCCAGCGTTCGCAATCAGCGCCAGGATCGCCGTGGCGATGGCGGTTCCATCATCGCCAATATCGACTTTATGGGCGAAGGCATGGAAGAGAAACTAACAGGCAAGATCCACGGTTTCCGTCGCGGTGTAACTCGCTATCCCACTCCGGGTGCGATGATCTTTCCCGCAACGACCGAGGACTTGCGGCAGATCTATTCCAGCGATGGTCGCAATGCGATTGAGGTCGGTACCGTCTATCCGACAAAGGAAATCCGCGCCGGCATCTATATCGATGCCATGCTGGGCAAACACTTTGCCCTGCTGGGATCCACCGGTACCGGTAAATCGACCAGTGCAGCGCTGATCCTGCATCGTATCTGTCAGGCGGCACCGCAGGGCCATGTGGTGATGATCGACCCGCATGGCGAATATTCTGCAGCCTTCCGCAATACGGGCATGATCTTTGACGTGTCCAACCTGCAAATGCCCTATTGGCTTATGAACTTCGAGGAACACTGCGAAGTCATCTTGCGATCCAGCGGCAATGATTTGCAGGAGGACAAGGACATCCTGGCCAAGTGCCTGCTCGCAGCGCGAGCCAAGAACCGCTTGGCAGACCAGATGGGCAAGATCACGGTCGATTCTCCCATACCCTACCTGCTCAGCGATCTCACCACCATGCTGCAGGACGAGATGGGCAAGCTCGACAAGGCGAGCACCACCGCACCCTATATGCGGATCAAGACCAAGATCGATGAGTTGAAGGCCGATCCGCGTTACCAGTTCATGTTTTCGGGCATGCTGGTGGCTGACAGTATGGCCGATTTCATTTCGAAGATCTTCCGCATGCCCGGTTCGGGCAAGCCAATCTCGATTATCGACGTGTCTGGTGTGCCTTCGGACATCACAAGCACAGTGGTCGCCGTGCTTAGCCGCATGGTCTTCGACTTTGCCATCTGGGGCCGTAATGAAAAGACACGCCCGATCCTGCTCGTCTGCGAAGAGGCGCACCGCTACGTTCCGAACGAGAAGAACGCGGATGGTTCCAGCGTCGGTACGATCCTCAGCCGTATCGCCAAGGAAGGCCGTAAATACGGAATTTCGCTGGGCCTGATTACCCAGCGCCCGTCAGACCTTGCCGAAGGCGTGCTTTCGCAATGCGGCACGATCATCTCGATGCGTTTGAACAATGATCGAGATCAGGACTTCGTCCGCGCGGCCATGCCCGAAGGCGCGCGTGGCTTCCTCGATTCCATCCCCGCACTGCGCAACCGCGAATGCATCATCTGCGGCGAGGGTGTGTCGATCCCGATCCGCGTGGCTTTCGACAATCTCGAAGAAGCCAAGCGTCCTGCCTCCGAAGATCCGAGCTTCGTGGAACTGTGGAGCGAAGAAGGCGGCGAAGAAGAGCAGGTCGAACGCGTCGTCCAGCGCTGGAGAACGCAGGGAAGCTAAAGCTTCCCGTTCTCTGTTTGCCTCAAGCGCCGGCGGCGCCATCCGGCCCTTTGGCTTCCGGCCTGACCGGCCGGCGCGCAGTCGCGCTTGCGGCGCTGCGCGCCGTCCAGTGCAGATTAGCTGACTAGAACTGATTTCGGCCGCGTCAGCGGATGCGGGTGCGCAAGACAAGAGACAATTACATATCCGGCTTGAAGCGCCCGGTCGGCATGCCGTCGGTTTGCGATTGCTCGCGCGCCTCTCCGGCGGTTTCCGCATGCGCTTTCTCGCGCCAGGGCAGGTAGGTGTAGGCCCACCATGCCATGACCAGCGCGGTAAAGGCGGAGAAGGGGAAACTCCACCAGATGGCGTCCGAACCCAGCCAGTCATAGGTGAGGTAATAGAAGCCCAACCGCATGGGGTACATGGCAATGCCGAGGATGATGAGCGGTACCCAGACCGCGCCGCCCGCGCGCATGGTGGCGGTCCAGATCATGGTCAGGCCAAAGATGATGAAGTTCCAGCTGGCAAGGAACTGGATATGGCGGGCCATATCGACGGCTGGGCTGTCCGGCCCAAGGAACAGCACCAGTGCCGGGCGGTCGAAGGCGAGCAGCAACAGCGTGACCGTGCCGGTCATCGCGGCCTGCACCCACAATCCCGCCTTGGTAACCTTCTCCAGCCCATCCCATTTGCCCGCGCCAATATATTGCGCGGCAATTGCGCTAACCGCCCCGCCAATCGCCATGCTCGGCATCTGGATATATGTGAAGAGCTGCATCGCCGCGCCATAGGCTGCCGTCATCAGCATCCCCTCGCGGTTGACCAGGCCGACCACGATAATGCCCGCCGCGCTCATCAACAGCATTTGCGCACCCATCGGCACACCCTTGCTGATGATATATTTCAGCTCCTCGCTATCGGGTTTGAGATAGGTGAGTTCGGGCCCACGCAGCCGTAGCGGCAGGTCTTTCAGATAGACATAGACGATCATCAGCGCGAAGCTGGTGAGCGCGGCGATGACCATGGCTAGTGCCGAGCCGGTGATGCCCAGTTCGGGGAAGGGCCCCCAGCCGGTAATGAGCAGCGGGTTGAGAACAATATCCAGGGCAACGGTAACGCCCATGAAAATCAGCGGCGTCTTGGCATCTCCCGCGCCGCGCAGGCCCATCTGCAATATGATCGAAGCCATGACGATGGGCATGGAAACGAACAGCATGCGCAGATAATCATAGGCGAGCTGCCACGCCGCGCCAGGCGTTCCCAGCAGGTCAAGCAATGGCCCGGTGAAGGCAAAGCCGATGGCCGCGATCACAGTCATCACAATGAAGCTGAAGCCCACCGCTGTGCCGAATGTGCGGCGGGCGCCATCGACATTGCGCGCGCCGAAACGCTGGCCGATCTTGACCGTGCCCGCCATGCCGAGGCCGAACGCCGCGGCGGACATCAGGAACATGATGATATTGGCATTGGCGGTGGCAGCCAGCGCCTCTTCGCCGATCAGCCTGCCGACCCAGATCGAATTGATCGTTCCGTTTAAGGACTGGAGCACATTGCTCAGCAGCGTTGGCACGCTGAATGCCAGAAGTGTAGGCATGATCGCGCCCTGCGTCAGATCCCCGCGCAAGGGAGAGGGCGGCTTACCGTCATTGTCTGGGGTGGGTGAGGAACTCATCGGTCTGTCAGGTGCCTCGCGTATCGCCGAACAAATGAATGTGCAGCCTGTCGCTTAAGCGGAAACCGTGCTCCATGCATAGGGAGGTGAGCATTCTTTCCCGCGCGCTGATCGTCTCGCTGTCGGTCCCCTCGGGCATCAGGAAGATATGGCGCGAAGGGATGGCATGCTTGCGCTGGATGGCAAGGACCTCTTCCACGTCCTCCGGCTCCGCGATCACGAATTTGAAGAAGGCGCGCTCGTCGGTTGCCCAGCGGTCGAGCAGTTTCTCGGGCAGGGCGAGTTCGGCAGGATTTCCACTGTGCGAAAGCTTGGGGCTGACGTTGTATTGGTCCACGCGAATATCGAAGCTGCCAGGCGGATCGACAGTGCCGTTGGTTTCCACTTCGATCCTGACCGAGTCCCCACGCAGGCGGGGACCTGTAGCATCCTCGGGGAGACTCCCGCCTTCGCGGGAGATCTCGAGGGTGTCGAGGTATTTGAGCATCTCGGCCAGCTTGCTCGCCTGCAGCAGAGGTTCCCCGCCGGTGATGACGAGGCGGTCCTGCCCGAGCCCAGCGATCCGTTCGGCTACGTCCCGCTCATCCAGTGTGATCTGGTTGGCTTTGCGCTCGAATGTCTCGCCGTTGCGATGCGGGCGATTGTCACCCTCGAAGCGCCAGCTATAGGCCGTGTCACACCAGACACAGGCGAGGTTGCAGCGCGACAGGCGGAGGAAGGCCACCGGCATGCCCGCGGAAGGTCCCTCGCCCTGGATGGAGGCGAAGATTTCGGGTTCGCCGGGGGATTGGGTTGCGAGGACAAGGCTCATCGTGTTGCAACCGAAATTGACAAAATTGACAAGGGTGCGGGACTCACGGGAGCGCATTTTCCTAAATTACTCAAGGCCTTGTCACGAAAATGCAAAATTGACACTCTGCCAGAGTGACTGGTCAAGGCGGGCAAGGCTATCATCGCACGGCCCTTGCCACATTATGCAGTTGTAGGAAAAGGGCTGATCAGTTCCTTACGCAGCTTGGGGCAAGTTCCTCCCTGATGGGGGAGGAAGATTCACCCCAGCCGTTCCAGAGCCGCTGTCAGGCGTTCGATTTCCGCAGCGTGATGCGCATGGTCCTCACGCGCCTTTTCGACCGCTTCGGGCTTGGCGCGTTCGACGAAATTGGGATTCCCCAAGCGGCCTTCGAGCGACTTGGCCTCCTTGGTCGAGGCCTCGAGCGCCTTGGTCAGGCGGGCCCTTTCCGCATCGATGTCCACCACGCCTTCCAGAGGAATGATGAGGACATCCGATCCGGCGGTTATCTGCATGGCGGCGCCTGCGGGCGCATCGGCGA
>ENA-ORCV01000984-ORCV01000984.1-marine-metagenome-genome-assembly--contig:-NODE-984-length-11680-cov-2.238214_pt1 | contig 11680 bp, 11 predicted proteins | sample MGYA00237779_ERZ508509 | MGnify/ENA primary metagenome ERZ508509 (study PRJEB26180, sample SAMN06268772) | marine metagenome | isolation source: Bioluminescent Bay, La Paraguera, Puerto Rico | place... | reverse complement strand
AAGGTGAACAACAAAAGCGGCCTGAGAATCAACCCGCGATCAATTTGCCACCCATCGTGACGGCCACAATTGCCGCGCTCGTGCTGGTTCATGTTTATCTGACCTATCTTGCAGACCAATCCACGGTCGAGCAATCCTTGCTGCAATTTGGGTATCTACCCTTGCGTGAGATGCTGCCTGAAAACCTTTCGGGTGGACGCTTGAATAACTTTTACTCTTTGTTTTCTCACGCTTTTTTGCATGCTAACTGGACGCATTTGTTTTTCAACGCAGCATGGCTGGCCGTGTTCGGTAGCCCGATTGCTCGACGATACGGCGTGATAGGATTCGGCTTGGTTTTCTTGATCGGATCAGCTGCTGGCGCGTTGTTGTTTGAGTTGATGACAAGCGGTCAATTCACGGTGCTTCTTGGCGCGTCGGGTGCCGTTTCGGCGCTGATCGGCGGCGCGTTGCGCTTCATGTTTCAGCCGGTTCAGACCACCATTCATCCAGAAACTGGAGAGGTCATAATCCTTGGCCGAAAATTGGCTGGAATCAGCGAGTTGTTAAGAAATCAACGCACTTTTAGCTTCGCTGCGTTTTGGCTTGGAATTAACCTTTTGTTTGGCATGATGCCAGGCCTACTTGGCGTCAATGGCGCCATTGCGTGGCAGGCGCATTTGGGCGGTTTTATCGCCGGATTTTTTATGGTGGCGTGGCTCGAAAGGCGCTGGTTTTAGCGAGAAGCGGCTATTTGCCGTATTTCTCTTTGGGGTCAAAAAGCGGTTCCATGCCGAGGTCTTTCAACTCATATTCGCCGTTTTTGAATTCAACAGAGCGAAACAAGCACGATTTTCGTCCGGTGTGGCACGCCGCACCGGAGCCCGTTTGAATAGCCCGCACTTGCAGTATGTCTTGATCGCAGTCGGTGCGCATCTCAACAAATTCTTGCAATTCACCTGAGCTTTCGCCTTTTTTCCAAAGGCTTTTGCGCGAACGCGAATAGTAGTGGACATAGCCGGTTTCAAAGGTCAGCCGAATGCTTTCTTCATTCATATAGGCCGCCATCAGCATTTCATTAGTGTCCGCGTCAGTTGTTACGGCCAGAATGAGGCCGTTTTCGTCTAATCGCGGCGCGAAAGTGCTGCCAGAATCAAGGTCCGACTTGCTCATACCTTCAGGTGAGGTGAGGGCCATAATAGGCTCCTAAGGTTCAGCCTTTTGACAAATTCAAAAGGGAGAAAAATCTCTGCTGCTCGTTTAATTCTTCTGCAAATACACCAGTGAAACGTTGCGTCACTGTGGACGAGCCATGCTTTTTAATACCACGCATCGACATGCACATATGTTCGGCTTCGAGCATAACAGCCGCACCTCGCGGATTAAGAGCGTCATTGATCGCATCGATAATTTGCGCGGTGAGCGTCTCTTGGGTTTGCAATCGCTTGGCGAAAACATCAGTCACGCGGGCAAGCTTTGACAGGCCCACAACACCATCTGTTGGTAGATAAGCGATGTGCGCCTTGCCAACAAATGGCACCATGTGATGCTCGCAATGCGAATGGAAAGGGATGTCGCGCACGAAAACAATGTCGTCATACCCGCCCACTTCATCGAATGTGCGGTTTAGGACTTTTTCCGCGTCCAACGCATAGCCCTCGTAGAACTCTTCGTAGGCTTTCACAACGCGTTTCGGCGTATCAAGCAAGCCTTCGCGGTTCGGATCGTCCCCGGCCCACGCAATCAGCGTGCGAACAGCCGCTTCGGCTTCTTCGCGCGTTGGCTTTTGGGTTTGCGGCTTTTCAACCACGCTTGGCTTTAGAGGTTTGGCGGTCGCATCCATAATCATCTCCCAATGGCGTCGACCTTTGATACTCTTCCAACGACTGAACGGTTCACTATTTCGTGCGCCTTTACCGAAATAACCGAGCATTGGATTTGGTTTTCAAGCACTATATAGGGTAATGAAGTTACATCAAACAAGTGCAGTTTCGAATTTGTGATGGCGCAGAATGAGCATCAATCAGGTCTATAGCGATAAAATTCTTGAACTTGCAGGCAACTTGCCGGCAACTGAGCCTTTGGTTTCGCCAGATGCTACAGCGCGCAAAACCTCGCGGGTTTGCGGTTCGACGATTGATGTTGCGCTTATGATTGAAGGCAACAGGGTCATCGACTACGCGCACGAGGTGAACGCCTGTGCGCTGGGGCAGACTTCGGCTTCCGTTGTTGCGCAAAACATAATTGGCTCAACGTTTGATGAAATACGCACCGCTCGAACGCAAATGGTTGCCATGCTGAAAGCCGATGGTCCTCCGCCGACGGGTAAGTGGTCGGATTTGCAATATTTGCAGCCAGTGAAAGATTATAAGCCACGCCATACGTCAACGCTTTTGGTGTTTGAAGCGGTTGTCGATGCCATCGATGCTTATGAGCTTGAGCGGCACGGGCAGGCTGGATAATGCTCAAATTCATTGGGCGGGTGATTGACTTTCCATTTCGATGGACAGCAATCGGTCTGATCACGATTTATCGCTACTCCTTATCTGCATTTATGGGGCGAACCTGTCGCCATCTGCCCACCTGTTCTGAGTTTACGCTGCTTGCGATCAAGCAATATGGCTTTTGGCCCGGCGGCTGGATGGGGCTGGCGCGCATTGTCCGGTGTCGACCTGGTGGTAGTGACGGATTTGACCCAGTTCCAGAAAATCTGCCTCAAAAAGCAGTTTGGTACGCACCATGGCGATATGGGCGCTGGAAATAAGCTCAAAACATGTTAAAGCAATTTTTCTGACCGAATGCGGCGCAATAATGCTGCCGCGACGATTTTACAATTAGAAATGGAGAAAGATCATGGTCAATGTGTCGTTTCCTGATGGTGCTGTTCGAGAATATCCTCGAGGTACCACCGGCACCACCATCGTTGGCTCCATTTCCAAGTCGCTTGCCAAAAAAACTGTGGCAATGCGTGTGAATGGAGAGCTTGTTGATTTGGCTGAACCATTTAACGAAGATGGCGCGATTGAATTTGTGTTGCGCGATGACGAGGCAGCGCTTGAGCTGATCCGTCACGACTGCGCGCACGTTTTGGCGGAAGCGGTTCAAGAGCTTTGGCCGGACACACAAGTGACAATTGGCCCAGCGATTGAAAACGGTTTTTACTACGATTTCGCACGTGATCAGCATTTCACCGAGCAAGATTTTGAGGCCATCGAGAAAAAGATGCGCCAAATCATTGAGCGCGGTGCTGAGTTCACCAAAGAAGTTTGGGACCGCGAAGAAGCCAAACGCGTATTCAAAGCCAAAGGCGAGGAATACAAGGTTGAGTTGATCGACGCTATTCCCGAAGATGAAACCGTCAAAATCTACAAACAAGGCCAATGGGCTGACGTTTGTCGTGGCCCACACATGCGCACAACTAAAGACATTGGTTTGGCTTTTAAGTTGACGAAAGTCGCGGGTGCTTATTGGCGCGGCGACAGCAACAACAAGATGCTGTCGCGCATCTACGGAACAGCTTGGGCAAACCAAAAGCAGCTTGATGCTTACCTTCACATGATTGAAGAGGCTGAAAAACGCGATCACCGCAAGCTTGGCCGTGAAATGGATCTTTTCCATTTGCAAGAAGAAGCACAGGGTAGCGTTTTCTGGCATCCCAAAGGCTTCACCATCTATAATCAGATGGAGCAATATATCCGCCGTAAAGTGGGTGAGGCAGGCTACAAAGAAATCAAAACACCGCAGCTTATGGACAGTAAGCTTTGGGAAAAGTCTGGTCACTGGAGCAAATTCCGTGAGGATATGTTTGTTGTGCCAGATCTTGAGTTTTCTTCGGATGCTGAGCAGTTGGAAGTTGATCCAGATTCAAAACTCATGGCTTTGAAGCCGATGAACTGCCCGGCGCACATTCAGGTCTTCAATCAGGGCATCAAATCATATCGTGATTTGCCGCTTCGTTTTGCAGAATTTGGCTGCTGCCACCGTAACGAAGCGCATGGTGCCCTGCATGGGCTAATGCGTGTGCGTCAAATGACGCAAGATGATGGCCACGTGTTCTGCCGTGAAGATCAAATCACGTCTGAAACTGAGGCATTCTGCGCATTGCTCGACAGTGTTTATCAGGATCTTGGCTTTACCGAAGTGAAAATCCTGTTGGCGACGCGCCCAGAAATGCGTGCGGGTACTGACGAGACTTGGGATCAAGCGGAAAAAGGCTTGGGCGATGCTTTGCGCGCTACCGGTCGCGAATTTGAGATTGCGGAAGGCGAGGGTGCTTTCTACGGTCCTAAACTGGAGTTCCACTTGAAAGACGCAATTGGTCGTTCTTGGCAGTGTGGCACTTTGCAGTTGGACTTCGTGTTGCCTGAACGTTTGGATGCCTCTTACATCGCAGAAGATGGTTCCCGTCAGCGTCCGGTGATGTTGCACCGCGCTGTTTTGGGCACGCTGGAGCGCTTCATCGGTATTCTAATTGAAAACCATGCGGGCCGTATGCCGATGTGGTTGGCGCCAACACAAGCGGTTGTGGCGACCATCATTTCTGACGTCAATCCAAAGGCGCTTGAAGTGGTTGAGAAGCTCAAAAACGCTGGAATTCGCGTCGAAACGGATTTCCGCAATGAGAAGATCAACTACAAGGTGCGCGAACACTCGACAAATAAAGTGCCGGCAATTCTTGTCCTCGGCGAGCGTGAAGCGAACGAAGGAACCGTTTCCGTCCGCCGTTTGGGGGAACAAGGCCAAAAGGTCATGCCCGTCGAGGACGCGATCGCCATCTTGGCCGAAGAGGCAACGCCTCCCGACCTTCGATAGCAATTTCGCAAAACTAAATTAGAGCGCGGCGCTTATTCTGTTGGCTTTGGCCTTCGAGTAGGCGCCGCTTTCAGTTGCCAGTACCTTTCCATTGCGATCAATCACGATCACATGGATGTTCCCGGTGCCAGATAGCCCGACTTGTCGGTTGAACTTTCCGACATTTGTAAAAAGCGTGATGGTTTTCGCGCGCGTGGCGTTGTCTTTGATGCCGGAGCGCATGCCGTTGTTGATAAAGCCGCTCATGAGTTTGTAGCTCGAGCTCACCACAGGCGTTTCGAAGTACTTTACACCTGACTTTCTCGCAGCTTTCTGTGCGAAGGGCAGCCAGGTGTTCACGGTGTCCTGTTGATTTTGCTTGTACGCGACAAAAACAATGGATCGCCGCGCGCCAAAATCTTGCGGCAACGTCATTTTCACTTCGTTCAGGTTTTCCGCTTTGATCGTCGGAAACTGGCCAGCGAAGGCTGGTGCAGAAAGCAGAGCGACAGAAAGCGTCGCCGCTGCTATTTTCTTGATCAGATTCATATCGGTTCCTCACTATTCTGAGTGAGAAACGCATCACTTGCCAAATTGGATCAGTTTGTTGATGTGATCACTTCGATTTCGCGCGGCAGACCAGCGACAACTTCGAATTCTCGGTTGTAGACGCGCGTGCCCAGTTTGGCGATGAGAATGTATTCACCTTCGGCCAGAACCGTTTGCGGGAAGGCGTTCTTTTCTTGGAATACGGTTTCGCCTTCCAGCGTTTTGATGATCCAGGTCGTATCAACAATCGCTTCGCCACCAGGCTCTGAGACGAGCTTGAAGTTCACGATGCCTGCATTGTGATAAAGCGTTGCGGACGTAAGTTCACCGGTGACCACTTGCAAATCAGCTTTTGCCGTCGCGTTGATTTCGCCAAAATGCGAGACGACGCTATAGGTGCCGGAATTAAGATGTAACACCTTTTCTGGTGTCACGGCTTGCGCGACAATCTTCCGACCGCCTGGCGCTGCACTGTCGGAATAAACGGTGAAACGCAACCAGCGTGCCGGAATAGCAATGTCGCCTTTAACAGCAGCATTTAGCTTTAAGCCGCCAACATCGAGAATGAGCTCCAGCTGATTTGGCCCAGCTTCAACGGTGATGGTATCTGACGCTTGGGCGCGGCCATACGCGACATGTGCGATGTAAGGACCCGCTGGCAAGCTGAACGATGCTGTCGCGTCTTCTGAACGTGCGAGTAACTCCAACTGTCCGGTTTCGTCCGGCGTAATCGAATAGATTCGCCACTGTAATCCGTTCGGAATTAGCTGTCCGCTTTCGCCCGCTCTTGCCGAAATCGTCACCGGTTGAGGTGGCCCATCATAAGCGGGGGCATTGATCTCCGTCGGCGGTGTTAAATCGCTTGGGTCGGTGCCTTGAACGCTTGTGTTTTGATTCTGATTGTTCTCAGAACCATTTGAACTTTCGATGTTTTCCGGTCGTGGCGGTGGCACAGGTGCGGTTTCCTGCGCGTAAGCTTGCGAAGCCAGCGCAACCAAAGAAGTTGCGCAAAGAAGGACCTTGAAAATTTTCATAGTTGCCGCGTTTACTTCAATCTTTGGCGCGTACGCGCATTGAAATTTGCACAAGATTGGAATCTCATTGCGGCTAAGCTATGACACAATCAATGAAGTTTTTCAAAAGACAGAAAAGACCAGATCAAAGATGTCAGAAAATCGCGCACTCATTGAGTATCTTAAAACTCGGCGTTCGGTCACGCTGCCGTTCTTGCAAGAACCCGGACCAGACCGTCATCAATTGCAAGATATTCTGGAAATCGGCACGCGGGTGCCCGACCATGGCAAGCTGGCGCCTTGGCGTCTGATCACCATCGAGGGCGAAGCGCGCAAAATAGCGGGGCAAAAACTGGCGGATCTGGTTCAGTCGCGCGACCCTGAGGTAAGCGAAGAGATGTTGGACGCCGAACGCACACGCTTTCTGCCTGCACCGATCACGATTGGTGTCATTTCTTCGGCCCAAGATCATCCGAAAATTCCAATCATCGAACAGCAGTTTTCGGCGGCGTGTGTGTGCTTCAACCTTGTTCACGCGGCGCATGCATTGGGTTTTGCCGCGCATTGGGTAACGCGTTGGTACGCGTTTGACGCGGAAGCAAGTGCCATTTTTGGGGCAAAGGAAGGCGAGTTTTTCGCTGGGTTTGTGCATATTGGCACCCCAACAACTCATTTGGGCGAACGTCCGCGGCCTGAGCTTGCCGATATTGTAGAAAGTTGGGTTGGTTAATTCAAAGTTAACTCGATTCAGCTTTTGTTAAGACAATGAAAGTCGAGTGCGCCTAATGAGCGGTGTTAAACCCATTGCTGTTCCTGCTCCTTTGAGCAAAGCAATCGCCAGTGCTGGCGATCGTAACGGCGTGGACTTTGACTATTTGCTGCAAACGGCAATCCGCGAAAGTTCCCTTAATCCAAGCGCAAAGGCCAAAACGTCGAGCGCGGTTGGGTTGTTTCAATTCATCGAAGGCACTTGGCTTGAGGTGATAAAGGAAGAGGGGCCACGTTTAGGCTATGGTGCGGTCGCGGATAAGATTGAGCGAAGCTCCAACGGATATCGCGTATCTGACCCCAAAATGCGTGACGCCATACTGTCTTTGCGTGAAGACCCGGCCATGGCTGCAGACCTCGCGGCAGCTTTTACGCGGCGCAATGGCGATTATTTGGCCAATAAATTTGGGCGAATGCCTTCTGCGGGTGAACTCTATATCGCCCACTTTATGGGCGCGCGCGGTGCCGAAAAGTTCTTTGAGCTTGGCCTTTCAAAGCCCAATCAAAGCGCCGCCGCGCATTTCCCAACCCAGGCACGTGCGAACAAAGCGATCTTTTTTGATGGTGGTCGCGAGCGGTCGATCAAGGAGGTTTATCAAGTTTTGGTCGCAAAGCACAAAGCTTTGGGGACAGCTAAGTCTCAGACCGCGACAGCGCAATTTCAGGTGCAACAATTGGCGGAGAAATCCAGCCAACCACTTATCTCCGGCGCGCAACCGATCACCTTTGAATCGCTTTATCGCACGGCTTATCAAAACGATCTGCCAAGCCGCTATTCTGGCACGACAGCGCCCAAAACGAACGAGGCGAGTGAGGCCGATTTGGATCGTGCAAAACAGTTCTTTTCCCGTTATAGCGACAATTAGTCGATCCGCCATTTTATGGTGAACACTTCATTAAATGTTGTTCGGTAGTTTTATCGCAGTGGCATTGTTGTGTTGTGTAAAGGCGTATTTGTGCTGGGATTTCAAGAATATCATGATCTTTCCCAATCCGCACATGCGGAAGAGCGGGGGCGTGCAGCACGCATCGCCGCGCGTGCTTTTTTGGAGCATGATGGACCAGCAGACGAGCAAGCAGCGCTTTATGCCGCAGTGCTCAGTTTTCTTGATGACAGTTCAGTAAAAGTTCGCGCCGCGCTGGCGTTCGAATTATTGCGCGCCGAAAATGCGCCGCGACCAGTGATGTTTGCCCTTGCGCAGGATGAGCCGATCATCGCGGCAGCGGTTGCGCAATTCTCGCCCGTTTTGCTTGAAAGTGATCTGATGTCGATTATGGGAGCGGGCGAGCAAAGTGTAATTCGCGCGATTGTTAGTCGGCCGACATTGGGTGCGGTTCTAATCAAGCAGCTCATTGAACTATGCAATCGGGAAATCGATTTGGCATTGATCTGCGGTGAATGTCACGATTTGGATGGCGATAGCTTGATTGTTCTCGCGGACCGGTGGTGTGACGACGCGCGGATGCGAGGCGCTTTGCTGGATCGCGAAGACCTGCCGGTCGCCGCGCGCTTTTTGCTGGTTGAGCGGGTTGCGGATGATCTTTCGGCGATGCGCATTGTTAAAGGCAGCATACACAAAAAGCGATTGAACCGTTTGATGCGCGATTCTGTCGATAAGCTGGCAACAGGTTTGGTGTCAGGCACACCGACAGGCGAACATCTCGATTATGTCGAAGCGCTTTTTGCTTCCAACCGCTTGACGCCAAGACTGCTTATCCATTCGCTTGTGAATGGGCGTACCTTGTTTTTCGCGACGGCAATTTCGGTGCTGACCGAGCTTGCCGTTGAAAAAACATCGGCGCTGCTGCAATCCGGCACGCGCCGCGCGATGCATGCTCTTTTTGTTCGATGCGGCTTTGAGCAGGGATTGAGCAATTTGATGGTGAGACTTGTGCTTGCCGCCCGTGAGCATCACTTAGAAGAAGACGTCGCAGCGCGACACTTTGTCGTTTCGCAGATGATTTCTGCGTTGATTGATGAGTTTGATGGCCAGATCCCTGAGGGGCTGGAAACGGTGTTTGCTTATCTCAACGAGCAAAACGTCGCGCTGGCACGTGAAGCCGCGCGCGGCGTGATGGCAAGTTTTGTCGCAGAATCTGACGAAAACAAAATGCTGCCAGATGCGCAGCTGCGTGATAGCCAATTGGCGCTCACCGCCGCCTAAGTTTACCCAAACTGTTCGTTGAGAATACGTTCGTCGAGGCTATGGCCTGGATCAAACAATAGTGTCACGCCATGCGACCGCGATTCGTGAACGCTGACTTCAACAACATCTTGTATGGCAAGACTATCCGCCACGGCGTTTACCGGGCGCTTTTCAATCTCGCGAATCTTAAACGTCACTTCTGCGCGGTTCGATAGAATTGCGCCGCGCCACCTTCTTGGTCTGAATGGTGAAATTGGCGTCAAAGCGAGTAGGGGTGCTTCAATGGGCAGAATAGGGCCGTGCGCCGATAAATTATACGCTGATGAGCCAGCCGGCGTTGCGATAAGCACTCCATCGCACACCAGTTCGTTCAACCGCGCTTTGCCGTCCACATGAATTTCGATCTTTGCTGCTTGGTGTGACGCACGTAGCAACGACACTTCGTTTAGCGCCAGAGCGCTGAACTCTTCGCCATCCTTGTTTTTGGCGCGCATTTGCAGCGGATGGATTTCGGTGGCTTCTGCATTGTTCAATCGGTCATGAAGATCATCGAGCCCAAAATCATTCATTAGAAAGCCGATGGAGCCAAAGTTCATGCCGTAAACCGGGGTCTTTGCATCCATGACGCTGTGCAAGGTTTCGAGCATCAGGCCATCGCCGCCCAACGCGACAATAACATCGGAATCTTTTTTGGCGCAGTTGCCATAAACATTCACAATTTCACCAAGCGCTTTTTGCGCTGCTGGCGCATTGGATGCGACAAAGCAGATGTTTTTCTTGTTGGTACTGGCCACAATGCTGGTCCTAAATGCTTCGGTTTCGGTCAGCACGTTGCCATAGACTGAACCGGCTTTCAAAGTACAATTTAGCCGCAACTGGTCCAGCCGATTGACGAAGCGAAAAAAAGATCGATATTTTTGAAAAACATGCTTGCACGTGGTCGCGAGTTTAGGTATCAAGCGCGCGTTGCCGGTTTAGCTCAGTTGGTAGAGCAACTGATTTGTAATCAGTGGGTCGGGAGTTCAAGTCTCTCAACCGGCACCACTTTTCCCCTAAAACTGATGTCAAATTGTTGCAGCTTGATGACGATTAACTTGTCGTTAGGGCTGACTCCAATTTCTCCCTCATATTTTGCTTGGCGTTAGGTTTGCCGTTAACGGGCGTAGCGTATGCTCAAAACCTCGTAATATCCGGGGTTAGAAATCGTGCTGTCAGAAACGGCTTTGATATTGTTGGGAGCATTTGGTGGGCTAGGTGTTGGTACCTTTGCCAGCATGCGCATCTTGGCTGAGCGCAGCAATCCCCTCGACAATCGGAAAAAACTTTCTGCGCGCCTTCGTAAACTCCGTGATGATCATGCGTTGCTGAAACTCGTTGTGCAGCACGCGAATGACGGCATTCTCATTCAAGACCTTGCAGGCCACATCGAGTGGTGTAATCCGGCTTACTCGCGGCTGACGGGTTACTCAATTGACGAGATAACCGGCAAAAAGCCACAAGAGTTTATCTTGCCGCCGCACATGCGACCATCTCGAGAAGAAATTGCATCGTTTCGCTACGACATTTCCTCCGGTGTGCTGGAAGATTTCGAGAGCATTCGCAATGTCCGCAAGGACGGCACTGTGTTTTGGAATCAGCTCAGTTTTGCTGTTGCTGAGTTTGCGGACGGTGCTGAACCGAAAGTCGTTGTTATCGCGCGCGATATTACTGAACAGGTAGAGCGCGAAAAGAGCCTAAAATTGTCAGAATCGCGTAACCGCGCTTTGGCGGAAATCGATTCCCTTACACAACTGCCTAATCGCTTAAAATTGACCCAATATTTGGAAGAGCAGGTCAACACGGCACGTGTTGCAAATAAAGATTTGGGTGTTTTGCACATCGATCTGGATCGCTTTAAGTCAATCAATGACACGATGGGCCATGCCGCTGGCGACAAGGTTTTGATGCACACAGCAAAAGAGATGCTGCGCATTGTTGGCAAAAAGGGTTTTGTCGGTCGATTTGGCGGCGATGAGTTTTTGGTCGTCTGCCCGGGCGTTGAGAATTTTGCCACATTGCAAACGCTTGCCGAAGAAATACTCGCGGCGCTCGAAGAGCCGTTTAAGTGGAACGACAAGCTGTTGCGCTTTGGTTGCAGCATCGGCGCGGCGATGATGGGCAAAAATGCTCAAACCGCAAACGATCTGATCAAACATGCAGATGTTGCCCTCTATGAGGTGAAAAAGCGCGGCCGGCACGGCGTTGCTTGTTTCAATGATGCGCTTGGCTTGATTTACGAACGGCGGATGACGCTATCAGCTCAATTGGCGCAAGCGATTGAAGCGGACCAGATCGACGTGGATTTGCAGCCGCAATTTAGCCTCGAGAAAAAGCGCGTGCATGGCTTTGAGGCCTTGGTGCGCTGGTACCATCCAGAATTGGGCAAACTTGGCC
>ENA-ORCV01000983-ORCV01000983.1-marine-metagenome-genome-assembly--contig:-NODE-983-length-11702-cov-2.638452_pt1 | contig 11702 bp, 12 predicted proteins | sample MGYA00237779_ERZ508509 | MGnify/ENA primary metagenome ERZ508509 (study PRJEB26180, sample SAMN06268772) | marine metagenome | isolation source: Bioluminescent Bay, La Paraguera, Puerto Rico | place... | reverse complement strand
CAATTTTGGACATATGGTTCCCGCAATCTGTTTCGCGCGAGGGTAGGGAATGGCAGCGGGAGGTGCAACATCACAAAACGCTTTTTCCGTCCTTCGATTGTGGATTTTACGTGTGATTCTGCGATAGTTTTGAGCCGGAACCCAAACCAGGATGAGTTATGCATATGCCCAAACCGCTAATCGCGATTTTGCTTGATGAAAACACCAGCGATGGCGGCAGCGCATATGCGATTGGCAAGCGCTATTTCGAGGCGGTGCAGCGTGTTGGTGGGCGGGCAATTGGTCTGCCGTTTGATCCGGAACTGGTCGACTGGGCTATCGCCAATTGTGATGGCTTGCTGTGTCCGGGAGGGCGGTTTGCGTTTTTGCCGGAGCATTATGCCTATGGTTTGACGCCGCGATCGCCTAAGTCAGATCGTCTGCAAACGGAAATGATGTTGATTGACGCGTTTTTGCGCGAAGACAAGCCTGTGCTTGGCATTTGTTCGGGTATGCAGCTGCTGGGTTGTTTGCACGGTGCAAAGATGACCCCAGATTTGCTCGAGACTGAAAAGGTATCAACACCGCACGATGAAGCGGGACGGCGGCACAATGTTGCAGTTGAAGTGAATTCTCGACTGTTTGAAATTCTTGAGCTGTCAGAATTCCAAGTGAACACTTACCACAGCGAAGCGCTTGTTAGCGTAGGTGAGGGAACAACAATATCAGCCCGTTCAGATGACGATCTGATTGAAGCAATTGAGTTGCCAGACAAACGTTTCGCGATAGGCGTGCAGTGGCACCCGGAACGAGATGACTTGCCCCAAGACCCGTCATCCAAGCTTTTTAAAGCGTTTGTTGACGCTTGTCGCGGCGCTAACTGATCCAGTCAGCAAAGTCGTCCGATCGCATCACTTTTTTGATCGCGTTGGCGCCAGATTGCGATTGCAGTTGGAAAGGCGCGCGGGTGGGGCCACAATCGACGCCAATGGCTTGCATGGCAACTTTGACACCCGGCAGCACGCCGGTTTCGAATAACAATGTCACGAACTGTTGCGACTTTGACTGGAGACGTCGCGCCAACTCAAGGTCACCACTTTGCGCGGCCTCAAAAAGACGAACATATAGCTTTCCGAGAACATTGTAGGTTGTGCCAATTCCGCCATCGACGCCTAGTGCGGCGGCGGACAAGAAAATCTCGTCAAAACCGAAGTAAAATGTCTTGTCAGGACAGGCGGTTTGCAAGCGGCACATCTTGAACAAATCACTAGAAGTGAATTTTACACCCATCACATTTTGTAGCTGTAGTAATTCAGTCAAAACTGCATCAGGAATTGGGCGGCCGGTGCGGATGGGCACTTCATAGACAATAAGTGGCAGATCTGTCGCGCTGCTCAGCACGCGATAGTATGCGAGAATTTCTTGATCTGAAAACGGATAGGCATGTGGCGGGAGCGCGCTAAGGGCGTGGTAACCGCGATCTTTTGCTGATTGCGCAAGCCTTACGGAATCGCGCAAATTTGGAGCGCCAACATGAGCAATGAGTGTGCAGTCGTGATTTTTAGCGTTTTCGGCCACTACGGCTTGTTGGTCTAACAATTCATCAACTGTGAAAAGACCAGATTCTCCGCTGCTGCCGCCAACATATATGCCCTTAAGACCCTGTCTTAAAACGTATTCGTCGATGTTACGCTGGCGCTCGGGCGAAAACTCGCCATTGTCAGAAATGCCGGAAATCAAAGCCGCATACATTCCTTTGAACTGATTCATCGCCATATCTCATCCCTTATGTGATGTGCGCCATAGCTGTTGCGCAGATTTGTTATATCGTCTTTCCAAAATAGATACTTTTAATTTTTTTGTTTGACAAGAATAATATTTGGTAATACCAAAAGGAAAATTTGGTTAAACAAGCGCTTGAGTGACCTCACCTGTCACGTGTACTTATGAGGCGTCATTGTTTGCCAAAGGAGGACTGAATGACGATGCGAGAAAATCAGATGCAGGAGCCACGGCGCGCAGCCGATGCGATTGCTGATGCGCTGATCGCACAAATTCGGGACGAGTCTATTCAAATAGATGAAGCGCTACCCACAGAGCGCGAACTCTGTGAGCGTTTCAATGCGTCGCGACCTACGGTGCGTGAGGCATTGTCTCAAATGCAAATGCGCGGTTATGTGCATACAGGTGGGGGGAAACGCCCGCGTGCTGCACGGCCATCTATCCAGGCGGTGTTAATGAGCACCGGTTCGCACCTGCGAGAGATATTGGGAGACGCCGAAAGCGCTGCCCATCTTGAGCAGATGCGTCAATTCATTGAGGCAGGGGCGGCACGCGAAGCGGCCAATCGTGCTGACAATGTACAAATTGTGAAGTTGCAAACTGCCCTGGAAGCGAATTTCGCGTCCATCGGCACGTCGGACTTTCCGTCGACGGACATTGCGTTTCATCGCGCCATTGTTTCGGTGGTTGGAAACCCTGTGATTTTGAAACTTCACGACATGTTTGTCAGTGCCATGTTGGAGCAACGCCCAACCAAAGCCGACGCTCAAAAGCATGACACCATTGCGTATGAGGAACATCGCGCAATCTATCAAGCAATTTTGGACGGCGATGTGGTGACCGCCACAAATGTGATGGAAAAGCACTTGGCGCGTTCATATCGCGCACGTTTGCGGGCGCCTCAACATGCGCCACTCAGCGACAACTTTCTTTCAACCGAACAGGAAACACCAACCTGATCAAACGGCAAAGCTTGTCTTTGCCATTCATCAAGACGGAGGAAATGATGAAAAAAACTAAAGGCATCTTGGCTGGTCTATCAGCTATTTTGTTGGCAACGGCAAGCGCACAAGCTGCGACTGAGCTCACTTTTGGCATGCAAGACAATGAGGTCTCTAACGTTTATCAAGGCACACTAGAGTTCAAAGAGCGTCTGGAAGCACTTTCTGGCGGTGAAATGACCGTAAAACTGTTCCCATCTGCAACTTTGGGTGACTTCAAGGCAATGGTTGCTCAAGTGCAGGCTGGCGAGTTGGATATGGTTATGACTGGTTACCCAGACATGAGCTACACAATTCCTGAGCTGAAACTTGTTGGCGCGCCATATGTGGTCTCAGACTACAACCACCTTAAGCGCATCATCGCGGGTCCTTGGGGCCAAGAAATGGACGCAAAGTTCCAAGAACAAGGCGTGAAGCTATTGGATGTTTGGTACTACGGTACACGTCAGACAACATCTAACCGCGCGATCAACTCTATTGATGACATGAAGGGCTTGCGCCTACGTACACCTGGCGTACCTTTCTTGATTGCATATGCAGAAAACACTGGCGCAACACCAGCGCCTGTTGCGTTCCAGGAAGTGTATCTCGCGCTTCAAACCAACCAGGTGGACGCTGAAGAGAATCCATTGCCAACAATTGAAGCAATGAAATTCTACGAAGTGCAAAGCCACATTGCGATGACTAACCACTTCATTGCGTCAGCAGCAATTCAGATTTCTAAGTCGACTTGGGACGGCTTTTCAGACCAAGAAAAAGCATGGGTTCAGGCAGCGGTTATGGCTGGCGGCGAAAAGTCAAATGGTATGACATTTGAAGCAGAAGCAAAGCTGGTTGAAACGTTCAAAGAGCGTGGCTTGGAAATCACTTACCCAGATCTCGCACCATTCCGTGCGGCGATGAAGCCTTATTACGACGAGCTAGAAGCCGAATTCGGTGCTGGCTCAATTGCAAAAGTAATTGGCGAATAACTCCCTCGGATTGGGGCTTGAACACCCCAGTCCATTCAATTGAGGTTTGATCGATGAAGCCAAAGTCCAAATATAGTTTTGAAGGTAGCGTAGCGACGGTGATTTTCATCATCTTGTTGGCCGTTGTACTGCTACAAATTGTTGGGCGCACGGACTTTGTGGTCGGACCAGTTTGGACCGAAGAGCTTGCACGATGGCTCTGGGTCTGGATGGCCTTTTTAGCCATTGGTGAGGTTGAACGCACCGATGCGCAGCTCAACATGGGATTCCTAACCGAGCTGTTGAAGCGAAAAATTCGTGTTGCATTGTTCACGGTGATTGACCTGGTTTACTTAGCCGTGATGTGCAACCTGAGCTGGATCGGGTATAAAACGGTGCTGCGCACAATGCGCAATGAATCCGTCACCCTCCCGGTGCCCGATGCAGCCCTTTACGCGTCAGCATTTATTGCGTCATTCCTTATCATTTTCCGAATTATTCAGCGCCTAAATGGCCGCAGAAAAGAGCTTTTGAGCAAGGAGCCGCAGTCATGACGCTTGCAATTATTGGCCTTGGTTGGCTGTCGCTTGTGCTCATCGGGGTGCCGATTGGCGTCGCTATGATTTTCGTGTCGATGGGCTACTTTTATTACTCTGGGCTTGGATTGGCCTTTGCTGTGCAACGCATGGTTGAAGGGCTCAACAGCTTTCCAATGCTCGCTGTACCATTCTTCATTTTGGCGGCAGCGATTTTAAATTCGTCGCGCATTACGCACCATTTGTTTGGTTTTGCGCGCGCACTTGTAGGGCATATCACGGGCGGTCTTGGCCACGTTAATGTTCTGGCATCACTCTTCTTCTCGGGAATGTCAGGCTCCGCTTTAGCGGACGCCGGCGGCTTGGGAAAAATGGAAATCGAAGCAATGCGCGAGGCGGGGTACGATGACGGTTTTGCCGGATCTGTCACTGCTGCATCTTCGATGATCGGGCCGTTGGTTCCGCCATCAATTACAATGGTTCTTTACGGTGTCGTTTCCAACACATCTATCGGCAAACTGTTTCTTGGTGGCATCGTGCCGGGCGTTATGTGCGCACTAGCGCTGATGGCGATGGTCTATTTCATCGCGAAAAAGCGCGCTTACCCTGTTGATGTGCGGCCATCGAAAAGAGAAGTTGGACAGCTTTTCGTTAAGTCGTTTCCGGCCTTGTTTACCCCAGTGGTGATCGTAGGCGGTATCTTCAGCGGGCTGTTTTCGCCCACAGAGGCGGCTGCAATCACTGTCGTATACGCCATTGCTATCGACTTGATTTTTTACCGCGAGCTCACCTTTAAAGGTCTTTGGGATTCGCTTTACGAAACAACGGCGACCGCGGCATCTATCGCGACAATAATCGCTGGGGTAAGTCTGCTTGGCTACGTGCTGGCGCGTGAGCAGGCGCCGCAGCAGATCGCTCAAATGTTCCTCACAATTGCAAATGACCCAATCTCGTTTTTGATTGCCGTCAATCTGATGATCTTTGTTTTGGGATGTTTCATCGAGTCGCTCGCGATCCTTTTGATCGTCGTGCCAATTCTCGTACCTATCGCTGCTGGATTCGGCATCGATCCTGTGCATTTCGGCATTATTGTCGTTCTCAACCTAATGATTTCAATCCTTACGCCGCCGATGGGCATGGCCTTGTTTGTGGTCGCGCAGGTTGGTGAAATTCCATACCAAAAATTGGCAAAGGCGGTTTTGCCTTGGCTATTGCCGCCTGTTATTGTGCTTACTCTTGTTTGCGCATTCCCAGTTCTTGCAACTGGTCTGCCTAGCCTCATGGGGTAAGAATGGACATTTTGGAGCGGTTGCGCGGCGGGTTGGTCGTGTCGTGTCAGCCCGTTGACAATGGGCCGATGGATGACCCTGCTATTGTTGCAGCCATGGCACAAGCCGCGGTTGCCGGCGGCGCGGTTGGGTTGCGCATTGAGGGCGTCGAAAATCTGAAAGCAACGCGTGGCAAAGTGAATGTGCCGATCATTGGCATCGTGAAGCGCGATCTGACCAACACTGATGTTCGCATCACGCCCTTTATTCGCGATGCAGAAGCGCTGATTGATGAAGGTGCGGACATTGTGGGTTATGACGCAACAAATCGTTCTCGACCTGATCCGAAAGAAGCGGTGCTTCAGATGATCTTGAGTGCCGGCAAGCTTGCAATGGCAGATTGCAGCACGCTCGAAGACGCAAGAGAAGCCGTTGCGCAAGGTGCTTCAATTGTTGGATCAACCCTGTCCGGCTATGTGGGTGAAAATGCGTCATCAACAACGCCACCCGATTTCGCGTTACTGAGCCAGCTTTCAAAGCTAGATGCGTTTGTGATGGCAGAAGGGCGCTACAACACGCCCGAATATGCGCGAGAAGCGATCGCGGCCGGAGCTGACAGTGTCACAATTGGCAGCGCGTTGACGCGCCTTGAAATTGCAACCAGTTGGTTTGTGGATGCGCTCAAATGATTAAACGCGAGGAGCTCAACGGTTTCGCGGTCGATCTTGGCGGGACAAAGCTTGCGGCCGCGCGTATTGAGCGGGGGCAGCTTGTCGAGCGTAAGCAGACAACAACCGCAACTGACGCTGACGCAAATGCGCAGTGCGAAGCGATGCGTGACCTATTAGGCGAAATCGGCTGGACAGACGAACCAGTCGGTATTGCCGTTGCTGGGCGTGTCACCGCCGACGGGCATTGGTCTGCTGTGAATAAAGGCACGCTAACCAATCTTGGCGAAGTAGCCTTTCGCAATGTTGTACGCCAGCTACTCGGCGTGCCCGTTTCGCTCGCGAACGACGCTCTGGCCGCCGCAACTGCTGAGGCGCATATTGGCGCAGGCGTTGGCATCAAGAACTTCGCCTATATCACAATCTCCACGGGCGTCGGCGGGGGCATTGTAATCGACGGAAATCCACTGACCAGCCAAAACGGTCTTGCTGGTCATATCGGGTTCATGTCCAGTCGGCTTGGCGACAAAAGATGTGGTTCCGGACGTTTGGGTACGGTCGAAAGTGTTGCTGGCGGCAGGGCAATCGCAGCACTCGCGCTTGAAAAGGGTCATGACGTCGAAAACGCTAAACAAGTATTTGATGCTGCGCTGAACGGTGAGACATGGGCACACGGCATAGTGGATCAGTCGGCGAACGCAATCTCGATCCTGATAGCTGATTTGACCTCGTTGCTCGGCCTTGAGCGCGTCGCCCTCGGTGGCTCCATTGGTTTGGCGCAAGGCTATTTGGAACGGGTCCAAGCGCATTTGAACGAAGAACCTGCATTGTTTCGCCCACAATTGATGCCAGCCGCTTTGAGGCAAGATAGCGCATTGCTGGGCGTTCTTCAGTTAGATAGAACCGGGGCCGTCATTTAGCGAAGACTAAAAAACTGCTGCATGTACGTGTTTTTGACGTTATAAGCCCGGGGTCTACAGAAGTTTGAGAGCATTTGATGAACCCTAAAGCGCGCACATTTTCAGTGGCACCGATGATGGACTGGACTGATCGGCATTGTCGGTTTTTTCACCGCCATTTGTCGCGTCATGCTCTATTGTTCACTGAGATGGTCACAAGCGCGGCGCTCATTCGGGGCGGTGCGGATTGGCTGTTGAACTACAATGATGAAGTTGAGCATCCGATTGCGGTGCAGCTGGGCGGTTCCAATCCAAAGGAGCTAGCTGAGGCGACTGCGCTTTGCGAGAAGTTCAACTATGACGAGATCAACTTAAATGTTGGCTGTCCATCGGACCGCGTGCAATCAGGGCGCTTTGGGGCTTGCTTGATGGCCGAGCCAGAACTTGTGGCCGAATGCGTGCGCGCGATGCGCGACGCGACGGATCGCCCAGTAACGGTAAAATGCCGAATTGGCATTGATGATCAAGACAGCGAAGCGGACCTCAAAATCTTTGTTGATCACATGCTTGAGGCAAAGGTCGATGCGCTTTATGTCCATGCGCGAAAAGCTTGGCTGAAAGGTCTTTCGCCAAAAGAGAACCGCGAAATTCCGCCGCTCGATTATGACCGCGTTTATCGCTTGAAAGAACATGTGAGCGAATTACCATTGATGATCAATGGTGGCATTGAAACCATTGCGCAATGCGAGGAGCATTTGACCCATCTGGATGGGGTGATGCTTGGTCGGGCAGCCTATCACAATCCGGGCCTGCTGCGTGACGTGGATGCTAAGTTCTATGGCGATGATGCGCCGGTCATTTCACTTGAATCACTTTGTGAAGTCATGACGAATTATGCTGAAATTCAAATGACTAAAGGCGCGAAATTGAATCAGATTGTTCGCCACATGTTGGGTCTCGGATTTGGCAAGCCAGGTGCGCGGCGCTATCGGCAATTGCTGACGGTTGAAGCGGTGAAGCCGGGGGCTACACCGCAACTGATCGCGGATGCATTTGAGATTTTGCACGCGGCAGAACAACTCGCAGAAGCGAGTTAGGGGTACGATCCTAGTCTTTAAGCTCAAGCGCGTCTTTGCTAACGGTGAACGAGCTGAGAGTTTCCAAATAGGTCATGCCAAGTAAGCTTGTTTCGAGCTGTCCGCGTTGCGCCACCAGCGCTGGAATATTCTCCCGCACAATGCCCCCAACCTCGATACGATTGAGGCGGGTGAGGGCGGCTTCTGTTTCGCCATTGGCTGTGCGCACGGGCACGATGTAGCTGAGGCGTTTTATATCAATGCCTGCGCGTTGCGCGTCTTCCACGGTCAGCACAACTGATGTGGCACCCGTATCAAAGATGAAGCGCGTATTGGCTTCGTTGACGCTCCCATTCACCACGAATGAGCCGGACATTGATCGTGTAAAACGAACACTGTCGCCGCTTTCTGACACATAGGCGGTGCCCGGACTGAGTTGAGAAATCAAGCGAGAGCCATAACGCTCAAGATCGGTGCGATAGCTATACCCAAAAATCACGAGGGCGAAAATGCCAACCCACATGATGCTGCCTGCAACGATTTCATTTAGTCGAACACGCCGACCAAAGGTCCCGCCTGCAACGAGCACGAGAACCGCGACCATAGCAACGAGCGAACCAAACTGATCTTGTTCCAGCCCGATTAGTGTGCCGGCATCTGAAGCGATAAGGAAAGACAGACCAACTGCGACGAGTAGGGCCATTCCAACGAAAAACATATATGTCTCCTTTGCGCCCCCGCGCGTGATGCGAACGAAAAAACCTGCGAACAGTTTATCAGATCGCTGTCATCATCATAAAGGAAGACAATATGGCAATTTCAAGGGTTAACTGTGTCGCGCCGATAGTATCGCCAGTTTGTCCTTTTATGAGTCTCGCCATCAGCGCCTTGCATCCTTCAAAAACGAAGAAGATCACAATGAGGGTGATCAGCCAGCGGAAGAACCCAACAAACGGGACACAAAAGAGAAACGAAATCGCTAGCGCGAGCGCAATGCCAATTGAGGCGGCGGGTAGGGGCAATTGCCCTGCACCCGCAGACACGCCATCTGCGCGGGCGGGCGGCAACTGCGCGGCGATCAATGTCGCGATTGAGCGTGCCAACACGCTACTTGCCAACCAAATAGAAGCGGCAGCAACCGGAGAGATTGCCGCCATCGTGGCAAGCGCAAAAATACGCAACGTGAACGGGATCACAATGCCTAGTACGCCATAGGTGCCGTGTCGGCTGTCATGCATGATTTCGAGTTTTTGCGCGATGGTCTTGCCACCAAAAAGCCCATCCATGGCATCTGCAAAAGCGTCTTCTGCCATAGCGCCGGTCAAAATGGCAGATAAACCAACAGCAACAACGGCCGCGAATAACGGCGACAGTCCTATTGCAGACAAGATTAGCAGCACCATTGCGGGAACGATCCCGACAATCAGGCTAACAAAGGCGAGCGGGCGCACCATGGTCGCAAAATCAAACTTTGAATGGTCCAATTCGCCCGTTGGCAGTCGCGAGTAAAAGCTTATGCCCATCAATAATGCGCCGGCAAACGGACCGTGGGTCGGCAGGTTTTCCTCATCGAGGTTGTCATTTGTTGCGGAAGGCGGCGACGATTTTGCGCTATTGTCCAATTGCAATTCCTCGTGAGTGGGGTAGAAAAGCGACCCAAAGTTTTCATTTACCGAGTCGGATAGCATGACCAACGCTGCGCAAAAAAGCCCTTTCGCTGATTTTGAAGAATTGTTGCAACTTCTGCCTATGGGCAGCGAGCAAGCTGTGGAAGAGGTGCGTAAGCGCGACGCGCAGTTGACCAAGCCTGCAGGTTCGCTCGGCGAGCTTGAAAAAATGGTCGAGTTTTTGGCGCGCTGGCAGGAAAAAGCGCAGCCGACACTCAATAATCCAATGGTCGCGATTTTTGCAGGTAACCATGGTGTAACGGCTCAGGGCGTTTCGGCATTCCCTGCCGAAGTGACCGCGCAAATGGTTGCAAACTTCACCAATGGCGGCGCGGCAATTTCTCAGATCTGTGCGGTGAACGAGATCAATCTTAGGGTCTTTGAATTGGCACTAGAAGTGCCAACAGGTGACTTTACCCAAGAAGCGGCGATGGACGACAAAACCTGCGCCGCAACGGTTGCCTACGGCATGGAAGCGATTGCTGGTAAACCGGACTTGCTGTGCATTGGTGAAATGGGCATCGGCAACACAACAGCGGCCGCAGCAATTTATGCTGGCCTTTACGGTGGCTCGGGTGACGCGTGGGTTGGACGTGGCACTGGTGTTGACGATGAGGGGCTAAAGCGTAAAGCCGATGCAGTTGATCGTGGTTTGGCGCTGCACCGTGAACATTTTGAAACGCCGATGGATGTGCTTGCGCGCGTTGGTGGTCGCGAAATTGCAGCCATGGCCGGTGCGATCATTGCTGCACGTCACAACAAGATCCCAGTGATCGTGGATGGTTTCGTGGCAACATCTGCCGCCGCTGTTGTCCACGCGGCAAACCCGTTGGCCATTGATCATTGTATATTTGCGCACCAATCTGCTGAAGCGGCGCACGCCAATGTGCTTAAAAAGCTAGGTAAGGCGCCATTGTTTGATTTGGGTATGCGCTTGGGCGAAGGGTCCGGCGCAGCGGTTGCAGCATCCATCGTCAAGACAGCACTTCATGTGCATGAAAACATGGCGACTTTTGAAGAAGCAGCGGTTGCCGGGCAGAACGCTTAAGCGTTAGCCCTTGGCGTAAATTTCGAGCTTACGGCGCTTTTTGACAGGTGCCATTGCGTTCATCACCCGAGATTTCGGGAATGTGGCGATGGCCTCTGTGCCAAAGCGGAGCTTTGAGAAAAGATCGAAGCGCCCTTGGTGCAGTTCCATGATCTTTTGGACGATTGGCAAGCCAAGACCTGCGCCTTGCTCAGCCGTTTTCGCCGCCAGCGAGCCTTGTCCAAATGAGGACAATACGGTTGCAATTTCATCTTCAGGGATGCCAGGGCCATTGTCGCGAACAGACATAAGTTGCGTGCCGCTTTCGCCTTCGCCGATTTTGAAGATGATCTTGCCGCCTTCAGGCGTGAACTTGATCGCGTTTGACAAAAGGTTCAGACAAATCTGACGAATAGCGCGTTCGTCACCCCACAGTTTTGGCAGCTCATGATCAAACTCGGCCGCAAGTTCGATGCTTTTCGAGCGCGCGCGAATTTCCAACATACGGCGACAATCTTCGCCAATATCAACCAGCGAAATGGCCTCTTCATTAAGATCGTATTTGCCTGCCTCAATGCGCGATAGGTCGAGAAGTTCGTTGATGAGGTTGAGCAAATGCTCGCCTGATGCATGAATGTCGTTTGAGTAGTCCTTATACTGCTCATTCTGCATCGGGCCGAGCAGCTCAGATTTCATCACTTCAGAAAAGCCAATAATCGCATTCAATGGCGTGCGCAATTCGTGGCTCATGGTGGCCAAGAAGCGAGATTTCGCGATATTTGCCTGCTCCGCTTGGCGTCGCGCTTCGTCAGACATGAGCTTTGCTTCTTCAAGTTCGTAAATCAAAAC
>ENA-ORCV01000982-ORCV01000982.1-marine-metagenome-genome-assembly--contig:-NODE-982-length-11715-cov-2.797388_pt1 | contig 11715 bp, 9 predicted proteins | sample MGYA00237779_ERZ508509 | MGnify/ENA primary metagenome ERZ508509 (study PRJEB26180, sample SAMN06268772) | marine metagenome | isolation source: Bioluminescent Bay, La Paraguera, Puerto Rico | place... | reverse complement strand
TAGGGAATGGCTTCCATGTAGAGCAGCGGATCGTCCATGTCGCGCACTTCGGTTTCCCAGCGCTGCACTGGGGCAAGGCCGGCATTATAGGCGGCCATGATCTTGGGCAGCTTGTTGCGCGTGGCGGCAGTATTCTGGAGCATTTCCAGATTGCGCTGACCGAAGGCGAGATTGGTGCGCGGTTCGAAGATGTCGACCTGGTCGGGACCAAGTTCCAGGCGGGGCGCATGCTGGCGCACGGTGATGGGCGTGATCTGCATCAGGCCCTGCGCATTGGCAGGGCTAAGCGCGCTGGCGCGGAAGTTCGATTCCTGCAGGATATGAGCATAGGCGAGCGCCGGATCGACACGCCAGCCGTTAAGCGGCGTCCAGCGTGGGGCAGGGTAGGCGCTGGCGGGATCGGCACGGCCACCGACGGGCGCGTTATAGGCCATATAAAGCTGGGTTTGCGGAAGGCCGAGGTCGCGCGCGAGGCGGGACAGCGCTTCGTAATCAGACGGATCGCCGATCTTGGCCTGGTGCAGCAGGACTGCGCTTGAAAGCACATCCTCATCGATTTCCATCAGCGCCTTGGCGATGCGGACATTCTGGTGACGGGAGAGACGTTGCCAATCCTCGGTCGTGAGATCTGCCTGTGCGCTGCGTCCGGGAAGATTTCGCCCGAGTTGCTCCGCGGCGAGCATACCGTAGAGCGTCTGGTCATTGCCCGCGGCTTCGGCGAGCAATTGCGATGACAGATGCGGCTGGCGACAGCGCAGTGCGGCGCGACTGCCCCAATAGAGCGCAGCCGTGCGCAATTCGACATTCTCGGCGAGAGCGGCGGAGCGGCGGAAGCTTTGCTGCGCTTCCTCGCAATCATTGAGGCGCCAGGCGGCTAGCCCTGCGACCCATTCGCCTTCCGCCACCCAAGGGCCGCTTCCGGCACCGACCGTTTGCGCCATTGCCAGTGCCTGCACATCCATGTTCTCGATGAAATAGGACCATGCCACGCGTTGCCGCCATTCGGCGCGGGCCTCGGCGCTCAGAAGGGAATCGACACCATCTAGCAGCAGGCGAGCGGTATCCGGATCGTCATTGGTGATCGCTTCGAGGATGCTCGCGCGCACCTCATCGGGCATGGTGGTGTCGTCGATAGTGGCCGGGCGGGTGCGGCGCGGGAAGCTGCCGACAGAGCGCATACGGTTTTCTGTTGGCAGGCGGGGAACCCGGCTGATCCCGCGCGCCTGGCCCAATCGCAGCATTTGCTCCGCCATGGGCAGCTCGCGACCGGTTTCCTGCCATTGCTCTATTTGCCGCCCTTCGACGCGCGGGGAGCGGGCATGGAGATAAAACTCCGCCTGCGCGACGGGATGCAGCAGGCCGCCTTCGCGCTGTCCGAGAAGCTCGGTGACTTCATCCCAATCCTCGCTATCGATGGCGCTGAAGACCGAGCGGTAATAGGCAGCGTCCTCTTCGGACAATTGCGCGGGGGAACCCGAACGCTCGATATGCGCTACGAAATATTCGCGAGACCCCTCTGCCAGTGCCGGTTGGGCAACAAAGCTTGTCGCCAGAAGTGCAACCGCAAGAGCAGCCTGTTTCCTCATCATTACCCCATCCAGTCAAGCCAGCGGCGCCACAGATCGGCACGCAATTTGGCGTTCTGGAGCAAATTCTCCGGAGCGAAGCTTGCCAGTAGCTGAATCGATGTCTCGCCCAGACTCAATTCCGCCACGCCTTGCCGCTTTTCCTGCCCCAAAAGTGGCAGGATATCGCGCCCCAGCACGAGCAGGCGTTTTGGAGAGGCAAGGGCGATGTGGTGGCGGAGGACTTTGCCCATCCCGCTCGCCAGCAAGCTGTCCCAATCGGCCAGCGGCGTATGGCGGGGAAGGACAGAGGCGAAGTAGCTCTTGCCCTCGGCGATCTCCATCGCGCGCAGCATGTTCCTGACCAGAGTGCCTTGCTCGCCGGAGAGCAGGTTCTCGCCATCGCCCGCTTCGGGCATCGGAACCAGCACCATAAGCTCGGCCTGCGGAACCCCGCGTGGCGGAATGCGTTGGAGAGTGCCCGCTGCATCGAGGCTCGCCTCGCGCATCCACCAGCCGTGAAACGCATCGAGTGCCTGCGGCCATTGGGTGGGGTCGTCGCCGATCTGGGAAATGGGAGGTGGTGCGGACTCTTCCGCTGGTTTTGGGGCCTGCTGGGCGGGCTTTGGTGCCCTTGTGGCGCTTTCAACCTCTTTCAGCAGTGTCTCTGGCGCGTCGTGAAAGTCCTGGTCCACGCCGGCCTCGCGCCACCAGTCACAGGCGGCGGCGAACTGTTCTGCCAGTGTGAGGGGTTCCCGACTTTCCATAATCACCTGTCTGCTGCTCTTGACCTCATGCACACCAGCGATCAAGTCCTTTACCCATGATCTACCCTGTTAAGGAGAGCCGCGCATGAGCGAACGCGAGAGCATGCCGGTCGATGTCGTGATTGTCGGTGCGGGCCCCGCAGGCCTTGCGGCCGCGATCCGGCTGAAGCAGCTGAATGACGAGCTGGAAGTGGTGGTCCTGGAAAAGGGCGCCGAGGTGGGCGCGCATATCCTTTCGGGCGCTGTGATCGATCCGCGCGCGCTGGACGAGCTGTTGCCCGATTGGCGCGAGAGTTGCCCAATGGCGGAGGTTCCGGTGACGGAGAACCACCACTGGGTGCTCACCCGGACGGGCAGGTGGACCATGCCGCATCTCGCCCTGCCGCCGCTGATGTCCAACAAGGGCAATTACACCGGATCGCTGGGCAATCTGTGCCGCTGGCTGGCCGAAAAGGCCGAGGAAATGGGCGTGCAGGTCTTCCCCGGCTTTCCGGCAAGTGAAGTGCTGTTTGATGAGGCGGGTAATGTCATGGGCGTGGCGACGCAAGACATGGGCGTTGCCGCCGATGGCAGCCACAAGCCCGAATTCGAACCCGGCATCGAACTGCATGCCAAATACACACTCTTTGCAGAGGGCGCTCGCGGCCATCTGACCAAGCAGATGAAGGCGCGCTTTGATCTGGAGGCCGATTGCGAGCCACAGGTCTATGGTCTCGGCATCAAGGAATTGTGGGATATCGATCCTGCGAAGCATGAGTCGGGCAAGGTCGTCCACACGCAGGGCTGGCCGCTGTCGGAAACGGGCACATGGGGCGGGGGATTCCTGTATCATCAGGCCAATGGGCAAGTGGCTTTGGGCTTTGTCACCGCGCTCGATTACGCCAATCCTTACGTCTACCCCTTCGAGGAATTCCAGCGCTGGAAGACGCACCCGGCTATCCGCGAAGTGCTCGAAGGCGGCAAGCGCGTGGCCTATGGCGCGCGCGCAATTAATGAAGGCGGGTGGCAGAGCGTGCCGAAGCTCGCCTTCCCCGGCGGCGCACTGATCGGTTGTTCGGCAGGCTTCGTGAACGTACCACGCATCAAGGGCACGCATACCGCGATGAAGAGCGGAATGCTGGCGGCGGAGACTATCGTCGATGCCATCACTGCGGGCCGCGAGAAGGACGAGCTGGCGAGCTATGACACCGGCGTCCGCTCCAGCTGGATCGCCAAGGAATTGCAAAAGGTGAAGAATGCCCAGCCGCTCGTCGCCAAGTTCGGCGAGGATCTGGGCACCGTGCTGGCGGGAATCGACATGTGGCTGCGCACGCTGAAGATCCGCCTGCCGTTCACGCTGGGCCATCACAAGGATGCCGACAGCCTGCGCCGCGCCGATCTCTACACGCCGATCGCCTATCCCAAGCCCGATGGGAAGGTGACTTTCGATCGCCTGTCTTCGGTCTTCCTTTCCGGTACGAACCATGAGGAAGACCAACCATGCCACCTGCATGTCGCCGATCTGGAACTGCAGAAGACCAGCGAGCTGGGTGTCTATGCCGGGCCGAGCACCCGCTATTGCCCCGCGGGCGTCTATGAATGGCTGCAGGAGGAAGGACAGGAGCCGAAATACGTCATCAACGCGCAGAACTGCGTCCACTGCAAGACCTGCGACATCAAGGACCCCAACGGCAATATCACCTGGGTCACGCCTGAAGGCGGCGGCGGTCCGGCCTATCCGAATATGTGAGGCAGAGCCGTGTGGATTTACATCATCGCTGCCTTGGTTGCGACCACAATGGGGTTTGGAGCGGGATATCTCTTGCTAGGGTTCTTCTGGGCATTTCTCGGTTGGTGGTGGAAATCGCTCAACCTCTGGCGCGTCGTGCTGGCATTCTACACATTCTACATCTTGAGTATGTTGGTGCTGTTGATCTTTCTGATCGCCACCGATGTTTCTCCAGATTCCAAATATACTTATGACATGGGTGTCCTCATAGTTTCCATGAGCTTGGGATATCTGGCGTTCTTCCTAGTCAACAAGCGCCGATTTGCTCGCAAGAGCGTGGGGTTACGTTGAATCTTCGCGAAACAGCCTATGCCAAGATCAACCTCGCGCTGCATGTGCGGCGACGGCGGGAGGATGGCTTCCACGAGCTGGAGACGCTCTTCGCCTTCGTCGACGCGGGGGATGAGCTGGTTGCGACCTCTTGCGAGGCGGACCGGCTGGAAGTGGTGGGCGAGTTCGCTTCTGCCCTGACCGATCCATTCGACAATATCGTGGCCAAAGCGCTGACTTCGCTTCCGCACCCTGACGGGCTATGTGTCACGCTGCAAAAGAACCTGCCCGTCGCGGCAGGGCTCGGCGGTGGCTCCGCCGATGCGGGGGCGATCTTTCGCATGATCCGCGATGCCTATGGCTTGCCTGATGACTGGCATGAGCGTGCTTCGAAACTGGGTGCCGACGTTCCCGCCTGCGTCGAGAGCATAACGCATATCGGCCTCGGCACAGGAACCGAGGCGCGGGAGGTCGAGAACGACGTGTCCGGAATGGCCGTGCTCCTCGTCAATCCGCGCGTTCCGCTTTCGACAGGCCCGGTGTTCAAGGCGTGGGACGGGCAGGATCGCGGCCCATTGCCTGAAGGGACGGCGCGCGACATTGCGCAAGCCGGGCGAAACGATTTGCGCGATCCCGCCATCGGCCTGTGCCCGCAGATTGCCGATGTGCTGGCGGCGCTCGCAGATACCTCGCCTTGGCTTGCCGAAATGTCTGGCTCGGGTGCTACCTGTTTTGCGCTCTATGAAAGCAGAGCCCACCGGGACGAGGCATCACAGGCCATAGCGAGGCTGGAACCCGACTGGTGGCAGATGGTAGGGGTTTTGCGGTAGCTCCCCCAAACACTAACCTCCGTTCGTCCTGAGCTTGTCGAAGGACTGTTCTTCTTTTTTGCCCGCGCAGCCTCCAGAACAAGGACAACCCTTCGACAAGCTCAGGGTGAGCGGGTAGTGAGGGATTGAGCGAAGTTTATGGACTATCCTTGAAATGCAACCGAGTGCACCAATGAACTTCACTCCTTTCAGACAAATCGGCGTACCCAACCGGCGCGGTATCGTTTCCGTCTGCGATCATGCTTCCAACACTGTGCCCGAAGGGATCAAACTTGGCGTTCCCGAAGGGGCGATGGAAAAGCATATCGCGTGGGATATTGGCACTGCCGGCGTGGTCGAGCGCATGGCGCGGCGGCACCATATTCCGGCGCATCTCGCCGATGTCAGCCGTTTGGTGATCGATCTGCATCGCGAAGAAGAGTCCAAGGGGCTCATTCCCACGACAAGCGATGGCATCCTTATTCCCGGCAATATCGGTGCCGACAGGGAAGGGAGACTGGAAGCGCTCTATCGCCCCTATCACGATGCGCTGGCGGCATGGCTGGATGAACGCGATCCCACGCTGATCCTGTCGATCCACAGTTTCACGCCCTGCCTTGAGAGCGACCCCTGCGAGCGTCCGTGGGAGATCGGCCTGCTCTACAATGAGGATGATCGCGCCGCCCGCCACGCCATTCGCCTGTTCGAGGAAATGGGTGTCACCGTGGGCGATAACGAGCCCTATTCGGGCAAACAGCTCAATGCGACGATGAACCGTCACGCAGAGGCGCACGGCAGGCCCTATTGTGCTATAGAAATCCGCAATGACCTGATTTCCACAGAGGCCGGACAGGCACGCTATGCCGCCATGATTGCCGATGTCGCAGGCCGGGTGGTGATAGCGCTGGAGAGCGCTTGAGGTCCGCAGTTGCCCTTGCAACCGCATTTTCGCTTAAGATGAGGGGAAGACTAGGCTAGGGGCGCAGGCGAAACGTATTTTACGCATTTGGAGTGACTATGCCCGCCTATCGTTCACGAACTTCCACCCACGGCCGCAACATGGCCGGTGCGCGCGGACTTTGGCGCGCAACGGGCATGAAGGATGGCGATTTCGGCAAGCCGATCATCGCGATCGTGAACTCCTTCACCCAGTTCGTGCCGGGCCATGTGCATCTGAAGGATCTGGGCCAGCTGGTCGCGCGAGAAGTCGAGGCTGCTGGAGGCGTAGCCAAGGAATTCAACACTATCGCTGTCGATGATGGCATCGCCATGGGGCACGACGGCATGCTCTATTCATTGCCGAGCCGGGACCTGATTGCCGACAGCGTCGAGTATATGGTCAACGCCCATTGCGCCGATGCGATGGTCTGCATCTCCAACTGCGACAAGATCACGCCGGGCATGCTGATTGCAGCCATGCGCCTCAATGTCCCCTGCGTCTTTGTCTCGGGAGGGCCGATGGAAGCGGGCAAGGTGGTGCTGAAGGGCAAGGAGGTGGCGCTCGACCTGGTCGACGCCATGGTTGCCGCCGCCGATGAAAGCTACTCGGATGAGGAAGTCGCTGATATCGAGCGCAGCGCCTGCCCCACCTGTGGTTCATGTTCGGGCATGTTCACCGCCAATTCGATGAACTGCCTGACCGAAGCGCTGGGTCTGTCTCTACCCGGCAATGGCTCGCAGCTGGCCACCCATGCCGATCGCCGGGGCCTGTTCGAGCGTGCCGGTCGCCTCGTGGTGACATTGGCCAAGCGCTATTACGAGGAGGATGACGAGAGCGTGTTGCCGCGCAAGATCGCCAGTTTCGAGGCTTTCGAGAACGCGATGAGTCTCGATATCGCCATGGGCGGTTCGACCAACACCGTTCTGCACTTGCTCGCCGCCGCGATCGAGGCGGGCGTGGACTTCACCATGGAGGATATCGACCGCCTCAGCCGCAAGGTGCCGTGCCTCTCCAAGGTGGCTCCGGCCAAGAACGACGTTCACATGGAAGATGTCCACCGCGCAGGCGGGATCATGGCGATTCTCGGTGAGCTTGACCGTGCGGGCCTGCTCCACACCGCGCTGCCGACCGTGCACAGCCCGACACTGGGCGATGCGTTGGCCGATTGGGATATCCGCCTGACCAACAATCCCAAGGTGCAGGAGTTCTACAAGGCGGCCCCCGGCGGCGTGCCGACGCAGACGGCTTTCAGCCAGAACCGCCGCTGGGGCGAACTGGACATAGACCGCGAGAATGGTGTGATCCGCTCGAAGGAACATGCCTTCAGCCAGGACGGTGGACTTGCCGTGCTATATGGCAATATCGCGCGCGACGGTTGCATCGTGAAGACCGCAGGCGTGGACGAGAGCATCCTCAAGTTCTCCGGCCCGGCGAGGGTATTCGAGAGCCAGGATGCCGCTGTCACCGCGATCCTTACCGATCAGGTGAAGGCGGGCGATGTGGTGGTGATCCGTTATGAAGGGCCGAAAGGCGGGCCGGGGATGCAGGAAATGCTCTATCCCACCAGCTATCTGAAGTCGAAGGGCCTCGGAAAGGCATGCGCCCTGCTGACCGATGGGCGTTTCTCGGGCGGTACCTCGGGCTTATCGATCGGCCATGCCTCTCCCGAAGCGGCAGAGGGTGGCGAAATCGGTCTGGTGCAGGAAGGCGACCTGGTCGAGATCGATATCCCCAACCGCACGATCAATCTTGCCGTGTCCGATGCCGAACTGGCCGCGCGCCGCGAAGCGATGGACGCCAAGGGCGATGCCGCCTGGCAGCCCTCAGCCGAACGCCCGCGTCGGGTCACTGCCGCGCTGCAGGCCTATGCGGCCATGACAACCAGCGCCGCCAAGGGCGCGGTGCGCGATGTCACCCAGCTCAAGCGCAATGGCTAATGGCTGACCTGTTGACATACGCTCCGGCCAAGCTTGTGGGCGGCGATGCACAGTAGCCAGATCCTCACCGTCGCGCAGATGCAGGCGGCCGAACAGGCGCTGATAGACGGTGGAGAGACCGTTTCCACATTGATGGAAGTGGCTGGCAAGGGCGCGGCGGACTGGATCTGGCGCGTGGCGGCCGGACGTTCGGTGACGGTGCTGTGCGGCCCGGGCAACAATGGCGGCGATGGTTATGTGATCGCGTGCGTGCTGCAGGAACGCGGGCTCAAAGTGCAGGTGGTTGCGCCATTCGATCCCAAGACGCCTGCCGCTAAGGAATCCCGCAAGCGCTGGGGAGGCGAGCCGGTTGCTGATGCGAACGGGCAGGTGTTTGTCGATTGCTTGTTCGGTAGCGGCCTCGCGCGTCCGCTGGACGACGCTTTGGCGGCACAGTTGAACCGGCTTGCGTCTCGGCATGAATATCTCATCGCAGTCGACCTGCCGAGCGGCGTCGACAGCGACAGCGGCGATCTGCTCAACGGCGATCTGCCATTTTACGATCTCACCATTTCGCTGGGAGCATGGAAATTCGCCCATTGGCTGATGCCCGCCATGGAAGCGATGGGCGATAAGCGGCTCGTCGATATCGGGGTCGCCCATTCGCGGGACAAAGCGCGCCTTTCCGCAAGGCCGCGTCTGTCGGCGCCGGACAGGGATGCTCACAAGTACAGCCGTGGCCTGCTCGCGGTGGTTGGTGGCGAAATGCCCGGCGCCGCGATCCTCGCTTCGCGCGCAGCGACGCATGGTGGGGCCGGCTATGTGAAGCTTTTCATCGAAAGCGACGTGCCCAATATTCCGCCTGAACTGGTGGTGGAGCAGGAATCGCTTTCGCAGCTCTTGTCCGATGATCGCCTGTGCGCCGTCCTGATCGGCCCGGGCCTGGGACGCAGCGAAGAAGCGCGGGCTAGGCTGGCGTGGACGCTCGGCTGCAACCTGCCTACCGTTTGCGACGCCGATGCGCTGGTCTTGCTGGAACCCGACATGCTCGATGGCCGGACCAGCCCGCTCATCGTCACGCCACACGCGGGCGAGCTCGAGCATCTCGGCAACAATTTCGGCAGCGTCGGTTTTGACCGGGTGGAGCAGGTTTCAGAGCTCGCGGAATCGCTTGAGGGCGTGGTCGTGGCCAAGGGACCGGACACAATGATTGCCGCGCCGTCAGCACCGGTCACGATCATGCCGCCGGCGACAAGCTGGCTCAGCACGGCTGGGACGGGCGATGTGTTGGCAGGGCTCATAGCGAGCCGACTGGCCGTAGGGTCAAGTGGCCCGTTAAGCCATGCGGCCGAGGGGTGTTGGCTCCATCTTGAGGCGGCAAGATTGGCAGGTGCCGCATTTTCCGCCGGAGACCTGATTGATTTTATTCCACATGCTTACGATGAATTTCTGTGAGCAATACTGAAGAAATCATTCGTATTGCTGCAAAGGGTGATGGCGTCACCGCGTCGGGCCTCCATGTCGCGGGGGCAGCGCCGGGGGACATCGTGACGCCAGATGGTGTTGCCGAGCGCGGGCTGCATCATGTCGAGCCGGCGTGCCAACACTTTGGAAAATGCGGTGGCTGCGAGTTGCAGCATTGCGACGAGGCATCGCTGACAGAATTCGTTACCAACCGCGTCGTCCACGCCGCGCGCCAGCAGGGACTTGAAGCCAAGACAGTTACCCCGGTACATCTTTCGCCTCCCAACAGCCGCCGACGCGCCACGCTGCACGCCATCAACGGCGGTGGCCGCGCGCTGGTGGGGTTTCGAGAGCGTGGTGCACACCGAATCGTGGACATGAAGCAATGCCATATCCTTCGGCCCGAGCTTTTCGCCCTGGTCGAGCCTTTGCGGGCCTATCTCTCCAAACGGCGGGACAAGTATGCGGCAGACATCGATCTGATCCTGACCGACCAGGGCGTTGATTGTGCGATCCGCAATCTCGCCATCGAGGGGCTGGAGCAAACCGAGGACCTGCTCGATTTCTGTCGTGAACATGGCTTGGCGAGGCTCGGCATGGATCAGGGCTATGGGCCGGAGACCTTTTGGGAACCTGAGCCCGTCACCGTCACTTTAGGTGGCGTACCGGTGCCTTATCCTTCGGCATCCTTCCTGCAGGCGACGTTGGATGGCGAAAAGGCGCTCGCTGGCGCCGTTTGCGAATGGCTGGCCGATCGCAGCCGGATCGCCGACCTGTTCTCAGGCCTGGGCACATTCGCCTTCGCGCTGGCGAGGAATGCCGAGGTGACCGCCTGCGAAGCGGCTCGCGACGCCGTGCTCGCCTGCAAGGGCGCGGCTAGCCGGCAAAGGATCAGCGCAGACGTGCAGCATCGCGACCTCTTCCGCAATCCGCTGCGGGCAGAGGAACTGGCTGCATTCGACGGAGTGGTAATCGATCCGCCCCGTGCCGGCGCACGCTCACAGGTGGAGCAATTGGCGCAATCTACCTTGCCAAAGATCGCCTATATCAGCTGCAATCCCTCCAGTTGGGCACGTGATGGTGCGATCCTGGCCGCGAATGGCTATGAACTGGAAGAATTGCGGCCGGTTGGACAGTTTCGCTGGTCAACGCATGTCGAACTGGCAAGCCTGTTTGTGAAGGCTGGATAGGGGAAGTCAGTTTGCAGCGCGCTTGGCCACGACGAAGGCCAGCAAGCCGCCGAATGTCTCCAGCATGTCACCGTCGACCTCGTCATCCTCGATAAAGATATCGAGCCGGTCCTCGATTTCGGTCAGCAGCCCCGCCACCGCCATGGAATCAAGCTCGGGTAGATGGCCGAACAATCCCGAATCCGCGTCGAATGTGGCGACGTAGGTTGCATCGAGTCCCAGCACGCTCTGTAGCACCTGGCGCAGCGCCAGATCGGCATCGACCTTGTCGTCTTGAATGGCGGGAAGCTTGTCTGTCATTGCTGGACGAGGCTCCTAGCTACGCCGCGCAGGGGAAACAAGCTTGAGAATCGCGGATATTGGCAGTTCTGGCGTGTTGGCCCGATCGTGCGGATCGTCTAACGAACTGAACTTGCTCGTTGCCTTTGCAGCGAAGTTCCAGTTTGGAGGCACATGACGCTTTCGCCCGATCCCGATACAAGGCCGCTCGATGACCTTGCCCTGCGCGGGGAGGATGAGGACTTGGCATTGGTCCTGCGCGGGAAAAGCCTGAGCTGGAACGACCTGCGGAGCCGTGTCGCCCTGCTGGCGGCGTGGCTGGCGGATCAGGTGCCGGAAAAGGGCGCGCGCATCGCAACATGGGCGGCCAAGGGGGAGCTGGCTTGTCTGATGCCGCTCGCTGCGGCGCGGGCAGGACTGGTGCATGTGCCCATCAACCCGCTCCTCAAGCATGCGCAGGTGCGCCATATCCTGCACGATAGCGGGGCCAGCATGCTGATCGCCAACAGCGCTCGCCTTTCCGCGCTGGAGGAGGGCGATGCGCCAGAGAGCTGCGTGTCATTCGAGGAACAACAGGCCTGGGACCTCGCAGAAGCCCATGGAGGCGCGCTGGAGGCCTCTGAAGCCGATCCGCAGGACCTTGCTGCCATTCTCTATACCAGCGGCTCCACGGGGCGTCCCAAGGGGGTGATGCTGAGCCATGCAAACCTGTGGCTTGGTGCGGTTAGCGTGGCACATTACCTTGGC
>ENA-ORCV01000981-ORCV01000981.1-marine-metagenome-genome-assembly--contig:-NODE-981-length-11716-cov-2.449437_pt1 | contig 11716 bp, 9 predicted proteins | sample MGYA00237779_ERZ508509 | MGnify/ENA primary metagenome ERZ508509 (study PRJEB26180, sample SAMN06268772) | marine metagenome | isolation source: Bioluminescent Bay, La Paraguera, Puerto Rico | place... | reverse complement strand
GGTGTCCGAGGTCGCGGTGGCTTGCGGCTTCGTCAGCGCCAGCCATTTCGCCGACGCGTTCCGCCGACGCTACGCCGCCTCGCCGACGGAGGCCCGCAGCGGCGGGCTCATCGCCGAACGGCGTTGAGCACTGAAAGCTAATTATTCGCCGCCTTATTTATAGAGCGTATGCCGCTGCGGCATCGGTTTTTGGGAATCGGTTACCGGGCTGATTGAGAGCAACCGAACCACAAGAAGACCCGGGCGGTTATTGAATTCGCCGCCCGGCTCGCTGTTTATATATTCGGCTTAACAATCGAGGGTCACTTCCCGTTCCCAGTCGGTCAGATGACGCGAATAGGCCCGCCAGTCTGCGTGGCGCAGCTTGGAATAGGCGGACACCAGAGGCTTGCCGAGGCCGTCCTTCATGACCGGCGACTTCTCAAACGCCCGCAGCGCGTCGAGCAGATTGAGCGGCAGCTTCTTGGCGCCCTTCGCCTTGTGCCCGTCGGTATACATGTTGATGTCGAGCCGCTTGCCGGGATCGCGCTTGTTCTCGATGCCGTCGAGGCCGGCGGCCAGTAGACCGGCCTGCAGCAGGTACGGGTTCGCCGCGCCGTCGGCGAGGCGGAACTCGAAGCGGCCGGAATCGGGAATGCGGATCATGTGGGTGCGGTTGTTGCCAGTGTAGGTCGCCGTGTTGGGTGACCATGTGGCGCCCGACAGCGTCTCGGGTGCGTTGATGCGCTTGTAGGAATTCACCGTCGGATTGGTGATCGCACACAGCGCCTCGGCGGAATGCAGGACACCGCCGATGAAGTGATAGGCGGTCTGCGACAGGCCGAGTTCGCCCTTATCGTCATGGAAGGCGTTCTTGCCGTTCTTCGACCACAGCGAGACATGGGCGTGGCAGCCAGAGCCGGTCAGATCCTGGAACGGCTTCGGCATGAAGGTCGCGCGCAGGCCGTGCTTCTCGGCGATCGACTTGACCATGAACTTGAAGAATGCGTGGCGGTCGGCGGTGACGAGCGCGTCGTCGTAGTCCCAGTTCATCTCGAACTGGCCGTTGCCGTCCTCGTGATCGTTCTGATACGGGCCCCAGCCGAGCGCGATCATCGAATCGCAGATCTCGGAGACAACGTCATAGCGGCGCATCAGCGCCTGCTGGTCGTAGCAGGGCTTCGACTGCTTGTCGTCGGGATCGGAGATCGCCGAGCCGTCCGGCAGGATCAGGAAGTACTCGCACTCGACGCCGGTCTTCATCTGGAAGCCGGCTTTCTTCGCACGGGCCAGCAGATTGACCAGAACGTTGCGTGGTCCCTGTTCGACGCTCTCGCCGTCCATGACGACGTTGGAGGCGAGCCAGGCGACCTCCGGCTTCCAGGGAAGCTGGATCAGGCTGGCGTTGTCGGGCATCGCCAGCATGTCGGAATCGGCCGGCGTCATATCGAGCCAGGTCGCGAATCCGGCGAAGCCCGCACCTGCCTTGGCCACGTCGTCGATGGCGGTGGCGGGCACCAGCTTGGCGCGCATGTTGCCGAACAGATCCAGGAAGGAGATCAGGAAATACTTGATCCCCTTCTTCTTGGCGATGTCACCCAGAGACGGCATGTCAAATCCCCCGTGAAGGCGCGCGCGCTGGCGCAAGGAAGGTCGTCGTTACGGACCCTGCACAATCATTCATTCAATCGCCGGCGACCCCTCGGCCGCCGGAATCCATTCAATAGCCGCCGGCCCCCGGAATCCAGTCGGTTCCCGCCAGCGGCACGCGGGCCATGGCGGCCGCCTCCACCGTCAGCGCGACGAGATCCTCGGGCTCCAGATTGTGAACGTGGCTCTTGCCGCAGGCGCGCGCGATGGTCTGGCATTCGAGCGTCAGAACGGCGAGATAGTTGGCGAGCTGGCGGCCGGCGCGGACCGGATCGAGACGCTTGGCGAGCTCGGGATCCTGAGTTGTGATGCCGGCCGGATCCTGGCCCTCGTGCCAGTCGTCATAGGCGCCCGCGGTGGTGCCCATCTTGTTGTACTCGGCCTCGAGCTCGGGCGAATTGTCGCCGAGCGCCACCAGCGCGGCCGTGCCGACCGACACTGCGTCGGCGCCGAGCGCCAGCGCCTTGGCGACGTCGGCACCGGTGCGGATGCCGCCGGACACGACGAGCTGCACCTTGCGGTGCATGCCGAGATCCTGCAGCGCCTTGACCGCCGGCGGGATCGCGCAGAGCGTCGGGATGCCGACCTGCTCGATGAACACTTCCTGGGTGGCGGCCGTGCCGCCCTGCATGCCGTCCAGCACCACCACGTCGGCGCCGGACTTCACCGCCAGCGCGGTATCGTAGTAAGGCCGCGAGGCGCCGACCTTCACGTAGATCGGCTTTTCCCAGTCGGTGATCTCGCGCAGTTCCTGGATCTTGATTTCCATGTCGTCCGGCCCGGTCCAGTCCGGGTGACGGCAGGCCGACCGCTGGTCGATGCCCATCGGCAGCGTGCGCATCTCGGCGACGCGCTCGGAAATCTTCTGGCCAAGCAGCATGCCGCCGCCGCCCGGCTTGGCGCCCTGACCGACGACGATCTCAATGGCGTCGGCCTTCCTGAGATCGTCCGGGTTCATGCCATAGCGCGACGGCAGAAGCTGGTAGACGAGGATCTCGGAGTGGCCGCGTTCCTCCGGCGTCATGCCGCCGTCACCGGTGGTGGTCGAGGTTCCGGCCGCCGTCGCGCCGCGCCCGAGCGCCTCCTTGGCCTGGGCCGACAGCGAGCCGAAGCTCATACCGGCGATGGTGATCGGGATCTTCAGCTCGATCGGCTTTTTCGCAAAGCGCGAGCCGAGCACCACGTCGGTGCCGCAGCGCTCGCGGTAGCCCTCCAGCGGATAGCGGCTGACCGAGGCGCCGAGGAACAGCAGGTCGTCGAAATGCGGCACGCGCCGCTTGGCGCCGCCGCCGCGGATATCATAGAGGCCGGTCGCCGCGGCGCGCCGGATCTCGGAAATCGTGTAGTCGTCGAAGGTCGCCGACTTGCGCGGCACGGTCTTCGGGATATCGGAACGGGTTTCCATCTGAGGACCTCAGTAAGCACCGACGTTGTCGATGTGGAAGTTGTAGAGCCGGCGGGCGGAGCCGTAGCGGCGGAACTCGGCGACATCGACCTCGCCGCCGATGCCGGCCGCGTCGAGTTTCGCCCGGAGCTTGGCCTTGTGATGATCGGTCATCTGCTTCTCGACGCAGTCGGCGCCGAGGCTCTTGGGCGTGCCGCGGACGTAGAGGCGCGCCTCGTAGATGGAATCGCCGAGCGCCTCGCCGGCGTCACCGAGCACGACGAGCGATCCGGCCTGCGCCATGAAGGCCGACATGTGGCCGACCGAGCCCTTCACGACGATATCGATGCCCTTCATCGAAATGCCGCAGCGCGCCGCGGCGTTACCGTCGATGACCAGCAGCCCGCCACGCCCGGTGGCGCCGGCCGACTGGCTGGCGTCGCCGGTCACGCGGACCTCACCCGACATCATGTTCTCGGCGAGCCCGACGCCGGCATTGCCCTTCACGATGACGGTCGCCGCCTTGTTCATGCCGGCGCAGTAGTACCCGACATGCCCCTCGATCTCGACGGTCACGGGCACCTCGAGACCAACGGCGACGGCATGTTGTCCGCGCGGATTGAGCACCGTCCAGGCGGTCTCGTTGGTGTCGGCGGCAAGATCATGCAGCGACTGGTTCAGGTCCCGGATGCTCGCCTCGGCGAGATCGACAACGGGCATCAGCGGCGCTCCCAGAAATAGGGGTGGGCGGGTTCCGGCTCGAAGACCCGGGCGGCCTCGATGCCGGGCAGACCGGCGAGCGCGCGGAACTCGGAACCGAAGGCGACATAGGTCTCGGTCTCGGCCATCACGGCCGGCTTGCAGGCGATCGGATCGCGCAGCACGCCGAAGCCGCCTTCGGTGCCGACGACGAAGGTGTAGAAGCCGTCGAGATCGTCGAGCGCGCCGTCCAGGGCCGTGCCCAGCTTCGCGCCCTCGCGCATGCGCCAGGTCAGGTAGCCGGCGGCGACCTCGGAATCGTTTTCGGTCTCGAAGTCGAGGCCCTCGCGGCGCAGCGAACGACGCATCAGGTTGTGGTTGGACAGCGAGCCGTTGTGGACGAGGCACTGGTCGGCGCCGGTGGAGAAGGGATGCGCGCCGTCCGTGGTGACGGCGGATTCGGTCGCCATGCGGGTATGGCCGATGGCATGGCTGCCGGTCATGCCGGACAGGCCGAACCGGTCCGCGACCCGGTCGGGGCGGCCGACTTCCTTGTAGATCTCGATCCGGTTGCCAAACGAGACGATGTCGATTTCCGGATGGTTCTCGGCGAGTACGCGGCGGACGTCCGCCAGGTTCGCCTCGGCGACCGTCAGGACGGCGTGGGTGTCGCGGACCTCGATCGCCTGATCGCCTCCGGTGGCAACGCCGAGGCCACCGATGATCGCGTGGAAATCCGTGCCCGACGGACCGCGAAGCGTCAGCTTCACCCTGCCCGGCGCGCCTTTTCCATAGACGGCAAACCCGGCGCTGTCGGGGCCGCGGTCGCACATGGTCGCCAGCATCCCGGCGGTCATGGCGCCGAGCTCGGGTTCCAGCGACGAGTCCTTCAGGAACAATCCAACGATTCCGCACATGACGGTCTCCACAAGACGCGGGGAAATTCCGCCGGACCGGCGGACCTATCGTTGGTAACGCAGCCCCACGGAACGGTCAATGTGGATAAATATATTTTCTTCTGAGGAAATCAATTGCCCGACCGTGGATAAACGATAATCGACAGATAGGTCGACGGACGTACCAGCAGGTTCTCCGGCCCGTGCGGGGCAGCGGAATCGAACATCAGGGCGTCGCCGGGCTTCAGATGATAGGTCTTGTCGGCGTGGCGATACTCGACCTCGCCGCTCAGCATGTAGATGAATTCGGTGCCGGCGTGGCGGAAGCCGGTATAGGGCACCGCGTCCTCGTGCAGCGTGATCAGGTACGGCTCGACCATCGCGTCGCCGCCGAGCGCATGGCCGAGAAGCTGGTAGCGGTGGCCGACCTTGGTGCCGCGCCGCTCGATGACGACGCCCTGGCCGGCCTTCACATAGGAACAGTCGCGTTCCTCCTCGAAGGCGGCGAAGAGCTGCGAGGGCGGCACGTTCAGCGCATTGGCGATAGCCTGGATGGTCGACAGCGAGGGCGAGATCCCGCCGTTCTCGATCTTCGACAGCATGCTGGTCGAGATGCCGGCGCCGCTGGCCAGTTCCTTGGCGGTCAGGTCGGCCTGCTGGCGCAGCCGGCGTACCTGCGCGCCCATCGCCTGTTCGAGCGACTGGCTGCCGACCCGCGGCGCGCCCGAGCCGGTGGCGAGATCGCTGGAGGACGGGTCGGTCGTTTCGTCGGCCAGACTGGCGTCGGCAACTGCATCGTCAGGGGACTGGTTCGGTGGCACCATCAGGCGGCTGTCGTCCATGAATTCGGGTCGGTCGTCACTCTATCATCGCGTCCGGGCGATTTCTTCCCCCAACGGAAGCCAAACAGATTTCGGGGGAAATGTTTATCCGGCTTCAATTGCCGGCGCCATCACCCAGTCCCAGCCGCGCTTGGTCAGACCCGCCTGCACGTAGCGGCGCAACAGGCGGGTCCGGCCCGGATTGGACGACGGGCCGGCCGCGATCACCGAGGCAATCCGGTCCCAGTGCGCGTCGAGCGCCTCGTGGACGGCGGCGGGGACACGATCTCCCGGCCCCTCGTCCAGCGCGGCGGCTGCCCTGTCGAACGCCGGCGGCCAGTTCTCGACGAGGTCGTCGGGGCGTTCGGTATGACCAAGGAAGCCGCCGAACTTCGGCAGCAGCGGGCGCGCCACGAGGACGCCGGGCACACCATAGGACGAGGCCACGATGAAGCCGTGCAGGGACGCGCCGACATAGAGGCTGGCATTGGCGATCGCAGCGGCAAGCTCGGTCAGGCCGCGCGGATCGTCAACTGCGATATGCCCGGCCCGCATCGCGCGCGACAGGCGGCGCACCGCGACCTGGTCGTCGTGACAGGGGCTGATGGCAATCAGCATCGGCACCAGCCCGTGCGCGGCTGAGAAGGCCTCGATCCGGGCGGCCAGGGCTTCCGGGGGTTCGTCGAAGGCACGCTGCTTTGGATGGATCACGAGATAGCGGGCGTCGGGCGGGGCACCCTTGCGGTCGAGCAGATCGCGGCAGGCGCCGGCCAGCACCTTCTTCGGCCAGACCGCAGCGATCGACGCCGCCGTATCGGGCACAACGGCGATATCGACGTCGGCGGCGGCCTCGCCGAGATTGGCGACGCTTTCGGGATCGCGCAGCGACACGTAGTCGGCCGCCTGCAGCGCCGTCCTGGCCATGCGGACCTGGTCCGGCCCGGCCAGCGCGCGCGGCACGCCGGGGGCGTTCCATAGTACCTGCTTGTTGTGCACCGCGCCGAGAAGGCTGGCGCCCAGCCACAGCGTCGGATAGGCCCGGTCGAACAGACTGCCCGCCCTGTAGTCGGCGAGATTGGCCGGGCCGAAATGGACGATGTTGCCGCCGCCGATCAGGATCGCGCTTGCCGAGCGTGCGACGGACGGGGCGTCTTCGAACGAAATCGACGACACGGTATCGGTCCAGCCGCCGCCCCCGCCCAGCGGGGCGACGGCCGTTATGCTCAGTCCGCGTTCGGACAGTCGGTCGCGGGCGATGATCGGGAACAGCAGATCGCCGAAGGTCTGGACGTCGAAGGTGCCGAACATCAGGACCGGCCCCGCTGCCTCGGTTGCGGTGTCGCGGGCCGGTACCGTGTCCGGTGCATGTTTCGCGGATGACTGCGGCTTTGACGCTGCTGCGGCAGGCGCACCGGCCGGGCCATCGTCGGTCATCGCGGGGGGCGTGGCGGCGGGAGCCGGAGTTGCGGGCGCCTGGGGGGCGGGCGCCGGCGCCGCCGGCCGGGCGACGGGGGCTTCTCCGGCGGCTAGCTTGCGATAGGCGCGCCGGTGCTCGAGGCTGCCGTAGCCGATATCGACCTTTTCCCACCTCGGATCGCCGTCGAAGAAGACCTCGCAGATCGTCCGCACATGCGGGACCGCGATCTGGTCGTCGGAATACTGTTCGAGTATGGCCGGATTGACGTCCGGATTCATCGTCGGCGAAATCTTGAAGGTCCAGTCGTAGTCGTCGAACAGGAGATAGCCGCCGGGCTTCAGCAGGTCCTTCAACGCCAGCGCCGCCGGGGCGTCGTGATGGAAGGAATGTGCGCCGTCGAGAAACACAAAATCGAACAGACCGTCGACCTGCAGCGTCCGGCACTCGCGGAGCATCCGGGCGAGCGTCCAGGAATAGCTGTCGAAGGTGCGGCGCGAATTGCCCGTCCAGGCGGTGTTGTAGAACCCCGCCGCGTCGAGGTCGGCCTTGAGCTCGTCGAGCTTCTCCTGGAAATCGAAGAAATGGATGACACCCCGGTTGTCGAGCAGGCGGCACATCTCGACCGAGGTCGCGCCGATGCCGATGCCGACCTCGCAAACGACCGGGGCCGGATTGGCTTCGAGGACCCGTTCGAGCAGATCGAGGGCGTGCTTGCTCGGTTTCGAAATCGAGGTGAAACGAGGGTCTTCAAGCTTTTCGAGCATCAGGTCCCGGGGCAGTTGCGCAGGTTCGCGAACGGCGATGCTTCACGTGCCGGCCGCTCCTTGTCAACGCAGGGCCGCCGCAGCGGCGGTTGATCGGAGGACGGCAAGCTGTATTCATCACGGGCAGTCGCAACCGGGGACGAGAGCTTGACGGGCGCCGACAGGGATAAGCCGAACGGCGATAAGCCAAACGGGGACGGGCCGAACGGGGATAAGCCGAAGCACCAGTTGGCCTTCGACGCGATCCGGCGGCATCTCGACGCCGATGCGCTCGCCGAGGCCGATGCGGCGCTGGCGGACGCGCTCGAACGCTGGCCGCAGCAGATGCGGCTGCACCTCCTCAAAGGCGAACTCCTCGAGCGCCAGGGAGAGACGGACACGGCCCACCGGCACTATCTCGCGGTCCAGCAGTCCTTTCCCGATGCACCCTGGCCGAACGTCCCGCTCATGCGGCTGCTGGCAAAGTCCGGCCGCCGGCGCGAAGCCCGCGACCTGTTTGCCGAAAAGCTCTGGCCGAGCGCGATCCCCGACAAGATCAAGAACGCACTGCTGCATGAACTGACCCGCGAGGCGGAAGATCCCGACGACGCCCTCGCGTTCCTGGAAGCCTTCTGCGAAGCCGATCCGCACCCGATCCCGCTGGTGCTGCTGGCCGGCGCGCGGATGAAGCGCCATATCCCCGACGCGGCGCTCGAGGCGCTGGAACAAGCTGTGGAGCACGCCGGCGACGAAGCGGACCTGCCCGACCACGCGCAGACGATGCTGCTCGACCTGCGGATCGTGTCCCACCGTCTCGACACCGCCCTGCCACTGGCCGAACGGCTCTATGAGAACAATCCCGACCAGCCGGAACTCGCCGGCAAGCTCGTCCGCATCCTGTCCGAACTGGGGCGTGCCGAGGAAGCCGCCGACGTGCTGGATGCAGCCCTCGACAGATGGCCGGGCGACCTGCAGCTGATCCGCCGCTACAACCGGATGTTCCTGCCGCCGGACCGCGATGCCGCCCTGTTCGCGAAACTCGCGGCAGCCGCCGGGGATCCTGATGCCGACCCGCGCTGGCTGTTCCAGTATGCGCTGGCCTGCCTGCCGCCCGGTCGCGTCGATGCCGCCCTGGCGACCCTGCGTGGCCTGCGCGAGGATCCGATAGCCGGCAGCCTGGCGCGACCACTCGAGGAGGCGCTGGCGTCCAGGCCCCCGTCCGGCTGGCGGCCGCGCGAGGGCTTCTCAGACGACCGCGGCCGGGACCTGCAGGTCGTCCGCGAAACGGGGGCGGAGACGACGGTAATTGTCTTCGCCGGCCTGATGGGGCGGCTGTCCTACCTGCCGTTCAGCTGCGCTGACGCGCTGCTCACCGGTCGCCCGGCTAACGTCGTCTATCTGCGCGACCGGCGCGCGCGCGCCTATCTGACCGGGATCGCCGGGCTCGGGGAGAGCGAGGCCGAAACGCTGGAGGGCCTGCGGAGGCTGCTGCGGGATCTCGGCGGATCCCGGCTGATCACGCTTGGCGCGTCGATGGGCGGCTATGCCGCGATGCGCTACGCCGCGCTGCTTGGGGCCGATGCGGCGATCTCGCTGGACGGACCGACGACGATCGACAGCGTGTCCGGATCCGAAACGGTCGAATCCGGAGTGTCGCCGCGGTTCGACGGCTTCATGCGGCTGGCCCGCACCGCGCTGCTGCGCGATCTCGGCGACCGGCCGGGGCTGGCCGACTGCATCGCGGCGGCGCCGGCGACCCGGATCCATCACTGCTACGGCGCCGACTTTTCCGCCGAAACCGCCGCCGCCGAGCGTCTGCGCGGCTTTTCGAATGTCCGGCTGATCCCGGTCTCCGGCGTCAGCGACCATTTCGTCGGTCTGCACATGATCGCGCGCGGCGAATTCGACGGCCTGCTCGACGACGTCGTCGGTCCCGGGGTCGTCGGCTCGGCAGCACACGCATGAAGGTCGAGACGCTGGCGGTCCCGTTCGCCGACCGGGTTCGGGGCGATCCGCAATTGCAGGCGATCGGCAAGCTCGGGCTGCGGCTGCGAACCTTCCGGCACATCCTCGACACCTGCCTGCCGCCCGCCGACGGGCGCAGCACCGTCGATCTGGGCGCCGGTCACGGCCTGTTTGCCGGGCTCGCGAAGAAGAAGGGCTACAAGGTCACGGCGGTCGACGCCCGGCTGCCCTGGACGCTCGGGGACGGCGACCGGCCGCAGGACCTGTCCGGCATCGAGGTCGTGCAGCACGATGTGCGGACCTTCGACCTGTCCGGCTTCGACACGGTTCTGATCATCGGGCTGCTGTACCACCTGACCTTTAAAGACCAGCGCGACCTGCTGGCACGCTGCGCCGGTCGGCCGACCGTCATCGATACCGAGGTCTTCGATGCCGCCGCCCTGCCCGGCGACGCGCGCGACAGGTTCCGCTATCCGGTCGAGATCGACGGCTACCACGGCGCGCTGGTCGCGGAGACGGGCGACGTCTGGTCGTCGTACGGCATCGACAGGTCCTTCTGGTTTTCGGAGGAGAGCCTGTTGCGGTTCTTTTCCGAAGTGGGCGTCGGCCGCGTTCAGGTCGTCGAGCCGGCCTATGCGTCGCATTTCGGGCCGCGCCGGTGGTACGTTCTCGATGCCGGCTCCTGACCCGCTGACCGGCGCGAAGGAACGCTGAACCCGATGGCCACGAAAGTCCGCCGCGCCTGCATCACGGGCACGTTCGACGTGAAGAACTACGGCGACCTGCTGTTTCCGCTGATCGCGCAATGGCGGCTCGGCGAGGCCGTCGAGATCGTCCCGGCCTCCCCGGCCGGAACGCCGGCCGGCTATCCCGACGCGTGCGACCCGATCTCCATCGAGACGCTGCTCTGCGGGGAGGACGGCCTCGACGCGGTGCTGATCGGTGGCGGCGAGATCGTGCACAATTTCCGCCTGTTCGCCGCGGTCGAAGGCTATCGAAACGAAAACATCACCGCCTGGGCACATCCCTCGCTGTGGCTCGGCGCGACGCTTGCGGCCGCCCTGCGCGACCTGCCGGTGGCGTGGAACGCGCCCGGCGTGCCGGTGCCGTTTCCGGCAGCACAACGCTCCGGCCTGATGGCGAGCACCCTGCGGGCGGCCGACTACGTGTCGGTGCGCGACACGGGCAGCGCCGCCTGCCTCGGCGCGCCGGACGATGTCGAAGTGGTTCCCGACACCGCCGTCGACATCGCCCGCATGTGGCCGCGTGATATGCTGCGCGAGCCATTTCTCTCGCTCGCCGCGCGCAAGGGAATGGCCCCGGAGACACGATACATGGCGGTCCATGTCCGCGCCCGGTCGCTCGGCAGGACGGCGCCCGCCGAACTCGCGGAGAAGATCGACGCCGTCTCGCAGGCGCATGAGGTGACGCCGATGCTGATCGCCATCGGACCGGGCGTCGGCGACGGCGAGACCGCGAGCGCGGTGGCGCGCCATCTCAGTGGCAGCCATGTGCTGCTCGACGATCCGCAAAGCCTAAAAGAGACCGCCGCCGCGATCGCGTAGAGAACGGCGTCGAGCGGGCGGCCCCAGTGCAGGGGCTCGCCGTAGGGGGCGTTGGTCCTGGAATAGTGCGGATCGTACCAGTTTTCGTGTTCGTGCAGGTCCAGTACCCGCAGGATCCGCATATAGCTGTCGGGCCCCGTCAGGGTTTCTCCCGCGATGTCGGGCGGCGAGACGTAGGCGATCGCGGCCTGTATCAGGACGGCGACAAGGGCGGCCACCCAGAGCGTCCGGCCGCTATGAAACTGACGTATCGTCGTAGTCACCGCATTGTCCCGCGAACTCACCGCCGTCCCCGCGCCGGGGGGTGACCCCGCGGCCGATCCTCCTTCACCGCCGCCGAAGAGCGCGGCGCCGGATTTCCCGTCCATTGGGTATCCCGGAAAAGTATGAAACGTTCGTTGCTTCTCCGGCGGGCGGTACGGCGGCGCGCCCAGCAAATTTTCGTGGCGCCGGGACCGACCGGCGCGCTATCGTTCGCAGCCGGAGGCCCCGCCATTGATCTGAGTCAATGCGTTCCGGGGTGCCGTCCGGTGTTATCCGGGTGATATTCCTGAAGTTTTCAGTGTGCCCGCGGGGGCAACAGGGAGAATACGTTAT
>ENA-ORCV01000980-ORCV01000980.1-marine-metagenome-genome-assembly--contig:-NODE-980-length-11716-cov-3.665951_pt1 | contig 11716 bp, 9 predicted proteins | sample MGYA00237779_ERZ508509 | MGnify/ENA primary metagenome ERZ508509 (study PRJEB26180, sample SAMN06268772) | marine metagenome | isolation source: Bioluminescent Bay, La Paraguera, Puerto Rico | place... | reverse complement strand
GGCAAATACAGGAAATACCCTTTTAGCATTGATTACAGGAGCGGCAATAGGTGCCGGAATTGGTCTTTTATACGCTCCAGACAGTGGTGAGAACACTCGTAAAAAGCTTAAAAAGGATGCTCAGGATGCCCAGGACAAACTCAACAAACGTTACCACGAGACTTCTTCCAATCTGAGCGAAAAAGCCAAGAAAGCAAGAGTAGATTTTGAGAGGAGACTTGAAGAGACCTTATCTTCAGCCAGTCATAAGGCAGACGATATTTTGGACGCAATGGAAACTAAACTTGAGGAATTACGAAAACAAAATGCTAAATTGCAGAAAGATAAACCAGGCAAGTCTTCTGGAAAGTCGCCAGATAAAGCCGTAGTATAATCTTTTTATGGCATTTGAAAAACTATCTAACAGTATTCATGAATTAAACGATAATATTCAGGCATATCTACATAGCAATGCTGAATATTACAAATTAAGGGCCTTTAAACAGGGCATGAAGGGAGCCACCTCCCTTGTGCGTTTCATGGTCCTGGGATTCTTGCTGAGTACCGCCGGGATAATGCTTTCTTTTGCCCTTGCAATAGTGATCAGCGAAGCTATTGGAGTTCCCAGTTCCGGATATTTTATAGTTGGCGGGTTTTACCTGCTGATATTTGTCCTTATTTTTATATTTGGGAAAGAGCCTATTGAGAAACTCATACTTAAGAAATTCTCAAAAGTTGTTTTTGAAGATAAAGAAGAATAATGAGAGTATATTCATCCTTTGAAGAAATAGATAAAGATCTACAGATCCTTAAACTACAGACAGAGATAGACAAGGAAGAGATCAAACTTAGCCTGGATCAGGCTAAAGAAAGCCTGTCACCTGTTTCTCTTCTGGGCAGTACTATTGGCTCTATTATTCAGAAAGCACTTGTTCTAAAGGCAGTTTCGAAGATATTTGGGGTGAAAAGAGTAGTAACTTCAAGCAAACGCAGATAATAGAAAAATAAATAATAAGGAAGCTGTCTCATTAATAGGGGCAGCTTTTTTTTTGTGATTATTCTTTAAAATAGCTTGATTATCTTGTATAAATGCTAGGTTTTTGCTATTTTACTGTAGCAATATTACTATCCAATGAAGCGCAATTTTAAGGAGTACAATCAACAACAAAATTGGCTTTTTCCTCCCTCTATTGAAGAATTAATTCCAGAAGACCATCCGGTTCGGATTGTCAATGGAGTTATCGAACATCTGGATCTAAAGCCACTAATTAAAGCCTATAGTAAAGACGGTCAGCCAAGTTATCATCCAAAAATGATGTTGAAGGTAATGGTCTATGCCTATATGGACAATACCTATTCTACCCGTAAGATAGAAAAGGCCATGCGGGAGAACATTAACTTCATGTGGCTCTCCAATAAGCAGGTAGCTGACCATAATACCATAGCCAGGTTTAGAAGCCAAAAGCTAAAGGATGTTTTCAAAGATATTTTTAAGCAAGTGGTATTACTGCTGGCAGAGGAAGGCCTGGTGAAATTGAAAGAGGTCTATACCGATGGCACCAAAATAGAATCCGTAGCCGGTCGTTACACTTTTGTTTGGGGCAATGCCATTAAAACCCAAAAAGAAAAGATGGCCCGGCAGCTCGAAGAGATGTGGGAGTATGCTCAAAGCATTGCTGATGAAGAGGATACCGATCCTACTCCTCCAGATTTTAAAAAAGTCGATAAGGAGAAGGTGGAAAAAACAGCTCAAAAGATTAACAAGATCCTCAAAGGGAATCCTAAAGCCAGCTCTAAAGCAAAAGCAAAAGCCCGCTATATTTCAAAGAATTTTCCTGCCAACCTGGAGAAATATGAAGAGCAGGAGCAACTCCTTGGAAACCGAAACAGTTATAGCAAAACAGATCCCGATGCCACTTTCATGCGAATGAAAGAAGACCATATGAAGAACGGGCAGCTTAAGCCAGGATACAATGTACAGATCAGTTCCGAAGATCAGTTCATCGTGAATTATACCCTCCACCAGGACACCAATGATATTCATACCCTACGGCCTCATCTTGAGAATTATCAATACCTCTATCAAAATCTTCCAGAAACTCTTACTACTGATGCTGGTTACGGAAGCCAGGAAAACTATGAACTACTCTCTGAAAAAGGAATCAAAGGCTATGTAAAATTCAACACTTTTGATAAAGAACAAAATAAGGCAGGAAAAAAGCGCAAGGAAAAGGCTCCCTTCCACCGGGACCAACTTTATTACAATGAACAGGAAGATTATTATGTATGTCCGATGGGACAGCGGATGGAGAAAATAGCCCAAGCAACAAAGACCACAAAATCAGGCTACAGGCAAACAGTAAGTAAGTATAGCGCAAAAAATTGCAATGGGTGTCCAATAAGGAATGTTTGTTTTAAAGGAAAATTCAATCGGGTAATAGAACGCAACCATGCCCTGGAGCATTACAAACAGAAGGCCAGAGAGCATCTTTTATCTGAAATAGGAGAAATAAAGCGTAGAAAAAGAACGGCTGATGTGGAGCCGGTCTTTGCTCATATCAAATCTAACCGGAATTTTAAAAGATTTACCCATCGCGGATTGGATAAAGTGGAATTAGAGTTCGGATTACATGCCCTGGCGCATAATATGAGAAAGAAAAGTGCCTAAAGCACTTAAAATCTCCTTCCAAAAAATTAAAATGGGCTACTTCATGAAAAAATTCAGATGAAAACCTATAAAAAATAAAAACCGTCTCATTTTAGTAAACGAGACGGCTTCTTTTTAATTCTATATAAAACCATTTTCTTTTGCTAGTTCTATAAGTACTTTATCCTCTTCACTTGGAATATTAAAAAGATTTTTCAATCCTCTTTTTCTTCTCTCTATTCCTGCCATCGACAAAGGCAAAATAGTAGGCAGATCTTTCATTTTAGTACCCACTGAAAGTTCCTGCAATAGTAATCTATCAATTTTATCAATTCTAATGTTTGATGAAAGTTGTTTTCTTACTAATTTCAATATTGTTTTACTATAATATGGATTGTCATCCAGTACTTCCTGAATAGCCATTTTTATTTCATTAGTAGAAACTTCAGATTTTAAAAGAAACCCATCCGGATTTAAATTATTGAGGATGCTACTTAATCTGATGATTTCAGTATGTCCTGTAAATACTATTAATTTTGATTCAGGAAGAAGTTTTATTATAAGTTCACCAAGGTCCTCTCCTGAATAAATTTTTTCGAATTGCGACGAGGGTAGTTTAATATCTAGAAATATTAGATGATACGGATTATTTCTTGAAGCTTGATGAATTTTTTTTAACGCTTCATCACAATTATTAGCTTCTGTGACTTGAAATCGCAATTTGGATTCTAAAAAATTTTTCTCAATTTCTAGCAAAACATTTTTATAAACTTCTATAATGACTGGATGATCATCAATAACTAGAACTTGTAAAACTTCACTCATATAGATATACTTTAATTATTTAGAGTAATTTGCATCTGAGAGGGTTAGAGCAATAATAATAATTTTTTTAATAGAAATTCATTAAAATTTAAAATTAGCTGAATCCCGGTTTTAATTCAGAAAGGCTTGATTTTTCAATTTCCTGATTTTGGAAATGCGATTGGATAAATATTTTTTTGTCCTCCGTTATAACTTCCCTCAAAACAGTAATGAAAGTCCTTATGTTTGATTCGGGTATGTGGTTTAAAATTGTGGATAATTTAACAAGTTTTTTCAACCATAATTTTAGGATCAATGAGAGGATCATTACGCATGTGCCTTGTGCTATTGGTATGTTTTTTAGTGTCTTTTTCGGGAACTGCCCAGCAGGTAACCCAGGAGCAATTAATAGGAGACTGGGTGTTTAATTACGAAGTTTCCCTGGAGCTTATGGATGAGGCCGCCCGGTCGCATTATGAGCAGATGGATGCCAATGGTGTGGCCAATTTGGAGCAGGCCTATCAGGGTCGTCGTTTAGTGTTTGGTCCTGCGGGTTATTTCTCTCAGGAACTCTCTGATGGTCAACAGGTGGAGGCACTTTGGAGTTTGGATACTGCTGGTGATATCGAGATTGTCAGTCCATCAGGCCAGGTAATTAATTTTCGGGTTTTAGAAATAGCGGAAGATCATATAATTCTTATTCCTAAGAAACCCGATAATAGTATGGCCAATATGCTTTTTTCCCAATGGTATTTAATGAAAGGATAATCCGAACTTCATCCCACTAACCAATGATAAAATCTTTTAGTCTAAAGCTGGTACTTGGTATAAGTATCTGCTTGTTGAATATAGCGAGCCTATACAGTCAACACTATATTTCTGGATCTACCACGGCCAATGTGGGAGAAACTAAAATTTATACTATTAAAAATAGTAATGGGACCAACTTTTTCCCCTTTGAACCTTATTATTATTCCTGGTATGTTTCAAAGGGAGTATTTACGGCCAATAGTAGTACTTCGTATTCGGGATATGATATTCCAATAGTTAATGTAAACTGGACCACTCCGGGATCGACCATTCTTAGTGTTGATTTCCATGATGATCTTTATAATAACTATTACTATTATAATTTAAGCATTACTATAGCCGGGACGCTTCCTGATGATCCTGGCAACCCCAATTCTAACGGGAATGTTTGTAGTCCCTCCCTTACCAGAAGCGGTACTCCTCCCAGCGGAGTAACCTGGTACTGGCAGGGTAAAGATGCTAACGGGACCAATACCAATAAAGGCTCCGGGACTACGTATGTTCCCAATGAAGGCACGGGAACATATTATATAAGAGCCAGGACGAGTACAGGCATATGGAGTGCAGGCTCGGGTTCTGTGGAAGTTATTAGCGTAACTGCTCCTTTGTGGTATACCGATACCGATAATGATGGCTTAGGGGATCCAGCCAGTACACCGATATCGTCCTGTACCAAACCATCCGGTCGTGTATCCAATAATTTTGACCAGTGTCCTACCCAGGCAGGAACACTGAATAATAATGGCTGTTCAGGAAGCGGAGATGTGGGCTCTACGGATAAGAACTATGTTCATACGGTGATTCCTTTGATTCCTGTAACTACCGTCACCCAGATTACCAACAATAATGACAAAATAGAAGCGGTTGCTTATTTTGATGGGCTTGGCCGTGGGATACAAAGTGTAAGCATACGCACTGGAGGCCAGGGACAGGATATAAAAACTCCTATGTTGTATGATGAGTTTGGTCGCCAGGCAGTGACGTATCTGCCCCATGCCGTTACGACCAGTTCGGTGTCCACTTATACCAGTAATACGACATTGATCACCGGATTAAATTCTTATTATGTGTCAAAATACGGTACACAGTTAAATAGCAGTACTCCCAATCCTTATTCAGAACAACGTTTTGATGCCAGCCCTTTAGGCAGAGTATTGGAAAGCGGCACCCCTGGCAAGGACTGGCAGATCAATCCTACCAGTGATAGTGATCATACTACTAAATACGATTATAATACCAATGCTTCCAACGAAGTCTTTAAGATCGATTACCCGGGTACAGGATTATCGCTTTCTTTGGCTAATTACTATCCTCAGGGAGAGCTTTTAAAGAACACGGTTAAAAATGAAAACTGGGTGACTGCCGATGGGAAGCTCAATACCAAAGATATTTTTACCGACAAGAGCGGAAAGAAAATCGCCGAATACAGTTATGTGCTGGAAGGCAGCGTAAAGACCTTAAAGACCTATTATGTATATGACGATCCTGGGAATATGGTCTATGTACTGACCCCTAAACTATTTACGATCCTGGGCAGCGGTACTACCATTTCCACTACCCACGTAAACAACCTGGCCTTCCAGTATGTTTATGATACCTATAATCGGCAGATAGAGCAGAAAGTTCCTGGTAAGAAACAGTGGGAGTATATGGTGTATGACCAGCTGGACCGCCCGATACTCACCCAGGATAAAGAATTGAAAGACCAGGGAAAATGGCTATTTACCAAGTATGATGCGTTGGGACGTCCTGTGTACAGCGGGCTTTTTTCCAGCACACTAACCCGGTCCGCACTACAGTCAGCAGCGGATAGTTACATCAATGGCAATACGACCAACCCGGCCAATAAAGAATCCAGAACTACTACAGCCTCCAGTATTGGCGGTGTGAGTATGAACTATTCTAACAATGCATATCCGTATACCGGACTAGAGGTGCTTTCGGTGAACTATTATGATAATTATAGTTTTACCGATAGTGATAAACCGGCTACGCCCACCACTATTTTAACTCAGACCGTTACCACGAGAACACAAGGGCTTCCCACTGCCATGTGGAGCAAGACTTTAGGAGCTTCTACCTGGACCAAGAGCTATACCTATTATGATGAAAAGGGGAGTGCGATCTATGTCTACGAGAAGAACCATTTAGGGGGTTATACCGATAGTAAGACCAAGCTGGATTTTAGAGGAAAAGTAGAATCTACCACGACTATCCATAAACGTCTGAGCAGTAGTAGCGCCATTACCATTACCGATCGTTTTGAGTATGACCATGCTGAACGTACTACGGCTCATTACCAGATCGTCAACAGCAATCCGGAACAACGTATTGCCAAGATGACGTACGATGAGTTGGGGATACTGACTAAAAAGGAGATCGGGGGCACCGGTGGGGTCGCTTTCCAAACTCTGGATTACACTTATAACATCCAGGGCTCCCTTAGCAAGGTAAATGATGTAGATAACATGGGTACTGATTTGTTTGCCTATGAACTTAATTACCAAACCGGGGAAGGAACCAATTTCAATGCACCACAATACAACGGGAATATCTCGCAGGTGGTATGGATGTCAAAACAGAACAACCTCAAGAAAACTTATTACTATGATTATGATGATTTAAACCGTCTGGTCAAAGGGCGTTATGGAGATGGGACTAGTCTGACCAGTAACTGGCTGAAGTTTGAAGAGAGCATCTCGGGTTATGATCATAACGGGAATATCACCGGAGTGACCCGTAAAGGATTATCTGCAGGCACCTTGATTGACAACCTGACCTATACCTATGATACGGGTAATGGCAACCAGCTGATGAAGATCGCGGATGCAGCTACGACAGATGGTTTTAAAAACGGTACCAATACCGGGGATGACTATGATTATGATGAGAACGGGAACCTGATCAAGGATCTCAATAAGAACATCTCGCTGATTGAATACAACCATCTGGACCTGGTCACCCGGGTTACCTTTACCGATGGTAAGAAGATCGAGTTTACCTATGATGCCTCAGGTAACAAACTCCAGATGAAATACATCAATGGAGCCAGTACCACCACCACTGACTATCTTGGCGGCTTCCAGTATGTAAATAATATCCTGGAGTTCTTTCCGACCCCGGAAGGCTACGTGGAGTTAAATGGAAGTGCCTATACCCATATCTATACCTTACGGGATCATTTAGGCAATACCCGGGTGAGCTTTAAGAATACCAGTGGCAGCAATGTGATCCTGTCCAGTACGGATTACTACCCGATGGGAATGACCCACTATGGGGAGTATGTACTTAACTCCGATTATAACTACAAATACCAGAACAAAGAACAACTCCTGGCCAACGGGTACAATATGTATGACTTTGGTAGTCGGATGTATGACGCTTCAGTCGGTAGATGGTTCAACACTGATCCACAAAACCAGTTCACCAGCCCTTACCTGGCTATGGGGAACAACTGGCCTATGATGCAGGATCCTGATGGAGAATTGGCCTGGTTTATACCGATAATTATCGGAGCTGTTATGAATGTTGGCATTAATGCAGCCCAAGGGAATATTCAAAATTTTTGGGATGGATTAGGATATGCTGCGGTTGGAGCTGCAGCTGGAGCTATTGGAGGTGGATTATCAACCGCAATAAGTTCAGCGATTGGTGGAACAGGTTTTGGGGCAGGCTTTTCTGCTGCTTTTTCAGGAAGCGCAGGTTTAAGTGGATCCGGTTTGACAGCTGCGTCTTCAAGTTTCTTTACGGGAGCTGCAATAGGTGGTGGTTCGGGACTAGGTACAGGATTTGTAAGTGGTGTGGGGAATGGTTTGATAGGAGGTTCAAATATAGGTGATGCCCTTGGACAAGGCTTGAGAGAAGGTGCTATTGGAGGATTAGGCGGAGGTTTAATTGGAGGTGTACTGGGTGGTATTAATGCTGTAAAAGATGGGCGGAGATTTTTCGACGGAGCATTAGTTCATGAGAAGGTGTTAATAGATAACCAAATTCCATATGTAGCTCAAAGGGGTGATATGAATTGTGGTCCCGCGAATTGTGAGGCCATTAGTATGTCTCGAGGGGGTAATATTACACAAGAATCAATTAGAGGTAATCTTGGAGGGAACCCAAATACAAATCCGCTAGGAGATATAGATGTAATGAACGAATTTAGTAATCAGTCCAAAATAAGATTTAGAGCTTTAGGAACGAATTTATCACCAAGGCAAGCATTACCTTTAATGTCTAGTGGTTATGATGTAAGCTATAATATTAAGATGAGTGGCACAAATATTGGTCATGCTGTTACTGTAAATAGAATTACAGAAAGAACAGTAACTAAAATATCAGGTAAAATGATCTATCGTCTTCTTACAGATGTAATGAATCCTGCAGTTGGACAATATGTAAGAGTTTCTGAGAGAACCTTGCTTAATGCCTATAACACCTTTTTAATTTTTCCTTAAAATGAGAATAGTATTTTATCTAATAATTGGAATTATTCAACTCCAGAATATGAATGCCCAAGAAAAATTCATTCACGGTAAGAGACCTGATGAAAAAATGATTGTTAAACATCAGAATGCTTTAAATAAAAAATTTTCAAAAACTAAATGTTCCGAATCTGAAAATAATTTTAATTTTTTATTCTTGAATTGGTATGGGTTTAAAAACACTCCAACAAAGAGTTTATTATTGGACAAGGATTTGGTTCATAAGCTTGATGTTTTGTATAAATCGAAAGAAGAAATACCTTATAACTATACCATCGTATACAACCATGATAAAAATGTTGTGGGATACGTGGAGTATTTTAACCAGATATATTGTTTTGAAAACGATAAGGGTGCTCTTTATAAAAAGTATGAAGCTTTATTGAAATTTTATTTTGACAAAGAACCTGATAGAATTTTTCAGATTGATGCAAGTTCTACCGAAGTATATTTTGCGGAAAAAAATGGACAATTAAAAGTCTTGACTTTTGATGAAAATCTTAATCTTTTAGTGAAAAGTATAGAAGAAATTGTAAACTGCTGCTGGGAAGATTTATTTCCGCAGGAAATTGTGAAAATTTATTATCCTAATTTTTGCTATAATCATTAGTAAAATACAAATGATTGGGTAAGTTAAGAATTATAAGTTTACTCTCTATTGCTAACTCAATTTATATAAAGTAAATATTCATTCTGTATCTCTTAATAAAACCTCACATCGTAAGAATAAGCGATTTTGTTTGTAATTCTTTTTTTCTTGAAATTTAATGTGATCTATTTTGCCAATGTTGGATTTTGTTTCTATAATATATAGAATACGTTCTATGGAATTATAATTTCCTTCCAATGCAAAATTATAGGAAGTTATAATAGTATCAGTGCTATCTGTGCCTTTTTGCGTATGAGGTTCTTTAAAAAAGTCAATTTTAATCTTTAAGCTATCTGATGAATTATTTAGAATATTTATTAGATTATTCTGACCAGAAGTTCTAGTCCCTCTGTTTATTTCAATAATTGAGTCAAGATATAACTCTCTGGATCCAATATTTTGTATGTCTGGAATAAGCTGATTATTTTCATTAACTCGAGATTGCATTTCATTTAACTGCTTTTTCAATTCAAAGGTATTGGAAAATGCAAATTTATAAGCGATAAAGAACATTGCTATAAATCCCAGTATTAATAGTATATTCTTTTTTCTTAAGGTCATTGTTTGATTATATTAAGTTTTACCTTAAACTCAGATGCACCTGGTTCTTTATAACTGAAATCTGTAATTACTACATTCTTAATCCAAGAAATTTTTTCCAGTCTCTTTAGCCAATTAGAAAAATGTTTTTCATTCTTGCTTTCTCCTGCAATTTCAATTTGGTTCTCACTAATAATGATAGGATCGGTGGCCCTTATTTCTCTTTCGAGTGGCTGATATATGAATTCTGTGAGTGAAATCGAGTCAGGAATGGTATAGATAATTCTATTTAAATAATATGTTGAATTGGAATTACTTTTTTTCAAGATATTGCTTACCGCCTTCTCTTTTTCCTTGATATTGGAAATTCTTGTTTCATAATTTCTTTTCTGAAAAAGATCTAAATTATATTCTGTGTTGAGTTCTTGAAATTCAGTATAATAGAAGCTGTAAATCAGAAAGTTTATTAGTAACGTAATCAGTAATAGACTAGTACCTATAATAAGACTCTTTCTAAAAAAAACTTTCTCCGCATGAATCCTTTTTAATTCCCTATTCTTGATGTCTAAATTGGAAGAAATTTTTGGATGAAATGAACTATAACAAAATATACTTCCTAGGGCAATTAGATATTTGTATGGTATTAAAGAACCATCTATTTCATAATTTTTTTCTTCATCGGAATATTCGATTTTTTCAAAGCTGATGATTTCATCATTATGTTTTATTAAATGATAATTTGAGATTATAATTTTTTCGTGATGAATTAAAGGCAAAAGCGGTTGAATTGCTAGAAAACTAAGAGAGATTCCAATAATAGAAATGTTATGAGACTGATAGCGTTCTACAATCGAATTCACATATTCTTTTCTACATAGGGCAACTATATTTCGGTTGCCTGTTTCAAGTATTTGATAGTAAAAATCGTCAGTGTCAATATTGGGAAATGCGGCAGAAATAGTTTTTTTGTCATTTTCCAGCTTTTCTACATTTCGTAATAATACCTGATTTCCACTTAGGTTCAAAAAACAATGTCTACTATTGGATAAAAATTCAGAAATACTATCTACTGAATCAAGGGTAACTGTTTTATCAATTTCGTATTCGCCTCTTTTTTTTATAGCACGTAATGCATGAATAGTCAATTTTCCATGTATATCGGATAAATGTTCAAGAGAATAAAAGGTCTTACCGTATTTCCAGTATGTTACTATATCGAATGACATTAATAAATGACGGTTGGTTTAATCAGGATATTTAGCTTTTTATTGGAATCTTCGCGTCGTCGTTCACTAAATAACCATTTAATTACCGGAATTCTTGCAAGTAATGGAACTCCGTTTCCTGAATCATCCTTGGTGCGTTGTTCTATTCCTCCAAGTATCGCTACATCTTGGTCTCTCATACGAATTATGGAAGAAAATTCCCGACTATTCATTCCAGGCGGTGCATCTTCTGTAATTCGTTCACCGTTAAAACTAGATTGCACTACATTAATTTCCAGAGTTATCTCACCATCTCCAGAGACAAAAGGCATAATGTCTAATGCTAATTCTGCATCTATAGGGTAATAATTGGTAATTTCCGAAGTTTGAGGAATTTGAGAACCGAAAAAGCTTTGGCTGGTGACAGCGTAATAAGTTGTTTGTCCGCTTGAAAGATGTGCCTTATGACCATTTAAAGTGCTTAGTTTAGGAGTTGAAAGAATCTTAAGATTACCATTGGTCTCCATAGCTTTAATGTCCATATAAAAATTTGGTAATACTTTACCGATGTTTAAGGAGCCAAAACCGTCAAATCCGCCTATGACAC
>ENA-ORCV01000979-ORCV01000979.1-marine-metagenome-genome-assembly--contig:-NODE-979-length-11735-cov-3.186567_pt1 | contig 11735 bp, 10 predicted proteins | sample MGYA00237779_ERZ508509 | MGnify/ENA primary metagenome ERZ508509 (study PRJEB26180, sample SAMN06268772) | marine metagenome | isolation source: Bioluminescent Bay, La Paraguera, Puerto Rico | place... | reverse complement strand
CCAATTTCGACAACCTCACCCCGCTCTATCCCGACGAGCGTCTGAATCTCGATACCAAGGACCCGACGGTCAAGGACAAGTCGGCTCGCGTGATCGACCTCATCGCCCCGCAGGGCAAGGGCCAGCGCTCGCTGATCGTTGCTCCGCCACGCACGGGTAAGACCGTGCTGCTGCAGAACATCGCCAAGGCGATCACGGACAACCATCCGGAAGTGTTCCTGCTGGTTCTGCTGGTCGATGAGCGTCCGGAAGAAGTCACCGACATGCAGCGCAGCGTGAAGGGCGAGGTCATCTCCTCGACCTTCGATGAACCGGCCTCTCGTCACGTACAAGTCGCTGAAATGGTTATAGAAAAAGCCAAGCGCCTGGTCGAGCACAAGCGCGATGTTGTGATCCTTCTGGACTCGATTACGCGCCTCGGTCGTGCCTATAACACCGTGGTTCCCAGCTCTGGTAAGGTGCTGACCGGCGGTGTCGATGCCAATGCTCTGCAACGCCCCAAGCGCTTCTTCGGTGCAGCGCGTAACATTGAGGAAGGCGGTTCGTTGTCGATCATTGCTACCGCGCTGATCGATACGGGCAGCCGGATGGACGAGGTTATCTTTGAAGAGTTCAAGGGCACCGGCAACTCGGAAATCCAGCTCGACCGCAAGGTCGCGGACAAGCGCATCTTCCCGGCGCTCGATGTCGGCAAGTCCGGCACCCGCAAGGAAGAGTTGTTGGTCGACCAAGCCACGCTCAGCAAGATGTATGTGCTGCGCCGCATCCTGATGCAGATGGGTACCGTCGATGCGATGGAATTCCTCCTCGACAAGATGAAGGATTCCAAGACCAACGAGGACTTCTTCGAGACGATGAACCAGTAAGGGTGAGGATTGGGAAGGGGGTTGCGGTCCCCTTTTCTACGCGACCACTGGAAATCCACCACCGTCTTGCTCATATAGAACACTTGGATGCCTGCCGTGACATAGCGGCATGCCCGAGCGAAAGGTCGGACGGATGAAAGTGAATATCGAAATCGATTGCTCGCCGGAGGAGGCGCGGCGTTTCATGGGGCTACCCGATGTCGAAAAGGCCAACTCGGTTTATGTCGATGCTATTGCCAATGCCATGAAAGGTGTTTCGGACAAGGAGCAGTTGCAGGAATATGCCCAGCAGCTCGCCCCGATGGGGCAGATGGGCCTGAAAATGTTCCAGTCCTTTGTTGAAGGCGCGAGTAAACAGTCCGGTGGCAGGTCGTCGTCTTCCAGTAAGAGCAAAAGCGACGACTGAACTTACTTATGGATACGATATTCGCCCTTTCGAGCGGCGCTCCGCCGGCGGGTATCGCTGTGATCCGGGTGACCGGCCCCGAAGCGGGAAAGGCGCTTGAAAAGCTCGCCGGAAAGATGCCTCTTTCACGCAAGGCGACCCGTGCCTGGTTGAGGGATGGCAAAGGCAATCACCTCGATGACGGACTGGTGCTGTGGTTTCCGGGGCCGAATTCGGTAACCGGGGAGGACCTCTGCGAGTTTCATCTCCATGGTGGACGGGCCGTGATTGAGGCAGTTGAAGCTGCGCTGGCAGCCATTCCCGGCCTCCGCAAAGCGCAAGCAGGGGAGTTTACCAGGCGCGCCTTCGCCAATGGCCGGATCGACCTCGCCGAGGCTGAAGGGCTGGCAGACCTACTTTCAGCCGAGACCGAGCTTCAGAGGCAGGCAGCCGTGGCGAACGCCGGTGGATTGCTGTCACGCAAGGTCGAAGCCTGGCGCGAGGAACTCCTTCGCCTTTCCGCCGAGATCGAAGCTGTGCTCGATTTCGACGATGAAGACGATGTGGGGGGCTTGCCCGAAACCTTCTTCGCCGGGTTGTCAGCGCTGACAGGCGATCTGCAGACGACCTTGGCACTTCCCTCATCGGAACCCTTGAGAGAAGGTTTCAGGGTTGTCCTTGCAGGCCCACCGAACGCCGGTAAATCTACACTTTTCAACGCCATATTGGAAAGCGAGGCAGCAATTACCGCTGCGCTTGCGGGAACCACGCGCGATGTGTTGATCCGGCCTGTGGCGATTAATGGTATACCGTTTTCGCTGATCGATATGGCGGGCCTGCGTGACCAAGGTAGCGATGAGGTGGAAAGCGTCGGGATCGACAGGGCGCGCGGGGAGATTGCACGGGCCGACCTCGTGCTGTGGTTGGGAGAGGAGGGGCAGGGCCCTGAAGGCTCCTGGGAGATAGAAGCCCAATGCGATTGTGCGGATCGTGTTGCCAAGGTCAGCCCCGACTTTCGTCTCTCTGCTGTGACCGGAGAAGGTATCGCCAATCTGAAGGTGGCCCTTGCACAATATGCTGCAGGCAAGATGCCCAAACCGGGTGACCTGGCGCTCAATCAACGCCAGAGTGCTTTGGTGGAGTTTGCGTCGAGCGAACTTGTGCGGGCAAAAGACGAGACCGACCCTTTGATCCTCGCCGAGCAATTACGTCAGGCGCGGCTCGCCTTTGATGCCCTGGTTGGCCGCACCTCGACCGAAGACGTACTTGATGTTCTGTTCGGGCGTTTCTGCATCGGCAAATAGCGTTCCACGTGGAACATGGTTTGACGTGCAGGATGGCTTTGACCTGTGCCGCGACCGGCTCTATCGGCACATGCGATGAGTGCATTCGATATCCTTGTTGTCGGTGGAGGACATGCCGGCTGCGAAGCGGCGGCCGCGGCCGCGCGCATGGGTGCGCGGACGGGATTGATTTCCTTCGATCTCGACGTGATCGGTGCGATGAGCTGCAATCCGGCCATCGGTGGATTGGGCAAGGGCCATCTTGTCCGCGAGGTCGATGCCTTCGATGGCCTGATCGGGCGTGCCGCAGATGCGGCGGCGATTCATTACCGTATGCTCAACCGGTCAAAGGGGAGCGCGGTGCAGGGTCCGCGTGTTCAGGCTGATCGCAAGCTTTTTCGTGCGGCGATCCAGAAGATGGTGTCGGACCAACAGAATTTGCAGCTGATCGCGGGAGAAGCTGCGCGGCTGCTTTTCGATGGCGAACGGGTTTCCGGTGTCGCCTTGGGGGATGGAACCGAACTGCATGCACAGGCTGTAATTTTGTGCACCGGGACATTCCTCGGCGGTACGCTGTTTCGGGGTGAGGAACGGTTCACCGGCGGCAGGATCGGCGAATCTTCTGCGCAGGTGCTGGCCGACCAGATGCGCGAGGCCGATTTGCCCATGGCGCGGCTCAAGACGGGGACACCTCCACGTCTCGATGGGCGGACGATCGATTGGGCGCGGCTGCAGGAGCAACCGTCGGACAGCGATCCCTGGACGATGTCGCCATTGACGCCAAAACGTCTCAATCCGCAAGTTTTCTGCGCGATTACAAGGACAAATGTGCAGAGTCATGCGATCATTGCTGACAATCTCCATCGTTCGCCGCTCTTTACCGGGGCGATAGGGGCGGCTGGCCCGCGCTATTGTCCTTCGATCGAGGACAAGATCCATCGCTTCGCCGACCGTGATGGCCACCAGGTGTTCCTGGAGCCGGAGGGGCTTGATACGCATCTGGTTTATCCCAATGGCATCAGCACGTCGCTACCGACCGATGTCCAGCTCGCCATACTCAGGACGATGGAGGGCTTGGAGCAAGTCGAGATGGAAGTTCCCGGTTATGCGGTGGAATATGACCATATCGATCCGCGTGCGTTGGGGCAGGATTTGCAGCTTAAGGCCATGCCGGGCCTCTTTTGCGCCGGCCAGATCAATGGCACGACAGGTTATGAAGAGGCTGCAGCGCAGGGATTGATCGCCGGATTGCACGCAGCTGCAGTGGTTCTCGGACGTGATACTGCGCGGCTCGACAGGGCGAATTCCTATATGGCGGTGATGGTGGATGATCTCACGCTGCATGGCGTTAGCGAGCCCTACCGCATGCTCACGGCAAGGGCTGAATACCGTCTGCGCCTGCGCGCCAACAATGCCACATCGCGGCTGACACCGCTCGCTCTAGACGTCGGTTGCGTGGGCCCCGAAAGGCGTGCCTGGTTCGAGCGACGCGAGGAGCAAAGGGCGCAATGGGACAAGGCGCTGGATCGGAATATTTCGGCCGGTGAGCTTGCTGCGCACGGCACTCCGGTCAAACAGGATGTGGGACGCCTTCCATTGCGGGATTGGCTGCGATTTCCGCAGGTTACGCTGGAATCCCTGTCCCCATGGCTGCCTGCCGAATGCGACCCGAGAACGCCGCTGGCGGCGGAATTGGCTGAAGATGCGGCCTACACACCTTATCTCGAAAGGCAGGAAAGCGAGTTGCGCGAATTGCGGGCCAGCGAAGCTGTGAAATTGGGCGATGATTTCCCTTTCGAGGAGGTGCCAGGCTTGTCGAACGAGATGGTTGAAAGATTGGCGTCTGCACGACCTGCCAACCTTGCCGCAGCCGGAAGGGTGCGCGGGATTACCCCTGCTGCACTCGCAGCGGTGCTTGTCTATGCCAGGCGGCGCGGAGCGGAGAAGGCGGCGTGATCACCAATGAAGCCGAGGCACACGCCTATTGCGCCGAGATATGCGATGCGAAGGCCATGGTGCGCCTTGAGAAGTTTATCCCGCTGCTAAAAGCAGAGAATGAACGACAGAACCTTATTTCAAACAGAAGTCTCGATTTCGTCTGGCAGCGCCATATTGCCGACAGCATCCAGCTGCTGACGCATGTTCCACGTGAAACATCGCCATGGCTCGATCTGGGTAGCGGGGCGGGTATGCCGGGGCTGGTTCTTGCCATTGCGAGACCCGATCTCACCCTCCACCTCGTCGAATCGCGCAAGCGTCGCGTGGTGTGGCTGGAGCAGGTCAAAGCGCATTTCGACCTCGGAAATTGCCATATTCATGGCGCGCGATTGGAAAATGTGGATAGCATGCCCATGCGCGTAATCTGCGCGCGTGCCTTCGCTCCGCTTGGTAAACTCCTCAGCTTATCCGCGCGTTTTTCCACACACCAAACCATTTGGTTGTTGCCCAAAGGGCGTTCGGCAGGTCAAGAATTGTCCGAACAACCCGAATCGGTGCGCAGAATGTTCCACGTGGAACATTCACAAACCAGTCGGGAGGCAGGAATCGTCAAAGGCACAGGGAGCCCACCGATCCAATGATCTGTATCGCCATAGCCAACCAGAAGGGCGGTGTGGGCAAGACCACCACCGCGATCAATATTGCAACGGCTATGGCGGCAACAGGGTGGAAGACCTTGCTGATCGACCTTGATCCGCAGGGCAATGCCTCGACGGGGATCGGCCTCGATGCGGCGCACCGTGATATGTCGAGCTACGATGTGCTGGTGGACGAAATTCCCCTGGAAGACTGCCTTGTTCCCTCGAAAATCCCCGGGTTGGACCTCCTTCCGGCCACAGTCGATCTCAGCGGAGCCGAGGTTGAACTTGTCGGTGTGGAAGACCGCACCAACCGCTTGCGCCGGGCACTGGCCGAACACCGTGGCCATGACGTTTGCTTTATCGATTGCCCGCCTTCTCTCGGCCTGCTGACGCTCAATGCGCTGTGCGCAGCCGATACCTTGCTGGTTCCCCTGCAATGCGAATTCTTTGCGCTGGAGGGGTTGAGCCAGCTCTTGCAGACGGTTGAGCAGGTTCAGCAGCGTTTCAACCCCGATCTGGGCATTGTGGGTATCGTCCTGACCATGTTCGATCGCCGTAACCGCCTGACCGACCAGGTAGCCGACGATGTGCGCGAATGCCTGGGCAATCTCGTCTTCGAATCGGTTATTCCGCGTAATGTCCGCCTGTCCGAGGCGCCAAGTCATGGTCTGCCGGCGCTGGTATATGACCATGCATGCCCGGGCAGTCGCGCCTATATGGCGCTGGCGCGTGAGCTGATCGGTAGACTGCCGCAGGAGAGGGTAGCCGCATGAGTGCACAGGAAACCCCCGAAAAACCCGCACAACGCCGCAAATTGGGCAAGGGGCTGGGTGCCCTTATGGGTGAAACCCGCCGCGAGGAACCTTTGTCAGCGCCGTCTGGCGAGCGATTGCATGGCGTCGAGCACTCCGCAGCACCCTCAACTGCGGAAACCCGCATTGACGGGTTGGCTCATCTGGCGGTGTCCGTGATTGAACCGCACCCTGATCAACCCCGCCGCCATTTCGCTGAAGATGCACTCGAAGAATTGGCTGCGTCTATCGCCTCGCGTGGTGTGATACAGCCTGTGGTGGTGCGCCCTCTTGCCGGTGGACGGTACCAGCTTGTTGCCGGTGAGCGTCGTTGGAGGGCTGCGCAAAAAGCACAACTCCATGAAATTCCAGCAATAATTCGCGACCTGAATGACCGTGACGTCATGGCATTGGCGCTGATTGAGAACATCCAGCGCGAAGACCTGAACCCGGTGGAGGAGGCACGCGCCTATCAGCGTTTATCTGAGCTGGAAGAGATGACCCAAGCGGAAATCGCCCGTTTGGTCGAAAAATCGCGCAGCCACGTCGCCAATCTGCAGCGCTTGCTTACGCTTCCCGACACAGTGCTCGACCATCTCGAGGCGGGCAGGCTTGATATGGGCCATGCCCGTGCGCTGGTGGGTCGCGAGAATGCTGCTGAACTGGCCGAACAGGCGATTGCCAAGGGGCTTTCGGTGCGCGAGGTTGAAAAACTCGCTCGTGCGCAGGACACGGGTAGGGCGAAACAGCGCAAAGCGCGCGAACCGCGCGATCCGGCGCGGGATGCTGATATTGTGGCCGTTGAAAACCATCTTGAAGAGTTTCTGGGCCTGCCGGTGAAGATCACTACCGATTCCGACCCCCGCTCCGGAGGGGTAACAATCAAATATCGCACGCTGGACCAGCTGGACCTGATCTGCCAACGGCTGACGGGCGGCGGCATTTAGGTCTTGGGACGAATGAAAGTCGCGCCGCGCTACTTTCGACCAAGAAAACCATGCGATTTTGAGTGGTTGGCTGCTGGAGTTGATCCGAAACGGCAACCAGCTTCGCAGCTAACGATATCTGCAATCCGTTTCAGATCCTGGTAGAAAGCAGCTTCGCCAGCTCCTCGATCCCCGCTTGATCATCGGTATCAAAGCGTGCGGGTAGCGGGCTATCGAGATCAATGACCGCGTTGACTATTCCATCGCGTATTACAGGTACGACCAATTCGGACCAGGTCTCTGCATCACAGGCTATATGGCCGGGAAAGTTCCGGACATCTTCTACCAATTGGGTCTTGCCGCTTGCTGCACATGCACCACAAACACCTGAAGTTAAAGGCATTCTTATGCAGGCAGGTCGGCCAACGAAGGGCCCGAGAACCAACTCACCATCGACCAGACGGTAAAAACCGGACCAGTTCACGTCTGGCAGGAACTCCCAAAGCAAGGCTGCAACATTGGCCATGTTGGCGATGCTATCCGGTTCGCCCTCGGTTAGGGCATCGGCGGCACGGACAAGTTCGCGATAGAGTTCAGGCTTGGTCAGTCCCTGCGAGGCGCGAAAATCAAACATCAACAGCCCACTAGCCGTCAAAGCGTTTGCCGCAAAGCCTGCTTGGCCCTATTTCCAGCTTCCATGGCTATCGTGAAAAAGATCCTTGTCGCCCTGATCCTCGTTTTGCTTGTGCTTGTCGCGCTGGGCTGGTGGCTAACGCGAGGTTCGACGCCTCTGTATTCGCTGGAGGAAACCAGCGGAGTCGATCCCGTCCTGGCTGAGCCTGCTCCTGAACTTTTGCCCACCGTCGGTGTGGTCAAGCCGGTCGGCTGGCAGGATGGCGAGGTGCCGGTTGCGGCCGACGGTCTGGTGGTCAATCGTTTTGCCGAGGGCCTCGAGCATCCGCGCGTGCTCTATACCTTGCCCAATGGCGACGTCTTGGCCGTGCTCAGCAATGCGCCCGAAAGGCCGATCGCCGGAGGCTGGCTGACAAATCTGGTCGCGGGCATCCTTTTCAGCCGGGCCGGAGCCGCCGTGCCGTCGCCCAACGAAATCGTGCTCCTGCGCGATGCGGATGCCGATGGCGTCGCCGAAGAACAGCATGTCCTTCGCGACGATCTCAACTCACCCTCGGGCGTCGCCTGGCGTGATGGCAATCTCTATGTCGCCAACCACGATGCGCTGCTGCGCTTCGATTATGCCCTTGGCGACACGCAGATTGCGGGCGATGCCGAAAAGTTGGCCGACTTGCCCCCGGCCGGCAATCACTGGATGCGCAATATCGCGCTCAATGACGATGGAACACTGCTCTATATCGCCGTGGGCTCGGCTTCGAATATCGGCGAAAGCGGAATGGAGATAGAGGAGGGCCGGGCAGCGATCCATGAACTCAATCTCGAAAGCGGTTTTGCGCGCCTTTACGGTGGCGGGCTACGCAATCCCAACGGCCTGGACTGGAATCCCTGGCGCGATGAATTGTGGACGACGGTCAATGAGCGCGACATGCTCGGCCCCGACCTCGTGCCCGACTATTTGACCAATGTGCCCCTGGGCGTGAATTACGGCTGGCCCTGGGTCTATTACAACGATGTCTTTGACGATCGCGTGGAAGTGCCCGCACCGCAATTCCTCACCGAATATACGCGCACACCCGAATATGCTCTTGGCCCGCATGTCGCGCCTCTAGGGTTGGTGTTCACACAAGAAGGCACGCGAATGGGCGAGCGATTTGCGCAAGGCGCATTCGTTGCCCGCCATGGATCGTGGAACCGTAACCCACCTGCGGGTTATGATGTTGTTTTTATTGAATTTGATTCCCGTGGAAATCCGCAGGGCAAACCTGTGACGGTGCTTGAAAGCTTTCGTCTGAATGATGGCGAGACCAAAGGACGACCGACCTGGGTGACATGGGATCAGACCGGCGCGCTGTTGGTAAGCGATGACACGGGCAACATTATCTGGCGCGTGGTCGATCCGGCAGCGGAGCCAACCGCCGCCCCCGTGCGCAATGTTGGTGAACCGCTGCCGCCGCGTCGCGAGCTGATCGGCGATCCGGCCCGCGCATTCGAAGCGCCTCCTGCCGATTTGATGGCGCCGGGCGGGTTCTAAGGGCCTCACCCGAGCGCCTTACCGTCACGGCCTGCCAATTCGGTAATGAAATGCCAAGCGGTGCGGCCGGAACGTGATCCGCGCCGCTTGGACCATTCGAGCGCTTCGGCCTCATTCAGCTCAAGCCCGTATTCCGCCGCATAGCCACGCAGGATCTCCAGATATTCGTCTTGCGTGCAGGCGTGGAAACCCAGGGCAAGTCCGAAACGATCGGCCAAAGCGAGGTTATCATCCACTGCATCGCGGGGATTGAGCGGATCGTCCTGTTCGCTGGCATGGCGCGGAATGATCGCCCTTCTATTGGAGGTGACGGCTAGCCTCACATTGGGCGGCCGCGCTTCCACCCCGCCATCGAGCCAGCTGCGCAAATGGCGCGGGCCGACGCTGTCACCCTCGGCAAAGCCCAAATCATCGATAAAGACGAGAAAGTTGCGCTGCACCTTGGCCAGTTGCTGGAACAGGGCTGAAAGTGATGTCAGCGCATCGGTGGTCACCTGTACAAGCGCGATGGCACCGCCCTCGGCCTGCGCGGAGGCAACCGAAGCGCGAATCAGCGCGGACTTGCCCATGCCGCGCGAGCCCCACAGCAACATGTCATGCGCAGCATGGCCAGCGGCAAGCCGCGCGACATTCGACGTCACGGTGTGTTTCTGTCGGTCGATTCCGCGCAGGAGTACCAATTCGGGCGCTTCGATCCGCGCGACCGGATGCGCGGCACCGTCCCAGACATAGGCAGGAGCGGAAAGCCAGTCCGCCATGTCCGATGATGCGGTCTGGGCCTCAAGCGCCGCGAGAATGCGGCGCAACAGCTCTTCGCTTGTGCTCATGCGCCATGCCTCGCCCGCCACACGAACTTCGTCAAGTCGATTGCACTGCTACGCATTTGCCGACACAATGCGCCCTCCCCCCATTGAGGAGGCACCTAAAGGCGTCGGGGGCATGGTAATGGAGGGGAATCAATGAAGCAGTGGAAGCTGCGGCGTGTAGCCGCGTGCATTTTTTCAATCGGGTCCTTGGCTCTCGCCGCTCCCATGGAAGCGGCACCCAGCGTCTATCCCACGGGGACAACGATCTACGATCCCGAGCAGGCGGACAGCGGCTACACTGTCTTGTCGATACTCGGCACGCGCGCCGTGATCGTGATCGATATGAACGGACGCGAGGTCAAAAGGTGGGATGATTTCAATGTCTCCGCCGGCGGGCCGGCACGCATCCTGCCCGGCGGGATCGTCATGGCCTCGGACGGGTCTTTCCCGGGCCATCTCGAAACCACCGCGCTGATTGCGCGTGATTTCGACGGGACCGAGCTCTGGCGTTTCGATCGTGCGGAGGAAATCACCATCCGCACCACAGAGGGTGAGGGAGAGGACGAAGTCGCCACCGAGCGCACCCAATGGAGCGCGCGCCAGCATCACGATTGGCAACTTTCGAGCTTCCCCGCAGGATATTATTCGCCTGCTTTCACGCCAAGCCTCGATGGCGCGCGTACACTGGTCCTGGCCCATGCCAACACGAGCGATGAAGCGATCGCCGATGTCGTGCTGGAAGACGACCGCATCTACGAGCTGGACGAGAGCGGCGTGATCGTCTGGGACTGGCGCGCCAGCGACCATATCGACGAACTCGGCTTCAATGTCGCGGAGCGCAACGCCATACGTCGTGGCGGCACGCGCGATAATTTCGACTGGTTCCACATCAATTCGGCGACCTACCTGGGGCCGAACAAATGGTATGATGCCGGTGACGAGCGCTTCCACCCCGACAATGTGATCATCTCGAGCCGTCAGACGAGCATTATCGCTATCATTGCGCGCGACGGTTCGATTGTCTGGCAATTGGGCCCCGACTACGCGGATTCACTGGCGGAAATGGCAATTGGCCAGATCGTCGGTCAGCATCATGCGCATTTCATTCCCGAAGGTCTGCCTGGCGCGGGCAACCTGCTTGTATTCGATAATGGCGGTTCGGGTGGCTATGGCGATCCCAATGCGCTGTCACCCAATGGCCAGACTGAATATCGCCGACACAATTCGCGTATCCTGGAAATCGACCCGGTCACGCTGGAAGTCGTCTGGTCCTACCAGGCGGGCAATTTCTTCAGCTTCAATATCAGCGGCGCGCAACGACTGGAGAATGGCAATACGCTAATCACCGAAGGTGCGCCGGGCCGCGTGTTCGAAGTGACCAGCGAAGGCGATATCGTGTGGGAATACCAGAATGCACCTGGTGGCAGCGGCGCATTTGCCTCGCCTGCGGTCTATCGCGCCTACCGCTTGCCCTATGACTGGATCCCGCAATTGCCAGTGCCGGAAGAAGTTGCGCTTGCAGCACCCGATCTGAGCAGCTTCCATGTGCCGGGTTCGGTGCAATAGGCTTGGCTTGTCGGTCCGCGCACTCTAGCGCGGAGCGATGACTGAAAGACTGGCGAGCGACGAGAAGGGTATAGCGCGCGCGGTGGAGCTGCTGCGCGCGGGCCAGCTCGTCGCACTGCCAACCGAGACCGTCTATGGCCTGGCTGCTCGCGCAGATAGCGAGGAGGCCGTGGCCGCCATCTATCGCGCCAAAGGCCGGCCGAGCTTCAATCCGCTGATTTGCCATGTGGCGAGCGTGGAGATGGCGCAGAGCCTGGCGTATTTTGACGAGCGCGCCGAACGGCTGGCGGCGCAATTCTGGCCGGGGCCGCTCACCTTGGTCCTGCCCTTGCGCGAGGGGGCGGGTGTCGTACCGGCAGTCACGGCGGG
>ENA-ORCV01000978-ORCV01000978.1-marine-metagenome-genome-assembly--contig:-NODE-978-length-11736-cov-2.760614_pt1 | contig 11736 bp, 9 predicted proteins | sample MGYA00237779_ERZ508509 | MGnify/ENA primary metagenome ERZ508509 (study PRJEB26180, sample SAMN06268772) | marine metagenome | isolation source: Bioluminescent Bay, La Paraguera, Puerto Rico | place... | reverse complement strand
AGACAGCCTGCCGACTTCCATGCGCGGATCGAGCGACAGACCGAACCGCGCGAACACTTCGCCGGCCCGGCGGTGCGCCGCCGACCAGCTGATGCGCCAGTCGTCGGCGTTCGCCAGTGTTCCCAGATAGAGGTTCTCGGTGACGCTCAGCGAGGGGATCAGGCCGAGATGCTGATGGACGAAGGCCAACCCCAGTTCGCGCACCTTCGGACCCGGGATCGGCAGCGGCACCGACTTGCCATAAAGGCGGATATCCGCACCCGGCTCGGGCGTGTGGAAACCGGCCAGCACCTTGATCAGGGTCGACTTGCCCGAACCGTTCGAGCCGAGCAGACCGTGTACCTCGCCGCGCCGGACGCTCAGCGAAACGTCGTCGAGCGCAACCTCGCCGCCGAAGCGCTTGGTCAGATTTCTGATTTCAAGGGCGTCGGCACCATAGGTGCCGACGCGGGGTTTACGCGCAACGCTCACTCAATACCCCAGAGCTTCTTGAAGCCCTCGATGTGAACGTCGCCATAGCCGTCGTTGAAGGTGGCAGGATTGCCCGCCGTCTCCACATTCTCGTCGCTGAAGATATAGGCCGGCGTGTTGAGCTTGTTGACCGGCTCCAGACCGCAGAGCAGACGCATGTCAGCGTCCGTTCCGGCCATTCCGACCCAGCCGAGGCTCTCGCCGACATTCATCTCGACGATGTCGCCGTCCCGCATCATGTCGAGCACGAACGGGGTGCCGTTGTAGGAGACGATCTTGGCGTCCGATCCGGCGATCTGGATCGCCGGAACGATGAACTGCGACATCGAATCGTAGACCGGCAGAACGTAGTTGATCGAGGGATCGGCAAGCAGCGCGTTCTGAACAGCCGGCTGCGTCTTCGTCGCCCATTCGTTGACCGGTACGTTGATGTACGTGGTTTTGCAGTCGGGGCAGTGTTCGTTGAGATACCCGATGATCGCGTCCCGCAGCGGCGCCGTCGGGGTGATCTCGTCCGGGCCGAGCACCAAGGCATTCACGTTGCCTTCGGTCTTGGCGATCGCCCAGGCCGCGATGATCTCGCCGACCGTCACGTAGTCGGTATTGGCTGCACCATCAATAATGTCTGGCGTCTCCTGAGTGGTGGCGTCGTAGAGATGGGTCGTCGTGACCTTGACACCGGCGTTCTGGGCCTCGGTGATCTGCGGCACGAGGACTTCCGGGGGCAGGCCACCCTGCAGGTCGATCAGGTCATAGCCTTCGGCGACCGCGGTGTTGATGCCCTGGATCCAGCCGGCCGGATCAAGCTGCGTCTCCCAGTCCCGCAATTCGAAACCGACGATCTCCGCGGCATCGCGGAAGCCCTGACTGATCGCCTCGTTGAACGGATTGGCGTTGGTCAACGGAATCACGAAGATCTTCTTGTCCTTCATGCACGCGCGCGCATCGAAGGGCTCGCCGGGTGCCTCGAAGGTCGGCAGCTGGCTGTGCTTGGCGATCAACGCCTTGGCGTCTTCAACGCCTGCCATCGCCGGAGTGGCGAGGCAGATTGCGGCGGTTGCCGCTGTCATTGTCCATTTCATAGTCCCACCTCCTTCTTTCTGGTTACGTTTTTTGATGATTGGCATTTGCGAAGTAGGCGATGGCCTCCTCGCTCGTGCAGAGATCGGCGTATTTGGCGCTCATATCGAAGAGATTGGCCTCGTGCGGACCGACCGCCCGGTCGCCTACGGCATCCGAGACGACGACCGTCACGAAGCCGTAGGAGATACTGTCGATGCAGGTGGCGCGGACGCATCCCGACGTCGTCACGCCGGTCAGCAGAAGCGTATCGACCTTCAGCCACCGCAGCGTCGCATCGAGAGACGTTGCGAAGAACGCGCTCGGATACTGTTTGGTGATCAGGATATCGCCGTCCTCGACGCTCAGGCCGTCCGCCAGCTTCTGGGAGTCGCGACCGGCCTCGAAGCAGCTCAGCGCGGGCACCTTGGCGAAGAAGGCACCGCCGTCCGCCCCGCCGGGCGTATACCGGACCTCGGTGAAAACGACCGGGATGCCCGCCGCCCGGGCGGCGGGTACAAGGCGCTTCGCGTTTTCCAGCGCCGTGCGGCATCCCTCGCCGCCGAAAAGCGGCTGGCTCTCGTCGAAATACGCCTTGGCGAAATCGATGAGGATCAGCGCCGGGCGCGTGCCCCATGTCTGCGGCGAGTGATACTTCGCCCGCGCATAGTTCTGGTCGAGGTCCTCCGTCATGACCGGCCCTACTCCGCGGCCTGCATGAAGGTGTGAAAGACCGGATCGGCCGGCGGCTCGAAGCCCGTTTCCGTCCTGCAGCGGCGCTTCAGTTCCTCGATCGACTCGAAGCCGCGGTCGAACAGCGCCGTGTCGCCGCGCTTGGCCGCCATGTCCTTGCGCAGCTTCGTCGTTGCCGACGTGTCGACTTCGCCGTTCCTGATGACGACGCCGTAGCGCCTGGCGCCCTCGACGGTGACGAGACCGCGATCGACATCGGCCTTGACCAGTGCCGGATCGCGCTCGAGCGGATCGCCCCAGCCGCCTCCGCCCCAGGTGTTGAAATGCAGGATGTCGCCGGGACGGACCTGGATGCGGTCGCACTTGGAGGGAATGTTCTCCTCGGTGCCGTCGGTGCGAACCAGCCGCTTGGTCGATCGCATGCCGGGCTCGCCGCCGTTGACGCCCCATGGATAGGTGAGCCAGCGATCGTCGTGGATCGAGATCTCGCCGGTCTCGAGCATCTCGTAGGCGATGGTGATGCCGTTGCCTCCGCGATGCAGGCCGGCTCCGCCGGAGTCGGCGATGGTCGCGTATTCGCGGATGCGCAGCGGGAAATAGGCTTCCAGGAATTCGTTGGGCACGTTGGTGAAGGCGGGCCACAGCGAATGGCCGTCGGGACCGTCGCCGACCGGGCGCCCCGGAATGCCGCCGAAGCCGATCTGGAAGAGCTGGTACCACTCGCCGTTCTTGTCGAAGCCGGAATACATGAAATGCGGACTGTCGGAGAAACCCGCCGCGTTCAGCGCGTCGGGCGCGCCCTGTCCGAGCAGGCCGCCCATCAAGTCGAAGATCCGCCCGAGCATGTGGGTCCGGCAGGACAGGGCCGCTGGCTTCTTCGGCTTCAGGATGCAGCCTTCTGGAATGTGCACTTCCAGAAGGTCGTAGAAGCCGTCGTTGAACAGGATCTGCGGGTCGAACAGATTGATCGTGAACGCCCCGAAGAACATCTTGAACATTTCCTCGTTCAACAGGAAGTTGATCGAGGACAGCGATTGCGGGTCCGATCCCGAGAAGTCGAAATGTGCCTTTTCGCCCTCGCGCCAGAGTGAGCAGGCGATCTTGTAGGGGCCGTTGCCCATCCCGTCGTCGTCGATCCAGTCCTCGAAGGTCGCCTTGTGCGGCCCTTCGGGGATGATCATCTGGATGATCGCGCCCATCGCCAGCTTGTTGCGGTCGAGCATGTCCCACATTGCGGAGACATAGGGTTCCACCCCGAACCGCTCGATGTTTTCGCGCACCCGCCGCTCGGCCAGACGAAGAGCCGCGATGATCGCGAAGAAATCCGACTTGTTCCACTCCGGCATCCGGCAGTTGTGAAGCAGGATGTTGAGGATCTCCTCGGCCAGCTCGCCCTTTCGGTAGATCTTCGTGGGCGGGATGATCGTGCCTTCCTCGTAGATCATCTTGGCATCGGTGGGCAGCGAGCCCGGAACCTTGCCGCCGACGTCGGTCATGTGCCCGAACATCGCCGCCCAGGACACCAGCCGCCCCTCGTGGAAAATCGGCATCATCATCAGCCAGTCGTTCAGGTGACTGACCGCGCCGTTGCACGAATAGGGATCGTTGGTGATGAAGATGTCGCCGTCCTCGATCGTTCCGTCATAGCCGTGGATGAAGCCGTGCAGGAACGATCCGAACTGGCCGACGACCATCTTGCCTTCCTGATTGGCGATCAGCGGGAAGGCGTCGTGCTGCTCGCGGATGCCCGGCGACATCGCGGTACGGAACAGGACGGCATCCATTTCGGCACGCGCGTTGCGCAGCGCGTTCTCGACGATGTCCAGGGTGATCGGGTCGACCTCCACCCGCTTGAAGGGCGCCGGGTTCGCTTCGATAATTTTCGCAACCATCTTTCGGTTCTCCTCAGCGCGCGTTCGGGTGATCTTCGGGCCAGATCAGTATGTTGCCGACCTCGTCGACGATGCCGACGTGCCCCGGCAGGATCAGCGATGTGGAATCCATTTCCGTCACGATCGCCGGCCCCGAGATCCGGTTGCCGGGCTGCAGCTTGCCCCGGTCGTAGATATGGCCGTCGCACCATTCGCCGTCGGTGTAGATGCGGGTCGGATGCACCCTGGCGCCGGAGGAATCCGCCGTTCCCTTGCCTCTGACCGGACTGACGAACTGCCGTTCGGCGCCCTGCACCACCGCCCGCAGACCGACGAGCTCGTGCTCGGCGTCCAGTGCGAAGGTGAAGAGCTGTTCGTGCTCCCTGTCGAAGCGGTCGGTGACGCCCTGGAGCCCTTCGCGGGCGAAATCTTCGGGCGTGATGTCGATCGTCAGCTTCATGCCCTGGCCGACATAGCGGATGTCGATCTGGTAGAAGACGTCCTGCTCGTCCTTGCCGACGCCCTCCTCCGACAGCGCGTCGGCGGCATTGGCCTGGAGCTCCTCGAGCATCCGCCGGATGTCGGCGTCGGAGGTGTCCGACAGACGGGTGACGTAGGTCTGGGAGGCTTCGTTGCGCAGCCGCGTCGTCGCATCGCCATAGGCGCACAGCACGCCTGGCCCCGGCGGCACGATGGCGGGCCAGGAATTGATAAGCCGCGCCAGGGCGTTGACGTGCAGCGGCCCGGCGCCGCCGAAGCCGATCAGCGCGAAATCGCGCGGGTCATAGCCCTGCTCGACCGAGACGAGCCGCAGGGCGCCGCACATGTTTTCGTTGACGATCTTGATGACGCCCTCGGCGGCGGTTTCCAGGCCGATGTCAAGCGCGTCCGCGACGGTCTGAACCGCCTTCGCGGCCATGTCGCGACTGATCTCCATGTCACCGCCCAGCTTGGCATCGGACGGCAGATAGCCGAGCACGACGTTCGCGTCGGTGACAGTGGGCTGTTCGCCGCCCTTGCCGTAGGCAGCGGGACCGGGTTCGGCCCCCGCCGACTGCGGGCCGACGCGAAGCGCCTTGGTCAGTTCCGGCACATAGGCGATGGAACCGCCGCCGGCGCCGACGGTGCGCACGTCGATCGACGGTGCACGCACGGTCACGTCGGCCACCCGCGTTTCGCGCCGGGTGCGCGCGACGCCCTTCTCGATCAGGGCGACATCGGTGGACGTGCCGCCCATGTCGAAGGTCAGCAGGTTGCCGAAGCCGGCCTGTTTGGCGATCCACATGGCACCCGACACACCGCCGGCCGGTCCCGACATCAGCAGGTTCACCGGCTGATCCATCGCCGCCTGGGCAGACGACAGGCCGCCGTCAGAGCGAAGGATCTGCAGCATGACGTGCTCGCCCATCCGCGCCCGCAGCTCGGTCTGCAGGTTGCTCACATATTTGGAGACGACAGGCCGTACGTAGGAATTCACGACGGTCGTTTCGGTCCGCTCGTACTCGTACATTTCCGGCATCACCGACGCCGACGTCGAGACGGGGATGTTCGGCGCCAGTTCGCGCGCGATCTCGGCGATCCGGCGCTCATGTGCATCGTTCACATAGCTGTTGAACAGCGCGATCGTCAGCGCCTCGACGCCCTTGCCGATCAGGGCCTTGAGATCGTCGCGTATCTTCTTCTCGTCGAGCGGTTCTAGCACGTTGCCTTTCGCGTCGATCCGCTCGCCGGCTTCGATGGTCAGTTCCAGCGGCGCCAGCGGGGCCGTCTTGTTCCAGATCACCCAGCCGCCCAGGCCGCCGGGCACGTAGGAACGGGCGATCTGCAGGACGTCGCGATATCCCCGGCTGGTCACGAGACCGACGAGCGCGCCGGAACTGGTGAGCACGGTGTTGGTCGCGACCGTGGTGCCGTGCATCACCTCGCGGATATCGGTCGGATCGATGCCCGCCTCCCGGCAAATCTTCTCGATCCCGTTGAGGACACCGATGGAGCTGTCGGCCGGTGTCGAGGGCACCTTGGCGGTGAAGGTCCGGCTCGCCTTCTCGTCAAGCAGCAGAAGATCGGTAAAGGTTCCGCCGACATCGACCCCGAGACGCAAACCCGCGCCGGCGCCCCCGCGCAATGCAGGCCGCGGCGCCGCCGTCGGCACCGACACCCCGGATTCCATCCGGTTCAATCGGGCCTCGAAGGCGGCAAGCCTTTCCTCGTAGTGTTTGATCAAATCCTCAGTCTTGGTCATCAACGTCCCCTAACCACGATCTCTTGCGCCGCCGTTCCAGGCGGCGAATCCGTTGTTCAGACCCCGCTGCCGCGCCCGCGCAGCCATGCCCAAAGCCCCCTGCGGACCGGAGCCCGGTCATCCGACGCCAGGCCCAGTGCGCGCTCGGACATCGACAGGAGTTTCTCGACAAGCCCCTCTTTTTCCCGGATCGCCGCGTCGCGCTCTTCAAGCGTGCGCTCCAGGCGCGTGCCGGCATCCAGCGCCCGCGTCAGCAGGCCGCTCAGCTCCTGCGACGCGCGACGGTTCTCCTCGCCCTCCGCGCAGGCGCGCTCGAGGAGGGCCATCGCCTTGTCGGCTGCCTGGGTGAGTCCCGCGACTTCGGTCCGCGACACGGTGTCGGTGGTCTCCGCAAGCGTCATCGCGCGCGCCAGCAGCGCGGCGAGGCGCGCGTTGTCCTCGCGGCTCGTCTGCAGCTCGTCGGCCATCCCGTCCAGAAGCCCGAAGGAGCGGGCCAGCATGGCATCGAGTTTCGAAAGGTCCGCTGCGTCCGCGCCCGCCTCTCGCAGTTCGGTCTGCGCTTTCAGGAGCGCGAACGCCCCTTCAAGCAGTTCGGCAAAGCGGACGCTGTTTTTCTCCGAGGCTTCCAGCGCTTCTCCGGCCCGATCCAGGGCTTCGGCCTGACGGCCGAGAAGCGTCTCCATGCGGGAGATTTCGTCGTCGCGGGTGCCTAGCTGCGCCTGCAGTTCCTCGACCTCGTCGAACAGGGAATCGAGGAGAGCGGCCGGGTCCACGTCGGGCTCGGCCGCCCCGCCGGAAAGATCCTCCGGCGCCGCGCTCAGATCGACACGCATCCGGCCTTCGTTGTCGCGCCGGGCGGGAACGACTCCCCTGGCGATCGCCTCGCGAAGCCGCAGACGGCTGATTCCAAGATGTGCGGCCGCCTCGCCGACGGGCATGAATTGGAAGCTCAGCTCGTTCTTCTTCCCGGCGGTCAAGGCGCTGTTCCTAGATGATGCCGCGCTCTTGGTATTCCCGTTGAAGGTCGATCGGGATCTTCAGCAGATCGCTGTAGACGTAGTCGTTATGCTCGCCGAGCTTCGGCCCGACATGGCGGACCGAGCCGGGCGTCTCCGAAAGCCGCGGCGCGACGTTCTGCATCTTGATCTGGCCGAAGTCGGGATGCTCGACATCGACGATCGCGTCGCGCGCCTTGAAGTGCGGATCGGTCAGCATGTCTTCGGCCTTGTAGATCAGCCCGCACGGCACGCCGTGTTCGTTCAGCAGCGTTTCAAGTTCCTTGAGCGGGATGGTCCTGGACCACTCGTTGATCAGGCCATCGAGTTCGACCTGGCAGTCCCCGCGCGCCGAGTGCGTGGCGTATCGCGGGTCTTCGGCGAGTTCCGGCCTGTTCATCGCCGCGGCGAGGCGCTTGAAAACCGTGTCCTGATTGGCCGCGATCAGCAGCAGCTTGCCGTCGGCGGTCTCGAACACGTTCGAGGGCGATACGTTCGGCAGGATCGCGCCCGTGCGTTCGCGCACATAGCCGGCCACGTCGTACTCGGTGACAAGGCTTTCCATCATGTTCAGCACCGCCTCGTAGATCGCGCTGTCGACGATCTGGCCGCGGCCGGTGCGCTCGCGCGCATGGATCGCCATCAGCGCGCCCATGCAGGCATGGACCGCCGCCAGTTCGTCACCGATCGAGATCCCCATGCGGCTGGGCGGTGTCGACGGATCGCCGACGACGTAGCGCAGGCCGCCCATCGCCTCGCCGATCGCCCCGTAGCCGGCCCGGGCTGAATACGGACCGTCCTGCCCGAACCCCGTGACCCGCACGAGAACGAGGCGCGGATTGATGCTCGAAAGCTCGTCATAGCCGAGGTTCCACCCCTCCAGCGTTCCCGGCCGGAAATTCTCGATGAGGATGTCGGTGTCTCTGATCAGGTCGCGGACGATCTGCTGGCCCTCGGGGGTCCTGAGATTGAGCGTGAAGGATTTCTTGTTACGCGCGACGACCGGCCACCAGAGCGATTTGCCGTGGGGCTTCTCCCGCCCCCATTCACGCATCGGATCGCCGACGCCGGGCTGCTCGCACTTGATGACCTCGGCCCCGAAATCGGCCAGCAGCTGGCCGCAGAACGGCCCGGCAAGGAGCTGGCCCATCTCGAGGACACGCAAGTCGGCCAAGGGGCCCTGAACAGATTCCCGGTCGCTCATGAAGTCGCCGCCCCCTTGTTTCGCGACCGCCCCGGCGAGGCGTCACGTCTTTCTTGGCACCCTGATTTGATATACATTACTGGATACGAAATAAAGAGGTAAAGCCGGCATGACCGCCCAGAACGTAGAGATCATCGAGGTTTCCCCGAGAGATGGGATACAAAATGAAGCGCAAATCCTGAATCTGGACACAAAATTGGCCCTCATCGACCGCGCCGTCCGGGCCGGCGCTGCACGGATCGAGGTCACCAGTTTCGTCAACCCGAAGCGCGTTCCTCAGATGGCCGACGCGGACGACCTAGCGGCAGCCCTGCCACGCGGCGTCGCGGCGAAATACATCGGTCTGGCCCTGAACCGGCGCGGCTTCGAGCGCGCCCTAGCAGGCCGGCTCGACGAGGCGAATTTCGTCGTCGTCGCCACGGATACGTTCAACCAGCGCAATCAGGGCGTGCCGACCCGGGAAAGTATCGATGCCTTTACCGCGATCAGCGCGGAGGCCGATGGCCGGATCGATGTGGGCGTGACGATCGGCGCGGCATTCGGCTGCCCGTTTGAAGGAGAAGTACCGCTCGACCGGCTGATGACGGTGGTGGAAGCCTGCATGGCGGCGAACCCGCACGAAATCGCCCTGGCCGACACGATCGGCGTCGCCACGCCGGCCGACGTCGCCGAGCGCGTCGGGGCGATCCGGACGGCTTTTCCCGAGATTCCGGTGCGACTGCACTTGCACAACACCCGCAATACGGGCATTGCGAACGCCTGGGCCGGAATCGTGGCAGGCGTTACGGCTCTCGACGCCAGTTTCGGCGGAGTCGGCGGATGTCCGTTCGCCCCGCGCGCGACCGGCAATATCGCCACCGAGGATCTTGTCTACATGCTCGACCGCTCAGGCATCGAGACCGGCGTGTCGCTGGAGGCGGCCATCGAAGCCGCGCAATGGCTGGAAGACCGGCTGGGCAAGACCTCCCCGGGAATGGTGATGAAGGCCGGCGGTTTCCCGCGGCCGGTCGAGGCGGCCGCATGAACGTGCTCCCCGACATACAGAAGCCGGCCGCGTCCGACCTGGCCTACGAGCACATTCGCCGCAATATCGTCACCGGGGTCCTGAAGGAAGGCGAGCGCATTACCGAGGAGTCGCTCGCGAAGAATCTCGGACTCAGCCGCACTCCGGTACGCGAGGCGATCAGCCGCTTGCTGCACGAAGGCTTCATCGAACGGTCCGGAGGCTATTCGACGCGGGTCGCGAGTTTCCCGGCCGACGAACTGGACCAGATCTTCCAGATCCGCTGCCTGCTGGAGAGCTATGCCGCCCGCCGCGCCGCGCAGTTCGCGACGGACAAGGAAATCGCGCTGCTGCACGACCTGTCCGACACCATGAGCGCGCACACGCCGCCGCAGAGCGAGGAAGATTACGAAGTTATTTCACGCGCCAACGAGCAGTTTCATCGCACGATCATGGAAGCGGCCCGGTCTCCGCGGCTGATGGCGCTTCTGTCGATGGCCGTGGATGTCGGCATGGTCGTTCGCACCTATCACATGTACTCGGAGAACGATCTCATCCGGAGTTCGCGCCATCATCACGAGATCGCCGAAGCCATCGGGGCCCGCGCGCCGGACTGGGCTGCCAAGATCATGGCCTCGCACATCCTGGCCGCTCAGGCCACTGTGAAAGGCCCGACGCCGGCCGGCGGTTCCGAGTAGACGCGGCAAGCACCATTTACCGTCCAAACAGACTGAATCGCCGGATCAGCTCGCGGCGTCGGCCTGCTCGTTGCGACGATCCTCGCCGGAATAGGCGCTGGAGGCGAAGAAGCGGCGGTCGGGCCCGACATAGGACTTGGTTTCGACGAAACCACGCGGGCGGTTGACGATATCGTCGATCCGCCGGGACAGGTTTCTCGACGAGACGGGCTTTTGCATGAAGGCATGAGCCCCGGCGTCGCGCGCCGCCGTCACCGTCTTGCGACTGCTGTCGGCCGCGAGTACGAGGATCGGGATGCGGTGGCGATCCTTCGAACTGTCCCGCCGAACAGTCCAGATCAGGCGCTTGCCGTGCAGGCCCGGCATGTCCCACTCGGTGATCATGGCGTCGAATGCCCGGTGGCGGTGCATTTTGAGCGCCTCTTTCCCGTCCTGGGCCTGCACCACATGGTGGATGCCGGCGCTGCGCAGCATCGAGCGGACGATCTGCCGCATATTCGGATTGGGATCGACGACGAGGACGGAAAGATCGGCAAATTCGGGCATGAGTTTTTCTCTGCCATGAGTTGCGGCCATTGCGACCCGCACACACATCTCGGCTACCGTACCGGAAAAAGCTGAATAAGCCGTTTCGACCGCCAGCGGCGGCAACCATTCGGGGCGGAAAATGCCTGGCTATCTCGTTTTGACGGGGCGGAGCGGGAGGTCTTGAGCCTGAGGCGCGAGCTTTTCCGTATCGGCGCCGAGCGCCGGCGCCGGCGGCAAGGTCACGTCGCTGGCCGGTTCGCACCTGAACGCAGGCCCTATCGCCAGCGGCTCGCCGTCGACCCCGATACCTGGGGTCTGCGGGTAAAGGTCGCGCAGGTACTCCTCGAGATCTCGGACTCTGGCAGCAGGCACGCCGGCAGCGTTGAGGGCGGTTTCCAGGGCTGCGGCCTCGGTCGGAGCAAAGGCTTTGCTGAGCGCCGCCCGCAAATCGTCGGTTGCGAGATTGCCAAGGAACGCCTCCTTTGCCAGCCCGTCGGGAACATGGGGCGGCGCGGCGAGTTCGGGACGGCCGAGGAGCCGGCACAATGTCGCGAACTGGCCGAACGTGTTGGCGGCGACCGAAATATGGCCGTCCGACGTCGCGAACGTCTCGGCGCCGGGACTGCCGACGAAGCCGCGGTTGCCAGCGCGGTCCGGCGCCTTGCCGCTGGCAAGCGTCGTCGCGACCGGACCCGACATCAGGGCCAGCGCGGAATCCACCATCGACACGTCCAGGGTGATCGGCGCCGTGTCGCCGCGCAGGCGGCGGATGAGAGCGGCGAGAATCGCTTCGGCGGCGCTGATGCCCGTCGCGATATCGATCACGGGGAAGCCGACCTTGACCGGCGGGCTGTCCGCGCCGCTCCCCTGCAGCGCCATCATGCCGGTAGCTGCCTGGATCACGTGATCGTAGGCCCCTCGGGGGCTATTCGGACCGCTCTGGCCCCAGCCCGAGATCGAGCAATAGATGAT
>ENA-ORCV01000977-ORCV01000977.1-marine-metagenome-genome-assembly--contig:-NODE-977-length-11747-cov-2.636332_pt1 | contig 11747 bp, 10 predicted proteins | sample MGYA00237779_ERZ508509 | MGnify/ENA primary metagenome ERZ508509 (study PRJEB26180, sample SAMN06268772) | marine metagenome | isolation source: Bioluminescent Bay, La Paraguera, Puerto Rico | place... | reverse complement strand
GAACTTGCGCGAATGTTTACGTGCCATTTGAGATAAGCGCTTCGCCGATACTCACCCAAAAAGGTCCATCCAAATTTTTGCCTTGCATATAGTTACGTCGGTAACTAGTATGCAAATAGTTACTAATGAAACTAATTTGAGGCAGTTATGAAAATCGAGAAGATCCATCATGTGGCTTACCGCTGCAAAGACGCGAAAACCACGGTCGAGTGGTACACCAAGATGCTCAATATGGATTTTGTTTTGGCGATTGCAGAAGATCATGTGCCGTCAACACATGAGCCTGATCCATACATGCATATTTTCCTAGATGCAGGGCAGGGCAATGTTTTGGCGTTTTTCGAGCTGCCAACAAAACCAGAAATGGGTCGTGATGAAAACACACCAATTTGGGTGCAGCACATCGCCTTTAAAGTAAAAGATCGCGATGAGCTGATTGAATATAAAGAGCATTTGGAAGCCAACGGCGTGGAAGTGCTCGGCGTCACAGATCACTCAATATTCCACTCGATCTATTTCTTTGATCCAAATGGCCACCGGGTTGAATTGGCGTGTCCTGATCCAAAAGAGGAAGAACTTTTGAAGCGGTTAGACGACGTGAAATGGGACATGTTGGAAGAATGGTCTAAGACCAAAAAGGCGCCAAAGCACGCCGATTGGTTGCACGCAAAGGAACTCGAAAAAGTCTAACCGCGGCGTGCTTCTCACAAAGTTGTGAACTCTACTCGACAAGATTTAATTGGTCAGGCGATGCATCCCAATTCATACTCAGCGCGAAATGTGCACGAGGGAAAGGGATGCATCATGAAGCTTAAAATTGCAGCAGCGCTGGCACTTAGTCTAGCAGCGCTTACTCCAACCATGGGCGTTATTGCGGACGATGACCCGATAGCGGCGCGTCAGGCAGCAATGAAAGCGATGGGCGCTGCATTGCGCGGCGGCGACACATCAACGGTTGCAGCCAAGGCGGCGGAACTTAAACTATTGTTCCCAGAAGGCTCAACGAGCGCGACGTCAGAGGCGAGCCCAAAAATTTGGGAAGAGTGGGATGACTTCATCGCCATCTTTGACAAGTTGGAAGCAGATGCCACTGCAGGTGCAGCCGTGCCGGTTATCGGCGGCAGCTGTAAGGCCTGTCACGACGATTACCGTGTGAAGAAGGGCTAAGGCCCTCTAAAACTTTGAATTTTGAAACGCCGCAATTTTGCGGCGTTTTTTTATGTTAAATTGGCTGGCGTACCAGCCACAAGCCTGAACAGCAAATCAGAAAACTGCTGTAACTCTTCTTCCGTCCAGCGGTCTTGGAAAACATAACTCGCTTGTTTAGCGAATGTAGGTTTGGCCTCAGCCAATCGTTCACGTCCCGCATCCGTTAGCACAACAAAGGCCAGCCGTGCATCGCGTTGGTCGACTTCACGATCAACCATGCCAATCTTTTCCATGGGTGCCACCATTCGCGTCACCGTGGAGGCGCTGACATGCATGCGTTTTGCCAACTCAACACGAGACAGGCGCTGTTTTGGTGCTTTTTCCAGCTGCATCAATAGGAAAAATTCATTCACGGATATGCCGTGAACAGCGGAAAGTTCACCCGATAGGCGGGCGCGAAATTCATCAGCCGACTGCAAAAGACGCAGGGCATTTATCATCTTCAAATCTGTCATGTTGAGAAATATAAGTCATAATACTTGCATATGCAAGGATATTGCAATAAATGTGCCGCTGAATTTGATGGAGAGAAGAGATGGATTATCAATTGATGTTTTCCGCTGTGGGAATCGCTGCGATGTTAGGCTGGCTAACGTTGGTCATTTCGCCACTCATGCCCGTCTGGTCGGATCGAATTGCGGGCATGATCGTGCCATTTGGCTTGTCAGTGAGCTATTTGGTTTTGATGGTGTTGTTTCCGGCGGACAAGGGCGGTTTTGGCACTTTTGCTGAGGTCGTAGAGCTATTCACACATCCGACAAGTGTCATGATGGGCTGGGTGCATTTTCTAGCGTTTGATCTATTAGTGGGTGCCTGGATTTGCCGCATAGCGCGACGAGAACACATCAAATTTTGGTTTGTTCTTCCTTGCTTGCCGGTCACCTTTATGTTCGGTCCGCTCGGTTTTCTGTTGTTCTCAGCAGTTCGCGGTGTTCAAGCTGTTGCCAAAAAGTCGTAATTAGGAGCGCCGAACCATCGGCGCTTCTTTTGGCTTGATTTCCAAAACGCATCAATGCAAAGTGCGCGCACTATGATGAACCAAACCGCAATCTGTATTACTGGCTGCATTATTATTCGCTAATGAAAATTGGCGGCGTGGTTCTTTCTTACCTAATTTCTTGAAATCTTGACCTCGCTGCCAGCTGTGCAAACCGCTATCTATGGCAAGGGCAATGACTGAAATTCAACTTTACAACACGCTTACACGCACCAAAGAGGCTTTTGAGCCGATCGACGCCAACAATGTGCGGATGTATGTGTGTGGCCCTACGGTTTATGACTATGCCCACATCGGCAATGCGAGACCGGTAATCGTTTTTGACGTGCTTTTCCGTTTGTTACGCCATGTTTATGGCGAAGACAAAGTGACTTACGTCCGCAACATCACCGATGTGGACGACAAGATCAACGCGCGTGCCGTGAAAGAACATCCGGGTATGGAGCTCAACGCGGCGATCCGTGAAGTGACCGAACGCACGGCTAATCAATATCAAAAAGACATGCATGCGCTTGGAAATCTTGACCCAACGATTGAGCCGCGTGCGACGGAGAACATCGACGGTATGATCCGATTGATCGAGACCTTGATCGAAAAAGGACACGCCTATCAAGCGGGCGGCGAGGTGCTTTTCGATGTAACATCGATGCCGAATTATGGCGCGCTGTCCAACCGAAATCTCGACGAAATGCAGGCGGGTGCCCGAGTTGAAGTTGAGGCGCACAAAAAGAACCCGGGCGACTTTGTACTGTGGAAACTTTCTGACGAAACCCAACCCGGATGGCCGAGCCCATGGGGTCATGGCCGCCCAGGTTGGCACATAGAATGCTCTGCCATGTCAGAACGTTATATCGGCAAACATTTTGACATTCATGCCGGTGGCATCGATCTCGTTTTCCCACACCACGAAAACGAAATTGCGCAAACCTGCTGCGCCCACGGGATCGACAAGATGTCGAATGTTTGGATGCACAATGGCTTCTTACAAATCGAAGGTGAAAAAATGTCCAAGAGCTTGGGCAATTTTTACACAATCGCGGATCTTCTAGAAGGCGATAAGTTTGGTGGTCGGGTATGGCCAGGTGATGTCTTGCGCCTTGCTATGTTGATGACAAACTATCGCGAGCCGATCGATTTCACCAAGAAACGGCTTGAGGATGCAGAGAAAACGCTTAACCGTTGGCGCTCAACGATTTTGAAGCTTGGCTTGAGTTTTTCTGAGGAAAATCGAGAGGAATATGAAGCGCTTGGCCCGTGTTCAAAGCTTTTGGCGCATTTGGCGAACGACCTAAATATGTCTGGAGTGCTTGCTGAGCTGCATAGACATGCGGGTGGTGATCGCGAACATAACGGTCGACGTTTGTTTGGCTCACTTCAATTGCTTGGGCTTGTCACTTTTGATGACATGCAAGCGTTTGAGGTTGAGCAAAATAAAGGTCCGAGCCACGAAAAGTCGGACGAGATTGAGGCAAAAATTCAGGCGCGATTGGCGCACTTGAACGCAAAAGAATGGGCCGAAGCGGATGGCATTCGCGATGAGCTGACGGCGCTTGGTGTGCAATTGAAAGATGGCAAAGACGATGCAGGCAATCGCATCACAACTTGGGAATTGTTGTAATGAGCGAAACCATTCATGCAGGCGGCTGCCAGTGTGGCGCCATTCGTTTTCATGCCAAGGGTGATGAGTTTTGGTCATCCATTTGCCATTGCCGTATGTGCCAAAAAGCATCGGGCAATTATTTTGGTGCTTTCGCCACTTTTTCTGACGACAAGGTGGAATGGGTGCGCGGCGAGCTAAGTCACTTCAAAAGCTCAAACATCGCTTCGCGCGGGTTTTGTAAGGACTGTGGAACGCCGCTTACTTACGAATGGCACCAGGATGGCACATCGCTCGCAATAGGCGCGTTTGATAATCCAAACGCGGTCGCCCCAAACAAACAGCTAGCGGTTGAAGCTAAGATCGAAAGCTTTGACAAGCTTCATGAATTGCCTGTCCGTGTCTTTGAAGGTGAGGGGCCGAAGGTTGAAAACCATCAGCATCCAGACCACGATACGGCGCATTGGCCTGAAAACTAAACGCAAACTGAGTAGGGCTTATGTCGCAACAACGCCTTTATCTTTTCGACACCACACTGCGCGATGGCGCACAAACTGCAGGTATTGAGTTTTCGGTTGAAGACAAAATTACCATCGCAAAAATGCTTGATGAGCTGGGTGTCGATTATATTGAAGGCGGGTACCCCGGCGCGAATGTCGTTGATACCGAGTTCTTTTCGAAAAAGCGCACGCAAAATGCGACATTTACGGCCTTTGGGATGACCAAACGGGCGGGGCGCTCAATCGACAATGACCCCGGTTTGCAAGGCCTGTTGCAAAGTGAAGCAGAAGCGATTTGTTTCGTCGCGAAGGCTTGGGATCGCCAGATCGAATTGGCGATGGGCATCAGCCTTGAAGAAAATCTTCAATCCATTGCGGATTCTGTGAAAGCCTCGTCTGCCTCAAAAGGCGAGACAATTGTCGACTGCGAGCATTTCTTTGATGGCTATAAGGCCAATCCGGAATACGCAATAAAATGCGCAAAGACGGCGTTTGAGGCTGGCGCACGCTGGGTGGTCCTCTGCGACACAAATGGCGGCACAATGCCGAGTGAGATATTCGATATTGTCTCCGCCGTAACGGAACACGTGCCGGGCTTAAACCTTGGTATTCATGCCCACAACGACACTGAACAGGCTGTCGCGAACACGCTAGCGGCGGTGCGTGCAGGTGTGCGGCATGTTCAAGGCACGCTGAACGGTATCGGCGAGCGTTGCGGCAACGCCAATTTGATTTCGCTGATCCCCACGCTGGCACTCAAAGAGCCGTTCAAGTCGACGGTTGAGATCTCGGTGGATGATGAAAAGCTGCGCGGCTTGACCAATCTATCCCGGAGCTTTGACGAGTTGTTGAACCGCGCACCTGCACGGCAGTCGCCATACGTAGGTGCATCGGCTTTTGCGACAAAAGCCGGCATTCATGCCTCCGCGTTGCAAAAAGATCCGTCTTGCTATGAGCATATCGAGCCAGAAAGCGTGGGCAATGCCCGCAATGTGATGGTTTCGCAGCAAGCGGGTAAATCCAACCTTTTGACAGTGCTAGCGCGTTTAGGCATTGAGATTGAGAAAAGCGACCCGCGTTTGGACGGGCTTTTGCGGGTTGTGAAAGAACGCGAGGCTCGCGGCTATTCTTATGATGGCGCTGACGCATCTTTCGCGCTTCTCGCGCATAAAACACTCGGACAGCTGCCAGAATACTTCCGTGTTGATAGCTTCCGAACAAGCGTCGAACGCCGCTACAATGCCAAAGGCGAGTTGACCACTATGTCTGAAGCGGTGGTGAAAATTGAAGTCGACGGCGAAATGTTGATGTCGGTTGCTGAAGGCAATGGCCCGGTGAACGCGCTCGATCTCGCTATGCGCAAAGATTTGGGTAAATATTCGGACCGAATTGATGATCTGGAGTTGGTCGACTTTAAGGTGCGTATCTTAAACGGTGGCACGGGCGCGGTAACCCGTGTGCTGGTTGAATCGCGGGACAAGTCCGGTGAACGTTGGTTTACGGTCGGTGTTTCCGCAAACATCATTGATGCATCGTTCGAGGCATTGTATGAGTCGGTAACGTATAAATTGTTGAAGACCGAACCCAGATAAAAGTTCAAGTAAAAACGGGTGGTCTTTGGAGTTAAGTGGGAGGCGACCCTGGCTGAGAAGGCAACGAGTTCAAACCTGTATGTAGCAATCGGCTTTGCCGCGGCTACGGCAGCAGCAGCGACAGGAATTGTAGCAGCGCCAGCGGTGAATAACTGTTTGGCAAATCCGGACAAACCATTTGTCGGATGCGTAATCGACACCGTTTTGCGCCGCGAAGCGCCAACCATAGCAGCAAGTGACAGCAGCACTGACGCGACGACTGCAGAAACATCTGATGCCACTCCAGTTGCCGACGAAACCGCTCCAGTTTCAACAGACAGTACTGCGGATGCAAATACAGAGGAAACGGCTACGGCTGCAGAGGCGGACACTGAAGTAGCTGAGCCCGAGGTCGCTGCAATTGTGCCTGACTTCACAATCGCACGCGCCGCACCTGATGGACTTGTTGTCATTGTCGGTACAGCAGCAGCTGATGACACCGTCATTGTAAAATCAAACGGTCAGATTTTAGGCAAGGCAAAGCCAGAACGAAATGGCGAATGGGTGTTTGTGCCGGAAAATCCGCTACCCACAGGGGGCGTAGAAATCACTGTTGAGGCACACAATGCCGCTGGTGAAGTCGCGCAATCGCCCAAGTCGGAAATCGTGTTGATTCATGAAGGTCGTGATCGTGAACCAATTGTGGTGGCGTCCATCCCAGGTGAAGCATCTGACATCATCCAGGGTTTGACAAAACCTGAAGAGACCAAAGTTGCGGAAGTTGAATCAAACTCGGAAGAAACTGAATCTGCACCAGAACAAGCAACGGCAAGTGATTCAAATGAAACAGAAACTTCAGTAGAAGCCGAGGCTAACGAAACTGAAGAAACGGTCGAGGTAGCCGAAGCAGCGACTGAAACAGCGCAAGAAGAAACCGAAACAGCAGGCACTGAAACATCGCTTGAAGTTGCTGCTGAAACAACGCCAAACGAAGCAACTGAAACCGCAGCAACAACCGAAGAGACTGAAGAAGTTGCTGCAGCGGAAACAGAAGTTGCCGAAGCGGACACAACAGCTGAGGCACCTGCTGAAACTGAAGATAGCGTTGAATCCGACAGCAACAACGAGGCTGTTGTTGAGAGTACGGAAGCCACTGAAACTGCTGAAGCGACCACTGAGGCCGTGACAGAAACAACCACTGGTGAGGAAACACCAGAAGTTGCTGCGGTAGAAGAAACAAATGCTGCAACTGAAGATGTAATTGAAGTTGCCTCTGAAGAGGCAAGCGCAGAAACCACAGCGCCATCGGAAGCTGAAACCAATGCTCAAACCGAGACGCAAGTTGCAACGGCCGAAGCGGCGCAGGCTGCGATCGAGGCCATCGAGAACTTTGTTCAGCCAAGCATCGATGCGATTGAAATTGACGGCAATTTGAACTTCATCGCTGGCGGCGGCCCAACGGGCGCAATCATGCGGATCTATGTGGACAACAATCACATTGGCGATGCGGTTGTGGAAGAAGGGCGTTGGTTGCTTGAAACGGCGGATATTCTAAAACCGGGTTCACAACGTGTGCGCGCCGACTTGATTACAGAGGACAACACGACGGTTGCCGCGCGTGCCGAAGTTAACTTTGTTGTTGAGGCGCTGCCAGAAGTGGCAGAGTCGCCAGCAGCAACAGAGGAAGCGCCTCAAGCGACTGCTGAAACAGCTGCAACAACCGAAACGGGCAACGAGACAGCAACGGCCCCAGGAACGGACGCGGTAACGGAAACTGCGGTGCAAGAAGAAACGGTTGAGGTTGCAGAAACAGTCACGGAAGTTGCTGAAGCGGTGACTGAGACCGTAGAAGCTGCAACGGAGTCCGCTGAAGTCGTATCTGAAACTGTTGAAGCAGCGACGGAAACTGCTGAGGCTGCAGAAGAAGCGGTTGAAGAGGCGAGCACAAACGATAGTACTGGCGGCGAAACTGTTGTTGCGGCGACCAACACCACAACGGAAAATGAAGCTGCGCCTCAAGAAACAGCAAGCGCTGAGACTTCTGAAGCGAATGCCGAAACAGAAGTGGCATCGACGCCTGTCACGGAGACGGGAGAAAGCGATCAGGCTCCGAAAACTGAAACGCAGACTGAAGCCGTTGAGCCAACCGCCGAAGTAGCTGCAGCCGCGGAGGAGCCAGCAGGCGAAACAACGGTTGCGGCAACGGAAGCGGAAACAACGCCTGAAAACGACGATGTTGAAACTGCGACAGCAGAGACTTCGGAAGAAGCGCAAGTCGACACGCTGACGGCGGTTGCAGTTGGTGAGGGCGAAGAGGCGCGCTTCGTCTCGGGTAAAGCGATTATTCGCCGTGGTGACAATCTTTGGACCATCGCGCGCCGCGTATACGGCAGTGGTGTGAAGTACACCACGATTTACGAAGCGAACACGCAGCAAATCTCAAATCCGCATTTGATTTTCCCAGGTCAAGTGTTTGAGCTGCCGGAAAACACTGAGTAACCGCTTGCAATAAAGGGAAATCTCTTTTATCGTAATATTACGATGAAAGAGATTTTGCCTGAAGATAAATCCCTTGCCCTAGCAATGCGCGCCCTATCTCATCCGGCGCGCCTTGCCATTTTGCGTTATCTATCCAGTATCCAAAAGCCGTGTTGTGGCGATGTGATGAGCTGTGTTGACTTGGCACAGTCCACCGTTTCGCAGCATCTAAAGGTCTTGTTGGAAGCGGGCCTGATTGAACGCAAAGGCCAAGGCACCAAAAACTGCTATTCCATTTGCAGTACAGAATTCGAAAAAGTCCGAGCACTTTTTGACGAAACGGTGAGCCCACTCACCAAATCCCACATTCCCGAAAACGCGGAGTAATTCATGGCCCGAGCGCCATCAGGTCGCCCTGATACCAAAAACCAAACCGTGAGCGCGGACGAAGGTTCCGTTCTTTCGACCCTCAAAAACCTTTGGCCATTTATGTGGCCATCAGACCGCCCCGATTTGAAAATTCGTGTGTTGCTTGCGATTGTTGCCTTGTTGGCGGCAAAGGCAGCGTCGACTTTTGTGCCATTCGCCTACAAAAACATCATTGATGGACTAGGCATCGAGGCGCAAACAGAACAGGCATTGATGCTTGGCCTCTCGCTGCCAATCATTTTTGCGCTGGCTTATGCCCTCGGCCACATTGTCGAAAGCTTGTTCATGCAATTGCGCGACGTCTTGTTCGCCTCGGTCGGCCAACACGCTGTTCGCCAATTGGCGCATCGCACTTTTATCCACCTGCATCGCCTGTCTCTGCGCTACCATTTGCAACGACGCACAGGCGGCTTGTCGCGGGTTATCGAACGGGGGACGAAGGGCATTGAAACCATTGTACGGTTCACAATGCTCAACACGGCGCCTGCGCTCGTAGAATTTGTCATTATCGGCGCTGTTTTCGTTTGGATGTTTGGCATCACCTATCTCGGCATCGTGGTGGTGATGATCTGGGCATATATCTACTTCACCGTGAAAGCGAGCAACTGGCGCATTGGCATTCGCCGCAAGATGAATGACAGCGATACTGACGCCAACTCAAAAGCGATCGACAGCCTTCTAAACTTTGAAACAGTCAAATACTTCGGAAACGAAGAGATGGAAGCGCGCCGGTTTGATAGCTCTATGGCGACCTATGAAGGCGCTGCTATTCGCATGTGGACGTCGCTCGGTTTCCTTAACTTTGGTCAGGCAGTGATCTTCTGGGTCGGCATGGCGATTATTGGCGTCATGTCGGTGCAAGGCGTCTTGAGCGGGTCGATTACTGTAGGCGATTTTGTATTGATCAACACATTTATGATGCAGATTTATCGGCCGCTGAACTTTATCGGCTTCGTCTATCGTGAAATCCGTCAAGGACTTACCGATATTGAAGAGATGTTCAAACTCTTGGATCAGGAAGCAGAAATCCAAGATAAACCGACAGCCAAGCCGCTAGAGGTCACTGGGCCAATTCTAAAGTTCAATGACGTGAAATTTCATTATGATCCCGACCGCGAAATCCTGAAAGGCGTTAGCTTTGAAGTACCTGCAGGTAAAACCATCGCGGTTGTTGGACCTTCGGGCGCAGGCAAGTCAACGATTTCTCGGCTGATCTATCGCTTCTACGATGCGATTGAAGGTTCTGTTGAAATTGACGGGCAGGACGTGCGCGATGTCACACAAAAATCGCTCCGCGAGTCTGTTGGCATGGTGCCGCAGGATACAGTGCTGTTTAACGATACGATTGCTTATAACATTCGCTATGGTCGCCCCGACGCAACGGACGAGGAAGTGCGTGAGGCTGCGCGATTGGCGCAGATTTACGACTTCATCGAAGGTTTGCCGCAAGGGTTTGATACCCCTGTGGGCGAACGCGGTCTAAAATTGTCGGGCGGTGAAAAGCAGCGCGTCGCCATTGCACGCACTATTCTCAAAAGTCCACCAATCTTGATCTTGGATGAAGCGACATCTGCGCTCGACACGCAGACCGAACGTGAAATTCAGTCGGCCCTTGACCATGTTTCTCAAAACCGCACGACCCTTGTCATCGCGCACCGCCTTTCAACGGTAATCAATGCTGACGAGATTATCGTATTGCGGGCAGGGGAGATTGCCGAGCGTGGCACGCATGACGAGCTTTTGGCCATGAACGGCCTTTACGAGCAAATGTGGCACCGTCAGCGTGAGGTTGATGAGGCCGGTGAGAAGCTCCGCATGGCGCGCGAAACTGACACCGAGGGCTTCTTGGTGAAGAGCTAAGAACTGAGGTTTCGACAGACACAAAAAAGGCGCGGTTTTTGAAACCGCGCCTTTTGTTTTGACATTGGTTTGTTGCCTTATTCGGCTGCCTCAGGTTGTGGACGAGATACCACGGTCACACCGTGCTTCTCTTCCTCAATCAGCTCACCAGCAGCTACAGGGCTCTCATTCTGGTTTGCTGCAACCTTGGCCGGATCTCCCGCATCGGTTTCTGTCGCCGCAGCAATCTCGTCCGGGGTGACCGGCAGTTCATGGTCGTCTGCTGTATCTGAGTTTTCGTTCTCTTCGTCACTCTTCTTCGTGCGACCGCCAAAGATTGCGCGGAATGGGAAGGTGACAAAGCCCCAGACATAACCAAAGACCATGCCAGCGATACCAGATAGCCACTTTAAGGTGTTCCACCAAACATATGGTGCGCTCAGCATTACCGGAACCATCAAAAGTGTTAGTAGCGTTGAGAAGGTCAAGCCGGAGATAACGGCCGTCGCCAACTGGATCCACCAAGCACCTGATGGGTCACCGAAAACGATCTCACGGGCAAAGAAGTCGATGCTCACGCCCATCGCCATCGGGATAAGACCGAAGACCGTTGTGATCGTTGTCAGCAACACAGGGCGCAGACGTTGAGATGCCGTCATAAGTGATGCTGTGATCGGGTCTACGCCGTCTTCTTTTCGGAAACGGTTATATGTATCGATCAAAACAATCGAGTTGTTCACCACAATACCAGCGAGCGACACAACGCCCACACCCGTCATAATCGCGGAGAAGGACTGCTGCGTGATCAACATACCGAGCAGCACACCTGCAACCGACATAATAACCGTCGAAAGCGTAATGAACACCTGATAGAAGCTGTTGAACTGGGTCAGCAAGATCAAGAACATCAACGCCATCGCACCGATGCCAGCTTGCATCATAAAGGTGTTGGTTTCCTGGGTTTGCTCATCCGCACCACTAAATTCAAAATCTACGGTTTTCGGCCAAGTTTGCGCTTCAATCCATGTTTTGAGTTCAGCCACTTTTTCGGCTGCAGTGATCGGAGTTCCGTCTTCTTTGACGCCATCCACATTGGCACGAACGCCCATTGTGTATTCGCCATTTCG
>ENA-ORCV01000976-ORCV01000976.1-marine-metagenome-genome-assembly--contig:-NODE-976-length-11752-cov-2.204197_pt1 | contig 11752 bp, 8 predicted proteins | sample MGYA00237779_ERZ508509 | MGnify/ENA primary metagenome ERZ508509 (study PRJEB26180, sample SAMN06268772) | marine metagenome | isolation source: Bioluminescent Bay, La Paraguera, Puerto Rico | place... | reverse complement strand
GCCCGCGGCGCGCCGGACGGGACGCACGATTTCGAGGCGCTGATCGAAGGCGCCCCCGATACGCCGTTCCCGACCGCCGACACGGCGTCGGAAGAGCCGGCCTTCTTCGTCTACACCTCGGGCACGACGGGCCGCCCGAAGGGCATCGTGCACGCGCATCGCTGGGTGATCGCGCTCGGCGATTCCAACCGCTACCGGCTGCCGCCGCAGGACGGCGACCGGGCCTTCGCGACCGGCGAATGGAGCTTCATCAGCGCCCTGGGCCACAACGTGATGTTCCCGCTGCGCAACGGGATCACCGGGGTGATCCTCGAAGGCCGGTCGAGCGCGGACAACGTGCTGGAGACGATCCAGCGCCACCGCGTCACGCTGATGTATTCGGTGGCGACCGTCTATCGCCGTATCCTCGCCATGGACGGTATCGAGAACCGCTACGACCTGTCGTCGCTGCGCGGCTGCAACGCCACGGGCGAAGCGCTTGAGGCGGCAACCTGGCAGGAATTCAAGGACCGCATCGGCTGCGACATCTGGGAACATTACGGCGTCTCCGAGATGCAGATGGTGCTGGGGCAGGGGCCGCGCCAGCCCGTGAAGCCGGGCTCCATCGGCGTGCCGATCCCGGGCACGGAGGTCGCCGTCCTCGACGACGGCTACAACGCGCTGCCGCCGGGAGAGGTCGGGCATTTTCTCATCGCGTCCGACAACCCGGGCTTCTTCCTCGGCTATCACAAGGATCCGGCGAAGACGGCGGAAGTCGTCCATGACGGCTGGTACCACACGGGCGATCTCGCCTCGTGCGATGCGGACGGCTATTTCTGGATCGCCGGGCGCAGCGACGACTGCTTCAAGAGCCGCGGCATCTTCATCTCGCCCTACGAAATCGAGAACGTGCTGCGCCAGCATCCCGCCGTCGTCGAGGCCTGCATCGTGCCGCTGGCCGACAAGGAGATCGGAAACCGCATCCGTGCCGTCTGCGTGCTGCGCGACGGCGAGACGCCGCGCGACGAACTGGCGGAGGATATCCGGCAAAACGTCCGCAGCCGCATCGCGCCCTACAAGGCGCCGCACGTGGTCGAGTTCGTCGACGCGCTTCCCAAGAGCCCCGTCGGCAAGGTGCTGCGGCGGGAGCTGGTCTCCTGACCGAAGAGAGGGACGGACCGGCGCCGAAACGCGGCTGGCTGTTCCTGACCGTTCTCGTCACGATCACGCTGGTCGGTCCACTGGCGGTGCACATGTACCTGCCGATCATGCCGACCATCCAGAAAGCGTTCGGCGTCTCCACCGTGCTCACCACGACGACGTTCAGCATGGTGCTGTTCGTCATGGCGTTCGGCACGCTGATCTACGGCTCCGTCTCCGAACGTCTCGGCCGCCGTCCCGCCCTTCTGGGCGGGCTGGTCCTGTTCGTCGGCGGCTCGTTCGTCTGCGCCGTCGCCGAGAGCTTCACGATGCTGATGGTCGGGCGTTTCCTGCAGGCGCTCGCCGCAGGATGCGGCGTCGTGCTGGCCCGCGCCATCGCGCGGGACGTCTACGGCCCCGACAGGCTGGCGCAGGTGATCGCCTACATCACGGCAGCCTACGTTCTCGGCCCGACCTTCGCGCCGGTCGTCGGCGGGTTCCTGTCCGACCTGTTCGGCTGGAACGCCGTGTTCGTCTTCGCGGTCGTCATGTCCGTGCTGGTCGTGGTCCTGGCCGCGACCGTGATCGGCGAGACGCATCACCGGCGGCGCGCAACGTCGCGCCGGTTCTCGTCGGTGATCCACGACTACGCCCGCCTGGTCCGGAACCGTGTCTTCATCTGTTATGCGCTCAACCCCGCGCTCACTTCCGGTGCGTTCTTCGCGATGGCGAGCTACGCGAGCTACCTGATGGCCGATCATTACCGGGGCACGGCGGGCGAATACAGCCTCTACTTCGTGCTGCTGACCGTCGGCTTCATGGGCGGCAATTTCGTGTCGGGCCGGATTGGGAACAGGATGCGGACAGAGACCATGGTGTTCGCCGGCAGCATGTTCGGCCTGTTGACCGTGGCGCTTCTCGCCGCCGGCGTTCTGCTGCTGCCGGACGAGCCGCTCGCCCTGTTCCTGCCGGGCGCGGTGATCGGGATCGCGCAGGGCCTGTCGATGCCGTTCGCGCAGGCCGCGGCGATCAACGCCGAACCCGACCTCACCGGAACGGCGTCCGGCTTCGTCATGTTCCTGCACTTCCTCATCGCCGCGATTGCGTCGCTGTTCATCTCGACGCTCTATGACGGCACGTTCTATCCGCTGCTGGTCGTTCTGTTCGCGCTGATCGCGACGTCGCTGACGTTCGGCGTGCTCGCCAACCGCGCCAGCCGCCGCCGCGCCGCGTCCTGATCAGGTGAGGTCGAACCCGCCGTCGTGGCGGCCGAGCGCCTCCAGCGCGTCGAGCACGAACGTCCGCGGCAGGATCTCGTCCAGCGAGACCTCGCGCAGATCGGGATAGAGCTCGCGGTAGAGCTCCATCTGGCGCGTCCAGTGCCCCTCGGACATCTCGCCGTTGACCGCGAAGCCGCCGGAATCGTGCTCCTGCTGCCAGATCTGCTTCACCTGTTCGTCCGGGACCGGCACGGTGACATGCGTGTCGTAGACCTTGCGGAAGGTGTCGTAATCGTCGTGCAGCGCGCGCGAGGCCCGGATCATGCCGCGGGTCAGCCGCGCGAGCTCCTCCGGATGCGCCTGCTCATAGGCTTCCGTCGTCCCCAGCACGCCGTGCGGCTGCGTCGGCACCAGCTTCTTGAGATCGGAGAAGCCGAGCAGGTTATGCACCTTGTCGCCGTGCTCGAGGCTCAGCGAGATCGCTTCCTCGACCCGGATCAGCGAGACGTCGATGGTGTCGCTCAGCAGGCGCTCGATGCGTTCCGGCGGCGGGCCGACGGCCTCCCATTCGATCTCCGCCTCGTCGATGCCGAGTGCGCGGACGGTCAGGCGCGCCATGTGATGGCTCAGCGCGTTGATCCCGTCGAGCGCCCAGGACACGCCCTTCAGGTCGTCGGTGCTGGTGATGCGCTTCTGAACGATCAGGTTCTGGGCGAGGCCGCGCGCCATCGAGACGACGGCCCGCACGGGGTTCCCCTCGGCCCGCGACTTGATCAGCGGGCCGAGCCCGCCGTAGGAGACATCCACCGTGCCGTCGAGCACGACGTTGATCGCGGCGACGCCGCCATGCACCGGCGTCCATGTGACATCGAGCCCTTCGTCGGCCCAAGCCCCCAGCGTCGTCGCCGCGGCGCAGGAAAGATCGTCGACGCCGAAGGTCGGCCCCGAACCCGCCGCGAGGCGGATGGAAAGTCGGTCGGTCATGATGGTGTCCCCCTGATGGATACTACGCGTCAGAAATCAAAATCTTTGGATCAAACATCCTTGCGGCGAACGAAATGCAGGCTCGTCAGAGTCATCACCTGGTCGCCGTCCTGGTTTATCGTATCGTACCTGATGCGGATTGCATCCCTCCCGCCGTCCTTTTCGCTCGGCGAGACCTCGATGATGTTCGCCAACACGTGCAGCGTATCGCCCGCCTTCACCGGACGCTTCCACCTGAGACTGTCGACGCCGGGCGAGCCCATACCGCTCTCGGCAAGCGCGCCGGTGTTGACGAACAGGCTGAAGGTGATCGCCGCCGTCTGGTAGCCCGCCGCGACCAGCCCGCCGAAGCTGGACTGTTTCGCGGCCTCCGGGTCGGTGTGATAGGGCATGGGGGAGTACTTCTTCCCGAACTCGATGATCTCGTCTTCCGTCAGCGTCCAGCTTTCGGTCTCGTAAACCTGTCCGACCTCGAAATCCTCGAAATACAGGGGGCGTTCGACTTTCATTCCGTCTTCCCGTTGGTTTCTCACTCAGGCGGCCGCGATCGCCGCCAGTTTCTCCGATAGCTGCCGCGCGCCGCGCAGCCGGTCCGCCGGGCGCGTCCAGTCCCGGCGGCAGACGAGCGTGTGATCGGGGCGCAGCTTGGTCCGGCCGATGTCTTCGGTGACGAATTCTACCAGCCCGGCCGGGTTCGCGAAGTTGTCGTTGCGGAACGAGATCGTCCCGCCTTTCGGCCCGGCGTCCAGCTTGGCGATCCCCGCCGCGCGGCAATTGCGCTTGATCGCAACGATCTGGAGAAGGTTCTCGACCTCGCCGGGCAGGGGACCGAACCGGTCGATCACCTCCGCCGCGAAGGCCTCGCTGTCGTTCGCATCGTGCAGATCGGCGATGCGGCGGTAGAGATTGAGCCGGACGCCGAGATCGGAGACGTAGCCTTCCGGGATCAGCACCGGGATGCCGACATTGATCTGCGGGCTCCAGTCGCCGTCCTCTTCGTGCTCGACGCCCTTCGCCGCCGCCACGGCTTCCTCCAGCATGTGCTGGTAGAGCTCGACGCCGACCTCGCGGATATGGCCGGACTGTTCCTCGCCCAGCAGGTTGCCGGCGCCGCGGATGTCGAGATCGTGGCTCGCGAGCGTGAAACCGGCCCCGAGCGTGTCGAGCGCCTGCATCACCTCGAGGCGCTTGTGCGCCGCATCCGTCAGTTTGCGGTCGGTCGGCAAGGTCAGGTAGCAGTAGGCGCGCAGCTTCGACCGCCCGATACGGCCGCGAAGCTGGTAGAGCTGCGCCAGGCCGAACATGTCGGCGCGGTGGATGATCATCGTGTTGGCGGTCGGGATGTCGAGGCCGGATTCGACGATCTGCGTCGACAGCAGCAAGTCCACGGCACCGTCGTAGAACGCGGTCATGACGTCTTCCAGCGCGCGGGTCCCCATCTGGCCGTGGGCGACCGCGATGCGGATCTCGGGCACCAGTTCGCGGAGCTGCGCCGCGATCTCGTCGAGGTCGGAGATGCGCGGACAGACATAGAAAACCTGACCGCCGCGGAAATGCTCGCGCATGATCGCCTCGCGGATCATCACGGGGTCGAACGGCATGACGAACGTGCGCACTGCAAGGCGATCCACCGGCGGCGTGCCGATCAGGCTCATTTCCTTCACCCCTGTCAGCGCCATCTGCAGCGTGCGCGGGATCGGCGTCGCCGTCAGCGTGAGCACATGCACGTCGGCCTTCAGGTTCTTGAGGCGCTCCTTGTGCGTGACGCCGAAATGCTGCTCCTCGTCGACGATCAGCAGCTCCAGGTTCTTGAATTTGATCGCCTTGCCGAGCAGCGCGTGCGTGCCGACGACGATATCGACCTCGCCGCTCGAAAGACCCTCGCGCACCTTGTCGGCCGCCTTGCCGGTGACCAGGCGCGAGAGCTGCTCGATACGGACGGGCACGCCCGCGAACCGCTCCACGAAGGTCTTGAAATGCTGGCGGCAGAGGAGGGTGGTCGGCACCACAACCGCGACCTGTCCGCCGGACATCACGGCCGCGAAGGCGGCGCGCAGCGCGACCTCCGTCTTGCCGAAACCGACGTCGCCGCAGACGAGGCGGTCCATGGCGCGGCCGGACTGCAGGTCCTCCAGCGTTTCCTCGATCGCCTGCGCCTGGTCGTCGGTCTCGGTATAGGGGAAGCGGGCGGCGAATTCCTGATACAGCGCCTCCGGCGCCTCGATCTTGTTCGCATCCCTGAGGGAGCGTTCGGCGGCGATGCGGATGAGCTGGTCGGCGATGTCGCGCAGTCGCTCCTTCATCCGCGCCTTGCGCGCCTGCCAGCCCGCGCCGCCGAGCCGGTCGAGGTTGGCCGGCATGTCGCCGGAGCCGTAGCGCGACAGGACCTCCACGTTCTCAACCGGGACGTAGAGCCGGTCGTCGCCCGCATAGATCACCCGCAGGCAGTCGTGGGGCGCGTTGTTGACGTCGAGCGTCTCCAGCCCGTCGTATCGGCCGATCCCGTGATCGACATGGACGACCAGGTCGCCGGTCGCGATCTCGGACACGTCGGCGATGAAGTTATCGGCGCGGCGGCGCTTGCGGTCCGGCCGCACGATGCGGTCGCCGAGGACGTCCTGTTCGGTGACCAGCGTCAGCTCGTCGGAGGTAAAGCCGTGCTCGATCGGCAGAACGGCAAGACCGTAGCTGCCGGAGGGTAGGCGGGCGGCCTCCTGCCATCCGCCGACCGGCTGTATCGGCCCGATGCCGTGATCGCGCAGAAGCTGACCCAGCCGCTCGCGGGAGCCCTGCGTGAAGGCGGTTATCACCACCCGCCGGCCGCGGTCGGCATCGTTGTTGAGATGCGCCCGCACGGCATCGAAGACGTTTCCGGCGTCTTCGTCGGTGTTTTTCGACGCCGCCGTCGCCTGTGCCCGCGCCGCGGCGAAGTCGGGGACGCGCCGCGCACCGTAGGCGACCGTTCCCGTATAGGCCGCCGAGGCAATGCCCTCGGGCGCCGCGAAGGGGGAGAACTGCCCGACGAGGCGGCCGTCGAGCGCTTTTTCGAACTCGGCGGCATCGAGATAGAGGCTTGCCGGCGGCAGCGGGCGGTAGGGCGGCGGGCCGTCCGGCGCGGCCTTGCGGGTCTGGATGAAGGTCGTACGCGCGTCGAAATAGTCCTCGATCATCTCGATGCGGCTGTCGCGCGCATTGTCCGCATCGTTATCCATGGTGATGGCCGCGTCCGGGAGATAGTCGAACAGCGTCTCCAGTCCCTCGTGGAACAGCGGCAGCCAGTGCTCCATCCCGATCTGCTTGCGCCCTTCGCTGACGGCGACATAGAGCGGGTCGTCGGCGACGGCGCCGAACGCCTCGCGGTAGCCCGACCGGAAGCGCGCGATCGACGCATCGTCCAGGAACACCTCGTTCGCCGGTTTGAGGGCGAACCCGTCCGCCTTGTCCGTGGTGCGCTGGCTGACGGGATCGAACGTCCGGATCGCCTCGATCTCGTCGCCGAACAGGTCGATCCGCAGCGGGTTTTCCTCGCCGGGCGGAAAGATATCGACGATGCCGCCGCGCACCGCGTACTCGCCCGGCTCGCGCACGGTGCCGACGCGCTCGAAGCCGTTGCGGGCGAAGAAGTCCCCGAGCTCGTCGAGGTCCAGGCGCGACCCCGTGCCGAAGCGCCGCGACGCGCCGCGAAGCGTCTCGCGCGACGGCACGCGCTGGAGAATCGCGTTGACCGTCGTCACGACGACCAGCGGCCGATCCGGCGTTTCGAGGTCCGCGAGACGCGATAGCGCGTCGATCCGCTCCGACACGACCTCCCGATTCGGCGAGACACGGTCATAGGGCAGGCAGTCCCAGGCCGGGAACGGCACGATCTCGATGCCCGGCGCGAAGAACCGCAGCGCGTCCGTCAGCGCCGCCATGCGGGTGGCCTCGCGGGCGATATGCAGGTGCAGGCCGGACGTCTCCGCCCGGGCGGACAGCATCTGCGACAGCACGAAGGCGTCATAGCCTTCCGGCACGCCGGATAACAGGAAACGACCCGTTCCCGAAAAGTCTTTTTGCAAATCAGTCAAACGATTAAAGGTTTTTCTTGAAGTTACGCAACATATCGAGAACGTCGGTCTCGAACTCCGCCGGCGGCGGCGTCATGCCGATCACCCAGCTCAGGACATCCTGGTCGTTCTCGTCGAGCAGCGCCTCGAACCGGTCGAGCTGCGCCGCATCGAGCGTATCGAGATGGGCCTCGGCGAAACCGCCGATCACCAGATCGCTTTCCTTGGTTCCGCGCCGCACGCTGCGGAATTTCAGTTTTCGCCGTATCGTTTCCAGCCGGTCCGACATTCCTGCTCCTTGTCGAAGGCTGGTATAAATTCCCGACCACGAGATGTCAGCCGGTTTCGACGCGAATTCATGCGACCCGATATTCTTTTTCCCCTGTTTGCCGCCGTCACGACGCTTCCCGGCGTCGGGCCGAAGATCGGCAAGCTGATCGAACGACTGACGGGTCCGCATGTCGTGGACCTGCTGTGGCACCTGCCGAGCGGCATCATCGACCGGCGGTTCTCGCCCAAGGTCGCTGAGGCCCCGGAAGGCGCCATCGCGACGATCACGGTCACCGTGGACAAGCACGAGCCGTCGCCGCGCCGCGGCTCGCCCTACCGCATCCGCTGCCGCGACGAGACGGGGTTCCTCACGCTCGTCTTCTTCAACGGCCGCGAGGACTATCTGCGCAAGATCCTGCCCGAGGGCGAGGTGCGGGTCGTCAGCGGCCGGGTGGAGCACTATCACGGCGATTTCCAGATGACGCATCCCGAACATATCGGGACGCCGGCAGAGATCGACGAGATCCGCACCGTGGAGCCGGTCTACCCGCTGACCACCGGCCTGACGCCGAAGCCGCTGCACCGCGCGATCCGCGGCGCGCTGGCGCTGGCGCCGGAGCTCGAGGAATGGAACGACGCGGCCTGGATGACGCGCCGCGGCTGGCCGGCCTGGCACAAGGCGCTGGAGGCCGCGCATACGCCCCAGTCCGAGGCCGATATCCAGCCGTCGTCGAAGCCGCGGGAACGGCTGGCCTATGACGAACTGCTGGCCAACCAGCTCGCCCTGATGATCGTGCGGCGGCGTCAGCGGAAGCGCACCGGACGCGCGATCCGCGGCGACGGCTCGCTGCGGCAGAGGACGCTGCAGCACCTGCCGTTCGCGCTTACCGGCTCGCAGGAGACGGCGCTGGGCGAGATCATGGCCGACATGGGTTCGGAGACCCGGATGCTCCGCCTGCTGCAGGGCGACGTCGGCAGCGGCAAGACCGTCGTCGCCTTCCTGGCGATGCTCAACGCGGTGGAGCAGGGCGCGCAGGCGGCCCTGATGGCGCCGACGGAGATCCTCGCGCGCCAGCATTTCGCGACCATCGAACCGCTCGCGCAGGCCATCGGCGTGCCGGTCGTCCTGATCACCGGCCGCGACAAGGGAAAACGCCGGGAAGCGCTGGTCGCCGGCATCGCCTCGGGCGAAACCCCTATCGCCATCGGGACGCACGCGCTGTTCCAGGACGATATCGACTTCCGCGATCTCGCCTTCGTCGTCGTCGACGAGCAGCACCGGTTCGGCGTGCACCAGCGCCTCGCGCTGGCGGGCAAGGGCGTGGCCGCGGATATCCTGGTCATGACCGCGACGCCCATTCCGCGGACGCTGATGATGACCGCCTACGGCGATCTCGAATCCTCGCGCCTGACGGAGAAACCCGCGGGCCGCCAGCCCATTGAGACGGCCGTCATGCCGCTGTCGCGGCTGGAGGAGGTGGTCGATCACCTGCGCAAGGCCATCCGGGACGGCGCGCGGGTCTACTGGGTCTGTCCGCTGGTCGAGGAATCGGAATCCGTCGACCTCGCCGCGGCGACGGAACGTCACGCGGCGCTGGCGCAGCGGTTCGGCGACCGGGTCGGCATCGTCCACGGCCGGATGAAGGGGACGGAGAAGGACGACGTCATGGCGCGGTTCGCATCCGGCGATCTCGACATTCTCGTCGCGACGACGGTGATCGAGGTGGGCGTCGATGTCCCCGAGGCGACCATCATGGTGATCGAGCAGGCCGAACGGTTCGGTCTCGCGCAGCTCCACCAGCTCCGCGGCCGGGTCGGGCGCGGCGACCGCAAGTCCGCCTGCCTGCTGCTCTATGCCGAGCCGCTGGGCGAAACGGCGCGGGCGCGCCTCAAGGTGATGCGGGAAACCGACGACGGCTTCGTCATCGCCGAGGAAGACCTGCGGCTGCGCGGCGCGGGCGAGGTGCTGGGGACGCGACAGAGCGGCCTGCCGCACTTCCGGATGGCCGATCTCGCCGCACATGCCGACCTGATCGCGGCGGCCCGCGACGATGCGAAGCTGATCCTGGAGAAGGATTTCGATCTCAAGTCCGAGCGCGGCGAGGCGCTCAGGACGCTGCTCTACCTGTTCGAACGCGATGCGGTGGTGAAGACGGCGCTGTCCGGCTGACGGCTACTCGGCCGCCTCGCTCTTGTCCGTCGGGCCTTCGGCATTGGGGATCGTCCGCGTATCGCCGTCCGCGGCCGCGACGCGCTTGATCTGCTTCTGCTCCTCTGGACGGCGATCCGGCGGCGTCACGATGCCGCCCGAGACGACCATCTTGATGCCCTCCTCGACGCTCATGTTCAGGATGACCAGTTCCTTGCGCGGCAGGAACAGCAGATAGCCGGAGGTCGGGTTGGGAGTCGTCGGCAGGAACACGTTGACGACGTCGTCCTGCGTCAGGTTCTGTACCTCGCCCTGCGTCTGACCGGTGATAAAGCCGATGGCCCAGCTTCCGCGGCGCGGATATTCGAACAGCACGACCTCGCGGAACGCGTTCGACTGCTGCTTCAGGATGGTCTCGATGATCTGCTTGACGGCGCCGTAGACGCTGCGGATCACCGGCATCCGCGCCAGGATGCGTTCGCTCAGGCCGGTCCACAGACGCCCGATCAGGCCGGCCGTCGCCCAGCCGATGAAGGTGAGGACGACGAACACGATGACGAGCCCGAGGCCCGGCACGGCGAAATGCAGGTAGGTTTCCGGATTGTAGTGGGCGGGCAGGAGAGGCGTGACCTTGGAATCCACCCACCGGATCAGCAGCCACGAGATATAGAACGTGATGCCGATCGGCGCGGTCACCAGGACGCCGGCCAGGAAATAGCCGCGTATGTGGCTGCCGAAACGGCTCTTCCGCCGCTTCGTCAGGCGTTCGCGCGCCGCTTGGCGCATGGCCCTTTTTTCTTCTCTCGTCATGGCCCAAAGATGGAGTGCCCCGGCCCGCGTAGCAAGCGGTCTTGCCAAAATTATTCAGTTGGTAAACGAAAATTAACGCAGGAGCCGCTACGCGACGGCGCGCCGGGAACATCCACCGAATTTGGGCATGGGGTGCGTTGCCGATTGGGGCTATCATGCGCCCCGTCGAACGGATCTTTCAGTGGGCGGCGGAGGAAAATGCCCGGTCGCGTGTTTACGGTACCGACAATGGCAATTTCGCGCGTCAGACCCGAAAGGATGGGAAACTTATGACCAAGTTCGTTTTCGCCGCCGCAGCGGCGCTGCTGCTCGCACTCAACGTCCCGACGACGGCGGTCGCCATGGGCTCCGACAACGAGACCCCGATGGCGGCCCCCAGCAACGACGACATCTACCGCAAGGCGGTCGCCGCCGTGAAGGAAGAGCAGTTCCGCACGGCGATCGGGCTTCTGAACGCGGTGATCGAGGAAAAGCCCGCCCATGCGGACGCCCTGAACTATCTCGGCTACAGCCACCGTAAGATCGGCGACTACGCCAAGGCGGTGACCTACTACCAGCGCGCGCTGTCGCTCGAGCCCGACCATCGCGGCGCCCACGAATATCTCGGACAGGCCTACGTGGAGCTCGGCAACCTCAACGGTGCCGTCCAGCACCTCACGGCGCTGGAGAAGATCTGCGGCATGGACTGCAAGGAATACGAGAGCCTGAAGGCGGCAATCGACGCCGCCCGCGCCCGCAACGCGAAGCAGGGCTGACGCCGCCCGGTAAAGCGGGATGATCCGCCGTATCAGGCTCGTCACGGGCATCATCCTTTTCGCCTTCGTGGCGAGCCACCTCGTCAATCACGTGTTCGGCCTCTTTTCGCTGTCGGCGATGGAGGCCGGGCGCGGCGTTTTCCTGGCGGTGTGGCGGACCTATGTCGGCACGGCGGCGCTCTATCTGTCGCTGATCGCGCATATCCTTCTCGCCGGCTGGGCGCTTTATACGCGGCGCAGCCTCCGGATGTCGGCAGGCGAGGCGTTCCAGATCGTCCTCGGCTTCTCGATACCGCTGCTGCTGGCGCTCCATATCGTGGGGACGCGCGGCGCGTTCGAGTTCGCGGATACGCGCGACACCTATGTCTACGTCCTTCTCGCGCAATGGAAGTATTCCGA
>ENA-ORCV01000975-ORCV01000975.1-marine-metagenome-genome-assembly--contig:-NODE-975-length-11788-cov-2.710016_pt1 | contig 11788 bp, 11 predicted proteins | sample MGYA00237779_ERZ508509 | MGnify/ENA primary metagenome ERZ508509 (study PRJEB26180, sample SAMN06268772) | marine metagenome | isolation source: Bioluminescent Bay, La Paraguera, Puerto Rico | place... | reverse complement strand
GCGAGCGCGGCGGCATTGTCGACCTTAAACAAGACGATGATGGGGTCTTTCGCCCAGAAGATGAAAAAGACGATTCAGATCGCAATAAGGGCGCTTGATAAATCAAACCCATCGCATTAGGTTCGCGCCTGCATATTTCAAGCCAAACAGGCTGTATCTATAAAAGGTTGCGATAATGAGCGACAGCAATATCCCTCGGCATATGGACCCAAAGAACTCGTTTCAAGGGCTTATTTTGACACTGCAAAACTTCTGGGCCGAAAAAGGCTGCGTGATTTTGCAACCATATGACATGGAAATGGGCGCGGGTACGTTTCACCCAGCGACCACGCTGCGTTCGCTCGGTCCAAAGCCATGGCGCGCTGCTTATGTGCAGCCATGTCGTCGCCCAACCGATGGCCGCTATGGTGAAAACCCAAACCGTTTGGGCCATTATTATCAGTTCCAAGTGATCTTAAAACCTTCGCCTGAAAACCTTCAGGAGCTGTATCTGGAATCGCTTTACGCTATCGGCATCGATCCAAAAGTGCACGATTTGCGCTTTGTGGAAGATGACTGGGAAAGCCCAACACTTGGCGCGTGGGGCCTAGGATGGGAGTGCTGGTGTGACGGTATGGAAGTCAGCCAGTTTACATACTTCCAACAAGTCGCTGGTTTTGAATGCGCTCCAGTTTCAGGTGAGCTGACTTATGGTCTTGAGCGGATCGCCTGCTATTTGCAGAACGTCGACAGCATCATGGAATTGAACTTCAACGGACGCGAAGGCGACGAGAAGATCAGTTATGAAGATGTGTTCTTGCAAGCAGAACAAGAGTTTTCACGCTACAACTTTGAACATGCGAACACTGACATGCTGTTCCAGCACTTCAAAGATGCGGAAGAAGAATGCAAAGCCATTTTGGCAGCCGGTGACACCGGTAACCAGCATCAAATGGCCATGCCAGCTTATGAGCAGTGCATCAAAGCATCTCACGCTTTTAACTTGCTTGATGCGCGCGGCGTGATTTCCGTAACAGAGCGTCAAAGCTATATTCTGCGGGTTCGCGAACTGGCAAAAGCTTGCGGTGGCGCTTGGTTGAAAACCGAAAGCGGCGGGGCGTAAGCCTTTAACTGAAGCGCGGTTTCACCTATATACGTTTCCTTGTTCAAAGGAGACAAATGTGAAAAAGCAAAAACAACGGCGGCTTGCTGCACCGCCAAATGCTGCGGCAAAGGCCCTAAGCGATAATCAGTTTCGCTTAAAAGTGGTCAAGGACAAGCGCCAATACTCGCGCAAAGCTAAACACAAAAAGGGACGTCTGGAACATTTCCAAGACGTCCCTTTTTTATTTCAATTGCCAGCTGTGACTTCTCAAATCTGATTGTTCACAATTTCGATACCTTTGTATAAGATCGCCGCAACAAAGGAGTTGAGGGCATGGAAATCGTTTGGGTACTTTTGTTGATCATCGTTTGCGTCGGCGTATATGGCGTATTGATGTACAATAATTTGGTGAAAAATCGCCAACTTGTCGAAGAGGGATGGTCTGGTATTGATGTGCAGCTCAAACGCCGCGCGAACCTAATCCCCAATATGGTCGAGGCCGTGAAAGGCTATGTGGGCCATGAGTCCCAAACACTGCAAGAGGTCACCGAAGCACGTGCCGCCATTCAGGGCGCTGGTGATGCGTCGCCGCAGGAGCGTGGTCGGTTAGAAGGTATTCTTTCCGGGGCACTTGGCAAGCTGATCGCGGTTGCTGAAGACTACCCAGACTTGAAAGCAGATAGCTCGTTCCTAGAGTTGCAGGGCGCATTGCAAGCGACCGAAGACGAAATTCAACTCTCGCGCCGCTACTATAATGGCACAGTGCGCAATATGAATGTGATGGTCGAAAGTTTCCCATCTAACATTGTGGCGAACATGTTCCAGTTTATCAAAGCTGAATATTTTGAACTTGAAAACGAAGCGGATCGCGCCGTTCCAGATGTTTCTTTCTAAGCTTAGCGTTAAATCGATAACTCATATCGCTGTATTCGCGGTTGCGCTCGTTTGGGCGCAACTTGCTGTGGCAGCAGAAGAAATTCTCAATTACTCCTCATATATTGAGGTGCAGACAGACCGTTCTATTGTTGTCACTGAGACAATTCGTGTGCGTGCCGAAGGCAACGAAATTAAACGCGGCATTTGGCGATATGTGCCCACCAAGTCTGAAAATGACTTGGGCTACACAATTGATCACGGCATCGAAATATTGGACGTACGTCGAGATGGTGAACCAGATGATTGGCACACGGAATCCATTTCGAGCGGCGAGAAAATTTACATTGGCAATGCCGATGTTTTTTTGAGCCCAGGCGTTTATCAATACACATTGAAATATCGAACATGGCGGCAAATTCGCGATTTGCCGGATGCCGATGAGCTTTATTGGAATGTCACGGGCAATTTTTGGCAGTTTCCAATCCAAGCCTCCGTGGCGCAGGTTGTATTGCCGGAAACAGCGACTGTGTTGGGCACAACGGCTTACACCGGTGCCTTCGGTTCAAAATCGCAAGACGCAACGATTTCTAAAGGCGATGGTGGAAATCTGATTTTTCGATCAGACCGGGCCTTTGGGCCGGGTGAAGGCTTGAGCATTGTCGTCGGCTTTGAAAAAGGCACGATGGCGCCCAAGAGCCAGTTCGATCAGTTCCTCGAATATCTTTCGGATCGCCGTGCGCTGTTTTTGCCCGGCATCGGTTTTCTCGCGGTGCTCCTATACTTCTTTTCGGCGTGGAACCGCGTCGGGCGCGATCCGCAAAAAGGAACAGTGGTTCCGCTCTATCATCCGCCAAAAGAGTTCTCGCCAGCGCTAACGCACTATGTGCACAATTTTGGCTGGCGAAAGTCCGGTTGGACTGCCTTTACTGCGGCGCTGATGGCGCTGGCGACAAAGGGCCTTGTGATCATTGGATCATCTGGGTCGGGCAAACACACCAAAGTAACCGTGACTGAAGAAGAACCGCACGATCTGCCCAGCGGTGAGCGGCTCATCTATGATTGGTTGCACGCAAAAGGCGAGGTCGTGATTGATAAAGCGGTCGGAAAAAGCCTGCATCAACTTCACGCCGACTTTATCGAAACCATTGAGGACGAAAACCGTCGCGCATATTTCAACCACAATACGGGCTATGTTTTGTTTGGCTTTGTGTTGTCTGCGATTGTCGTTGTCGCAATGCTCTATTTCGAGGTGCTGCACTTCGGTTGGGTCGTTCTCAGCATCGCAACCGGTGTCGCTGTTGCTCTGGTGAGCAACTTGTTCCTCAACCAAAGTTTGCTGCCAAAACTGCCACCGGCATTCTACTTCTTTGTGATGTTCATTCTCTTTGGCAATGTGGGAACAGGTTTCCTTGCATCATTGGATTGGGTCGATTTTGGCCCGACATTTGATGGGGACTGGTTTGCCAATGCCCGCGACTTTGTGCGCGAACAACCCGGTGCAATCGCTATTCTGAGTATTGTTTGCGTCAATGTAGGTTTTGGCCTGACCATGCGCGCGGCAACTGTGCAGGGGCGCAAGGTTATGGACGAGATTGAAGGCTTCAAAATGTATATGGAGACCGCTGAAAAAGAGCGGCTCAATTATCGTGATGCGCCAGATATGACCGTGTCGCGATTTGAGCGGTTGTTGCCATATGCGGTCGCCTTGGGCGTTGAAAAGCCTTGGTCAGAGCATTTTGAACATGAGCTTTCGCGCAATGCCAAAGGACCAGAAGACGAGCAATATAATCCGCATTGGCATTCTGGCCGCGGCTGGCGTGCAAGCCGCATTGCAAAGAACATTGCGACCACGGCAACAGGTGTAAGTGCAGCAATGATTGCAGCGCAACCGGCATCATCTTCATCATCAGGGTTTTCGTCGGGCGGCGGCTTTTCCGGCGGCGGCGGCGGTGGCGGTGGCGGCGGTGGCTGGTAATCGCTTAAAAACCGTGGACATAGTGCGCTGAGGCAGCTATCAAATCCTCACGTGAAATTACCCGAATAAAGACATCAATATGCCTGAACTTTTGCTCGAACTGTTTTCAGAAGAAATCCCTGCGCGTCATCAGCGTCGTGCTGCCGAAAACCTGAAAAAACTGGTCACAGATGGCCTTGTCGAGCGAGGTTTGCTTTATGAGGGGGCAAAGGCTTATGCGACGCCGCGTCGTCTAACGCTCAACGTTGCCGGATTGGCTGCAGCGTCCGCGCCGACAAAGACTGAGCGCAAAGGACCACGCACCGACGCGCCGGAACAGGCTATCGCGGGTTTTCTGCGCGCCGCAGGCCTTTCTTCGGTCGAAGAAGCAACGGTGCAATCCGACCCTAAAAAGGGTGATTTCTATGTGGCAGTGACAGAAAAGCCGGGTGAGCGCACAACAGATGTAATTGCGGAGATTATGCCGCAAATTGTTGAAAAGTTCCCGTGGCCAAAGTCAATGCGTTGGGGCAGCGGGCGACTGAACTGGATCCGCCCATTGCGCGCGATAACGGCGACGTTTGCGACAGATGGCGATGAGGTTGAAACCATTGATTTCGAAATCGACGGGTTGAAGTCTGGAAACATCACCTACGGTCATCGCTTCATGGCGCCAGAAGCGATCAAAGCGAAACGCTTTGACGATTATTCTTCGAGCCTTGAGAAAGCAAAAGTGGTTCTTGATCTGGATCGCCGCATGGAGATCATCCGGTCGGACGCGGACAATCTTGCGTTTGCCCAAGGTCTTGATGTGATCGCGGACAAAGGGCTGCTCGAAGAGGCAGCAGGGCTAGTTGAATGGCCCGTGGTGATGATGGGCTCATTTGACGAAAAGTTTCTGTCCTTGCCAGAAGAAGTTGTGACCACCGCAATCCGTTCACACCAAAAATGCTTCTGCTTGCGGACACAAAGCGATGGCAAGCTCGCCAATCGTTTCTTGTTGATCTCCAACCTTGAAGCGCCGGATGGTGGCGCGACAATTGTTGCAGGCAACGAACGCGTTATCCATGCGCGCCTGTCAGACGCCAAATTCTTCTACGATACGGATTTGAATACACCGCTCGAGGATCGTTTGCCGAAACTTGAAAACATGGTGTTCCATGAAAAGCTTGGCACTCAATCACAGCGCGTGGAACGCCTTGTGCAACTTGCTGACGAATTAGCCCCGCAGGTTGGTGCTAACGCAACAGATGCGGCGCGTGCGGCAAAGCTTGCTAAGGCTGACCTTGTGACAGACATGGTGTTTGAGTTTCCTGAACTGCAAGGTTTGATGGGCAACTATTACGCTTTGGCACAAGGCGAAAAACCGGAAATCGCGTCGGCTATTTTCAACCACTATAAGCCATCAGGCCCAAGCGATGATGTGCCAACAGAAGCGGTTTCTATTGCCGTCGCATTGGCGGACAAACTTGATGTTTTAACTGGCTTTTGGGCGATCGATGAAAAGCCAACGGGCTCGAAAGACCCGTTTGCCCTTCGTCGCGCGGCGCTTGGCGTGATCCGCATATCACTAGAAAATCAGCTCGATTTGAACTTGCAGCAGATTGTTTCAAATCACATGGCGCGTATCGCATCGGTTGATGAAACGATTGTTGCTGACCTTATGTCTTTCTTTGAAGATCGTTTGGTTGTGCAAATGCGCGACAGCGGCCTTGCACACGACATCCTAGATGCCGTTTTGGGCAATGGCGGTTTGGCAAAAGGCTTTACGCTGCCAAGCATTGTTACGCGGGCTAAGAAACTTGCAGCGCTCACTGAAAGTGAAGCGGGCGAGAGCTTGGTGGCGGGTTATCGTCGCGCTGTAAATATTTTGAAAGCTGAAGAGAAAAAGGACGGCAAAACATTTGCTGATCCGGTCGACAATGGCGCCTTCTCACAAGATGAAGAAGCGCAATTGTTCTCGGCTATTAAGGTTGTCAATGAAAGCGTGGCCGCCAATATCGCGAGCGAAGATTTCGACGCTGCGATGCAAGACCTCGCTTCATTGCGGACGCCTGTTGATGCATTCTTTGAGAATGTGTTGGTGAACGATGACGATCCAAATGCGCGCGTGAACCGCCTGAACCTTTTAGCGCGATTGCGCGACACTATGCATTTGATTGCTGACTTCTCAAAACTAAAGGGATAATCCCAACCAATAAGGGTCAGCATCACGCATATTTGCACTCTTGGGGAGGAGATGCGATGCAAAAAGAAGTAGCTTTGGTCGGTGTGCCTATCGACCATAACTCCAGTTTTTTACAAGGGCCTGCGCTCGCCCCAAATCGCATACGCGAAGCGATTTGGCGTGAAAGCACAAATATGTGGTCCGAAACCGGTGTTGATCTGAGTGCCGCTGGCGTTTGGACCGACGCTGGAGATATCCAATTCGGGTCAATGGATCGTGCTGCGGTTTCCGAAGCGATCCGCACCCACACCAAAACACTGATCGGCGAGGGGCGTCGGGTTTTGTCCCTCGGCGGTGATCATTCGGTTTCTTACCCGCTCATCGATGCACATGCGCAGAACTATGACGGTTTAAATATCCTTCACATCGATGCACATGCTGATCTTTATGAGGATTTTGACGATAACCCGTTTTCACATGCGTCGCCTTTTGCGCGTTTGATGGAAACAGGACGTATTAGCCGCTTGCTGCAATTGGGCATTCGTACGTTAAACGGTCATCAGCGCGAAGTTGCGGCAAAACACGGCGTTGAAATCATCGGAATGAAAGACTGGGACGACGCAACGGACATTGGTTTTGATGGGCCGGTTTATATGTCAATTGACCTTGATGGCTTGGACCCAGCCTTCGCCCCAGGTGTTTCGCACCACGAACCAGGTGGTTTTTCTACGCGGCAAGTGCTCAATTTGATCCACAATTTCAAGGGCGCATTGGTTGGTGCCGATATTGTGGAACTTAATCCGCACCGTGATATCAACGGTATGACGGCCATGGTGGCGGCACGATTTGCGAAAGAAATTATTGCACGCTTGCATAAGGGCGCATAATCGAAAACAATTCATTCACCATATTCAGGTAGACGAATGCGACGCGAACCCATAGGTTCGCGGCCGTTGATGTGAATGAGTTAAAAGAGTTAGATGCGTAAAAACAAAGTATCAGCAAGTATATTTGCGATTGCCTTTGGCCTAATGGCCCCAGCCGCATTCGCTGCGTCTTTCGAAATCAAAGCATCCAATGGATCTGAACGCGGATGGTCTGCGCGCGCTGAGTGTAATGGCGAGTGCACACAAGCTTATTTTTGTTCCAACAATATTTGGCTTGAAAAGCAGGCATTTGATCGCGTGCAGGCAAAACGATATGCAGGTGAACAACTGATCATTGTGAAAGACGGTGCGCCAATCTGCGCGGTGAATTAGGAAGTTCTGACCCTAGTTCAAATGATTACGCTTATGGTCGGTTGGGAACTTCATTCCATAGCCTACCAAGCGGTCAATGCCGATATGGGCAAACCAAATCGCAAAATGGGGCGCTAGCCATTCAAACCCCAAAAACCAAGTCGCTGCCGCTAATAGAGCGGGAACGATGTAGCTGTGTACGGTGTTGTAGGCAAAAGTGCCTGTTTCTTTGTCTTTGAGATAGCCGAGCGCGGACAAGTCGGGCGTCAAAATGAGCAGCGCGAATAGCCACCAATTGCCAATTTGCATTGCGTAAAACCAAATGGCGAGTGCGCCAACTAAACCACCTTCAAGTCGCAGTAAGTATTTGGCATAATTCGACATTTTGGTCTCTTTCTATTTGAAAGGCGCCATGCCTTTGTTGGCGAGTTGATCGGCGCGCTCATTGCCCTCATGGCCAGCATGGCCCTTTACCCAATGCCACTTAATATCGTGGCGTTGAATGGCTTCATCAAGGATGCGCCAAAGATCTTCATTTTTGACAGGCTTTTTTGCAGCTGTTTTCCAACCATTGCGCTTCCAATTATGCATCCAGCCCGTCACGCCGCCTTTCACATATTGGCTGTCGGTATAAAGATCGATCTCACAAGCGCGCTTGAGCGCGTTGAGTGCTTCGATGGCGGCAGTGAGCTCCATGCGATTGTTGGTGGTTTCCGCTTCGCCGCCACACATCTCTTTTTCTTTTTCGCCCAACCGCAGCAACGCACCCCAACCACCAGGGCCAGGGTTCCCCGAACAAGCGCCATCTGTATAAATCTCTACTCGTTCACCCACGCCATTGCTCTCTTGTTAGTTTGTGAAGGATTACTTCCTTACCTGAGTCGTCAATATCTGTGTGGGTGAATTCCAAACCGATTTTGCGCAAAATGTGTGTGGATGCGGTGTTTTCTGTGTAGGCGTAGCCGATAAAGAAATCATCACTTTGCGTCTCAAAAAACCAATCACGCAATCGACTTGCTGCTTCGACGGCGTAGCCTTTTCCCTGATGTTCTGGCAGCAACGCGTAACCAATCTCTGGTGTTCCTTCGTGCACGCCAAATCCCGCACGACCGACAAATGCACCTGTTGCGGTTTCAGTGACGCGGAATTTACACCAACCATGTTCGGCAAAGTCTTTTTGCCACTCCGCCATACGGCGCTTGCCATCTTCTTCTGTCTCGACGCGTCCAGAAAGATGGCGGGTAACTTCAATGTCGCCATGCAGTTTTACGAGATCGGGCAGCTGATCGTCAGCCCACGTGCTGAAGCTAAGATTTTCCGATTGCAAAATGAGTTTTGAAGTAGACATTTTCTTGCCTTATTGGACGTAAAGAAGGGGCGGGAACCAGTGTGGTGATTTGAGAGAGAATTCTCGAATTGATGTTGAAGCTAAGAGATGCGAATTGCCTAGACGAAAGTCAAGTCAGTTGCACTTTACCGCTATGCTAAGCCATACTAAACCAAGATAGATTCCTAACCCGACGAGCAAAACGTGGCGCTTACCGTTTCTCAGCAAATGTTTGCAATTGCACCGGCCAATGAACGGCCGCATTTGCTGCGTGAGCAAGAGCGTTTGGTTGTGGGCAAAGCGACTTGGATTTTTGCTATGGCCAAGTCTGGCCATGCCGTGGTGCCAACGATTTGCATTACCCGCAAAGCTTGGGACGCGGTGAAAGACGCAAAGCCAGGCAGTCCGCTGCACACAAGTTGGATCGCAGCGCTTTATAAGCTCGTGCCAAAAGGCAAGGAGCCGCCACCACTTGTAGTGCGCACAGCGGCGCAAGTGCATAGCCATGGTTTGGCCCGCGTTCGCGGCTTCATTGATGCGCCAAAAAAAGAGAGCGATGCTGCCGATCCGCATAAGCCGCTGGGCAAAGCGATTGATCGTGCTTTTGAGTCCTATTTGCATGGCACGCCGGTGTGGACCATGGATACAACGCGTGATTTGTCTCAGGAACAAATTGTGTTGGTGCAGTCGGCAACCCAATCCAAGCCTTACACGTTCCTGACAAGAGACCTGAATTCTGGTGAGTTGGGCCCGCATTCAGCGCCGGGGCAGGCGCCGATGCCGGCAAATGCGAATAGTGAGCTTGGTCGCGATCTTTGTCGGCGTATGGACGCAATTGCCGGTGCACACATGTATTGCCTTGTTGCGCAGTCGGGCGACGAGTTGACATTCCTGTCTGCACGGCCAGCGCAGGCCGCCATCAGTGCCAATCTGGAAGCCGCAATTGATCGGGTGAACAATGGCGATTGGACACCTCGAAAAGCGGTGTCGGAAATAGAGCCTGCCCAACTGCCACAAATCTTGCACGCGCGCCTAAAAGGCAAAGTCACGAAATCTCCACTTTCCAAAGGCGTTGGCGTATCGCCGGGCGCGGCCAGCGGCACGATTGTGTTTAACTCCGAAGATGCCGCCCGACTTTGGGCGCGGGGCAAAAGCTGTATTTTGGTGGCAATGGAAACCGGACCTTCCGATGTGGAAGGGATGCAAGTTGCTGCGGGTATTTTGACCGCGCGCGGAGGGGTAACAAGCCATGCCGCCGTGATCGCACGTATAACCGGCAAACCGTGCGTGACGGGCGTACGCACATTGCAAATTGATCACGACCAGCAGTCTGTGACCATCGGCGAACGTGAGTTTTTGGCCGGCGCGGAAATTACGATTGATGGCAACACCGGCGATGTCTACGCCGGGGCGTTGCCGCTTACGCAAGCCAAAATTGGCGGCGCACTTGGCACATTGCTCGATTGGGCCGACGGCAGTCGCACAATTGAAGTACGCACCAATGTTGAAACGGAAGAATCGGCGCGGCTCGCCCTACAATTTGGCGCCGAAGGCATCGGGTTGGCGCGGTCCGAGCACATGTTTTTCTCTGCGGAGCGGATGGTCGCCTTAAGGCGCATGATCTTTTCGCAAAGTGATCTCGACCGCAAGCACGCGCTGGAAGGGTTGGTGGAATATCAAGCAGACGACTATGCGCGGCTGTTCACCACCATGCAGGGGTTGCCGATTACGGTGCGATTGTTTGATCCGCCATTGCACGAGTTCTTGCCGCGGAGTGAAGAAGAACTGGAAGAGGCTGCGGCTTCTCTTGGTTTGGAAACGGAGCGTTTGCGCAATCGACTTGAGCGGATGGCAGAAGTGAACCCGATGTTGGGACATCGTGGATGTCGATTGGCCATTTCGCACCCCGAAATTCTGGATATGCAAATTCGTGCACTGGTGGCGGGTGCACGCGCGGCCATCGAATCTCATGATGTGCAAGTGAAGCTTGAAATTATGGTGCCGTTTGTCTCTTCAGCCCGCGAAGTTAACTGGGTACGAACCAAGATTTTGCAGTTGCTTGAACGGCTCGAAGCCTCGCAGTCTGATAGTTTCAATTTCTCTATTGGCACAATGATTGAGCTTCCACGCGCAGCACTGCGCGCCCATGAAATTGCCAAACACGTGGATTTCTTCTCGTTTGGCACAAATGATTTGACCCAAACAACCTTTGGCATTTCAAGGGACGATGCACCGGCCTTTTTGGCGGGTTACCAACGCCGTGGGCTTTATGATGCTGACCCGTTTATCACTATTGATAAAGCCGGGGTGGGCGAGTTGATTGAAACTGCGATCCGTCGCGGGAAGCGGGCAAACCCAGAACTGAAAATTGGGATTTGCGGCGAACATGCGGGTGATCCAGAGAGCCTAAAATTCTTCGCTGGCTTAAACGTGGATTATGTAAGTTGTTCGCCCTATCGACTGCCGATTGCCCGCCTTGCGTTGGCTCAAAGCCAGCTTTGACGACACAATATCGGCACGGCCACAAAATAGACATCAAATCAACATCGCTTCGCCTGCCGACAGGCTAACTCCGTCCATTTCGCTCGTTTACCGCTCATAAACCAAGATTTGAGATTATAGGCGGGTCGGCATGTGTTTAGTCGATTGAGTAGTATCGAGTTGAGTATGAGTATCTATTTGGCTGCGCGCCTGCAAAAGCGGCGTGCACGCAAAGCGATTTTTAAAAAGTCGATTGCAGCATTGCTGAGTTTTTCAGTAACGAGCTGCGCTGCGCTTCTTGTTTTCGCAACCGATCCCAAAAATGAACTCGTTATCGATCCTTCGGCACCTCGCCTTGTCGTCGAAAAGACGGCGACGGTTGCACTCAGCTACGATCAGCTTCTCAACCAGAACATTTTTAAAGGTCCAAATCGCGCGGCGAAAGTTGACCGCCCGCGTTACCCATCGGCATTGCAGATTGCCAGCGCGTTCAAAACAACTCGCGTCGCCATGTTGCAGTCCAAAAACACAACACCAAGCCTTGGTACAGGGACTGACCGCATTGCGGTGGCATCGATCGATCCGAGCATCACGCCGAAATTGGCGCCATCCGCTGCGGTAGGTTTTGCGCAGCAGCCAATGCCAAAAGTTGCTGCTCTTG
>ENA-ORCV01000974-ORCV01000974.1-marine-metagenome-genome-assembly--contig:-NODE-974-length-11790-cov-3.079484_pt1 | contig 11790 bp, 9 predicted proteins | sample MGYA00237779_ERZ508509 | MGnify/ENA primary metagenome ERZ508509 (study PRJEB26180, sample SAMN06268772) | marine metagenome | isolation source: Bioluminescent Bay, La Paraguera, Puerto Rico | place... | reverse complement strand
TTACAATGGGCGGCGTAGTGGCCACAGAATGGAACGCTGCGTTCCCTGATGGTAATGCACCCTTTGGTTTCGCTGGTTGGCAGTTCGCCTTCATTGTTGCAGCGCTTCCCGGCTTCCCGCTCGCCTATCTGATCTATCGTTTGAAAGAGCCTGTGCGCGGCGCGATGGACGGCATCACGACACCGCCCGACCCGGCACCCTTCAAGGCCAGCGCCGATGTGCTCGGTTCGGTCGTGCCGGGAACCAACTGGTTCTACCTCTGGCGGCGCGATGCGGGACGCGAGCAATGGGTGACCAACCTTGTCGGCCTCGCGATCATCCTTGTCGCGGCCTATGCGCTGGTGAGCATCACCCAGTCCTATTCCCCACGACCAGCGCTCGACATTTACGGTCTCCAGCTCGATCCGCATGTGCTGCAATGGGGTGTGGCGGCTTTCGGTGCCTTTGTGGTGCTGAACCTGTTCCAGAGCTTCAAGCTCACCGATCTTGCCGCCTACAAGGTGATCCTCAGCCCCAGCCTGATCCTGCTGATGGTGGTGGGCGGTTTGCAGACAGCGATCAATTACGGCGTCATGGGTTTCACTCCTTCGCTGTTGATCCGGGACTATGGTCTCACCCAGGCTGAAGCGGCAGTTCAATTCGGCCTGCTGGCGGCGGCACTGGGTATGATCGGCCCGATCATCGCCGGCCCGCTAAGCGATTTCCTCGCCGGCAAGATGGGCCAGCGCGGCATGGTGTGGCTGGTGCTGGCAGCGCTCGCCATCTCGCCCTTCTTCGGCATCTGGACCTATTCATCCGAAACGACCGGCGATTTCTACTTCCGCTTCATCATCTACAGCCTGATCCTGACATTGTGGCTACCGCCGGCCTATGCGCTGATGCTGGGGCTGGTGCTGCCGCGCATGCGGGGCATCACCTTCTCTACCTATATGATCATCCAGACATTGCTCGGCCTCGGCCTCGGCCCCTATTTCGTCGGCATCGTCTCCGACCAGAACGGCGGCGACCTCGGCAATGCGATCATCTCGGTGAACGTGGTCTGCCCCTTTATCGTTGTGCTCTTGTTCATCGTGCTGTGGCGCTTCCGCAAGGATGAGGCATCGATCCTCGACCGTGCGCGTGCTGGTGGGGAGCAGGTCTGACAATGACCAATGTCCGCGAAGCCTCCTATGCCGTCTTCAAACATTTCGGGGTGGACCGCCTGTTCGGCAATCCCGGCAGCACCGAACTGCCCATGCTCAAGGGCATGCCTTTCCCCTATGTGATGGGGTTGAACGAGGCGGTGGTGATGGGCATGGCCGATGGCTATGCGCGCTCTTCCGGCAAGCCCGCACTGGTCAATCTGCACAGCTCGGCCGGAACTGGCCATTCGCTGGGCAATCTCTTCACCGCGTGGAAGAACAATGCCCCCATCGTGGTGACGGCCGGGCAGCAGGCGCGATCTATACTGCCCTTCGATCCCTTCCTGGGGGCGGAGAGGCCGACCGAATTCCCTCGTCCTAATGTGAAGTTCGCCATCGAACCTGCGCGGGCGGAGGATGTGCCGCTGGCGCTCGCTCGTGCCTTCGCCGTGGCGCTGACCCCGCCGATGGGGCCGGTCTTCGTTTCCATCCCCGTCGATGATTGGGAGCGGGAGTGTGAGATGCCTGCTTTGCCCGATCTTTCGCTGCGCACCCATCCGGACCCGAAAGGGATCGAGAAGATCGCAAAGATGCTTGAAGGTGCCAGAAACCCTGCTCTGGTCATCGGTACGGCAGTCGCCAATGGCGGCGGCTGGGATGCGGCCATCGCACTGGCCGAAAAAGCTGGCCTGTCCGTTTGGGCGGCACCCTATGCCGCGCGCGAGACGTTCCCCGAAGATCATCCGCAATTTGCCGGTTTCATCAACGCATGGCGTGACCAGATCCGCGATGCGCTGGCTCCGCACGATGCGATCCTCGTCGCAGGCGCACCGGTCTTCACCTATCACGTCGAGGGCAGCGGACCGCATTGGCCAGAGGGCGCGCTGTTGATGGCGCTGACCGACGATCCGCAGCACCTATCCAACCTGCCCGGCGGCGGCGGCGTGCTGGGCGATATCCGCGCCGGACTGGAAGCGCTGGCTGCCCGCCTGCCTGAACGTGCCTTCACCGGCGCAACGCACAAGCTGATCGATCCGCCCGCGGAGATGAAGGCAGCCTATGTGCTGAAGCGCATCGCAGCGCTACGCCCTGCCGAAGCGGTGATCGTGGAGGAAGCCCCTACCGCGCGCGCGCCGGAACACGTCACATTGCCGATCACGCGCGAAGGCGGCTTCTACAGCTGCGCCAGCGGCGGGCTCGGCTATTCGCTGCCCGGCGCCGTGGGCGTCGCCATGGGGCAGAGCGACAAGGTGATCGCCATCCTCGGCGACGGCGCAGCGATGTACACCATCCAGGGCCTGTTCACCGCGTTCCAGGAACAGACCAATGTCAGCTTCGTGATCATGAACAACTCGGCCTATGCCGCGCTGACAGGTTTCTCGGGCGAATTCGGCATGAACCACGTGCCCGGATGCGACCTGGCGGGGCTCGATTTCGCCAAGCTTGCAGAAGCACAGGGCCTTGCCGCACGGACGGTAGAGTGCGTGGATGCGCTGGATGACGCGCTCGCCTGGAGCTTTGCCGAACAAAGTCCGACGCTGCTCGATATCCGTATCGCCTGACGACGGGACATTACCGCTCGGTCATTGCCAAAGAAATGGTGGGCCGGGGTTGTGGGGTGGACGGACGGGGCCCCGGCCCACCTTCCATCATGCGGGCTCGAAAGCGCGCACGACAGGGAAGTCGATGTCGGTCTTTGCGACTTCGTTCATGTAATTGGTGAAGGTCGTCTCGGCGACGAGAGCGACGATTTCGACCACCTGCGCCTCGGTGAAGCCGGCGCGGATCACTTCGTCAACATCAACCTCTTCGACATGGCCGCGCTTCTCGACCATCTTGCGGGCGAACTGCACGGCCGCATTGGCCTTCACATCGGTGGAGACGCCTTTGCGCGCCAGGGCAATTTCTTCCGGGCTGATCTTGGCCATGTTGGTGGCGATATAGCTATGCGCCGAGAGACAATATTCGCAGCCATTCACCTGCGAGACCGCCAGAGCGATGCGTTCACGGGTCTTGAGGTCGAGCGTCTTGGCCAGCGCGCCGCTACCGCTGGAATAGGCGGTGAGAGCGGCAGGGCTCTTGGCGATCAGGCGGAACAGGTTCGGCACGCTGCCGAGCTGCTTCTTGATGGCTTCGAGGATCGGTTTGGACTCCTCGGGGGCATCGTCGAAAGACGGGATCGTAAGTCGGGACAAGTGCTATCTCCTTGCTTGCAGTCGAACCATGATCGGCACGACGCGAGTGGAAATAGCCCTTCCAAATTTGTTTATAATCCCTATGTTTTGCAAAGTATCTTTGCGTTTTTCAGGAATATCATGGATCGCCTCGAAGCCATGGACATGCTGGTGCAGTCCGTTGAACTGGGCAGCTTTTCGGCTGTAAGTCGCAGGCTGAGCGTTCCCGTTTCGACCGTCAGCAGGCGTATTTCCGATCTTGAAGCGAAGATCGGCACCAAGTTGCTGCTGCGCACCACACGCCGGTTGGCGCTAACCGACGCCGGTGAATGCTATGTCGAAGCATCGAAGCGGATCCTGGAGCAGGTAGAGGAAGCCGAGCGCGAGGCTGCGGGTGAATTCTCCGTGCCCAAGGGCGAATTGGCAATTACCGCACCGCTCATGTTCGGCCGGTTGCATCTGCTGCCGATCGTCAGCGAGTTCCTCGCGCTTTACCCCGAAATCGACATCCGCCTGTTGCTTTCGGATCGCAACGTCCATCTGGTGGAAGACCATGTCGATCTCGCCATACGGATAGGCAATCTGCCGGACAGCGAGTTGGTCGCATCTCGGATAGGTGCGATGCGTACAGTCGTTTGCGCGAGCAAGGACGTCATCGCTCGCCACGGTGCGCCCAAGGAACCGTGCGATCTGGAGAAGCTGCCCTGCATTACCTTTGATGCCCCTTTCGCCTCTCAGGGATGGCAGTTCTGCAATCACAAGGAGGGCACGATGGTCGACGTGCCGGTGATGCCGCGCCTCACGGTCACATCGGCGGATGCCGCACTTGAAGCCGCGCGCGTCGGCATCGGCTTCGCCCGCTTGCTGCATTACCAGGCGGCTGACTGCGTCTCCATCGGCAAACTGCAACTCGTGCTGGAGGATTATGAGCCCGAGCCTGCCCCCGTCCACATCCTCCATTTCGCGCAGGGGCAAATGCCGCTCAAGCTGCGGCGGTTTCTCGATTTCGCGACCCCGCGCTTGCGCAAGCGCATGGGCAAGCTCAAGCCCGTCAGGTAACGCGCCAGACCCATAGCTTGATCGAGCTGGCATAGCGCGCGCCGGCGCAGACGAAGATCGACTTGTTCAGCCAGTCATACTGGCCTTCGGGCGCGATGAATTCGGGCACGGTGCGGAAGTAATATTCGGAAGGATCGACCTCCTCGCCCATCACCAGCCGCTGCATCACTTCCACCGGGCCGTGGCGCAGGCCCTTGTTGCGAATCTGGATGATCTCGCCATCATCGGTTTCGATTGCATAGATGGCATCGGCGACGGTCACCCCGTCATGCCGGGTCACCTGCCAGTCCGCCGAATTGCCCATCAGTTTTCCAGAGATATTGGGGCCCTTCACATAGCCGCCCGCGATAATCGGAATGATCCGTCGCGTGCCGTCATAGGTCTCGCCGATCTGGCGCGGCTCTTCAAGCTCGCCGCCTGCCTCGTATACGAATTCCAGTTCCGGCTTGATCATGCCCTGCGCCTCTCCTGCACCCTTATGTTTGCGCGGCACAGTAGTGCGAAGACGGCAGCGCGCAAGCCATGTGAGAGTTAGCGAGTGAAGGAGGGTGCGAAGCGTCAAACGCCTTTCGCCAATATTATATGGGCACGAAAGGCCGAACTACAAGAATTGCCAAATCAGATAGTTTCGCACAATTGGTCGCCCTCTTTTGAAAGGGGGGAACATGCCAAATACTCAGCAGATCACGCCACTTGGCGCGACGCCCGTTCAGCGCAGCAAACGCTACCTGTTTCATTCGCAGGAGGTCGGCGAGCGCTTCGTGATCGATGTCTGTCTCCCGTCGAAACTCCTGCCAAGCGATGGTCCATGGCCGGTCTTGCTGGTTACCGACGGCAATTTGGGCTTTCCTACGGCCGCCGGCACGGCCTCGATCCTGCCCTTCGAGCCGGGCGGGCCGCAGCCGGGCTGCTTGGTCGGCATTGGTTACGAGCTTTCCGGAGAGGGCGAGAAGGCGGAGCACATGTCGCTGCGCAATCGCGACCTGACGCCAGTGCGTTGGGAAGACTGGGAAATGCGCATGCGCGCTGCGCCTCCACCCTTCTATTTTGGAGAGGGCCCACAGACCGGCGGCGGCGAACGCTTCCTCGATTTCCTCGAGGCCGAGCTGAAACCATGGCTGGCGGAGAATTTTCCGGTCGACATCGATGACTGCACGCTGGCAGGCACTTCTCTCGGTGGAGCATTGGCCCTGCACGCCATGTTTACGCGGCCTGCCGCGTTTGCACGTATCCTCGCGATAAGCCCCTCTCTGTGGTGGGCGCAGGATCACCTCATCCAGCTGGAGGGGACCTATGCAGCCGAGAATGACGATCTGGCCGCGCAGCTTTATCTTTGCGTGGGAGAGGCCGAGGAAGCGCAGGACCCCAATGCAAGGATGGTCAGCAATTTCACTGCATTCTCCGAGCGGCTGGCAGGCCGGGAATATCCCTCGCTGGAGATGACTGCTCAAGTCCTTCCCGGCGAAACGCATGTCAGCGTCTTTAACGCCGCAATCAGCAACGGGTTTCGCCGCCTGTTCGGGGCGCAACTGCTCGTGCGGGGTTAGCGCGATAACCTAATCCGCCGTCAAATCAACGCCGGCAATCGCCTTGAACATCGCCAGCGTTTCTGGAAGCACATGCTCCGGCTCAACCGAAGGGTAATAGGATAGCTTGACAATCACCGTCCCGCTTTGCGGGTGGACATAGATGAACTGCCCGGCAAGGCCGACTGCCGAGAATGAACCGGGCTCTTCGTCGATCTTCCAGGTCTGGTAGCCATAGGCCTGGCGCCTGCGTGCATTGTCGCCAGAGGGGATCGGGACCATCTCGGTCATCTGCGCCACCCAGCCTTCGGGCAGGATGCGGGTTTCGCCGCGCAAGCCATCATCGAGCATCAGCTGCCCAAGTCGGCCAAAGTCCCGCAAGGTGGCGTTGAAGCCCATGCCATTGAGCCCGCGACCCACTCCCGGCGGTCCATCGGCAAGGATGAATGCATCCTCTTCAGCGCCAAGCGGAACCCAAAGGCGGTCCTGCAATTGCTGTTCTAGCTTCAACCCGGTCGCCTCTTCGAGCACCCAGCCGAGCACCATGGTATCGAGCGTGGAATAGTTGAAACTGCTTCCCGGATCATTGGCCCGGGTCGTTTCCAGCGCACCCTCGGCAAAGCGCATCCGGTTGTTGACGATCGCCTCGCCATGCAGCCTACCGGCAAAGCTGGGATTCTCGCCGAAATCGTAGCGCTCCTCGTAGTCCACTCCCGAACGCATTTGCAGGATCTGACGGATCGTCACGCCGTCATAGCCTGTTCCCGCCAGCGCCGGGACATATTGCATGGCCGGATCGTCAAGCGAGGCGATCTCCCCCTTTTCGAGCGCGATGCCGACAAGCATGGCCGTGATCGTCTTGGTCATGGAAAACCCGATGTGCCGTATCTCCGGCGTCATCCGGTTGCGGTAGTCCTCGAAGACCACCTGGCCATCCTTCAGCACCAGCATGGCATTGGTGAAGGAGCTTTCCGCAAACGCCTCGTAATCGTCCGGAAGCGCCAGCCCCTCGCCGCGTGGTAGCTCCCACACCTCGCCAGCGCGCTGGACGTCGCGATATTCGAAGACGTCCTTGGTCTCGCGAAAGGTGAAGCTGTTGATCTCCGGATTGAGCCACTGCCAACGCATCGCAATCGTCGCTGCCGAGGGCAGTTCCCCACCTTCGATCTCGACTTCGGAGTAGTTGTCTCCGGCAGATAGCGGAAGCTCTTGTCCAGCCTGTTCGCAGCCGGCGGTCATCAGCGCCGCGGCCAGGCCGAACGCCATCATGTTGAATCTCATTTCCTCTCCCCATTCCGCCGGTATTCCGGGTCGTCAGACCGGTTCCACCACATCCTTGGTCGACTGGCAAATCCTGCTCGGGCACCATGCGTAGGCGATAGCCGGTCCGCATGCGCGAAGACAGGGCGATGAAGCTGACGAAGTTGACATCGTGACGATCGGTGTCGCGCCCCGCAAAGGCGTGGAAATGCCGGGGTTTCGAGGACAACTGCGAAGTTGACACCCTGCAGGATCGATAAAGGCATGTTTTCCGCCCTTGCAGCACAATAGTCGGCAAACGCATGTGCATATCGAGGGCGATGTAGGAAAGTGTCGCCTGTTCGGGGCGAAACTGCGAAAAGGCTGCCCCGGTTCAGTCCAGCGAAGGCGGAGGTGTGCATGGACCAAATTGTTCGAGCATGAAGGCCATGTATTCGGCAAGCGGAGGCAGGCCAACTTCTGTGCGGAAATGGTCCACCATCGACTCGTCTTCGAGCGGCTGGGGCTCAAATTCTCCCGCAGGGCAATGGGCCTGCGTGCCATAGCGCTGCTTTCCGGCAAGCTTCAGCATCACCCGGTCGTAGAGGTAGGCATAGTTCTGCTCATTCACTTCGCCATCGGCCAGAAGCGGTTCCATCATCCGCAAGGCATCTAGCTGGAACAGCGGATCGGCATCGGCATGCTGCGCCAGCAACCACGCATTTTGTGAAGCCTCCGGCCCGACTTCGGACAATCTCGGCCATCCATGCTCCGCCACCATCTGTTTTAGCCAAGCGGTGTTGTCATCATCATGCCAGGCCATTTCCATGCCCAGCGCCGATCGCAAGATGGCAAGCCCCACCGGCGTCACCTCGGGAGCATTCGCCATCGCGCCCTGCCCCCAGCTGAACCCGTTGCGCAAGACCTGCTCGCCAAGCACGCGCCGTTCGAGCAGGGTGGCAAATTCGTCGCTACGAGGCCGATTGGCCGCATCGGCATTGTGCATGGCCAGGAGATAACTCTCATAGATCGGTCGGACGCGCTGCACTTCCTCTTCAAATGCCGTGAATGAGGAATGGTCGGGAATTTGTGGCACCATACTCGCCATCCGGCACAGGAGCGGCGCGTTACTGACGCCCTGAAGGCTGGCATTGTCATAGCCCCGTTCGGAAAGGTCCAGGCGCAACTGCGCCAGCGATTCCTCGAAGCAGTTCTGACGCCATGCCACGTATTCGGCATAATCGGCTGCTTCCTGCTCGCTCGCATCGTCAAACGCACCGCGCATAAAGCCCCAATCGCCCGGTACGAACGTTGCCTCCTCATCAAGGTAAGGTTCGAGGACGGTTGGCACTGCTGGCGGCTCATCTGCCGCAACCAGAAAGACTGCGCCAATGCCACAAAGTAGGCCACGACCGATCATATTCTCCTCCCCAAACAATCACTTGCTTGGTGAAGGGGCCATTGCCCGCCTTAACAGTCAGTGAATGCGAGCTTTCACGCCGGCTCTTTCTCCAGCAGCCCGATTTCCTCGGCACGGGCGAAATTGCCGTGGAGGCCGAAGCGCAGGCGGATCGGGACATGCACCGTGGCTACCGGGCCCTTCTCGATATCGAGCGCGTCGAAGATCAGCAGGTCGGTGTTCTTGTTCTCGAGCCGGTTGCACAGCATGACGATCCAGCCGTCACCTTCGGGCGCATCGGGTGTGCGCGGAATGAAGCAAGGCTCCTGCAGGCTGGACACCGGGCCGCACCACCAGTGCTGCTCGCTACCGTCTTCAAGGTTCTTTAGGAACAGGCAATTCATCAGGAAACCGCCGGCACTGCCACCCTTGAGTTCGCAGGGACGTGACATGTCCATTTCGAGGCCCCAGGTGTACCGGTTCTTTTTACCCGTGAAGCGGTCGTCAATGCGGGGGAATTCGCTCGCCGTTTCGGTCAGCTGGGTGATTTCGGTAAAATCGTCATCATTGTTGGCAAGGTCCACCGTCCAGCGGGTGAGCTTGCTCATCGCTTCTGCGCCGTTGAATTCGGCGCCATGAACGTCAGGGAAGAAGGGGAACATGTTGTTCTTCGCTTCGGGCACGATGAAGTGGATCTTGCTGCCATCCTGCCAAGCGTTGACGACGTGGCTGGCAAAGCAATTGTCGCGCTTGAACCAGCGGATATCCTCTTCCTTCAAATCGTCGCGGCGCGGGATGATGCCGAGATATACCGGCAGGGTAGTGTCGAAACCGAAATGCGGCTTTCCTTCCTTCAGCCGCTCCCAGCTACCGATAGAGGGCACGACGTGCAGCACCAGGTAATCGGGCGTCACCGCGAAGTCATGCATCATGCAATAATATGGCGTCTTGAACCACACTTCGCGGACCAACTCGTTGTCCGGGCTGATTTCCACCAACGCGCAATCGTCGCTGCAGATGCCCGATGCGGCATAGCAGAGCGAAATCATGTTACCCGTTTCAGGATCGATCTTGGGGTGCGCCGTGAAGGTCTCGCTCTTCATCTTGCCGCCCCATGTCTCGACGCTCTCGGTCTCCATGGTGACCGGGTCCATCGTCAACGGCGGGCTGTCTTCCTTCATCGCCCATAACTTGCCGGCATAGACCCAGGCATTGGTATTGCCGGTGGCGCGGTATGTGCCCTTTGTCACGGGATCATCGGTAAGCGGGTTGCGGTAATGGCCCCAAAGCGCACGGCCTGCCTCGTGTTCCATTTTCCAGCGGTCGGTCTTGGCCCAGCGCTGCTTGAAATCGACCTGTCCGTCATGAATGTGGAAGCGGCTGATCATCCCGTCGCCATCGAAGGCAATCGAATCGCCCAGCATGGGCGGGAATTGCGGATCGGGCTGGACGCGGAAGAAGGCGCCGTTGATTCCCTTGGGGATCTCGCCTTCGTGCGAAAGGTCTTCGATATCGGCCTCCACGCGGCTGGGCGTGTTGAAGCCAGTAAAGTTGGGCGTGTCGGGGAAATGTACCATGATCTTGCGAGTCCTCTCCTTGCGCCAAATTGTATGCTCTACTAACAAATTGGCAAGACGCGCGTGGATGAGGACAACAGCTTGGGCAAGCCTGCATTGACCGAGAGCAAGGAAAATGCCGAAATCGGCGCGCTGGACGGAATCCTCGGGTTCCATATCCGCCTGGCGCATGGCGCGGTATATCGCCATTTTGCGGAGACATTTTCCGACCTGGGGCTGACGCAAAAGCAGGTCAGCGTATTGTGGCTGGTGGGCGACCAGCCGGGAATCTCGCAGATCGAAGTTGGCAGTCGACTGCATATGGACCGTGCCACGACCATGACCATCGTCAACCGTTTGCAGGATCGGGGTTACCTTCGGAGAGAGCGCTCGGAAGCGGATGGCCGCAAGCAGGCCTTGTACTTGACCGAGAGCGGGCATGACGGCTTGGCAGAGGCCAAACAATGCATCGCGAGCCATGAAAGCTGGTTGAAAAACCGCTTTACCAGACAAGAAATCGAGAAATTGGTGGAAATGCTCGCCCGAATCCACGAATGAGGGCGCGGAGTGATTGAGGAGAGGATCGAGTAATGGCCGGAGCTGCCGAGGGGACAAACCCGATTTCCGTTATCAAGGATACGCCAATGGGCACGCGACAGATCATCGTCGTGGTGCTGATGGTGTTCCTCAATGCATTGGACGGCTTTGACGTCTTGTCGAGCGCATTTGCAGCGCCTGGCATCATGCAGGACTGGGGCATTGACCGCACGGCCTTGGGCATTGTCCTGTCTGCCGAACTGGTGGGCATGGGCTTTGGCTCGGTCATTCTTGGCGGTGCCGCCGACAAATATGGCCGCAAGGTCACCATGCTGGTCTGCCTCGCCGTAATGGCGGTGGGCATGTACATGGCCAGCCAGTCCGATTCAGTGATGCCCATGACAATCTGGCGCTTCATCACCGGTCTTGGCATTGGCGGCATGTTGGCTGCGACCAACGCAGTTGTGGCGGAAACGACGAGCTCGACCGGTCGCGCGGTTTCCATGGCTTTTTACGTCATCGGCTATCCAGTGGGCGGTGTGATCGGCGGCTTTGCCGCACAGGAATGGTTGCTGATCGACTATGACTGGCGCTCGGTCTTCATCTTCGGATCGATTGTGACAGCAGCCATGATCCCGCTGGTAATTGTGCTCGTGCCCGAAACTCCGGCATATTATGCGGCGCGGCGCCCGGTCGGCGCGCTGGAGAAGATCAACAAGTCTCTCGCCGCTTTCGGCAAGGCTGCAATCGAAGCGTTGCCCATTGTCTCTGACAGCGGCCCCAAGCCGAAGGCGACGGATATTCTCGCCGATGCGCGCCTGCGTCCGATCACGCTCTTGCTGGCGTTCGGCTATATGTTCCACACCTTCACCTTCTACTACATCCTCAAGAACGCCCCGACGATCGTGGCGCTTGCCGGATTCACGCAGGCAGAAGGTGCGAGCAGCCTGACCTATGCCAATATTGGCGGCGCAATTGGTGGCGCGATCTTTGGCTTCTTCCTCAAAAAGTTTGGCATCAAGGGCCCGACCATCATCGGACTGCTGCTGGGTGTTGCAGCCGTGATCTATTTCGGCATGGGGCATGAGAGCCTGTGGGATTGGCGTATTGCCGCGCTGTTCACCATGTTCTTCTCCAATGCGGCGATCGTCGGCTATTATGCCGCCTTTGCGCTGAGCT
>ENA-ORCV01000972-ORCV01000972.1-marine-metagenome-genome-assembly--contig:-NODE-972-length-11815-cov-2.886693_pt1 | contig 11815 bp, 6 predicted proteins | sample MGYA00237779_ERZ508509 | MGnify/ENA primary metagenome ERZ508509 (study PRJEB26180, sample SAMN06268772) | marine metagenome | isolation source: Bioluminescent Bay, La Paraguera, Puerto Rico | place... | reverse complement strand
GCAGCCGCTCGGACCGGGCGGTGTGGAAGGCGACCGCCTGGTCGGTGACCGTACCGTGCAGCGCCGCGACGGTGGTCTCCTGTTCCCGCAGCACCGCGACCTGACCGGCCATGAACATGCCCTCGCTGAGCTGGGCCGCCTCGTCGACGTCCACCAGCGCGTCGCCGTCGCGTCGCTTGCGGCCGCGCCACTCGACGCGAGCGAGCGGGAGCTGCGCGTGTGCGCCGACCCGAACAACCTGCCCTTCTCGAACGCCGCAGGCGACGGCTTCGAAAACGATCTCGTCGCCGTTCTTCAATGCCACGAATGCCTTGGTTCGCTGGAACGCGACCGGTTTTCCGGATGCTGTGATGACGCCGATGATGTCTTCGTGAACCGGCAAACGCGGATCGACGTCACCGACCGGAAATATCGGACCGTCCGCATCCCGCCCGTTGCGAAAATCGAAATCGCGTCCCAGCGCCAGCTTTTCCACCAGCACGGTTGTCTCCGGGTGCCATTTCTTCCATGTGCCCCAGTCGGTCGTAACGACGCTTGTCTGCTTCAGTTGCACGTTCTTCGCCAGAAGCGTCCCCGTCACCGCGCGGCCCAGGAACGTATCGAACACAGAGTATGTATTGACGTCGTACATCACCTTGTTGGACCGGATCAGCAGCCCCGAGGTGCGCAGTATCGGCCGGTCTACACCCTTGGGCAGCCGGTCGGTGAAATAGGCCTGCGCCGAACCGCACAGGGTGCAGTACGGAATGCCCAGATGCCGCCCGCCCAGCGTATCGTTGACCATCTCGCGCACTTCCATGATGCGCCGCGGATAGGCCCGGTATTCGCCGTTCACCTGAATGCCGAAGACGATGTCCTCGTCCTTGAGCCACGTCGCGTCTTCGGCGCTGCTCACGTCGGGATTGTCGGCAGCGGGAATGCAGTTGCACGGCTCGTCCGTCGCATCGTACTTGCGGTCGTCGATCAGCACGCCGCCCCATGAAACGTGCCGCCAATCGATATCTCCCTGAACGAAGATCCTGTCCCAGCCGGGCACGAACCGCGTGAATATGGCCCGCTTCGCCCGCAGGTAATCGGGCGGCGCCGGAATATCCCATGCGATGAGATGATCGGTCACCACGCCCCAGTGGTTTTCATCCGGCGGGCTGATCCCCAGCAATTCGGCGGCTGCGTCGGCCAGTGCCTTGCTCAGACCGGGCCCCGGAGAAAACCGCATCAGATCGGCGATGATCCAGGCGACCCGGGGATCCTTTGCCGCGACGATTTCGCCCAGCGCGGCCGTCTGTTCCTCGTACCATTGCGACTTGGCCATGCTGTCGAGAAAGGCCACTTTCACGGCGGACTTCAGCTCCCCGGGCAGCGGACCATCCGGAATCGCGGGAGGGTTGCCGAACTTCTCGATTACATGATCCGGCAGCGCTGCCCTTTCCCCGGCCAGCAGGGGATCGAACCGGAACACTGAAATCGCGACCAGGGACGCCATGAGCCAGTAACGAGATTGGAATTTGCCTGCCGATATCATCGTGGAGCCTTTCGCGAGCCTGATTATGCATGGCGAGCATCGGATGGGGGGCGGAACGCGCCACGTTCTGATATTGTGTGGCCCTAGCCGTTTTGCGTCGCCAGTCACGATTTCATCAACATCCGGTGAGCATGAGCGGCGCCCCGCTACCGAAATTCATTTTTCCCCGATCCGATATTCACACCGGGCAGGTAATTCATGTCCCTGATCTCCCCCGACAATCACCTTGCCGTCATGGCGGCGCTGGCCGTCATCGCGGGCGCCGCGTTCCTGCTGGAGCGTACGCGCATCGGCGGCAACCTGACGGCGGCGGTGATCGCGATTCTCGCCTCCATTGCCCTGGCCAATCTCGGCGTCATCCCGAAAAGCGCGCCGGCCTACGGTTTCGTCTTCCACTACATCGTGCCGCTGCTGGTGCCGCTGTTCCTGTTCACGGCCGACCTGCGGAAGATCCTGTTCGGCGCGGGACGCATGACGGCGGCCTTCCTGCTCGCGTCGGCCGGCACGGTGGCGGGCGTGACGCTGGCGCTGCTTTTGCTCGACCTGTCCGCGCTGGGCGCGGCCTCCGGCCTCGACGTGCCGGGCCGCGAGCCCGCCATCGCGGGACTGTTCGCGGCGACCTATATCGGCGGCTCGGTCAATTTCGCGGCGCTGGGCGAGATCACGGGGCTCGTCCGCGATCCCGCCTTCTATTCCGCGGCGACCGCCGCCGACAACCTGCTGGGGGCGCTCTATCTCTCGTTCATCGCGGCGATGCCGGCCTCGGCCTGGCTGGCGAAGCGCTCGGCGATCGACAGGTCGCCGGCGTTGAACTCCCGAGCGCCGCGCGCGCGCCACAGCATCAGGAGCCCGACCGACCGGCCCTGTGTCACGAGCGGGGCATACAGGCTCGGGCCGTAGGACGTGACCTGCTCCAGGACGTCGGTTCCCGGCGGCTCGGGCGCGACTACGCCCTCTCCCGCGCGGATGACCTGGACGCCCGTGCCCTCGGGTGGCAGTTCGAGGCCCAGCAGCGCCTCGGCCCCGGTGCCCCCGGTGACCTCCATGACCCACGCTTCTTCCACTCCCGGCAGCACGAGCGCCGCGGTGTCGGCCTCGGACAGCTCGAGCGCGGTGTCGATGATCGACTGGAGCCCGTCCTCGGGGTCGTCGTCCGCGAGCAGATGTGCGGTGATCCGCTGCGCGGCCGCGAGCCAACGCTCGCGGGAGAGCGCAAGGTCGTACAGCTCGGCGTGGTCGATCGCGACGGATGCCGCAGAGGCGAGGGCGCGCACGTCGCGGTCATCCTCGTCGGTGAAGTCGCCGTCCTTGTTCGCGAGGTAGAGCTGTCCGAAGACCCGTCCGCCCACGCGCAGGGAGGTCCCCAGGAACGTCGACATCGGCGGGTGCCCGTCCGGCAGGCCCACACGAGCCGGGTGCTCGCTCACCGCATGGACGGCGAGCGTGCCCTCGGCCGGAATCTCGCCGAGCACCCCCACGGGTTCGGGCGGGCGCCCGATGTGCGCGAGCACCGCGTCGGACATCCCGCGCGAGTGGAAGGACTGCGACCGCCCCAGCGAGTCGAGCACGTTGATCGCGGCGTACCGCGCACCGGTCAGCGCCGTCGCGGCGTCGAGGAAAGCGTCGAGGACGGCGGGCAGCTCCAGCTCGGTGTTGAGCGCGATGATCGCCTGAGCGAGCGCATGCTCGCGGGCTGCCGCGCTCGTGCTGGCGTCAGTCATCGAGGGTCACCGTCCTGTCTGCGGCGTCCAGCAACGCCAGGTCGTGGGTCACGATCACCACGCTACGGCCTTGGGTGCGCAGCCCGGCGAGAGCCGCGCGGAGGGCTTGGCGTCCATCCGCGTCGAGGTGCTCGCCGGGTTCGTCGATCAGCGCGGCAGGCTGCGGTGCCAGCAGGGCGCGCGCGAGCAGCAGCCGTCGCCGTTCGCCTCCGGAGACGGTGCCACCTCCCGAGCCGATGACCGTGTCGAGGCCCTCCGGCAGTGCCTCGACCCAGGGCGCGAGGCCGACCCCGGCCAGGGCGTCGAGCGCCTCCTCGGGGGAGACGTCCCCGCGAGCGACACGCAGGTTCTCGAGGACCGTGGTGCCGAAGAGGTGGGCGTCCTCGGCGGTGATCGCGACGATGGTGCCGAGGTCCGCCTCGAGCGAGGGCCGCCCATCGATCAGGGCCTGACCGGCAGCGGGCTCGAGGGCGCCGGCGATGGTGGCGAGCAGGGTGGTCTTGCCGATCCCCGACGGGCCGACGACCGCCACGACCTCGCCGGGGTCGACCGTGAACGAGACGGGACGGGTGGGGGCCACTCCCGGCCAGGCGACTCTGAGGCCGCGCGCCTCGATCCGCACTGCGGCCGGTGTGGGATCGCCCGAGCGGTCCTGGGCGTGCGCGGGCCCGACCGGCGCGAGCTCTTCGATGCGGCGCGCGGCCTCGGCAGAGCGGAACACCTGCAGGGTCGCTGCGGGCACCGCTCCGACGGCTTCGAACGCGGCGAGAGGCAGCAGCGCGACGACGGCTGCCGTCGTGGGGCCGATGAGGCCGTCCTGAGCGTGCGTCACCGCGATCGCGATCGAGCCCACGAGAGCCGCTCCCGCGGCGAGGGCCTGGACGGCTGCGGCGAGCGCAGCGGGTCGTGCCGTGGCCTCGTGGGCGCGTGCGGACTCGGACTCGGCCTCGTCGAGCTCGGCGAGCGCCTGCGCCGAGGTGCCCCATACGCGGTGCTCGGGAGCGGACTCGATGGCCGCGAGAGCGCGCTCCGTGACCTCGGCCTCGGCCCGGACCCCCAGAGTCGCCGCAGCGCGTGCGGAGCGCAGCGTCAGCGCCGCTGCTCCCACTCCGGCTATCAGCAGGCATGCGGCGAGGACGAGCCCCGCCACGGGCACGAGTGCGGCCGCGATCGCGACGGCGATGCCGGAGACGAGCACGGCGACCGCGGCAGGGATGAGTCCACGGACGACCGCGTCGCCGACGGCATCGATGTCCGCGCCGAGGCGCGCCATGATCTGGCCGCGGGAGAGCGGCAGCACGCGTGCCGCGGGAGCCGCCGCGAGACGCTCATACACGCGGACCCTCAACGAGACGACGCCACGGAGCGCGGTGTCGTGTGACGCGAGACGCTCGAGGTAGCGGAACAGCCCGCGGCCGATGCCGAAGAACCTCACGACGACGGCCGCGATCGCGAGATCAGCGGGCGAGGGCATCCCGGCGGCTCGCGCGATCAGCCATGCCGCCACCGCCGCGAGCCCGACTGCCGAGCCCAGCGCCGCCGTGCCGGTCAGCACCCCCAGCGCCGCGCGACCGCGCGGCACCTGGGCATCTGCGAGCGCGCGCCACAGCGGCCTCACGATGCCACCTCCCGCGCGCCCTCCACCGCGACCACCGCATCGGCCGCGGCCACGAGCTCCGGCTCGTGAGTGGCGACGATCACGGTGCTGCCGGCGGCAGCGGCGCCGGTGATCTGAGCGACCACGGCGGCTCGCGATGCCTGGTCGAGGTGGGCCGTCGGCTCATCGAGCACCAGGACGGGACGATCGGCGTCGAGTGCTCGCGCAAGCGCCGCGCGCTCCCTCTCGCCCAGACTCATGGTGCGGCCCTCAACCCCGAGGTCCGGGCGCTGCGGCACCCACGCGAACTGCGTGCTCCATGACTCGGCATCGACGTCCACGAGAGCGGTGGTGCCCTCGGCGGATCGAGCGTGGATCTGGCCGGCATCCGCGTCCAGCAGGCCCATGAGCGCGAGCAGGGCCGTGGTCTTGCCGTCGCCGTTGGGTCCCACGAGCGCGGTGATCCGGCCGGGCGCGGCGTCGAAGCTCAGGGTGTCGGGGGCGCGGCGCCTCCCGTCGGGCGTGAGGACGGTCAGGCCTTCGACGGAGAGCGTGGCCCCCGCCAGCGACGGAGCGGGGCGGTCGCCTCCCGAGGCGATGAGAGGAGTCTCAAGGACCTCGAACGCGGCGTCGGCGGCGGCGAGGCCGTCAGCGGAGGCGTGGAAGTGCGTGCCGACGTTGCGCACCGGCAGGTAGATCTCAGGGGCGAGCACCAGTACGGCGAGCGCGGTCTCGATCGACACCTCGCCGTAGACCAGTCGGAAGCCCAGCGTCACGGCCACGAGAGCCACAGCCAGCGTGGTCAGCAGCTCGAGGACCATTCCGGACAGGAAGGCGATTCTCAGCGAGCCCATGGTCGCGCGGCGCTGGGCGTCACCGAGATCACGGATGCGCGACGCAGGGCCGCGCTCGCGGCCCAGGGCCTTGAGGGTGGGCAGGCCAGTGATCAGATCGAGCGTGCGCGCCGCGAGACGCTCCATCGCGGCGAGGTGCCTCGCGGAGCGGTCGCGCGTGAGCAGCCCGATGAGGACCATGAAGAGGGGCACGAGCGGCACCGTGGCCGCGATGATCGCTGCGGAGATCCAGTCGAGGTCCAGTACCAGGAGCAGCATCAGCGGTGTCACGGTGCACGCGAGCAGCAGCTGCGGGAGGTACCTCACGAAGTAGGGGAGCAGGCCGTCGAGTCCACGCGTGGCTGTGGTCGTGACGGCTGTGCCCTCGCCTGAGGCCGCCCATCGCGGGCCCAGGCGCGCGGCGTGCTCGACCACGCGCCGCCGCAGGTCCGCGACGACAGCGACGCCCGCCCGGTGGGCCAGCCTCTCCTGGACCCATACGAGGACCACGCGGACTGCGACGATCGCCGCCAGCCACCCCAGCGCGGTCGCGAGCTCGCGGGCGCCAACAGGCACGAGCGTCCCCAGCCACCCGAGGCCGTCCTCGGTGAGCGGGGAGGGCGCGAGCACCGGCGCGAGCGCACGCGAGATGACCAGGGCCTGCAGCGCGATCGCGCACGCCGTGGCCAGGCCGAGGCCAGCCGTGATGAGGACGTACCGACGGGCGGGACCGATGCGCGCGACGAGCCGGGGATCGAGCGGTCGCACGCCCTACTGCTCGGCCTTGGACTTCTTGGGAAGGAAGGTCAGCGAGCTGTGGTCGGGGATGTGGTCCGCGGACAGGCGCCGCCGGAAGACCCAGTAGGTCCAGCCCTGGTAGAGGAGCACCACCGGAGTCAGCACGACGGCCACCCAGGTCATCACGGTGAGCGTGTAGTCCGTGGAGGACGCATTCTCGATCGTCAGCGAGTACGCGGGGTCCGTGCTCGACGGCATCACGTCGGGGTACAGCGAGCCGAAGATCAGCACGACGGCGAACGCGATGGCGACGGCGTTCGCGATGAACGCGACGCCGTACCGCCCGATGCGGCCCGCGCCGGTCGCGATCACGAGACCGACCGCGGCGACGGCGACGGCAGCCCAGGTCCAGGGCACCGAATAGGCGATCTGGGTCCAGATCGCGAACACGGCCGCCACGACGAGCGCCACGGGGGCGAGCGTGCGCGACAGCGCCTCGGCGCGCTCGCGCACCTCACCGTCGGTCTTGAGCGCGAGGAAGATCGCTCCGTGGCTGAGGAACAGCGTGAGCGTGGTGGCGCCGCCCAGCAGCGCGTACGGGCTCAGCAGGTTGAAGAAGCCGCCGGTGTAGGTGCCGGTCTCGTCGATGGGCACGCCGCGGACGATGTTCGCGAACGCGACGCCCCACAGAATTGACGGGATCCACGCGGAGCCCATGATCATCCAGTCCCAGCGCCGGCGCCACGTGTCATCGTTGATCTTTCCCCGGTACTCGATCGCGACCGCGCGCACGATGAGCGCGAGCAGGATCAGGAACAGAGGCAGGTAGAAGCCCGAGAACAGCGTCGCGTACCACTCCGGGAATGCGGCGAACATGGCGCCGCCTGCGGTGAGCAGCCACACCTCGTTGCCGTCCCACACCGGGCCGATCGTGTTGAGCGCGACGCGGCGCCCGCGGTCGCCCTTGCCCACCTTCTCCATGAGCATGGCGACGCCGAAGTCGAAGCCCTCGAGGACCAGGTAGCCGGTCCACAGGACGGCGATGAGGATGAACCAGAACAGTGCGAGATCCATGATCATCCCTCCTTAGTACGCGAACGACATCGGTCGGTCGGCATCGTCGTTCGGCTCCTCGTAGGAGACGTCTGGGGCGCCTTCGACCGCGTACCGCTGCATGAGGCGGAACCAGAAGACGCCGAGCACCGCGTAGACGACCGTGAACACGGAGAGCGAGAGCGCGACCTCGAATACGGACGTCGCCTCCGAGACCCCGAAGAGGGTCATCAGCATGACCTGGTCGGAACCGGTCGGGTTGGGCGCGACCACGAAGGGCTGGCGTCCCATCTCGGTGAAGATCCATCCGAAGCTCGCCGCCAGGAACGGCATGGGCAGCGACACGATCGCAAGCTTCTTCATCCACTCCTGGTCGATGACGCGACCCTTGCGCGTGAACCAGAAGATTGCGATGCACACCGCAGCGGAGAACGCCGCCAGGCCGATCATGAGCCGGAAGGACCAGTAGGTGACCAGCAGGTTGGGCTGGTAGGTGATCTCGTCGCCGTTCGCGTCCGTCGCGCCGTAGCGCTCCGCGTAGATCTCCTGAAGGTCGTCGAGCCCGGTGACGGGGGCGCTCCAGTCACCTGTCGCCAGGTACGACGTGAGGCCAGGGATCTCGATGAGGTGGGTGACGGACTCGCAGTCGTCTCCCGCGAGGTTGCCGATCGTGAGGATCGAGAACGGCGCGGGCTCCTCGGTGTGGCACAGGGCCTCCGCCGCCGCCATCTTGATGGGCTGCTGCTCGAACATCAGCTTCGCCTGGACGTCGCCCGTGACGATCACGGCGATGCCGGACAGCAGCATCACGACCGCTCCGTAGCGCGCCGCCGTGCGGTACATCGGCAGGTCCGCGTGGTCCTTGTCCGCGCGCGAGTGGCGCACCATCCAGTACACCGCGATGCCGGCGACGAAGGTGCCCGCGACAAGGAATGCGGTCGCGATCACGTGCGGGAACGCGACCAGCGTCGTGTTGTTGGTGAGCACCGCGCCGATGTCGGTCATCTCCGCGCGGCCCGTCTCCGGGTTGTACTCGGCGCCCACGGGGTGCTGCATCCACGAGTTCGCGGCGATGATGAAATACGCGGACAGCATCGAGCCGATCGCGAATGCCCACACCGTCGCCAGGTGCACCTTCTTGGGCAGGCGGTCCCAGCCGAAGATCCACAGTCCCAGGAACGTCGACTCCAGGAAGAAGGCGGCGAGGGCCTCCATCGCGAGCGGGGCGCCGAACACATCGCCCACGAAGCGCGAGTACTCGGACCAGTTCATGCCGAACTGGAACTCCTGCACGATTCCCGTGGCGACTCCTAGCGCGAAGTTGATCAGCAGGAGCTTGCCGTAGAACTTCGTGAGCCGGAGGTACTTCTCCTTGCCGGTCCGGACCCACGCGGTCTGCAGGATCGCGACCAGCGTCGACAGGCCGATCGTGAGCGGCACGAGGATGAAGTGGTAGACGGTCGTGATGCCGAACTGCCAGCGGGCGAGTTCGAGGACTTCCATCGCGGGCCTCCAGGGTTAGGCGCGGTGAGCTTTCTCTATGAGAGGAATCTACCCGGAGGACAACCCCCGGCGCACCGGGACCAAGGTCCTGGGAGGGGCCATCTTCCAGGCCTGGCGAATCGCCGGGCACCTGAGACTCGCCGGGAATGGCGACCGATGTGTCACAATGGTCGGCAGGTCCGCACCCAGCCACACCGGGTGCCAACCGCGCGACAGACGCAGCGACTGCGCAGCAGCCAGTCCCGTCCTGGTCCCGCCGGGCTACAGCCCACAGGCGGTGACATCGGGGATAGGCGCTCGGACGCAGGCGCCGCTGTCAGCCGCGACCTGAAGACTTGGTGGCCGCGAGAGACGCGAGTCACGAACGACGAGAGAGTGTCGATGCGGTGTGTGGGCCGCGTGGACCCGAGGTACCCGCGTTGAGCGAGGAAAAGACCACACCCGAAACCCCTTCGACAGCCGTCATCTTCCAGGCGCCTGAGCCCGCGCAGCCGCGTCGCGCATCGGCGCCCGCCGGGCCGCCGTCCACGTCAGCTGGCGGCTCGGGTTCCGCGAATAGGGCCGGCACGAGTGCCGGTGCGGCGAAGAAGGACGCGGCCGCGAAGAAGGACAAGGACGGCGCCGCCACGAAGGACGGGGCCGCGAAGAAATCGGGTGGCGCCAAGTCCACCAAGAAGACCGGCGGCCAGAAGTCGGCCGATGCGGCGGCCAAGGACCGCGCCTCGGCACCGGCATCCGGCGGCAAGGCCGCTGACGGGCCGTCGGGAGGCGACGCCGGCGACAAGGGCGGCGAGGCCGCGGGAGCGTCCGAGGGCTCGGGCGACGGTGCAGGTTCGAACGCAGGTGATGGCGGCTCGGGTGAGGGCGGCGCCAAGCGTCGCCGGCGTCGTGGCGGCCGCGGGCGCGGAAAGAAGAAGCCCGAGGGTCAGCAGGACGGCGACGCAGCCCAGTCCGGCGGCGAGGCGTCGCAGGACGGCTCCGCAGGCGCGGCCGGGCAGGAATCCGGTGCCACCGACGGAGCGCAGGGCGACGCCAAGGACTCCGACGACGGCGAGACCGGTGAGGGCGGCTCGCGCCGTCGACGGCGCCGTCGCGGGTCGCGATCCGGCGGTTCCGGCAGCTCGGGCGGAGGGGGCGACGACCAGCTCCAGGGCTCGACTCGGCTGCAGGCCAAGCGCCAGCGCCGCCGCGAGAGCAGGGACGGCCAGCGCCGTCGGCCCGTGATCTCCGAGGCCGAGTTCCTCGCGCGGCGCGAGTCCGTCAAGCGCGACATGGTGGTGCGCGAGAAGGACCATCGCGTCCAGATCGCCGTGCTCGAGGACGATGTGCTCGTCGAGCACTACGTGTCTCACCAGGCGCAGCAGTCGATGGCCGGCAACGTCTATCTGGGCCGCGTGCAGAACGTGCTGCCCGGCATGGAGGCGGCGTTCGTGGACGTGGGCCGCGGCCGCAACGCCGTGCTCTACGCCGGCGAGGTCAACTGGGACGCTGCGGGGCTCGAGGGCAAGCCGCGCCGCATCGAGCTGGCGCTGAAGCCGGGCGACACGGTCATGGTGCAGGTCACCAAGGACCCGATCGGCCACAAGGGCGCCCGCGTGACGTCGCAGATCTCGCTCGCCGGCCGCTTCCTGGTCTACGTTCCCGGCGGGGGAGTGACCGGCATCAGCCGCAAGCTGCCTGACACCGAGCGCGCGCGCCTCAAGAAGCTGCTGCGTGAGGTCATCCCGTCCGACGCCGGCGTGATCGTGCGCACGGCGGCCGAGGGCGCGTCCGAGGACGAGCTCCGTGCGGACGTCGAGCGCCTCAAGCGCCAGTGGGAGGGCATCCAGGCCGAGGCCGAGACGGGCAAGGCGCCCAAGCTCCTGCGCGGCGAGCCGGACATGGCCATCCGCGTGGTGCGCGACATCTTCAACGAGGACTTCGAGTCGCTCACGATCCAGGGCGACGACACCTGGAACTCCCTCAGCGCGTACGTGGGCCAGGTCGCGCCTGACCTCATGCCGCGCCTGAGCAAGTTCTCCGGCGACGGTGACGTGTTCTCGGAGCACCGCATCGACGAGATGCTGACCAAGGGCATGGACCGCAAGGTCTGGCTGCCCTCCGGCGGCTCGCTCGTCATCGACCGCACCGAGGCGATGACGGTCATCGACGTCAACACGGGCAAGTTCGTGGGCAAGGGCGGCACGCTCGAGGAGACGATGACGCTCAACAACCTCGAGGCGGCCGAGGAGATCGTGCGCCAGCTCCGCCTGCGCGACATCGGCGGCATCATCGTCATCGACTTCGTCGACATGCTGCTGGAGGCCAACCGCGACCGCGTGCTGCGCCGTCTGATCGAGTGCCTGGGCCGGGACCGCACCAAGCACCAGGTCGCCGAGGTCACCTCGCTGGGCCTGGTGCAGATGACCCGCAAGCGCGTGGGCCAGGGACTGGTCGAGGCGTTCTCCGAGACCTGCGAGCACTGCAAGGGGCGTGGCTTCCTGGTGCACGGTGAGCCCGTTGCCGAGGTGAGCGAGAAGCAGCCGGAGCGCCGCCGAGGCGGCAAGGGCCGTGGAGGCCAGGGCGGCGGCCAGGGCGGTGGCCAGGGCGGCAACGCGGGCAAGCGTCAGTCGGACGACCACGCGCACACGCCCGCCAAGGGCGAGACGCACGCTCTCGACGACCGCGAGGAGGCCCGCGAGGCCGTCAAGGCCACGCTCGCATCGATCGCGGCGGCGGCCGAGAAGGCCCATCACCACGAGGACGACGGCAGCGAGAAGCCGGCCGAGCCGGCGATCGACCTGCCGGACCGTTCCGGGGGTGACGCCGAGACCGGTGACGCCGCCGTGGCACCGCAGCAGGAGGCCGC